>WBZX01000170.1_pt1 | contig 62568 bp, 52 predicted proteins | sample 5204211 | NCBI WGS metagenome assembly WBZX01 (sample SAMN12344362, study PRJNA552823) | activated sludge metagenome | biome: Activated sludge suspended growth; feature: Nitrification reactor; material: Wastewater; isolation source: activated sludge from nitrification reactor of wastewater...
CGGTCCGGTCGACGTAGCCGTCGGTTCGGGTGCCATCCGCCCAGACCAGGGTGGGCGTGCCCTGGACGGCGAGGCGTTGCGCGAGCGCGAGGTTGCGGTCGAGCGGGTTGTCGCACTCCGGGGCACGCGGGGCTGCCGGGTCGCCCGCTGGCCTGAGCAGCGAGGTGTCGCCCTGCAGCATGAACTGGTGCCAGGCCTTCTCGCGGTCCGCCGCGCACCAGATCGAGACCGGGCGCGCGCGGCCCTGGAAGGGCACGAGGAAGGTGTAGATCGTCACGTCGTCCAGGCCCGCGAGCTCGGGCTCGAGCCGGCGGCAGAACGAGCACCCCGGGTCGCTGAAGACGGCGATGCGACGGTGCTCGTTGCCGCCGCTGCCTCGCACGGTCTTGATCGCGTCCGCCAGCGGCAGCTGGTCGAAGGCGATGGGTGCGTCGGGAGCCGACATCCTGTCGGCCTGCGCTGAGGGAACGCCCGCGCCGGGCGCTTGGCCGGCCTGCGCAGCAATGGTGGCCGCGCGAGCCAGTCTGGGGCCGGTGAGGTCCTGCATGGTCTGGGTGTCGAAGACCCGGCCGAAGATGAAGTAGCGCGGATTCCGCGGCGACACGTAGGCCACGTTGCTGTTCATCCAGACCTCGTACAGGCCGGCCACGGGCGAGCGCTGCACCTGCGTGAACTGGGTGCCGGGGTGCGCCTTGCGCAGCGCGGACAGCAGCCGCGCCTCATCGGCGGCGGCGGCGCCGGCGTGACCTGCGGCGAGAGCTGCCAGACCGGCCACGACCCAGGCCGCGGGCCGGCGGCACCGGACGGGAGCACGCGGGGCGGGAGAGGGATAGGCGAACCCTGGCGAGGGCTTGTCAGTCGTTGGCATCGTCGGGGACCTCCGGGTTGCTCGGTCGGACTGCAAGGGGCGCGGCGGCAGCGGCGCTCATCGGCACGTCGATGCGGACGCCCTTGGTGATGACGACATCGATCTCGCGGCCGGCGTCGACCTCGATCACAGGGAAGGTGTTCTCGGCCAGCTTGATGTAGTACTGGGCGAGCCGGTCGAGGGCGCGGCCGACACCCGTGCCGAGCCCGGCCCGGTAGGCGTCGGCGCCCGAGGCGCTGGTGATCGTTCCCAGCGGCGAGGTGCTGACGTTGGTGGACGAGGTGGCCAGGCCCTGGCCGATGCCGCTGACCACGCCGGCCAGCAGGGCGTTGGCCAGCATCTGGCCCTGCTTGGTGACCAGGCGGCCGCGCATGCCGACCTTGCCGTCCTCGCCGTAGACGCTGCCCTGGATCTTCACTTCCAGGGTCGCGCCGTCGGCGCGGACACACGAGAGGTTCTCGGTGCGGAGGTAGGCCCGTTCGGAGCTGATGTCGCCGTAGCCAGCCGCGATGACGAAGCACTCGCGGTACTCGCCACGGAAGCGGTTGGGCAGCACCGCGTTGTCCGACAGGCGGATCAGCACCGGGTGGGGGTTGGACTGCGCCTGCCCGCCGGTGGGTGCGTCCAACCCGCCGAGCAGCGTGCCGCGCGTGAAGCTCACCGGCAGCCAGGTCGACACCGTCCGAGGCTCGGCCGCCGGTGTGCCGGCACGCTCCGAAGCGCTGCCGCTCGAGCCGGCGACGCCTTGCATGCTGCGATCGACCAGCGTGACGCGGCTGATCGCAGGTGCCACCGGTGCCGCCGGTGCGGGGTCGGCCGTCGGCAGTCCCGGCATGCCCGCCGGCAACTGTCGGCCGGCCGTGCCCGGGCCGTAGGTCGAGGGGAGCGGAAGGCTGGCCGCCGGCGGCAGCCCGGTCGGCGTCGTGCCGGCCGAGACCGACGGCAAGGCGGGTGGGAGTGGTGCAGGCACGGGCGGAACCGGGGCTGCAGCGGGCGCCGGAGCGGCGGCGCCCTGGGTCGCCTGCGTCGCCGAGGCCAGGCGCTGTTCCAGTTCCGCGAATCGCTGCATCGTGCGGGCCTCGAAGGCCTGGCGGTCGCGGTTGAGCCGGGTCTGCTCCTCGCGCTCGCTCTCGTACTGGGCGAGCTTGCTGCCTGCGGTGCCGACCCACTGGTCCACCGGGTTGACCTGCTGGCCGGGCGGCATGACGCCGATGTTGGTGACCGGCCCCGGCGCGCCGGCGGCGGGCTTGCGCGCACCGGATGACGAGCCGGTGTCCGTGGACGCGAAGATCAGCCACAGCAGGCCCACGCCGGCGGCCACGATCACGCCCAGCAGCGCGAACTGGCGCTGGCGTGGCGTCATCCGCTCGGCCAGTTGCGCGCCGAGGCGGGTGGCCGACTGGCGAAGGGCGGCTGCGGAGGGGGGCAGGGGCGACACCATCACTGGCCTCCGCGGCGGATGACGAAGACGTTGGTGGTCTCGCCCGGGCGCAGGTTGTGGTGCTCGACAGCCACGGCCAGCACCTGCCCACCCGACGGGCTGTCGGGTCGGTCGAACTCCTGCTCCGCCAGCACCATCACGGCCTGGCTCACGTTCTGAAGCAGGTACTTCTCACCCACCAGACCCCGGCCCTCGTAGCGCCGCATCAGCGAGAACCTGGCTTCCGCCCAGAGCTGGATGGGCTGGTTGAGCTCGTCCACACGGATGTCGGGCGGTACGCGGTCGGACGCCATCGCCAGGAGCAGCGTCTTCATCCCCCGGATGTGGTTGGGGGCGGTGCCCAGCTGTGTCTGCGAGCCCGCGGTGCCGGTCGGGGACTGCATCGCCTGCAGGGCCCGTTGGCCGGGGTCGCGGATGACGATGGTGTCGGCCGGGGTGTCTGCCTTGCGCAGCACCAGCGTGTAGGTGGCGTGCGCCGACGAGATGAACAGGTTGACCGGCTTGGGCGAGTCGCCGACCGGGCGGATGTAGATCTCGCCCTTGTCGCGGTCGCACTCCAGCACGATCTCCCCCGCGGGGTTCACGGCCGGCAACGCGGCAGCGGGTGGCCCACCGTTGCTGCTGCTGGAAGACGGCGCGGCGGGGCCGCAGTTGCTGGAGTGGATGTTGCCGAACACGTCCGTGATCGGCGCGCCGTCGATGCGAATGCGAGTGGGTTCCTTGATCGACAGAACGGCCTCGACGGCCACGCCGTCGCGGGCGTCCAGCACCTGCAGCGCGTTGGCCGGCGCTGCGGCTGCGAGCAGGCTTGTCACGGCCGCCCATGCGGCGACCGAGCGGAACCAGCGGGGTGTCTGAGAACCTGGCGCAATGGCCACCGTCGCTGTTGGTGCAGCGTGGCGACGGTGCAGCGGCCGGGAGTCACGGCGCGGCATGGGTCACCTCCTTGAAGGTCTTCAGGTGCATCCGGCCGCCGCTGTACGCGAAGCCCACCTCGTAGGCCTTGGCGTCGTTGGCCGTTTCCAGGCCATTGACCAGCGTGCGCAGCCGGCCGCGGACGACGACGGTCTGGGTGTCCTCGCTGGGCACCAGCTGCTGCGGCATGAAGAAGGTGCTGGCGTTGTTGCGCTTCAGCCGCGCTGCCTCCAGCTCCTGCCGGGTCTTGAGCTCGCCATGCTGGTCAGGCTCGACATAGCCGAGCAGGATGTCCTTCTTCCAGTCGATGGAGGCCGGCGTCACGTCCAGCACCAGCCAGGCGATGAAGGCGCCCATCTGCTCGAGGTACTCGCCGCTGGCCTTGTCGCGCGAGACCCAGAAGGACTTGTTGATGGACGGCGGCACGACGACGGTGCGCACCGTGCCCAGCAGGTTGAGGATCACCACCAGGGCCAGCACATGGGCGGCTGCCAGCAGGCCCACGGTGAGCGCCAGGCCGCGGTTGCGGCGGCGCATCTCCTTGATGTCCCCGTTCAGGCGTTCGAAGTCCATGTCAGTCCCGCCCGGCCGTCCGAAGGGACTGAGCAGCCCCTCGGGGGCCGCGAACGAAGTGAGCTTGGGGCTTCATCTCTTGACCTTCGAGTCAGCCGACCATGCGCCGGATGTGCGACGGCGGCGTAGCGCGCATCGCCGTCAGCGGGCTGGTGGGCAGGTGCCAGTACAGCCAGTGCACCGCGAAGGCCGGGTGCTTGTCGGCCTTGATGCGGGCGATGGCGCGCGAGGTGAGGAAGCCGGCAGCCAGGCACAGCGCGAAGGAGAACTTCGAGCCGGACATGTAGCCCACGAACAGCCCGAAGAGCAGGGGCGCGGCGACGTCGACGTCCCAGAAGCCGATCTTCCACTGGTCGTCCAGGCGGCGCGGGATGTAGGTGTCGGCGTGCATGCGGGCCTCCTGCTCGTCGGCTGCGCGTGCGTCAGATCACCGCACCCATGATCGCGCCCGCGATCACGAGGCCGACCGCGGCGAAGATGGCCAGCCCGACGTAGAACAGCACCGGGCCGAAGTTGCGCAGTGCGGCCAGCGAGATCAGTGCGACCACGAAGCCGACGAAGCCGACCAGGGCCTTGATGCCCGGCCCCAGGCTTGCGATCTGCGTCAGCGCCGAGGTGAGCGGGCCGGTGATGCCGGTGAAGGCGACCAGGTCGAGGGCGTAGCCGGGAAAGGCGACGCACAGGCCGAGCGCCATCAGCACGAAGAGCGAGACCGGCGACAGCAGGCGCTTCGGGCGGCGGCTGCCGGCGAGGTGGGCCGTACCGGGGTCGTCGATGCCGTCGGTTGCGAGGGAGCCCGTGGCACGGGCGGGATGCACAGAGGCGAGAGCGGTGTTCATGGGAGTCCTCCGAGGGTTCAGGGCTGGGAGACGAAGGTGGATGGCGGTGGCGGTCGGGTCGGGTGCGGGTGATCAGCGGGTCGGTGGCAGGGTTCAGGCCAGTGCGGGTAGGGCCGTGTGTAGCGATGAGGGTCGGGCGACTGCAGGCGCACTACCGGTCGGAGGGAACACGCCAGAAGGCGATCTCGACCCGCCGGTTGCGCGCACGGCCTTCCGGGGTGTCGTTCTCCGTGGCGTAGCAGCAGACGCCGCGACCATCGACCTTCACCTCCGCGCCAGCCAGGTGCGGGTGGCGTGCCCGCAGGTACTGCGCGACCGCAGCAGCGCGCTGGCGGGCCAACAGGTCGTTGGCAGCCGGAGGTCCGACGTTGTCGGTGCGGCCCCGGACGTCGATGCGCCGGATACCGTCGCTCGAGGCCGCGGCATCGATCGAGGCACGGGCAGCGGCCGTGAGCACCGCGCTCCCGAACGGAAAGCCCACGGCGATCTCGGACACCAGCGGTTCGCCCGCGTCCTCGGGCCCGATCGCGGTTCGCTGCGCAGGGGTCAGCGGTGCTTGGGGACCGGCGATCACCAAGGTCTCACCGGGGCTCAGCGACTGTGCAATGACCGCATCCGAGCCCGGGGTGGAATCGGCTCGCGCTTCAGCCGCTGCTGCGCGCGCTGGATCGACGGCCAGCGTCTTCGGCGTGACGACGGGGCAGGCGGGCGGCGCGCACGTGGCGAACCGAGCCTGACGGCCGTGGTCCACCTGGGCGATCGACAGCCCAGCCGCGGCGCGCGCCGAAGTGGCGGGCGGCTGAGCGGCCTCTGGCCGTAAAGGGAGGGCGCCAGTTCTGGGTGCGCTGCACGACGACGCGGCGCCAACGGCCGTCACCGCGAGCACAGGCACGGCCAGAAGCCGAAGCGCATGTCGTGTCATGGCGCCACCCTCGCAGCCAGGAGGATGGGTGCCGGTCGCGCCGCCTGCACAGACCGCTGCGAAGTCGCCGCAACGGGACGTGCAGCGGCGCCGCTGGCGGAAGGCAGCCGGCGGTAGACCTTCCAGGCGTAGCTGGCACGCGCCGCCGTGCAGGCCTCGCCCTTGAGCTGGCTGCAGGCGGCGTTGTAGGCGCCGACGGCGTTCCAGGAGGCACCGTGCCGCGCGAATGCGTCGGCCAGCAGCCACGCGCCGACGTGGATGTTCGTGCACGGGTCGTAGAGCTGCGCCTCGCTGATGCCATGCCGCGAGAGCGTGGGAAGGTGGGAGCTGTTGATCTGCATGAGCCCGATGTCGTAGGAGCCCGTGCGCTGCAGATGCGATCGGTTCACCGCACGTGGGTCGAGGTTGGACTCCACACGCGCCACCGCGACCAGCAGGTGGGGCGACAGCCCGTAGCGCTGAGCCGCCTGATCCCAGCAGGCCTGGGCCTGCAAGGGCGCCCAGCCGGTGGCGAGCGCTGCCAGCAGCCAGGGTCCTTGCATCGGCCTGGCCAACGACCTTCGCGCGGGGAACAACAGCGGCACCTGCATGGATCGACTCGTGACGTCTTGGTGGACAGGGCGACGCCGTTCCTGTCGGCCAGGCGTGGCCGAGTGCGGGGCGTCGAGCGACGGGTGCGGACCGGCGAAGCGGTCAGGGTCGGAAGCGGGTGTGGAGCGGGTATTGAGAGCGGGTCTACGGGGAGGCGACCTGCGGCGCGTGTGGTGCGAATCCCCAGCACCACCGCGCCGTCACCTTTCGCCTCATCCGGGGCGGAGTGGGCGCCCGCGCGCGGCTCGGTCGGCCATGTTCAGCCGGGCCTGGCGCAGCACCAGCGTGTCGGCGCCCTCGTGCTGGCGGCACAGGGCCACGCAGGCCGTGGTCAGCTGGTCGAGCTGGAACTTGGGGTTGGGGTGGCGGTTGGCCGGCGAGCGCTGCACGGCCAGCAGCAGCTCGTACTGCGGGCGCCACATCGACTCGCGGCGCCTGGGCGTCAGCGGCGGGCGCAGCACCAGCTGCGTGCCCAGGAAATCGAAGATCCGCGCTGGCGCGTCATCGTGCAGGAAGACCAGCGACACGCAGGCGCTGATGAGGTCCGGGAAGCGGAAGGTCGGAGAGACGTTGCCCTCGCTGCGCAGCACCGTGAACAGCCAGTCGTGCTCCTCGAGCCAGAGCCGGGTCTCGATGGTCTCCGGGTGTTCGCCGTCGTGGGCGCCGGAGCCGGCCTGGCCAGCCTGGGTGGCGGCGTCGCAGCGGGCAGCGGGCAATGCAGAGTACATGGCGCGGTCCTCGTTCGGTGGCTTCAGGATCTGAAGGCCGTGCTCTGTCGAGCGCGTGACCGAAAGGGTAGGCGCCGGCCGCTGCCGCGGCGCCGCGGAATGGCGCGTTTGCGAGGGGGGTTTCGGGGTTGGTCGAATCGATGTCCCGAGCGCAGGTGGGCGACTCGAAGATGCCACGGCTAGCGGGTTTGCCAGAGGCCGGCGGCTACACTCCCGCCCAGCCTACTGACCTGCCATGAGTTCTCCCGCGCACCTCTACACCTTCGGCTACGAAGGCCTCGACATCGCTGCATTCATCGAGCGACTCAAGAGCGCCGGCATCCGCAGCGTCGTGGACGTGCGCGAACTGCCGTTGTCACGCAAGCGCGGGTTCTCGAAGACGGCGTTCAACGAAGCGCTGACGGCAGCTGGTATCGCGTACTTCCATGCACCTGCGCTCGGTTGCCCGAAGGACGTGCGCGAGCAATACAAGCGCGATCAGTCATGGTCGCGATACACCACCGGTTTCATGAAGCACCTGGGGCAGCAGAGGGCTGCGGTCGCCGAACTCGCGAAGCTGGCGAAGTCCACCAGCGCGTGTCTCGTGTGCTTCGAGGCCGACTTCAACTTCTGCCATCGAACCTACGTCGCCCGCGCCGCGCATGCTGCGGGTGCGCCCTCGGTCATGCACCTGATGGCTAGAACAATGTGCTCTGACTCGGGTCTTCGGGCTGTGGCATAGGCGGGTAGATCAGGCTCACCCCGAGCCACTGGTCTGGAAATCGGTGCATGGTGCCCATCAGTAGCATCAGGTCCTTCGCGAGCAGGTCTCGCTCCAGCTTGTCCCGGAACGGCGCTTCCCATCGGCTGCCATGTTGCCGGCGAGTGTTCCGGTAGAGCGCACACACCTCCCAATCAACCAGCTTGACCCTGACCGACTGCGGACCATCCGCTGCTTGGTACTCGCAGTGGTAGTAGAAGTCGAACGGGATCTTCTCCAGCAGTCGGACCTGACGCTGATCTTCCTCGGCGTCGAACAGGCTGTTCTGCTGCTGCATTTGCAGCAGCTTGGTCCGCTCGTCGGGCGTCCAGTCTGCGTTCTTCGTGGGCTTGATCTCGAGCGAGGTGATGCGGTTTGGCTTGAAGAGGGCAAGCGTGTTGCCTTGCGTCAGCCGTGTTTGCTCCATTGCACCGAAGTCCGTGTAGACCGGCTGGCGCGCCAGTAACGCCATGCGGGCGGGCCAGCCGCGCTTGCCGGCCTTCATGGGTTCAGCGTCACAGGCGATCGTGTCGACGAAGATGCGATGGCTCTCCGGGCGGTGGTCGTCGCGCGCCTTCTCCAAGCGGACTTCGATCCATTGCCACTTGCGGAATTGCTGGTCATCGGCGACCAGCCGGAACGGCACCGGAAAGAGGCGAACGAGACGACCGCCAGCCGTGAGCCCCGCCACGCAGGACGTCTCTGCGTACTTCGCACTCGGCGATGGATAGGTCTTGCACAGGATCAGGACACGTTCGACGAACGAGGCCATGTGCCGCTCCGAGTCAGGCTCGCCCGAGTGGCCGGCGCACTACTTGGCCAACTCCGCAAACAGATCGTCCAGCTGCGGATTGCTGGTCATCGGCAGCAGGCGCTTGATGGTCGATGCCTGGTTGATTTCCAGCCTCGCGTAGTGCTCGCCGCCCGCGTTGCTGTGCTTGCGGATCAGCTGAATGCGGCCGAACAAGGCGCCATGCTTCTGTGCGAACCGGGCCAGACCGACCGCCTTCTCGAAGTTGTCCGAAAGGCTCGGGTCATGGGGTTCGAGGATGTCGACCTCGAAGGACGGGCCCTTCTTCCGGACCACCACGAGGTCCGGGAACATTGGCCGGACGTCGCCGCCGGTGTCGTAGGGGATCTCCAGCGACCACGGCTTGCGGTCGACGTTCCGCAGCCAACCCACCACGTTCTCATTCGCAAGCTCTTCCTTGAGCACGCCCGCCTCCCAGGTGCCCAGCTCGGCCCGGAACTGCCCATTGCCTTCGACAAACAGGTGGCGATCCCAGATCGGATCCGCCGGCTTGCGACGGAAGTCAATCGACTCGGGCAGATGCCAGGGCACCTCGTTCGGCGTGGCCGTGGCCAGCCGAAGCTTCTCGTAGGTGGCGCGCCGATGTTCCTTGAGCTTGTGGATGGACTTCTTGTGCTGGTCATACAGCACGTCGAATGCCGCGGCGGCAAGCTTCTCCAACTCGCCCATCTGGGCAGCGTCGCGAGCCAGCACGATCGCCTCGACCTTGACATCGACGGCATCGCGCTCCGCGTGCGCACGCCAGTACTCCATCTGCAAGCCATGGCTGAAGGCCCGGCCGGCTTCCTCGAACAGGCGATCGATATCGACGCTGGACGCGCCGATCTGATACTCGGCGCCTGGTTCGGCGACCGTGGTCCCGTTCTGGACCGCCAGGGTACGCAGTCCCACATGCGTGATGGCCTTGGCCGCAGCTTCGAACGCGCCTTCCGCCTTCAGCGCTGCGACCCGTTCGTCCATCCAGCTCACGATCTGCACCTTGGCCCGGGCCCAGGCGTCCTCATCGATTTCGTCGACGGTCAGGCTTCGGGACATGGCCATGAACCGGCGCAATGGGCTCTGTGCACGAGCCGCGTTGACCCGATAAGTCACGAGTTCATGGAGTGCAGCGAACAGGGCAACGGTCCCGTCGCGACGTTGGAGCACCACCAGATCGCGGCCGGAGCCGGTCTCGGCCGGTGGCACCTCCTCCTGGTTGTGCAGCGCTGCCACGACGCCCTGGACAGCCTGCGTGTCGAAGTACGGCAGGAACAGGTGCACGTCGTTCAATGCCGCGTCCTTCTCGATGCGCCGAGCCAAGGGCGTACGTACCATCCGACCCAGCAGTTGGGCGATGTACGTGTGATCCTCGGCGCGCCGGAAAGACATCATGACTTCCGCCCGTGGGCAGTCCCACCCGGTGGAGAGGCTGGTCTTGAAGAACACCACGCCGATGTTCTTGTCCGCATCGATGCGCGAGGCTTCGACCTTGCGCACGCGCCGGCCGCCCACGTCCAGGTCGCCGGTGTCGTGAAGGGCGTGCGCGACCTCGCCCTCATGGAGGCGACGCCCAATCGCGCTCTCGATCACGGTCAAGGCGTCGGCCAGGTCCGTCTTGGTCAACTGCCGATCGCTACCGTTCTCGACCTGCACGACCAGGACTGGCCAGACCGTAGCCTCCTGCTCATCCTTGCAGTACGCACCCCAGGCCATCGTCATCTGGTTCCAGCGGCGGGCGGCCTCTTCCAGCAGGCCCATCTCGGCGGTCGTGGCTGACTCCGGGTGATGGATGAGGATGCGGTCTTTCAGCAGGCCCGACTTCCGCACCTCCTCGGCCGGGATGGCCACCTTGTGCACCGTATGCGGGGCGTGCTCCAGCAGGTCCATGAAGCGCTTTGGTGTTGCCGAGACACCGATCACCAGCGGCATCTTCACCAGGCCCGTCTCCGCATGACCGAGCAGAAAGCGCTGCATCAGTGTCCGCGCCGCCTGCGCACCGCGGCCCGACGTCATGCCGCGGTGGGCCTCATCGATGACGACATAGAAGCGGTCGGGGATCGCGCGTGCCGTGTTGGTCAGCGTCTCCCAGATCAAGTGCTGACGGCCGTCGCCGCGATTCGTCAGGGGCTGGTTCACCGCCAGCTTCTGTGTGTTGATGAAGTAGACGCGCCCACCCTGCAGCTGAGGAGCGTCGAAGTGGGCATCAATGGTGATCAGCTGGTTGACGCGGTAGACCTTGTCGGACTTGCTCTCGATCTTGAGCCGGGTCTGCTCGTTGAGTTCGGGCATGTCCGAGATCCAGAGGATCACGGCATCCGGCTGCGGTGCCCAGTCCAGCGGCCACGCGAGTTCGTCGTCGGGCTGGTCGAGGATGGCCTCGAAGAGCGCCGTCATGATGATCGTCTTGCCGCTGCCCGTGGGCGCAGAGAATGCGATCGCCTGCGGGTTGTCGGTGGTGGCGAACTTGCGTGCCGCGACGATCTTGTCGCGCAGCTGATGGAGCGCGTCCCGCTGGAAGTCGAAGAGAGAGACCTTCATGCCCGTCCTCCACGGATCTCGATCTCAGCGGAGGCGCGAGTCGCTCGCTCTTGGCTCTGATTGATCATGAAGTTGAGCAGGTAGTCCCTGTAGAGCTGCACGACCTGAAGGCCGGGGTTGGCTTTGCCAGCCACGTCGCGAACGTCCTGCGCCATGCTCTTGAAGGACTCGTCGGCGTCGGTGACGATGAACACGTGTGACAGTCCGGTTCGGCCAGCCAGCGCCTTCAGAAGGCGGCCCATGCGGGTCTCTTCCAGCAGTACGACGAAGTTGGTGCCCTCGGGCGTGAACAAGCTCGGCTCGGGCTCGCCGCGCTTGAGCTCCGGCCGCGACCCCATGGCACCCGCTTTCAGCCACAGCAGCGGCAGGATCTCGCGGAATGCGCGGCGCAACGACACGCGCTCTGGGTCGAGAAAGTCCAGTTTGAAGTAGGCCAAGTTCTCGGCGAAACCCTCTGCTATCGGGAATTCGTCTACGAACTTGTAATCACCAGCCACCGTATCCCCGTCAGGCGTCTTGCCCGTGATCGCAGCGGCGAGCCGTGGCATGGTGATGTACCGACAAATTCCCCAGCGCTCCCAGTCGGCATCGCCTGGAGACAGACCGCTGGCTGTGAGCCTTGCATGCTCCTCGGCGGCTACCTCGTTGTTCGTGATCGCAACGGAGCGGCGCCGACCTCCATCCTGGCGATTTAAGCGCATGACCGCATGACTTGTCGTGCCAGATCCTGCGAAGAAGTCCAGAACGATCGCGTTGGGCTTATTGCCAACGAAAAGCCGAAGACAGTCTTCGACTGCGTAGAGTGACTTCGGGAAGGGAAACTTCCTTCCTGGAAGCAGGGCTCGAAGCAGCGACGTGCCGTAGGCACCAGCATCATGCCGCGACTCTCGCCAAACTGTGCTCGGCCGTGAAGCTTTGCCACCAGGAACTACGACGATCTTTGATCCGTCTGGTCGCACGCCCGTGACGCGATACTCTCCTCGCTCGACGCGCTTGATGTCCTCAGTGGATAAGTACGCAATGGTGTATGGCTGGTACCGGTTGCCTTCACTTACGCGCACGTAGCCGCCCTCCAGGGCCTGCTGTAGGCTGGGGCCCGTTAGACCCCAGATCAGTGCGGTGCCATCCGGAGCGATCGGAAAAACAGGCGTCGCGCCTTTGACAGTGGGCACATCTTCGATCTTGTCGTCCATTGCCAGCGGCGCACCAATCTTGACGATCTTGTGCGTCGAGTCATCGACATAGACCGGATAGAACTGGCGTGGTCGCGACCCGCGCACGAGAGTTCTCTGCGTGCGCCGCAGGTATAGCCATCTGACTTCGGCATCTTCCCCGCTTCGCTCTCCCGATCCAAGTTCTACATCTCCGATGAAGACAAAGAACGCAAACTCATCCACTCGTGAGAATTCATTGGCCCTACTTGTGCTTCTGGGACTGATGGTGATGCTGACCATCTGAACTCGGGCATCTGGAAACGTCTGCTCGAGCAGCAGGCCAAGTCGGAGATATTCCTTCTCGTCGATAGTGACAATCAAGACTGAGGAACGAGGGTTGAGTAGCCGACGCGCGATCTGCAGTCGCCGCTGCATCATTGACAGCCATTTGCTGTGGCGCCAGCCGTCGTTGCCGTCGACGTAGTCGTTGTTGTACTTCCAGTCGCGCGCGCCGGTGTTGTATGGGGGGTCGATGTAGATGCAGTCCACCTGTCCCGCATACAGGTACTCCAACAACTGCAGTGCGTGGTAGTTGTCGGCCTCGATCAAGGTATGCCAAGGCGCGTCTGCCGGACCGTTGGCAACAGCATCCACGGGCACCAGAGAAGGGAAGATCGGCTCACCGAACTGGCGCACCACGAGGAGTTCCTCGATGGGCCACTCCGCGCCAGCCGCATCACGTGCATGTGCGCCCCCGGGCGCCTCGTCGGCCTCGTTCCCAGGCTTGATGCAGAGGGCGAATCCATCCTTGATCTTCTGTACCTGCCACACGTCCTTGATGGAACCGTCGCGACGGCAAACCAGATCACCTCGCCGCGGCTTCGCCTTGTGCAGCGGCAGCAGTTCAGGAAGATGGTCCTCGAACACGAGTCCAAACTTCTTGTCCTTCGAAGCCTTGGCCCACTCAGCGGCAAGCCGGTCGCGCAGGCGGGGGTCGGTGACCTGCGAGATCAAGTCGTGGATGGCTGACAAACGATCCTCCTCGCTTCTTGTTCGGCCGTGTGGCCGTGAGCGTGATTGCAGTTGATACAGACGTCTTCGGTCCGGGTCGCACCTCGACCCGCAGTTGCGCAGAGTTTGCCGGAGCTCATGAGTTCGATCCCGGCAGTTCAGTGGCGCCCATCCAATAGCAAAGCAGGGGCGCGGGCACTCGCATGACCTGCGTGCCAGCAGCCAGGCCCTGCATCACGCCGAAGTCATCGAGCGACTTGGTGACGACGTAACCGCGCTCGATGCGTTTCGACTGGCACAGTTCGACCAGGCCCTTGAGTTCCCGAGCCCCGGTGTGCTGTGCGCGGTACTTCACCTCGAAGGGAATGAGCTCGCCGCCGACTTCGGCCACCAGGTCGACCTCGTGGTCGCGTTTGCCACGCCAGTAGCTGAAGCGGACGTTCTGTGCGTAGTACCGGGCAAACAGGTGCTTGAAGACCGCGGTCTCGGTGGCAACTCCCAGCGCTGATGCGTCTTCGAGGATGGCCTTGCCCTTGAGCATGACGGCCGGCGCGATAGCGGCATCGGCCAGGTAGATCTTGAACCGCGCGCGGAGCACGTCCTTCCCGTAGCCGAACGGGGCGAGGCGATAGATCAGGTGCGTGGCCTCGAGCAGCTCGATGAAGTTCTGGGCAGTGGGGCGCTTGACCTCCAGGTTGGCGCACAGGTCCACCATGTCCAGCAGGCCGCCATCGTGCATGCACAGGTACAGGAAGGTGTGCTCCAGGTCCAGCACGCGCCGCACGCCGAACAGCGCTGTCATGTCGCGCTTGAGCACCTTGTCGATGATGTCTTCGCGCAGCAGGCGCTGGGCCTGCGTGATGCTGTCCACCTGGGCGGTCTGGGGAAAGCCTCCGCGCACCAGGTACTCGTGGAAGTGGCCCACGTACGGTGCGGCCCGTTCCGTGACGCGGTAGAAGTCGGTGGCCTTCCAGTCGAAGAGGTCACGCAGGCTGCGAAGCCGCGGCAGGTCTGGCAGCTCCAGACGCTTGATCTGCAGGTACTCGTAGAACGACAGTGTCGTCAGCCGGATGGTGTGCCATCGGCCCACGCCGGACTCCTGGTCGGCTTCCACCAAAGGCATTGCGGAGCCCGTGAACGCGATGCGCCGGTCCTTGCGGAAGTCGACCTGATGCTTGACCCAGGTACCCCAGTCACGAATGAACTGGGCCTCGTCCAGCAGCAGGTACTCGGGGCCGTCGGCGCGCGGCTCGCGTTCGCGCCATGCGTCGATGACCGCATCGATGCCGGCCAGCTTGAGGATGGGATGGTCGAATGTTGCGTACAGGATGTTCGCGCCTGGCACACCACCGCGGAGCAACGTGTCGGCGGCCTGCAGCAGCAGCGTGGTCTTGCCGATCTGGCGTGCGCCGGAGAGCAGCACCGCTCTCGGTGCCGGTGGCTGCGTCATCCAGGCCTGGAGCTCGCGAAATGCCGCGCGCCGCCAGGTCGGCAGGTCGGCAATGGCTTCGCCCCGCCACCAGGGGTTGAACTGGGCGAGGACGGCGACGAGTTCTTCTTTGGAGACCCTCATCCGCCAGATGGTACCAGCATGCTGCGTTTAGTTAAAGCACACTTGTACTGTGCGTCGACAATAGCGAGCTTTGGTGGTTTCTGGGGCTCTTGCGCACCGAGCAGCCTAGCCGCGACGGTGGAAGTGGGCGACCGACCGCCCCCAGAGCAGGGCCAGAACGGACAAGCCTGCCGGCGCAACGAGAGGGTGAAGAGATGTCGGCAGCACCAGCACGACGACGCCACCGCAGGTTAGCAGGATGGCCAGCGATGCATACAGCGCGAAGCGCTCCGGATCGTGGTGAAGGAACTCCTTGGACTTGATCACTCTGCTGATCGCGCCGTCCAACATCGCTGCGGCAACAAACGCCGCCATCCATGGAAGCCACTCCAGCATCGCCGACAGCCTGAAGGCGGCCAGCAGGACGAGCGCGTCGATCGCGCGGAAGTAGCTGTTCCCGAACAGCCGCTGGTTGACGGAAGCCATCTCCCGCGCCACGGCGCCGTCCACGCCGCTGGCCGCCGACGCGCTGGCGGTCGGGGGCACAGGCGTAGCCTCCCGTGCCGCACCCTGGAGGCCCAGCGCTCGATCGAGGATCCGCAGCGCGGGCGTTTCGCCCCAAATCTCTTCGATTGCCTGGTGCTCGCTTCGAATCTGCGCCAGGAACCGCGCTGGTGGATGCGCCGATGGCAGGTAGAGCAGCAGCACCAGCAGGCAGAGCAGGGCGGCGATGCTGACGATGCGGATCACGACGGCTGCCCCGTCATCGCAGCTGGAGTCCGGATCGCCTTGGGTGGCGCCGAGTGTGTTGCCCTGGGCTCATCTGCATCCGGGTCGAGGATCGGAAACCGCCCCTTGATGATCCGCCCGCCCGACACCGAGGCGAAGTACTGCAGGTTGGGCAGCTTGCCCAGCACGTCGGCCGGCACCATCTCCTCGAAGCTTTCGGTGAGCTGCGTCGAGTAGCTCGACGAGAAGTCGCCCAGGTGTGCATCGGCGCCGCTGCTCAGGCCCACGCGCACCGAGTGGATCGCGGTCTTGCCGAAGGTCTCGACCACGAAGTCCTGCGTCGGACGGTCCTTGGACCGTAGCGCGATCAGGTTGTTCAGGTTGCCCAGCGCCATGCGCGCCGCGTCTTCGCTGCCCAGGCGCTTGGCCAGGTCGGCCAGCGTCTGCATCGCGCAGGTGGTGAAGATGCCACCCTCGGCGCCCTTGTTCAGGATCTCGATCAGCGGCTGGTTGATGACGTTCGACACCTCGTCCACGAACAGCGAGATGCGCCGGTAGCCGCCCAGGTTGTAGCGCATGCCCGCACGGGCGGCCAGGTCGGCCAGGGCCAGTGCGCCGATGGCGGTGGCGACCGACGGGTCGGGCAGGGAATCCAGGCACATGTACAGCACATGCCCGGCGCGCTCGATCTTCTCGAAGTTCATGATCGGCCGTGCATCGCCAGCGTCGAAGGGGTCGGGCGACAGACTGCGGCCGAGGTCGCCCGAGGTCAGCATCGAGAGCACCGGCAGCAGGTTGGCTGTGATCTTCTGGTAGTGCTCGCGGTTGTGGCGGAAGGTGCGCACCTGGGCGTCAAGCACCTTGTTGCGCTGCGACTGCGGGACGTGATGTTCGTAGAAGGCGACCAGGGCCAGCAGGTCCGCACTGGCTGCCTCCGACGGACGCTTCATGTTGCCGCGGTGCGCATCGTGCAGCAGCTTCTTCATTTCCGGCTGGTCGCGCCAGCTGGCGCCGAGCAGCCGCTCGTAGAAGCGGCGCAGCGTCGCTTCCAGCACGGGCTCGATACCGCCCTCGATGTACTTGGTGAGCTTGACCAGATTCGGCCGCTCCTCCAGTTCGACCAAGCCCTGCACGACCACATTCACGGCGTCCCAGCCGAAGGCGGAGAAGGCGCCGGCCGTGTCCGGCGGCATGATTGACTGGATCCGCGAGGCGATCTCGGTGGGCTTCTGCCAGTTGAAGGTGAAGTCCAGGCGCACGCCGGCTTCAGGGAAGGCGGGGTGGAACTCGAGGAAGGTGTCGGGCTCGCGCCAGTCCTCGCAGGCGCGCTGCGTGACGCGCTTCAGGCGGCGGCTGTTCTTGGGGTCGATGACGATGACTACGTCGCCGCGACGTACGGCCTGCGTCACCAGGTTGGCCAGCGCCACCCCCTTGCCCGACTGGGTGGTGCCGACCAGCAGGGTGCCGCCTTCGAAGTTCTGCAGCGGCCGGTGCAGGGGCACCTCGCGCGGCTCGACGCCATGGATGTAGGGCAGGCCGATCTCGGCATCGGGTTGCGGGCGCGCGTCGTAGCCCAGCACCTGCAGCAGGCGGGGCGCCACGGTGAACTCCCGGTAGTCGACCTTGGCCAGTTCGTAGAGACGCTGCGAGTGGACGGGCCGCCACTCGAAGCCGAAGCCCAGGAACACCGCGTCAGGCTTCTCCGTCCAGCGGGCGACGGCCCGTGTGCTCAGCACCTGGATGCCGCGGCCGGAGAGCGAGGCGCGCAGCACCAGGGTGTGAACGCCCTGCGCCAGCCGCAGGACGCCCATCGCCAGGCAGAACGCGGCAAGCGGGAGTGCGAGCTGTCGCGGGAGCAGGCCCAGCCCGCCGGTCACCGCGAAGAACAGCAGGGCGGACGCCCAGACGGCGGCGGCGTACACCTCGTAGGCGCGCCGCCAGGGCATCTCATAGCGGCGCATCAGCATGTCAGGGTTCCTCGTGCGCGGCCGGCTCGAAGGCGGCAAGGTCGAAACCATCGATGCAGGCTGGGGCAACTACCAGCCCGATCGTCGGCTCGCCGCGGAAGTCGGCCGTGACGGTGGCCGGGCCATCCCCCCTGGCATGCACCAGCAGGCCGACATCGGCCAGCGCCCGACTCGCCAGCGCCGGCTGCACGCCCCGGACCTCCAGTTCAGCCAGCGGCACGAACAGGCCGGCCGCGATGGGTGCGGCGGCTGCTGCGCTGCCCGGCCCGTTGAGGGTGCCGACGATGGCCGCGAGGGCATCGCGCACGGCCGGGTTCAGGCGCATGGGTGCGTTCAGCTTGAAGGTCGGCGCCGCGGCCGGTGGCGGGTTGGGCGGAGGGGGCGGCGACGGGACTTCCAGGTCGGCAACGGCAGCAGGTGGCGGTGCCGGGGTCTGTGACACCGGCGGCGGCGGGGATGTGCGAGCTGCCGGTGATGTGGCCACCTCGGTGGCGTCGAGCAATGAGAACTGGGTGCCGGGCGGCGGTGCGGGAGCTGGCGCCGGTGCAGTCGTTGGCGCCTTCTGGGTGGTCCGCGTGGCGCCAGGTGGGCAGACCAACGAGATGGCCAGTGGCTCGGCCGGCGGCGCGACGCCGGTTAGCAGGATCGCCGGCGATGCCAGCTTCACCGCCTCCGCAGCGGTCTTCAACTCCGGCGGCAGGACGAACCAGGTCGAGGCGCCGTCCGGCTGCCGCACGAAGACCCCGGCCTCCAGAAGCAGATCGAGCATCGTCTCAGGCGCCTTCGGGATGCCGGCCAACTGATCGGCTTCGAGGAGTGCCTGAACATCGTGGGCCGCCTGCGGCCACAGAAGGAACAGCCCGTCGGGCCCCAGCCAGGACCGCGACTTCTCTCGGTTCGGGAGCCAGCTCGGGCTGCTGGATGCCAGCCGGCGCATCGCGTCGACCAGGTAGCGCTCGAGGTGCGAGCCGAACTGCGGCACGCCATAGCGATCGGCGTTGGACTGCAGGTTCCGGTCGATCACCAGCGCAAGCGAACGGCGGACCAGAGCGTCGAGGACGTTGTGGTCCCGGTAGACCGGCTGCCCGCTGATGCTTGACAGGAGGTGCGGGACGATGACGCTGTTGTCCTGCGCCAGGTACTGAAGCGTGGCTCCCGGGATGACCAGGGGCAGTGCGAACACGCCCAGGCCCCGCGACTCGGTGGCGTTCGGCCGCCAGCGAACGAAGTAGCGAGTGGCACTGCGCGATGCCAGCCAGTCGCCCAGGGGCACGAGGAACTGCGGCCACTCGCCACCCGCCTCGTCGGTCACGATCAGGTGGCTGAGCACCCGGTGCAGTTCGCAACACAGGCCACCGATGAAGGTGGCCAGGCGCCAGCGCGGTTCAAGCTGGCGGCGCGCCGAGATTGTCGACCGTCCGGAGAAGATGTGCGCGTCGGTGCCTTGGAGGCTGTAGAACGCAACCTCCAGCCCGAGGTTCAGCAGGCCGGCAGGTGAACTGAAGTAGTTGTCGGCGGTGGCCGGCAGCAGGTGGACGTAGCTGGCATAGCGCTGAAGCAGCGGCTGCACCTCGGCGTCGAAGGCGTCACGGGACAGGCCGAAGCATAGGCGGATGCGGCTGACTAGATCGTCAGCAGATGCTAGAAGGTCAGGGACAGGCAGGGCGGCGAAGCCGGGGTCGGTGGCCGGGAACGCGGCGAGCGAGTTAGGCAGGGGCATAGTAGACGCGCTGTAAGGCGTCGGCCATGCTGGACTCGCGGGCGAGTGGTGTGTCGGCGAGAGCCTGCCGAAGAGGGCTGGGTTTCGGCTTCGGGTGGCGATCCTGCGATCCGCGGCTGCGGTTGGAAGAGGACCCTTGGCGAGGGCAACTACTCGACCGCGGCGGCCGAAACTGGACATTGACCTGTCGATGCTGCCAACTGCTCTGGTCTCCTGCTGCGTTGGGGCCGCAGTTGCACTCAGCGCTGGCAACGGAGCGAGCGATACTGTGGGGCCTCAATACCGATACAAGCAAGCAGGGAGCTTGAAGAATGGATTCAGGACAGGCCAGTCTGTTTCGCGACAGCCTTCAAGAGACAAGCATCGGCGGCTGGCATGTGAGCGGTTTCTACGGCAACGGCAAGTCGGCGGTGGTGCTGCCCGCAGTCCGCGGAATCGAAGAAGGCGCCATCAAGGTCTTCCATCCAGAACTCATCGAGCGCTACGGTAAAGACGCCCAACTGCAGCGAATTCGCCGTGAGTCCAGCCTCGTCGGCGCAAGTCATCCACACTTGGTTCGCATCCTTGATGGCGGCGAGTGCGCGGTCACGGGCCACCTCTATGTTGTCATGGAGCGCATACCCCAGCGCAACTTGCACCAGGCGCTGGCCGATATCCCGATGGATGCCGTGCCCAAGCTGATGGCCCAGGTGGCATCCGCAGCGCGGTTTCTCGAGGACCGAGGGTTGGCGCACCGCGATATCAAGCCCGAGAACATCGCCGTGAGCGATGACTTCTCCCACGCGACGCTTCTCGACCTCGGCGTTTTGCGCCCCATTGGGTTCTCGGATCTAACTGATGTGAGTCAGCGGTCCTTTATCGGCACGCTGCGATACAGCTCGCCCGAGTTCCTGCTCAGGCAAGAGGAAGACACTATTGAAGGATGGCGTGCGGTCACGTTTTACCAGCTCGGAGCGGTGCTCCACGATCTGCTCATGAAGCGACCACTGTTCCATGAGTACGGGGAACCGTTTGCCGGCCTCGTGGAGGCCGTGAAGTCGGTCAATCCGGTCGTGCAGGCGGACGACGCGCGCTGTGTGAACCTCGCCCGCAGGTGTCTCATCAAAAATCCGGCCACTCGCCGGCAATTGGTCACCTGGTCGGACTTCAGTGCGCTCGACGCCCCGATCGATGCGCCCGCGCCCGCCACAAGGGATCGGATCCGGGAGCGCCAGAAGGTCTTGCGGGCGTCCACAGAGCTTGCCGCCCAGCTGTCGGCGTATGGCGAAATCAACGTACGCGGCGAGCTCCAAGACGTTTGCAATCGGCTGGAGTCCCGCATCGCAACGCTGATGAACGACCTTGCCTGCTTTCCGGTGCGCCAGGTACGGTCGGTGAAGGACGTAGCACAGCGCCGCTGCACCACGTTCGTGACCTTCGAGCGTGACGTCGAACTCGGGCTCCATGACAAACTCTGCGTGCTTCTAGACGTGGAGCTGGTCGACGCAAACAACGGCTCGCCAATCTACCGGGCATCGTCGTCAGCGGTCCTGGCGGACCGCGAAGTCGAGGCGTCGGACTTCGCAGCGACGGCCCCGTTCTTTTCCGGTGACCTGCCTGCCTTGCTCGACGACATCTCTCTCGAAGAACAGTTCACGGGAGCGCTCGACGCTGCATATCTCGCCGAGGAGCAAGGCAGGCTGCCCGCATCAGGCACCGTGCTGCAGTTGACCGAAGGAAAGGCTTGACGATGGCCGGCACCTGGTGGAAAGACATCGACGAACTCAAGGCCGAGCAATCCAGCCTTCTCGACATTGATCCCGACACCAACCTCCTCATCAAGGGACCTCCCGGCAGCGGCAAGACGAACTTGCTCTTATTGAGAGCTAACCAGCTCGCCATCGGAGAGCGGCCCAATCTGCACGTCGTGGTGTTTGGCTCACTGCTGAAGCAGTTCATCCAGCTAGGCGGCGCACAGTACAGCTTTCCGCCGCAGAAGGTTGTCACCCATGCCCGACTCTTTGCGGACATCCTGCGAGCTGAGGGCGCCGACATCGACTCCCTCGGTATGACGTTGGATGCCGCGCGCGCGGCGCGAGCCTCCCGTCTCAAGGAACTGGTCGACGCAGGGAAGGTCGGTGTTCAGTTCGACGCGCTGTTGCTCGACGAAGCGCAGGACTACACCGCCGAGGAGATCCGGCTGTTCCGAGGTCTGACGGAGGTCCTTGTTGCAACGGCGGACCAGCGGCAGCGGATCTACGATGTGCAGGACTCGAGCGCAGTTCTGAAGGACTGCGTGGACACCGTTCATGAACTCAAGTACCACTTCCGCAACGGGCTGGAGATCTGCCGGCTCGCCGATGGCTTGCATAAGGGGGTCGCCGGCTATGTGCCGATGCAGCAGTACTCTAACTATGAAGAAGCGGCCTACCCGTCAAAGGTTCTGAAGAAGTCGGGGTTGTCCCTGAACGAGCAGGCTGTCGCCATCGCAGCTCAGGCCACCGACCAGCGCTTCGCCTATCCGGACGATCTCATCGGCGTGCTGTGTCCAACGAACGCCGACCTCGATGTCATTGAGGCAGGCCTGCATGCTGCCGGCCTGGGGCACGACATCACGCGCGCCAACGACCATGACCAGTTCGATTCCTCGCGCCCGATTTGGCTCTCCACGCTAACCGCCGCAAAGGGACTGGAGTTTCGCGCTGTGCACATTGCCGGATTGGACAACCTTCGGAAAATGGGTGGCGCGCAAAAGCGCCTCATCTTCACCGGAATCACGCGAGCCAAGACGGCCTTGACGCTCTACTGGCACAAGTCCATCCCCGGGTACCTGGAGACCGCTCTGCTTGCGGTGTCTCCGCCCAAGGGCCCAGTCTCAAAGAAGCAGATTTTTGGAAAGAACTGATATGTGGACTGCACGACTTTCTCGGCGTGAGGTCCTGGAGCTGATGCTGAGCGCCAACGAGCCGGCCCGTGATGTCCTCAAGAGCATCACCGGTGTGGTGTTCGACGGGGATCCCGCCGCATACCACGCGTTCTGGACGCAACAGCCAGGCGGCGCTTTGCCACTGCCTGAACTGCTTGTCGTGCCAGACGGCGCTGAAGGTGAGCTCCTGATCGCACTCAACGCGAGCCCGCATGCTCCATCGCCGATGACCTCGCTCACCCGCGTCTTGACGGGCTCCGAGGCGCACTCGCTCTTCGGCTCGTCGACACTGGAAGGGGCCGACGACACCCTACCGTCGGCCGTCGCACTAGCCATGGTCGAAGCCGTTGTTCTGTCTGACGGACGAGTGCCATTGCGGCAGGTGACTCCTGCACTGTGCAAGCGCACCTTGTCGTTTGCCTGGGGGAAGGCTCTCGCTGCCCGTTCGCCAGCCGCGTTCATGGAGAAGCTGCCGTCTCGCTGGATCGAGGCCTACGGAATCGTCAACAGCCCAACCGCGGTTCCGGGGCTTCGAAGCATCGTGTCCGCACTTGTGGGCCCGCTGGGCTCTTGCGCGCAGCTCGGCCTTGGGCTCCAACCCGCGGGTCCGGCGGGAAAACTGGCGCATGCCTGCCTTCGGCGCGACCGCCTCCTTCAGGAACGAGCCTGGTCTGAACTCGCCCAGCGGGCTGGTGGTGCGCCGTCCCTCGATTCCCTGGCATCGGCGACCCGCGAGGAGCGCGGTAGCCATCTCCAACAGATGCTCAAGGTGGCTCCGCTTTCAAGCAACGACGATTCGATGGCGGCCGCCTGCGCCTTCCTCGCAACGCAGGTTGCGCCTGGCTCGCTCGAGCACTTTGATGTACTGCGTGGTGCGGCCAATCCCTCTATCGCCTTTTGGTACGCCCTTTATGCGAGTCTCCAAACGCCCTCAGAGATCTTGAGCGGCTTGGGCGGTCTGGGCTTACGAGTTATCCGTGATGTCTCTAGGGTCGAGGAACCAGTTGGCAGGCCGATGGCCGACATCGCGTTCTCCGAAGTCAAGGCGCTGGAGCGGGTGGGGATTGATGTGCTCGGTCGCAAGTTCGGGCACCTCGGTGAGGTTGAGGTCGAGCTGATCCCCTTTGTGACCTCCAGCTTCTCGTTTCATGCACGCTCGGCTAGAGCGCGCAACGACGTCCAAGCCCAGCTGCCGCTCGAGGAGGAGGCGCCTATTGGGCGCGGAGAGCCCTCTGCCAAAGCCAAGCTGCGCCAAGCCGTCGCGTACCTGAACGACGTACTGCGAGATCTGCCCGATTCAGAGGCAGGCGAACAGGTCTCCAGACGCAGTTCCCAATCTTTGCCAAAGCGATCCAGGGCTGCCAGAGACCGAGATTAAGGCTGTGTTGCTGTTCACAGCATGGACGGAATGTTGGTAGTTGCGAAGAGCTGGCGGCCATCGAATCCGGAGGACTGAGGTCTGGATGCGTATCGCATTCTTCGGCGGGGCAGGCTGCGGACAGTGACGCGGCAGGCTCATGGCGCCTCGCTCAGGATATGCGATCCTTTGACGTGGGACGACCTGCGGATCGCTGCCGGTCGCAGACCAAAGCTCAGCAGAGGTGCCACGCGAGAGATGGGCGCCGAGAACCCAGGTGATCCTCAACCAGTGCCGCGACTCGTCCATTCGCCGCTGGGTCACATTCCGATGATGGCGGGAGGCCCGAGATGACGTTGGTGGTCTCGTGGATCAAGCACGAGGGAAGTTCAGAAGAATTGCTGATTGCCAGTGACAGCAGGATCTCGGGCGGGACTTCGCTGGATCAAGCGCCAAAGCTGCTTCGCCTATTGCGGGATGATGCAGTGTTGGCGTTTTGCGGAACAACTCGCGTTGCTTATCCAATCGTCATACAGATCAAGCTAGCGCTGGATGCCTACGAGCCAGCGAGAAAGAGGCTCATTGACATCGTCGATTTGCCGGCACATCTCAGGCGAATAATCGAATCGATGCGGCAAACAGTTGCCGACTTACCGGATGGAAGTGACGAGCCTATAGCGTTCAAGATCATGCTCGCTGGGTTCTCGTGGAGGACCAGCAGCTTCAAATCCTGGGTCCTCAAGTTCGACCTTCGCAACGGTGAATTCACCGCGCATCCAATGAGGCCTCATCGTGTGGGCGGTCGGATTGTCTATGCGCAGTTCATGAGCGACGTAGTCGATAACGAACATCGAGCCCGGTCTTTTTTGGACAAGACCTCACGTATGGGGAAAGGAACCAGTTGGACACCTTTCGATGCGTTGATGGAGCAGATTGGTGATCCGGAGGTGAAGGATGTAGGTGGTCCTCCCCAGCTGGTTAAGATTTACCGTCATGCGAATACGCTGCCGGTCAATACGATCTGGCCCTTCATGGAATTCCGCGATGGCGAGATTCTGAGCAGGTACCACGTGACCCACTTCGGGCGCGCGCTGCTGCCGTACGAGCGTACGGACTACTTGTCCCTCGATCTCCGCACGCGCAGCCTAATCGAACCGTGGAATGTGCAAGCCTATATTCGCACTCTGAACGAGACCGAGCTGGAGTCATTCCGGACTCGACTTCGGATCGCAGCGCTTCGACGAGTCGCGTCAGCGGTCGCACAAGTTGCCAGGAGAAAGCTCCGCCAGGAGATTGCCACTGACATGGTCAGGCGAGGCTGTGATCTCGGGCAGATCAACCTTGCGATGTCATGCTGGTAGGTGCGTTCAAGTAGCCCGCTGCAGTAGGACGAGCATCCCAAGCTGCTCCGCACTCGGCGCAACTAAAGGCTGCACCGGAAACGCCCCCTGCACCCGCGGGTCCGTGCCGTACCGCTGCACCAGCTTGCAGAACGGGCAGTGGTCGTTCGACCGCGCCACGGAGCCGAAGGCCGCCAGGAACTCGCTGTGGCAGGTCGGGCAGGTGACGAGCGAGAAGCTCCTCGTGTCGGTGAGCCACAGGCCGTCCGTGTGCGCGGCCAGATCGAAGGCGCGGTCGAAGCTGACGCGGTGCCGCGGCTGGCAGATGCCGACGTAGTGGCGGTAGGCGCCGACGAGAGCTTCGCCCGCAGGGAAGTCGGCGTCGCGCAGACGGCGGTACAGGGCCACGACGATCGAGGCCTCCGCGCGGTGGAGCAGGTTGGCGCCGTGGTACCACTCCGGGGAGTCCGGCGAGCGCCCTCGAGGCACGGCGAGGCGATCGGGGAAGAGCAGGCGCAGCGCCTCGCGGGGCGGCAGGCCCGTCAGATGACCGATGGTGCGCACGCGTGCACCGCAGTCCGCACAGGCCTTGGCCAGCGCCAGGGCGCGCAACTGGCGATCGACCCGCGACTGCATGGCCAATGACCCGGCAACTGAGCGTCAGGCGGCCGAACTGGCCGTCACATGGCGGGGGGCGTGGACCGCGGCCAGCGGTCGAACCAGCGGCAGCGGTGTGTTGAGCAGGCTGACCAGGTCGCGGCGCGGCGGGAAGAGCGTGGCGTCACCCAGGTTGGCCACGATGGCCATCAGCTGCTGGACGCTCATCGTGCCGAGCCGCTCTGCCTGCATGGCGTCGAGCGAGAAGCGGCAGCACGCCGCCGTTCGGTCGTGGAGGATGCCGTCGCGGATGGTGAGCAGCAGGGTCAGGTTGGCGATCTGCACATCGGAGAGCTGGACCTGGTTCATGGTGCGTCCTCGCGTGGGGACCACGAGCCCGTGCAGGGCAGGGTGGAGGGGTTGGTCGGTGGATGCGGGTCGTGTTGCGGTGGCTGAAGGAAGGGTTCCGGCGCTGTGCGGCCAGCATAGGGTGGGCGACGGTTCGACTTCAATGGGCGGCGCGGGCCTGTGCATCTGCTTACCGAATTGCCACTCGCAAGCCCTGGCGAATTCCGGCGAATGTGTGAGCGCGACCGCATGAAGCGATGTGCGGCGTGAACGACGCCCTTGTCGGGGCGCCGTGCAACGTCGGCGCCGGCGCGGTCGGCGAACGGGGTTGCCCCCGCTCGCCGCCATGCCGGACTGCCTGCTCAGGCCGTGCTCAGATCGCTTCGGCCAGGCCCTTCCACTCGGCGGTGCCGAGCTCGATCAGCTTGCCGCCCAGCGCCTCGAACTCCGTGGCGCGGTCGTAGTCGTCGATCTCCTGGCTGTAGTGCGTCACCGCATTGACCAGCCCGTAGCCCGAGAGCTCGCCCTCGGTGATCAGATGCCGCAGCACGCCCGAGCGCTCGACATCGTTGAGCGTGTAGCGCTGGGCCAGCACCTCGACCGTCTTCACCGGGTCGCCGACGAGGGGGATCCTCAGCGTCTTCTGCAGCTTCTGCGCCGTCTGCCGGAAGCTCGCCTCCGACACCGCCGCCTGCACCACGTCGCGCACCTTCAGGAAGAAGGCCTTGTCGTCGGCACGCAGCGTGTCGTCCTGGTAGACCTGCAGGCCCTCATCCTCGGTGCCGAGCGAACGGCCCACATGCGTCTTGCGCAGCGACCGGTCGGCCGCGATCAGGCCGTTGCGGCAGACCAGCCGGTACAGCAGCGGCTGCACCGACAGCGTGCCCTGGCCGACCTCGGAGTTCGAGATCACCACGCCGGCCTGCACCACGTCGCCCGGCGCCATCTCGTAGGTCAGGCGCGAGGTGATGCACTTCAGGTACATGCGCGTCTCGGTCAGCTCGACCGACTCGAAGCGCACGTCGGGCAGCTGCTGCAGGATGGGCAGCACGCTCTCGGCGAGGTCGAAGTTGTCGAGCCGGCGGTAACGGTCCGACAGCACCGCGCGCACCTGGCCGTCCAGGGTGCGCAGCATGCGCCGGTCGTCCTCGCTCTGCAGCCAGGTGTTGACGTTGCGGTCCAGCAGCACCGGTTGTTCCTCGCGCATGCGCTCGAAGTACGCGTGCGGGATCTTCAGCTTGTCGGCCAGCTGGCGGCGCGCCAGCGGCGTGACGCCGTAGCGCACCGGGTTGCCGGCTTCATTGACGACGATGTGCGTCTGACCGTCGTCGCCGGTGCTGTGGTGCACCAGCTGCGACGGCACGATCAGGTCCTTCTTCGAGTGCAGCTGGCGCTCCAGTTCCTGGGCCAGGCTCACGAGGGTACGTCCGCTCTTCATGACTTTCTCCAATCGGGTTGGGGTGTGTGAAAAGCGGGGACGGCACGGCCCATGTCGGGGCACGGGTCCCCGCAGTGGGTTGACGACAACAACTCGCCGCATGCAGCGCGTCCTGGGTGGATTGGCGATGCATCGGCGAGGCAGGGGCGCGACGTCGGTGACACGGGTGTCGCCATCGGTCGCGATGAATCTCCAGGGCTGCCTTCGTGGCGCCGGGAGGCGTCACCTGGTCTGGCAGCTACCAGTCGGGAAACGACGGGGGGAGCGCGCCGGCCGCATGGCCGACGGCACCTGACCTTTTCGCCGGCACCGGCAGGTCGTGGCGCAGGGCATGCGCCGACCCGTCCAGTGCCGCTGAAAAAGCGGGTGCGGCCCGCCGTGGCTCGCCGCACCCCAAGCTTCATGACCTCTGCCTCAGCCACCGAGGGCCATCCGGTTGCCCGAGGCCCGGTCGGCCGACGACGATGCGATCGCCTGCCCCCGGCCCTGGTCGGGGCCGGTGGCACGCTGGCACCACACATCGGCCCAGTCCGTGCCCGCGTGGCGCGGCACGAACACCCGCACCTGGCGCGGGCCGGTGGTCTTCTCCTCCCGCTTCAGCCGCCGCGCGAGCGCGTAGGCGAAGCACTGGCCGGCGAAGTCGCCACCGGCGTCGTTGTCCGCGTAGATGCAGACCTCGCGCACGGTGTCCGGCACCCAGAGCTTCTCCAGGTTGCCGGCGCTGATGCCGGCCCACACGGGCTTGCCGGTAGCCAGGTGCACCGCCAGGGCGGTCTCGATGCCTTCGCACAGCGCGAGCTGTGCGCCGGCGTCGAACAGACGCACGGCGGCGCCGTGGATGCCCGCGGAGAGCACCTTCTTCGCGTCGGCTGCGTCGAGCTTTCGGCCATCGCGCAGGTAGGTCCGGTGCAGCGTTACGGCCTGACCATCCGGCGCCTGGATCAGCGCCAGCATGGCCGGGTAGGCCGCGATCTGCCGCGACTTGCCGTCCGCGCACTTCTCGAAGTAGCCGAGCGACGGGTGGAACCGCAGCACCGGCGGATGCCGATTCAGGGTCAGCCCGCGCCCGCGCAGGTAGCGGTCGACTTCGTCGCCGGCCACCACCGGTCGCGCCTCGTCCCAGATGCGCTGCACCAGCCGGCGCATGCGCTCCCCCGGTGCCGCCGGGGCACCGGCTTCGTTGGCCGCCGCCGCAGGCAGCATGCCCAGGCAACGTTCCACCTCGCACAGGGCGGCGTGGAAGTCCACGCCCCGCACGGCCTGCAGCAGCTTGAAGCCGCCACCCGGGCCGCATTGCCGGCAGTGGTAGTTCCCCTCGCCGAACTTGTCGGTGTACTGGAAGCGGTCCGTCCCGCCGCAGGAAGGGCAGGGCCCGTTGCGATGCCGCAGGATGCGCTCCTCGACGCCGGCCGCAGCCAGTACCTCGCTCCAGCGGCCGTGCGCGCGCTGCTTCACGGCGTCGATGCGGGCCGCGTAGTCAGCGTCCTGCATGCGATCCTCCGCCTGCGGCTGCGTGGTCGACCAGATCGACGGTGTGCCCGGGCGCGAGGCCCACACCCACCGTCAGCTGGAAGGTCTTGCCGTGCAGCAGCGGGTACTTGCCCAGCCGCAGGGACTGCAGCAGCGAGTCCAGCGTCTGCACCGGGTCCACCGCCCGCAGCAGGCGCAGCAGATCGGCCAGCGCGTCACGGTCGGCGTCGCGGTCGGCAACCAGGAACTGGTCGTGCTCGTCGGTGAACGAGGACAGCTGTTCCACCGGCGCGCCCGTCGTCTCGCCGTCGGGGATGTACAGGTTGCCGTCGTGGCAGACCCCGGCGTCGCCCACCAGCGTCTCGTCGTCGCCGACGCGCAGGCGAACCTTCTCGCAGAGGATGACCGTGGGCCAGACCCAGCGGCCCTCCAGCGCCGTGCGCAGCTTCTCGCCCACCGGCGTCACGCGCTGACCCTCTTCCTCGAGGAAGCGGACGTGGCGCATCACCCAGTGGTCGGCATGCACGCCGATCCAGTCGAACACCAGCCAGCCGCGGGCGCGCGCCATCATCCAGCGCGGCGCGTTGTCGTCGCCCACGTCGTCCAGGGCCACCAGCTGCACGGCCCCCGACTCGATGGCCTCGCGCGAGGGCGCGGTCGGCACCGGCGTCAGATGGCGGCGCTCGCCATGCTCCACCTGCACCGGGTAGCCTGACACCAGGCTGCACAGCTCCGCCGGCAGGGTGCCGAGGTCGTTCAGCAGGTCGAGGTGCCCCCAGCCGCGCATGACGCCGTAGTAGGTGTCGATGAAGTGGCGCGGCGGCAGTTCGGCCTTGGCGATCTCCAGCGTGCGCCGCCAGCAGGCCTTCAGCTCGGTGTCGATGCGCTGACGCTGCACGTCCTCGTCGATCAGGCGGTCGCGGTCCGGCAGGCGCGCCATGAACTGGCGCGAGTGCAGGTGCACGACGTTCACGTCCTCGCGGCTGGACCAGGCCGGCCGCAGCACGCAGAAACCCTGCAGGAACACCCAGGTGTCGTGGGTGTACCGGCCGTCGCGCGTGCCCGCGAGGTGCACGGCGCCGATGGCGCTGGCCTGGGTGGCCAGGTGGGCCTCGGCCATGGCGCGCTTGAGCGGCTCGCCGTTGAACCACACCGGCACCGGAAACCCGGCGCACAGTTCTTCGACGCGCTGCGCCAGGTCCGGCAGGTCGACGCCGTGCAGCTCGACCCGGGTACCTGCCACCGCGTCACCTTCGACACACTCTTCGACCTCGACGAGTGCCTTGGCCAGTGCGGCCGCGGTGTCGATGTCGACGCGGCGCCGGCCCGAGGCCACCACGCAGCGCGAGGCGGCGTACAGGCACTTCGAGAACCCGACGCCGAAGGGGCGCTCCTGCGTGCAGGTGTCGGCGTCCCAGCCCGACTCGTGGAAGCTGAGCAGCTTCTGGAAGTCGTCCAGGCCGTGGCCATCGTCCTGCACGGACAGGATCTGTGCCTGCGGATCGTGGTCGATCCGGATCAGGCGGGCGCCGGCACGGCGCGCGTTCTGCAGCAGCTCGGTCACCAGGGTGAACCGGTTGCTGAAGGCATGGCGCTGGTTGCGCAGCGCGCCTTCTTCGTTGATTCGGACTTGGATCTTCATCGTTGACTCCTTGGGGGGCATCCCGATCGGGGGAAGAACCGGCGGAAGCACCCCTGGCGGGATGCACCCGCCGGGGTGTGTGGGCCGGTCAGCGCGGATCGGTGCCCATCAGGGCGTCGTGCGGACCGGAGGGGTGAACAGTTGGCCGGCGGCCTGCGCCTCGACGAGGCTGTGCTCCAGGAACTCCCAGAGCTGCAGGTGCTGGCGACTCAGGACCTCGCCGTCGTGGCCGAGGCGCTCGACCACAGGCCCGGCGGCATGGCCACCGGATTCGGTGAGCGGCTGCCAGTGGACGCTGTAGACGAGCCGGTCGGCACCGGCGATGACGAAGGTGCGGCCGGACCGACCGGTCAGCACTTCGCTCTCCTTGACGAGGTACTCGATGTCCTCGGGCGCCTGCACGGACAGCAGGCGCACGCGGCCGGGAACCAGGCGTGCATCGGTGTGCATGGCGGCTCCCCTCAGTGCCGGGTCAGCCGCATGGGCTGGTCCGACGCAGCGTCCGGGACGCAGGGCGCCTCCGGACGGGTGCCCTCGATGGGGCGGGCCACCGGCGGGTGCCCGGTGGGTCCCGCTTCCGGGAGGGTGTCGTCGCCTGCGAGCGGCAGGATGCAGTCGGCGCCGACCTGCTGCCGGACTTGCTCCATCAGCAGGGCGTCTTCGTAGTCCATGCGCCCGGTGATGCCGTAGGCGACGACGATCGCCAGCAGGCAGAGGGCTTCCTTGAACGTGGGCATGGTGAGTTCCTTCGAACGGATGGGCGCGTGCCGGCGCGGCCTGACCGGATCGGTCGGCGCGGCCCGGGGCACGGCGCCCGGGGTGGGCGTGATCACGCGAACAGGTCGCCCTGCACGGACATCTGCTTGAGCTGCTCGTTGATCCACTGGGGATTGCGGGTCAGCCGGGCCTCGATCCATTCGGGGTGGGTCGCCACGGCCTCGCGCACCCAGTCGGGGTAGCGGGCCAGCGTCGCGTGGAGCCAGGGCCGCAGCCCATGGCGGATGCGCTCGCGAACCTCCTCGGCGTCGACGAGTCCGCAGTACGGGATCGGCGACAGCGGGCTGCAGCCGACCACGCGCAGGCAGTTCACGAACGAGAACGGCAGGCCGTCCTTCTCCCGTTCGGTGAACACCCAGCGCAGGGTGTCGAGCTTCTCCTCCAGCGGCGTGACCGGGTCGGCCAGGTGCCGGATCTCCTGCAGCAGGCGCCAGTGCAGCAGGACGATGTCGTCCTCGCTCCACTCCTCCACCCACTCCTCGCAGGTGCTGCCCGGTGCGCCGGTGGCGCTGGCGGCGCTGTCTGCGCCGGCATCGTCCTGGAGATCCAGGCCGGCCGGGATGTCGAACGAGGCGTCGATGACAAACGGGGTCGTCGTCGAGCCGAGTCGGGCTCGGTTTGCGTCGAGGCTTGCCGTGTGTGGCGAGCCGACAGGGGCGCCGGCCTGACGCCAGGCATTGGTGCTGTGCATCGTGGACTCCTTGCATGCGAAGGGAGCCCACGTGCACCCCGTGGCTGGGGCGTGGGCCCCCATGCGGGTGACGGTTGGGTGATGTGGCCCCGGCCGCCTTGCGGGCGGGGCCTGGAACTCCAGGGCTGACAGGGTTCAGTGGCGCGCGCGAGCGCGGTGATCGGTGTCAGCGTCCGATCGGGGGGACATCGGCGAGAACGGGACGAGCCCGGGAGGCAAGGGCGCGGTCGGTGCGGCGCTCGAGCGGATGCGCTCTGCACCGGGACGCAGCCCTTGCCTCGAAGGCCCGGCCTGAGGCGAATGCCCCGGCGTGCCTGACCGCTTGCGCGGTCCTCGGCACGGCGATGCACAGGTGCACCTGAAGGAGCGACACCGCAACGGGTGTCCCCTATCGGTGGGGCGTGCATCACCGCGATTCGATCGTCCCCATGGGTGCCTGTGCGACCTGCGCGGGCACCCACGCGGGGGATCAGTTCCGGAAATCTCCAAGGCTTGCCGGGTCTGGATGCAGGGCCAGCTGCTGCATGGCGCAAAGGTAGGTCGCGGTTTCCGCCCGGTCAATGGGCAGACGCCCGTCGCCACGCAACTGATCGCGAAAGCGCCCCGAGGTGCCGGGGCTTTCGCGTGGCAAAGGGTCGTGCACGTTCGGAAGATGCCATCGACCCCGTTGTCAGCACAAGGAGCCGCGGGCATGGCCAATGTCGAGATCGTGAAGGTGGACCAGGGCGGCGCCAACGCCCGCATCCTGGCCCGCGAAGCCAAGGTCGACTTCCGACGCGTCGAGGCGGCCAGCCTCAAGATCGCCACGCGGTTCAGCAGTGCCGAGGGCAAGCGCATGTTCGTGCGCATGTTCAACACCCTGCAGCTGAACATGCATTTCATCTCGGTCATCGCCCGCACCCGGCTCGACCACGAGGACATCGGCAGGATCGAGACGGCGCTGCGCGGCAGGATCGATGCCGCCACCGCCAGCCTGAACGAGGCCATCGACGGCGCCGAGGCGCTGTTCAAGGCCCACGGCATCACCAGCCTGGCGTCCTACGACACGGTGCCGCTGGACGTGGACGTGCGCGTGCTGTCGTCGATCAGCCGCCGATTCCTGGAGGTGCTGGTCAAGCTCGACCAGCTGATGCCGCTGCTGCAGACGCTGGAGATCCACGAGGTGGTGTCGGCGCAGGCGGTGGACACGCAGCGTGCGGGCCTCAAGCGCCAGGTGCGCGACATCGCCAATGGTGCGCGCAGCTTTGCGACGGGCCTGCGGCGGCGCATGAACGCGCTCGATGCCCGCGCCGTTTCGCCCGACGATGCCGAAGGTCCTGACGATGCGCACGGTGCCGCCATCGGCGAAGCCGTCGATTCGACGACCAGGGCACCGGACGGACCCGCAGATCCCCCACCGTCAGCGGGCCGAGACGTGGAGCCGCTGCCTGCGCCAACGGCAGTCGCTGCGGTGGCGGAGTAGGCGGTGGAACTGCAGACATTCCGATGTCTCTCCCAAGCGGCGGCACTCACCGACGCTTGCGCGGGCAGTCGGCGCGGGCGTGTTGCCCTTGAGCGGTGCGGACGCTACTGTGTGCCCAGGCCATGGGCTGCCCGCAGAGGCACGTCGGCGCCACCGTAGCGCCGATCACCCGTTCAACGGGCGAATCGCCCCGGGCCTCCACCCGCATCGGGTGGCGTCGCAGTCGATACCTGCCTCGTCCAACGTCGGCACGCTGCCTCCGGCGCGCTGGCCAGTTCCGGCGGACCCGCCGTGCCCGGCTCGGCGACCGAACGCGCCCGGTGCCGGATTCGGCCCTCCGCGGCATCGAGCGAGCGGACCCGCACCGCATGGCGGCCGGCATGCACCCCCAAGGGGGTGGCGATCGAATCACACCGAAGGGGGCCCACGGCAGGGGCCCTCTTCGGAAGGCATCTTCATCCACCGCGCGAACGGAACGCCCGCGGTGGTCCAGGAGTCGAGCGTTCCCGGGCGGCTGGCGCGTTTCCTGACCGAGCGCCGTCGCAGCAGAGCAGGTCATGACCTTTGCCGGCTGCATGCCGATGAGAGGCCGATCATGCCCCGCGTTTCTGTTCCCGCCACGCCGTCGGCGGATTCCCCGGCCGCAGCGCCCAGTGCTGCGCTGCCGGATACCGGCTTCCTGCGCCAGCCGCAGGTGCTGTCCTTCGTCCCTATCTCCAAGTCCACGCTGTGGCGACGCGTGCATGCGCGCACGTTTCCGGAGCCGGTGAAGCTGTCCGAGCGCGTGACCGTCTGGCGCGCCGAGGACATCCGCCGCTGGATCGAGCAGCAGGGGGTTGCGTCATGAGACACCTGGAAAGGCCTCGGACGCATCGCGCTGCACGCGGTAACGCATCGGCAACACGCCGGCACGCGTGCACGGGCACATTGATGCTGCTACGCGGCGGGCCGAGGCGTCGCCGCGGCCGCGAACGCGACAGGGCCTGGCGTGTATCGGCCGCGAAACGACTGGTCACACGGGAGTCGCAGGTTCGCGCGTTAGACGTGGGGACGCCGTGCATGTGCTCGGGCCGTGCGTGGTCCATGCCGTCGACATCGACGAAGCGATTGGCGCGAAGCGACCACGACGCCGCGCCCCGCCAGCGTCCGTCGGTGATTCCGTCGTCCAGGGAGTAACAACAATGGAAGACGATCCGGAAGCAGCCGGCGATCGCCGGCAGACATTGCAGACGATCCAGATGCTGCGCGAGGTGATCGACGGCGATCCCTACGCGACCGTGGCGCAGCGATGGGGGCTGTCGCGTTCGGCCGTCGACCGGCGCATCAAGGGGCTGGCGGTGCAACTCACGCAGGCAGTCGGCGTCGATGGCCTGCAGGAGAGCGGCGCCGCCTTCGTGAAGCGCCTGCGCATGCACCGGGACGCGATCCTCCAGGCGCTGGAGCACTTCGACCCCACGCAGGTGAGCTCCCAACGTGAAGCCCGCGTGCTCAAGCTCGACGAGGTCGACCTCGGGGCGCGCCGCGTGCGCAGCCGATCAACGCGGCCCCTGCACGACCTGGCGCTCTACTACCTGCCTTTCGCGACCGGCCTGCGCCCGCTAGAAGTCGCGCGTCTGACGCTGGGCGACTACCTGCTGGAGGACGGCAGTGTGCGGCGAGAGTCGAGGGTACGCGCCGATGTCGCGATCAACGGCAGGGACCGGCCGCTGTTCTTCAGCCACCGTCGCCTGGACGAAGCGCTCGGCGCCTACCTCGACGAGCGGCTCCGCGCCGGCCACGGTCTTGGCGCCGCCGAGCACTGGCGGGGCCTGGATCCGCACGGCCCGTTGTTCCTGGGCGCGGAGGGCGAGGTCTATCCGATCACGCCGAACGGCGGCGAGGGCCAGAACCGCTACGTCTGCCGTCCCTTGCTGGAGATCTACCGCAAGATCTTCCGCCAGGCCGACATACCCGGTCTGTGCACGCAGTCCGCACGGCTGACCCTGATGTCCCGGATGTACGAGCGGGGCGCCGACGAGGACCAGGTCGGGCTGGTGCTGGGCATCGCCGATCGAAGTGCCGTGCGCGAGCAGCTGCCGAGGCCGCGACCCGAGCTGGCCAAGGTGCTCGAGGAGCTGGCGTGACACGGCGCGCCGGCTGAAGGGCTGCAACGGCGATGGAGCCGGGGAAGGCGTCGGGGGTGGACGGGCAACGCTTTGCGATCGGTGGGCGCGTGGTCGACGCCGACGACCCGCAGCTGCAGGACCTGCTGGCCCAGGCCTACGAGGCGCCGGGCCGGCCGCGCTGCCTGTGCGTGGCCGGCGGCGTCGAGATGTACGTCGCCTTTCATCGCCACTTCCAGATCAAGCGCATGCCCGAGACCGGGGACCGGCACCACCCCGCCTGCCCGAGCTACGAGCCGGGGCCTGCGATGTCGGGCCTGGGCGAACTGGTCGGAGAGGCCGTCGTCCAACTGGATCCGGCACGGGTGGAACTGCACGTGGACTTCCCGTGGGCGCGTGTGCCCGGGCGGCCTGGGGTGAGCCGCGAACCTGCAGAGCCGTCGGAGGTCGGCCGCACCCGTCGCCGGATGAGCCTGCGGGCGCTGATGCACTTCCTGTTCGAGCGGGCCGGTTTCACCCGCTGGTCCCCGGCCATGGCCGGGAAGCGAAACCAGGCGGTGCTTCACAAGTACCTGATGCAGGCCGCCGAGGCGATCCAGGTGAAGGGCGAGCCGCTGTCGCAGCGGCTGTACGTGCCGGAAGCCTTCAGCGAGACCGCGAAGGCCGAGCAGGCCGAACGGCGGCGTGCGAGGTTGTCGGTGCTGCAGCCGCATGACGGGCGTCAGCCGCTGGCGGTGGTTCTGGGCGAGTTCAAGGGCTGGGAGTCGGCACCCGCGGGCGCGCGCATCTGGATCCGCCACATGCCGGACGCACCCTTGCTGGCCGACGCGCGGACCTGGGCGCGGGTGCAGCGCGGCTTCGCGCCACTCTTCGAGGCGCTTGACTCGGACGGAGGGCGAGGGCTGCGTCTGATGTTGGCGGCGCTGATCCGGGCACGCCGGGAGCACACCTACGAGATCGACCTCGCCAGCCTGATGCTGACCAGCGAGGAGTGGATTCCGCTGGAAGGGGTGCACGAGGCGTCGCTGGTGCGTGCGCTGGTGTCGCAGGGGCGGCGGTTCGTGAAGCCCCTGCGGTACGACGCGCGATCGGTGGCCGGGTTCGCGAATGCCATCCTGCTGGACGTGGGCGCGGAGCCGGTCGACCTTCACGTCGTCAGCGGCTTCATGGGCGAGAGCGAACAGCAAGCCAAGCGCCGAGCGATCGAGTCGGCACGATCTCGTTCCTGGCTCTGGGCTCTGGGGGAACGGATGCCGGTGCTTCCTGAGGCAGGTGGCCGATGACGGCACTCCGATGTACTGCTAGTTTGTCAGGACTATGCTGCGATTGCTAATCGAGAGTCGCAGCATTCGGCGCTCTACGATCAACCAACACAGTGAAAGCATGCCAACTCCGCCGTCGCCAGAAGAGCTTCCGCCTGAGAAAGCCCTGCATCTGATTGCCCAGGCCATCGACGATGCGGCGGACCGAGCTGACGACGATCTCAACTCGCAAGCATTGAAGTGGTGCGATCAGATCGAATCGCGCCTCGGCTCCGACGCGCAGCGTAGCCTGCTGGACTACTTTCGTGCCAATGGGTGGGCCAACCGCGCGGTCGCCCGGCGAGGTGACCAGGCCGGGGTCTGGGCCTGGGACCTGGAGGAGCTGGGTCAACAGATCTTTCTGCTCAGGCGAGCAGTCGCCAATCCAGCCTTCGGGCAACTCGACCCGGTGCGGCGCTGCCAGATGCTCACCAACCTGGCCAACCAACTCGACACGGCGGGCCGATTTGTCGATTCGCGGCAGATCTGGTCTAGGGCTCTCGACCTGCTGCCGACGTTCTGGATGGCACGCGCGAACCGCGGCCGCAGTCTCATGCACTACGCCCACGCGCTGTACGACCCAGGACACACGGCCGTGTTCGCGATGGTCGGTCATCGCGATCTCACGGAAGCACTGGATCACATCACCAGCAATCCAGAGCTCGGCGACGCACGGCTGAAATCCGTCTTTGCCGCACATGCGCGTGCCATCGAGAGTCACTTCGATCTGGCTGGCATTCGCGACAACTATCGCCCAGATGGATTTGCACTCGGGCGCAGCAAGGAAGAGCGAACCTACCGCCGCTGGTGCCTCAACGCGGGTCTGTTCCTCAACGTTCTGAACGACCTGGGACCGGATCCCATCGCGGCGCACGACGTGTTGACCCTGCCCGACTTCGTGACACCCATTCACGAGCCGCCGGTTCTCGTTGGCTTCTTCAATCAACTTAAGCAGGAGTTCGTGTCCGCGCGCTGGCTGTACTTCGAGGGGGTCACCTCCGAGGGCGTCCATGTCTCCGACCGCGGCGTCCTTCTGTACAACACCCTGGACTATCCGGCACTGGGCCTGGCCGTCGAGAAGGTGAAGGCGGCATACCGGCTGTGCTACTCACTGTTCGACAAGATCGCGTTCTTTCTGAATCACTACATGAAGCTCGGCATCCCGGAGAGGCGGATCAGCTTCAGGCATGTCTGGCGCGACAAGGATTCGGGCCCGGTGCGGCAGTCGTTCCTCACGTCGGAGAACTGGCCCTGGCGCGGGTTGTATTGGCTCAGCAAGGACCTGTATGAGAGTGACCTCTGCAACGTCCTGGAACCTGACGCGAGGGCGCTTCACGACCTGCGGAATCACCTGGAACACAAGTACGTCAAGGTGGTGGCGCCGCCGGGTAGCGCTTCCGGCGAACTGCCTGCCGGCGCCTCGGGCGACACCCTGGCGCATGTCATCTCCTCTGCCGACCTTGAAAGAAGAACACTCAAGGTGCTGCAGCTATGCAGGGCAGCATTGATCTATCTTTCGCTTGGCATGCATCGTGAGGAGGCGCGACGTCGCGAGTCAGATCCCACCGGAGTCCTGTTGATGCCCATGCCCCTGGACCAGTGGAGCGACGAATGGAAGCGCTGCTGGTAGTGCTTCTCGGTCGCTGCCGTCGGCTCCCGAAGCCTTTCCTGTCAACGCGATGGAGGGGGCATGCAGGCAGCATGCTTGGACGACAAGCGACCTACCGTGCCGCGCAGGCTGAGTTCCTGACTGACGATCACGATGACGTTGGCCAGCATCAGCGAGAGCAGGTTGCGGTTCTGCAGCACGGACGTCAGCTTTCCTGCCGGGTAGCCCCGCAGGGCGTGGACGACCAGGTGGACACCTCCGTGGACGAACGAGTGCATCACCTTGACGGTGCCATGCAGTCGCTTCAGTTCGGTGGCCGCCGGGCCGGCGACCGCGCCGATGGCGTCGATCATGGCGGGGATCGGTGGCCCCATCTGGGGTTCCGAGAGTTCGCCGTCCGGCACCGGCGCGGAGAACTTGTCCAGCCAGTCCTCCTTGGCGGCGTGAAGCACCCAGGCGGCACGGACAACCGCCTCGAACTGCAGGCGGATCAGGCTGAGTGCGGTCCCCGTCAGGCCGGCTTCGATCAGGACCCGCTGCGCGATCGCATGCTCGATCGCCGAACGACAGAAGGCCAGGCAGATGGTCGAGCGTCGGGACGACGTGTTCCAGCCGGCTCGAAGCAGTGCGAGCAGATCATCGTCGAACGCCTCGGAGGCGGCGAGTACCCGCCGCAGTTCCTCGTCGTCTCTGTCTGCGCTGTCTTCTGGGCTGGAGGGCGACTCGGCTTGCATGGAAGGGGCGGGTTCGGGAGATGCGACTGCACGGGACCATGGCGTGCGGACCGAGTCGCATCATGGCATCCAGACGGCACCCGGGGTTGAAAGCACGGGTCGAGGCGGGACGATGGGTCGTCGGAATCCCCCGACGCCCACCGAGGAACGCCGATGGCCTCTTCTCCATCCCCCGATCCCCGGCCCGCCGTCGTGCTGCACGGCGGGCCTGTCGCTCTGCCCACCCTGCTGGGCAACGGTACGAACGGAACGCCCCGCCTGCCCACGGGCGGCAAGATCCGCGCGGGCATCAAGGTCCTGACCCGCCGGGCCGCCGAGGTGCCGCGTGCGCAGGCGATCTACGAACAGGGCCTGAACCAGGGCCAGTCGTTCGACCAGATCGAGCGTGCGCTGGCCGAGGCCTGCCCTGAGCTCAAGAGCCCGCTGGTTCCGCGCAACGTGCCGTGGTTCACCGTGCGCGCCCAGGACTTCCCGAACCCTGAGCTGGCGACGCAGATCCTCGACCTCCATGGCGAGGACCGCGGCGAGGGCCGGCGCCTGTACCGCTTCCCGGTGGTGTTCCCGACCGATCGCTGGCAGAGCGTGATGCCGCATGAACTGGCCACCTGGGGTGCGCAGGACAAGCGCTTCTGGTCAGAGTATTCGACCGACGGACGGTGGCGCCACTGCATGACGCACGCACCGGTGCCGGTGGACGCGACGGGGCGCCGCACGGTGCGGCTGTTCGGCGGCCGCAAGGCGATCCCGCGCGAGGACAACGGCGGCCTGTGCCAGCCGGAGTCCTGCCCGGAGTACCAGCAGCGGCAGTGCAACCTCACCGGACGCTTCCTGTTCTTCATCCCCGGCATCCGCTCGATCAGCGCCTTCGAACTGCACACGCGCAGCTTCTACGCGATGAATGCGGCGATCCGCACCTTCGAGACCGTGGCGTTCCTGCGGGGCGGCCGGCTCGCCGGATTCCTGGACCGCCAGGGCACGCCGTTCTACCTGACCAAGCGGCTGATGGAGGTGGCGCACATCGATGACCATGGAAGGCCTGTCCGCGTGCCGCAGTGGATCATCGAACTGGAAGCGCCGGTCGACGTGGCGACGCTGATGCGGGAGCAGGACGATCAGGACACCGTGCTCCTGCAGGCCGATGTTGCCGCCCGCGTGCTCCAGGGGCACCGGGCGGACGCTTCCTCGACGCCCGGGAAGGGGCCGGAGTCCGTCGACGAACCTGTGGCCGCGAGCGACTCCACGGCAGACGGCACGCCGCCCACGCTGGAGCATGTGCTCGGGCGGCTGACCGCGATGGGCGTGCCTGCGCAGACCTGGCTGCGCTACGCGGCCACGCGCTGGGGTCTCGGGTGGAAGCTCAATCCGCAAGGGCGGCAGCGGGCATTCGGCGAGCTGGAGCGCTTCCGGAACGATCCGAAGGGCTACACGGACAAGGTCAACGCCGAACTGCAGCAGGTGGCATCGTGAGCGCGCCGGGACAACTGCCAGGCGGAACCGGTGCGCAACGCGTGGAAGTGCCGCGCATCCCGGATGGGCGTCCGCGAGCGCACGGTTCGCACCGTCAGGCGCATCGCTTGCGGGTGGCGCATCTGTCCGACCTGCACTACGGGCCGCGCCACCTGGAGGAGGCCGATCGCTGCTTCTCGGCGGCCGTGGACCGCGCCATCGAACTCGCCGTCGATGTGGCCGTGATCTCCGGTGATGCCACCGATCACGCCCTGGACCTGCATGCGCCCGCGGCATTGCGGCTGCTGGCGCAGGTGCGGCGGATGGCCGACCATTGCCCGGTGCTGATGCTCCAGGGCACGTGGTCGCACGAGCCGCCCGGCACGCTGTCCGTGTTCAGGATGCTGGGAAGCCGCCATCGAGTGTTCGTCGCGGACCGGATCTGTCAGGTGGCGTTGATGGGCAGCGCATCGCCCCGGGACCTGTCGGTGACCGATGCGGCTGCCGCCGACCTTTGGCTCGCGTCCGAAGGCCCGCGGTTCGCAGAGGTGCCGCCTGGCGCCAGGGCACTGTTCACCTGCATACCCTCGATCAACAAGGCGGCCGTCGCGGCAACGGTCGGCGCCACCGCTGCCGCTGAGGCCCAGGGCGAGCAACTCGCCCGGTTGCTGCAGGGCTACACCGGCATCCACGGCATGGCCCGTGCTGCCGGCGTGCCGACGCTCGCGGTGTCGCATGGCACGGTATTCGGCTGCGTGACCGAGCACGGCGTGCCGATGGCCGGGTTCGACCACGAGTTCACCACCGGGGCGCTGTTCAGCACCGGCGCGCAGGCCACCCTGCTCGGCCACATCCATCGACACCAGGCCTGGACGCAAGGGGAGGGCGAACGTCGGCAGTGCATCGCCTATGCTGGGTCCATCGGTCGCTTCCACCACGGTGAGCAGGGCGACAAGGGGTTCCTGCTGTGGGAATTCGGACCGGACGGGGTGCACTGTCGCCTTGAGCCGACGCCCGCGCGCCGGACGCTGGACATCGTGTTCGAGGGCCGGCCCGATCTGGACCAGTTGCGAGAGTCGGCGAGCGCGCAGGAACTGGCCGGCGTCAGCGTGCGGGTCCGATGGACGGTGGCCGACGAGGACCGGCACGAGGTGGACCGCGGTGCCATCGAGCGAGTCCTTTCCGGCGCCGCCGATGTTCAGCTCGAAGGGCGGATCGTGCCCGTGGTGCGCACCCGCGCGCCCGGCATCTCGCAGCTCGTCAGTCTGGCCGACAAGGTCAGGGCCTGGGCCACGGCGACGGACGTCCACGCACCGCCGTTGCTGGAGTGCCTGGAGAGGGTGACGACGACCGAGCCCGAGGACATCGTCGCGGAGGCCCTGGCGGTCCCCGATGCCGGCGCCAAGGCACAGGGCGGCCTTGACCCGGCCGAGAAGGGTCCGAGACTGGACCTCTTCGAGGCGGCCTGAAACGGCGCCTGAGCAGCGCTCGAAGGGCGCCCAGGCTGCTTCACATGCCACCTCGACCATCGCGCCGCCCAGCGGCGCTGGAGGCACGCCATGCAACCACTCTCACTCAGGCTCCGGGGCTTCCGGGGTATCCGCGACGGCCTCGGGCTGGACGAGCTGACCCTCGATCTGGAGCGGCTGGCCGATGGCGCCGCACTGGTCGCCATCGCAGGCGCCAACGGCCGCGGCAAGTCCACGGTGATGGACAACCTGCATCCCTACCTGACCATGCCGTCGCGGGCGGCACAGGCCGGGCCGGGCGGTTTCTCGTACTACGACCAGGTCTGTCTGCCCGAGAACGAGAAGGACCTGCAGTGGGCGCACGCCGGGCGCTGCTACCGCTCGCAGGTGGTCATCCGCATGAACGGCCGCAACGGGAGCCGCCGCAGGACCGAGGCCTATTTGCTGATGCTCGATGACGCCGGCACGTGGTCTCCCGCCGCGCTGCCCGATGGCACCGTCGCCGATGGCAAGGTCGAGACCTATGCGAGATGCGTCGAGGCCATCTGCGGGCCGGCGGAGACCTTCTTCACGTCGGTCTTCTCGGCACAAGGGAAGCGGCAGCTCAGCACCTACCGCAACGGCGAGATCAAGGCCCTGCTGGCCGATCTGCTGGGCCAGGAGGACATCCGCGCGCTCGGTCAGAAGGCGGGCGAGACGGCGCGGCAGCTGAAGGCGGCGCTGGCGGCGTTGCGCGCTGAAGCGACCGCGTTCGATGCCGAGCGCCAGCGGTTGGAGGATGACGCCCCTCGATGGCAGGGCGCGGACGAGAGGGTCGAGGCGGCGCAAGCTAGCCGGCAGGCGGCCCACGAACAACGGGAGGCTGCGCGGACGCAAGAGGCGTCGTTGATGGCCCTGCAGGAGCAGGCGAAGGCTGTCGAGAGCCGGCGAGCGCAGCTGGTGGAGGAACTGGCGGGCGCCCGTGCCGAAGGTGATCGCACCCTGCAGGACCTGCGCACGCAGGACCGGGAGGCAACGGAGCAACTCGCACGGCTCGACGGTCGTGTGGCGCAGCGTGTCGCGCAGGCCAGGGCGCAGCGCGAACGACTGGAGGCCCGCATCCGGTCCCTGCAGCGGGTGCTGGCGGACGAGGGCGCGGTGGCTCGAGCCGGCCGCCGTCTGCCGCTGGCGACAGAGGTGGTGCGTCGCCGCGAGGACCGCGTACTGGCGCTTCGCGATGCCGTCCAGGACCTTGCGCGTCGTCGCGATGCCGTCGCAGGGCTCGGGCAGCGGCTGGCATCGCTCGAGCGCGAGGCGGGCCAGGCCGCGCTCCAGGCGGAAGACCTGAGCCGCCGCCTGGCCCTGAGCAACCGCGTGCCGTGCAGCGGCATGCCCATGCAGGGTCAATGCACCTTGCTGTCGGACGCACGCGAAGCGGCCGCGCTAGCGCCGAGCGCCCAGCAGCGCATCCGTCAACTCGCTGCGGAGCGGGACAGTCTTCGGCTTGAACTGCAAGCCCTGCAAGAGGCGGCAAGCCTCAACGTCGGCGCACCGCAGAGCCTGAGCCGGGCCGAGTGCCAGTCGAGGCGAGCCCTGGCCCGTCAGACGGCCTATGCCGCCTTGGCTGGGCGCGGGGCGGAGATGCGCCATGCGCGCGCGGGTCTTGTCGAAGCGGAGGGCGAACTCGCCGCTCTTCCTCCCGCTCCAGACCCGTCGGCCGGGGCGGACATCGCGATCGACACCGACTCCGAAGCGGCCGAGCGTAAGCAGATCATCGCCAGCCGGATGCGCGTTGCCGAGCGTCTCTCGCTGCTGGAAGCTCAGACCCAGGCGGCCATCCAGCGACTCCAGACGGCGATCGACGCGCTGCCGTCGCCGCTGGACGCCGCGCTGCTCGCACAGGCCCGAGCCCAGGTGGAGCGCTGGCAGGGTGTCCTGGATGAGGCGGAGCGCTCGCATCTGGCCGCTGTCCGCGACGCGCAGGCGCTTGCCGCCCTGTCGACCCAGATGGAGGAGCATGGCCGGAGGCGCGACGCAGCCGCGGCCCGCACGGCACGGGTGGAACAGGAACTCGCGAACTGGCTGCTGTTCGCCCGCTGCATGGGCAACGATGGCCTGATCGCGCTGGCCATCGACGATGCGGGGCCGACCTTGTCCGGCCTGGTGAACGATCTGCTGCTGGCCTGCTATGGCCCGCGCTTCACGGTGGCCATCGAGACCCTGCAGGAGACGGCCAAAGGCGAGCAGCGCGAGGGCTTCGACATCCGCGTCTACGACGCAGAGTCGGGCGAGGACAAGAGCGTCACGGCGATGAGCGGCGGCGAGAGGGTCTGGATCAATGAGTGCCTGGTGCGGGCCGTGGCGCTGTACCTGGCGCAGAACACGGGCCGGCGCTACGACACCCTGTTCTCCGACGAGACCGACGGACCGCTGGACCCGGAGCGCAAGCGCATGTTCATGGCGATGAAGCGGCGGGTGCTGGAGCTGGGTGGCTACGCGCGGGAATTCTTCGTGTCGCAGACGCCGGAGCTGACAGCGATGGCGGATGCGGTGATCGATCTGGATGTGATGAGCGTCCGGAGCTGCTCTTGCAAACCATCGTAGCAAAGCATGTCCTGCCAAGTGGACTTATCAGGACGTCATTTGACGAATCGAAAATTGTGACTCAAGCAGCTGGCCTTCGAGGTCACTCGTAGAAGCTGTTGCACGCCGTTCGCACCCCTTTGCGTTGCCCATCGACGGGAGTGGATGGGACGACAAGGTGTTGGATGGCCGACCGCTGGCTCAAATCGACGCGCCCCGTCTGCAGCGAGGGAACAACGGCTGGGCCCGAGGCAGGCGACGACAGCAGCGGTGCCGGAACCACTTCGCGCTGGGAATCGCCGAACGGGTGAACGCCTGATGACAGTTCTGCGGCGATCAGCGTTCGTCTTGGGCCGTGGCCACCGGCCACAGCGGACCGAGGGCGTCCAGCGAGTTCTTGAGCAGGAGGCCAAGCTCCGTGTCACCTTCCATCATCAGCACGCGATCGAAGAACAAGCGATCGGGATCGTCCAGGCCGCGAGCCAGCCGCCACCAGCCTGAGGTCCGGGAGGCGATGCGAAGCGCCGCCACCGCCTGCTCGCCAGCCGCTGAGAAGCCCTGCGGGCCCGCGCAGAGCCTCACGCGCACGCCCAGGTCGGTGATTTCCAGTGCCACGACGCGACCCGCCAACCCGTCACGCAACTCGGGCGGGAAGCGCGGCCACAACGCCCGGTTGATGGCCGCGGCCACCAGTGCCGACGGCGGCGCGCTGGGCAATTGAGTGACGCCTCCGGCCAGCTTGGCGATCGCGCGCGCCAGCAAGGGTGGCGGTGGTGCCAAGCGGTCCAAGTGGGCAGCGGCCGCATCGACCCGGGCGGACAACCACCGCGGTGGCCGGCGAATGGAGATCATGCGTCTACTCCCGCCAATTCCACATGGACCGCGTTCATGCCCGCGCCGCCGAAGGCATACCCGGTCACGAGTGGCTGAGGGACGCCGGCGTCGGCCCAGCCGGCCAGTCGTTCCTTGGCCGGCTGGTCGCCGTTCAAGACAGCGTCGAAGTCCTCGATCACTTTCGTGAAGCCGGAAGACTGCGGCGACAGGCGCACGCGGGTAGCCCCGCAGGATGCCAGCGCCGCCCCATGCTCCAGCAGGTTGTGCACGCCGGCCGATTGAATCTGGGTGCCGTTGAGCGCCAGGAACGACTGGCCTTCGGTGCTGCGGACCAGGCGGCCATCAGGGTCGTCCATGCAGGGGTAGCCGCACTGATCCTTGGGCACGCCGACATGGCGCGCAGTGAAGCAACGTGCCGAGAACGACAGCGGCAGACGGCCGAAGGCCCACACCTCCGTGCCGATGGCGCCGCCGTCGGGCCGGCGTATCGGTTGGTCCGCCGGATTGATGCAGGCGACCGCAGACAGCGACAGCTCCAGCGGCGGCACCCAGCGCAGCACGCCCAGATCGGCATGCTCGCGCAGCGCGGCCTGGCTGTAGACGTTGACGTGCGGACCCAGCACCAGCGGCACGCGGCCGTGCAGCAAGGCCAGTGCCGACGCATCGCCGGCCTCCACGGCATGGCAGGCGAGATCGGCGTGGCGCTCGATCAGGCGCAGATCGGCCTCGGTTTCCACCAGCGCTTGCGTGGCCAGGATGACCTGCTTGCCGGCCTGGGTGAGCTCGCGCGCCAGCGCCAGCCAGTCGTCCAGGCGCAGCTCGCGGCGGCGCGCGCACACCACTTCGCCCAGGACCACGCAGTCGGCGGGCGATTCGGCGATCCCGGCGTAGAAGTCCAACAGGCGTGCACGCGACCAGAGGTACAGCACCGATCCTACGGTCAGGCCGAAGCGTCTGGACTTCGACTCGGATAGATGGGACAGCGCCGGGGCCTGAGCGACGGACGTGTCGCGAGTAGCGTGGTGAGGGGCATCCATGGGCGGTTCCTTCATCGCCAGGGGCGCTCGAACGCACCCAGCGTGGTCTGCGCCCCTTCCGCATGGCGCGACAGCGCCTGGGTCCATGCCGGCTGGGGCTGGAAAGCCTGGCTTTGCGCGGCGGCAGCGCAGGCAGCGTCGATTGCCGCGCGCCAGGTACGTGTGACATCGCCCACATAGGCGGCGCTGCGCTGACGGCCCTCGATCTTGAAAGCGCGCACGCCCATGGCGATGAGCTGCGGCAGGATCGCCATGGTGTTGAGGCTCGTGGGTTCTTCCAGCGCATGCGAGCGTTGGCCATCCACATCGAAACGGCCCTTGCACAATGTCGGGTAGCCGCGCGGCTCATCTGGCGCGTAATGGTCGATCAGTACACCGCCCAGCCGGGCGCGCACGCCGTCGGCCCCCTCCTGCCATCTCACGGCCGATGCCGGAGAACAGACTCCGGCCGTGTTGGGCGACTGTCCGGTGGCATAGGACGACAGCGCGCAGCGGCCCTCGACCATCACGCACAGGCTGCCGAAGGCGAAGACCTCGATCTCCACCGAGGTTCCTTCGATGATCTTGGCAATCTGATCAGCCGCCACCACGCGTGGCAGCACGGCCCGCTGCACACCGTAGCGCTGGCGGTAGAACTCGATGGCCGCATGGCTGGTGGCCGAGGCCTGCACCGACAGGTGCAGGCGCAGGCTTGGCAGATGACGCGCGCAGTAGCCCATCACCGCGGTGTCGGCCACGATCAGCGCGTCCGCGCCCAGTTCGGCGGCCTTGTCGGCCGCGGCGAACCACGGCTCAGGGTGACGCGCGTCGGCAAAGGTGTTCAGCGCCATCAGCACCTGAGCGCCACGCCGATGCGCGTAGGCGATGCCTTCGCGGATCTGTGCCTCGTCGAAGTTCAGGCCGGCGAAGTTGCGGGCGTTGGTCGCGTCCTTCAGGCCCAGGTAGACGGCATCGGCGCCGGCATCCACGGCCACGGTGAGGGCTCGCAGGCTGCCGGCTGGGCAGACAAGTTGGGGGCTTGAGGGCAGGTTGGTGTGCGTGGCCAGCATGGGAGAAGTGGGGCCGGCGCGCGATGCTGGCCTCGGATGGCAGGCAAAACGGAGGAGTCTGGAAACGCGCGGCAAGTATGGTCTTGTGCTAACGCAAAGAGATATCCCGAGTCCACTGGCTGCGATCGCCCAAGAGCATGCGCTGGATCAAATCCACTTCGACTGGTCGCCTAGGACACTACATATAGCGTTTTAGTCCAGTACCAAACACTATAGGTAGCGCATGCAGCATCAACTCCAGGTGAACCCGTTCGCGCCCGTGGCGGTCATCAAGCGCGAAGGCCAGAGCGCGCCGTTCCAAGTCGGCAAGATCGCCGACGCGCTGGCACGCGCGGGTGTCGCCACCGGCGAGTTCGACGTCGTGCGTGCGCAGGGCCTGGCACAACGTGTCACCGCGCGGCTGGCCGGCCGCGTGGCGCACATCGAGCGCATCCAGGACGAAGCCGAGGCCGTGCTGATCGAGTCCGGCCATCTCGAAACGGCGCGTGCCTACATCGCCTACCGCGAGCAGCACCGCCTGTTGCGTGCCGACCGCGGCTGCATGGTCGATGTGGGTCGATCGGTCAACGAATATCTGGCACGCGAGGACTGGCGCGTCAACGCCAACGCCAATCAGGGCTATTCGCTGGGTGGGCTGATCTTGAACGTGGCGGGCAAGGTGACGGCCAACTACTGGCTGGAACATGTGTACCCGCCGGCCGTGGGGCAGGCCCACCGCGAGGCCGACCTTCACCTCCACGACCTCGACATGCTTTCGGGCTATTGCGCCGGCTGGTCGTTGCGAACGCTGCTGCACGAGGGCTTGAACGGGATCCCGGGCAAGGTGGACTCGGCGCCGCCCAAACACCTGTCGAGCGCGATCGGGCAGATCGTCAACTTCCTGGGCACGCTGCAGAACGAATGGGCCGGCGCCCAGGCGTTCAGCTCCTTCGACACTTACCTGGCGCCCTACGTACGCGTCGATTCACTGGGCTACGAACAGGTGCGCCAGTGCCTGCAGGAGCTGGTGCACAACCTCAACGTGCCCTCTCGCTGGGGGACCCAGACGCCCTTCACCAATCTCACCTTCGACTGGACTTGCCCGGAAGACTTGCGGGAACAGGTGCCGGTGATCGCCGGGCGTGAGATGCCCTTTGCCTACGGCGACCTGCAGGCTGAGATGGACCTGATCAACCGCGCCTACATCGACGTGATGTGCGCCGGCGATGCCAAGGGCCGCGCCTTCACCTTTCCCATCCCCACCTACAACATCACACGCGACTTCGACTGGGACCATCCCAACTGCGATGCGCTGTTCGAGATGACGGCGCGCTACGGCCTGCCGTACTTCCAGAACTTCCTCAACAGCGACCTGCAGCCGCACATGGTGCGCAGCATGTGCTGCCGGCTGCAGCTCGACCTGCGCGAACTGCTCAAGCGTGGCAACGGCCTGTTCGGCTCGGCCGAGCAGACCGGCTCGGTCGGTGTCGTCACGCTCAATGGGGCCCGTCTGGGTTACCTGTATGCCGGCGACGAGGCCGCGCTGCTGGCGCGCACCGACGAGCTGCTGGACCTGGCGCGCGACAGCCTCGAGATCAAGCGCAAGGTGATCCAGGGCTACATCGACGGTGGCCTGTACCCCTACACCAAGCGCTACCTCGGCACGCTGCGCAACCACTTCTCGACCATCGGGGTGAACGGCGTCAACGAGATGATCCGCAACTTCAGCGGCGGCACCGAAGACATCACCACGCCCTGGGGTGAGGCCTTCGCCCTGCGCTGGCTGCAGCACATCCGCGCGCGCATGACCGAATTCCAGGAGGGCACGGGCCACCTCTTCAACCTGGAGGCCACGCCGGCCGAGGGCACGACCTACCGCTTCGCCAAGGAGGACCGGCGGCGCTACCCCGGCATCCTGCAGGCCGGAAGCGAGCGCCAGCCCTACTACACCAACTCCACCCAGCTGCCGGTGGGCTTCACCAGCGATCCGTTCGAGGCCCTGGCTCGCCAGGAGCCGCTGCAGCGCCTGTACACCGGCGGCACGGTGCTGCACCTCTACCTGGGCGAGCGCTTGCCGGATGCCCAGGCCTGCCGCAGCCTGGTGCGGCGTGCGCTGGAGAACTTCCGCCTGCCCTACATCACCGTCACGCCCACGTTCTCGATCTGCCCGGTTCACGGCTACCTGTCGGGCGAACACCACTTCTGTCCGCAGTGCGACGAGCTGGCGTTGCAGCGCAAGCGCAGCGCGCAAGCCGAAGCGGCAGCCACCTGAGCCCAAACCGCCGGCGCAGGGTGCGCCGGGCGCCCGCTCCATGTATCAACCCAGCCCCTGAAAGGATCTTCATGAGCCACAGCCAGACCGCCATCCACCACCCGGAACTCGCCATCCACGAACGCCAGCCCTGCGAGGTCTGGACCCGCGTGATGGGCTACCACCGGCCGGTGGCCTCGTTCAACATCGGCAAGCAAGGCGAGCATGCCGAGCGCCTGAGCTTCGTGGCCACGGACTGCGCGATGGTGACCGAGGGTCTTGCCGAGGCCTCGCAGCAGCTTCCGGCCTGCGCCTGAGTGTCATCCATGGTGGCCGCCGATGCCTTGTCGGTGGGCGGCTTCGAGCCATTCTCTACGCAGGACTGGCCGGGCCGTTTGGCGGCCGTCGTCTTCGTGCAAGGCTGCCCCTGGCGCTGCAGCTACTGTCACAACCCGGGTTTGCAGTCTCAGTGCGCGCCCCAGGCCGGGCTTCGCTGGGCTGACCTGCGCGCGCGCTGGCGGACCCGCATCGGCCTGCTCGACGGACTGGTGTTCAGCGGCGGTGAACCCACGCTGGACCCGGCGCTGCCGTCGGCCCTGGCCGAAGTGCGCGAGGCAGGCTTGGCCACGGCGCTGCACACGGCTGGCGTCTCGGCCGCGCACTTGAGCCGCATGCTGCCGCTGCTGGACTGGGTGGCGCTGGACATCAAGGCCGCGCCACCCCAACTGCCAGCGCTGACGGGCGCGCCGGGCAGCGTGCGGGAAACCGCGCGGGCGCTGCAGCTGGTGCAGCAGTCAGGCGTGGCGTACGAACTGCGCACCACATGGCATCCGCGGTGGCTGCCCGAGCCTGCGCTGCTGATGCTGGCCGATTGGCTGGCGTCGCACGGCGTGCAGCGCTGGGTGTTGCAGGCGGGACGCCCGCCCGGCGGCGGCCCGGCCGCGGCGCTCGCCGCGTCATGGCGCGAGGCGCTGAAGGCGCGGGTCCCGCAACTCAGCTTTCGTTGATCGTCGGGCCGCACACGGCCCTGCGACGTCGACCGAGACTTCTCGGCCGTCAACGCTTCTCGATTGCGGCAATGATCGGTGGCTGGGACGAGCGCGAGCGGGCTCTGGGCGGTTGGCCCAGCCAGCGGCCATGCCGCAGCAGCCAGACCGCGGTCACGAAGCTCCAGGCCAGGGCGGCTGCAGGCAGCCAAACCGAAGCGGCCTGCGGCCAGAGCAAGGCGCATAGCCGGGCGAGCACGGCGGTCTGAAGCACCATATAGAACAGGCGGGCGACACCGTCGATCGCGCGGGCGATTCCCTGGTGCGCGGCGCTCACGCGTGTCGCCATGGTCAGCAAGGTGCCGCCCAGGTAACCCATGCCCAAGGCGTGCAGGCCGGCGAGTCCGAGCCGCCTGGCGCTCTCATCGGACAACGCGGGGAGCGCCGCAGCCGTCAACAGCAGCAACGCCAGCAGCCACCACAAGGCCGCGCCGAAGAGCATCCTCAGCATGGGCGTGCGCATCGCGGGGTGTCCCACCCAGCGAAGTGTGAGGCCAGCACTGGCGACGCACACGACGACCAGATGGCCGAAGCCAACGAACCGCAGCCACGGGGGCAGCGGGGCCATGTTGGGCAACAACGCACCGACCGCCTGGACAGGGACGAGCGATACCAGCAGCCACAGCGGCCAATGGGGCCAGCCTCGATCCAGCGCCGGCCACAGGCCATCGCCGAGGAATGGAAGCATGCGATGCGAGGCTGCCACGAACACCAAGACGGGTCCGCACCACAACCCGGCCTGTGCCAGAGGCTGCAGCCACTCCACGCGACCGGTGGCCAAGGCCAGCGCTGCGGCCAGGAGTGTCAGCGCCATGGCTGCCATGGCGATGGTGATCAGAGCGACGTGCACGCGCTCTCCGGAGCGACCCGTGCGCAGCAGGGCCAGCACCCGTTCGACCAGAAGCGACTGGCCAATCGCAGCCGCGAGCAACATGGCCGCAACGGCTCGAGCGTCCACCCCGGCAAGCGGCAGTGCCAGCAGCCAGCCTGCCGAAAACAATCCCACTCCCACGCAAAGCTGGCGCGTGTCGATGGGGGTGGTATGTAGCCACCGCGGACCTGCGGTGAACACGAAGCCGGCCACGAACAGGGGCATGGCGCCCAGGCTGAACCAGAGTCCGTGCCACGCCACCAAAGGCACCAGGTGCTGAGAATCGCCGGCGCGTGGCCCAGCGAGCAACTCGGCTGCCCACCAGCCGGCGCTGACCGCCCATTGCACGCCGGCCCAGAAGAAGCACAGCCGATGGGGCGAGCCGAGCAGCCGTTGGGCACGCCAGCTTTGCGCGCGTGTCGACTCGGCGCCGGCGACCTCAGGGGTGCGATGACTCATTCAGCAGACGCCAGACCCACCCCGGCCAGCCAGCGCCGCCAGGCCAGGGCCGCCTGCCGAGCCAGTGTGCCGGACCGGGCCGCCGTCTCGGCGCGCAACGCGGGCACGTCGACGCCGGTCTGGGCAAGTTCCAGCGCGTGGCCGACCAGCCAGCGCTCGAACGTGGCGCCGTCCAGTTCGGGATGGCATTGCAGGCCCAGCACATGCTGCTGCCACTGGTAGGCCTGATGCCGGTACGAGGCCGTGCTGGCCAGCAGCTGAGCGCCTTCGGGCAGGTCGAAGGTGTCGCCGTGCCAGTGCAGCATCGAGGTCAACTCCCCGTCCAGCGGAGCCAGGGCCGAAGCGCGCCCTGCGGCGCTCAGTTGCAGCGGCATCCAGCCGAGTTCCTTCGACGGGCCGGGGTACACGCGAGCGCCCAGCGCGGCGGCGATCAGCTGGGCCCCCAGGCAGATGCCGAGCGTGGGTCGACCGGCCAGCATACGCGTTCGCAGCCATCCGATCTCGTGCGCGAGCCAGGGGTAGGCGGCGACCTCGTAGACACCGATGGGGCCGCCCAACACCACGACCAGGTCCGGGGCGACGGGATCGACATGGGCCAGATCCGGACTCCAGCCGTCCAGATAGCGGGGCGCGATGCCGGATTGGTCCAGAACGGGAGCGAGGGTGCCGAGGTCCTCGAATGCGACGTGCCGGATGGCGAGGCTGCGTGTCACGATGAAACCGGCTCCCGAGGTCTGGGGGCTGAGGAGGGCATGGCACCGCCGCCTGCCGCGTGCGGCCCAGAAACCCCGAAACCAGCCCAAGAAGCGCCGTGCACCAGGCCGCCACCGCGATCGAGAGGAACATGCGCGGAACGGCATCGAGGAACCCGATCCCCATTGCCTCGATCATGCGCTCCGTGCTCGCAGCGTACCTGCTGAGCGGGAGCAACGCGCCCCAGTAGAACTTGCATGGCGCAGCGGAAGGCGCCGGTAGGCACGGCGCCACAGCGCCGTGCCCGTGGTGAAGCGTCGTGGGAGTGACTCTCCATGTTTCAACGACGCCGGCTCAGGTCGACTTGACCGTCTGAAGTGACGATTGCGAGCGGTACAAGGCGGCCACCAGGTCCGACTGGGTCACCATTCCGGAGAGCCGGCGCTGCGCGTCGACGACGGGCAAGTGGTGCATGCCCTCGTCGGACAGCCTGGGCACCAGCTCGACCACCGCGTCTTCCTCTGTCACGGTGTGCACGGGGCTGGTCATGATCTGCCCGACGACCTCGGCCTTGTCGGAGTAATCGCCCGGCGTGGGCGCCAGCAGCTTGCGGATGCGCTGCCCCAGGCTCAGGTGATCGCGCGGGTCCAGCCGGGCGTGCTTGAGGAAGTCCACCAGTGTGACGACGCCGATCACCCGCCGGGCACGGTCCACCACGGGCAGCGCCCGGATGCGGTGGCGGTGGAGCAAGGTCCAGGCCTCCTGCAGCGGAGTGGCGAATTCCACCGTGACCAGATCGCGCGACATGATGTCGGCGCAGCGCACCTTGCCGAACTGCCGCTCCCAGGCCAGCCCCTGGGCGTGCCGCAACACCTGTTCCAGCGACTGGCTGTCGATGTCGAACAGCTCATTGAAGCTGCGCAATGCGGCGTCCAGGTCGTCGGTGGTCATGCCGATGCGGTCCTGCGGCGCCGCATCGGCCGTGCGGTGGCGGTTGGCGTGGAACACCGGATGTGGCGCCACGTGGTTGTGCGTCAGGCGCCGCCACACCAGCGCGCAGGCCACGAGCACCACCGAGTTCACTGCAATGGGCGTCAGCGCGAAGCCGTAACCCAGCTGGTGCACTGACGCGCCGCCAACCACCGCCGTGATGGCCACCGCACCCGCCGGGGGATGCACGCAGCGCAAGGGGAACATGAGTGCCAGTGCCAGGCCTCCGGCCAGCGCTGCGGACAAGGGGGAGGCGCCCAAGGCACTGTAGATGAACACCCCCACCAGCGCGGCCATGAGATTGCCGACCACCACCGGCCAGGGCTGCGCCAGCGGGCTGCTGGGAACGGCGAACAAGAGCACGGCCGAGGCGCCCATCGGCGCGCCGAGCCAGACCGAATCGGCGCCCCAAGCCCACCAGCCCAGGCCGCCGGTAAGCAGCAGACCGAGCACGGCGCCGAGGACGTCACGCGTTCGTTCGCGTGCATCGACGGTCTGACGCTGGAAGCCCAGCCACAGCAGCCCTCGGCTGTTTTCCAGCACATTCTTCATGGTCGCGCAGGGAGTCTGGATGGTCCAGGCGCGCGACCATCCCGTGAAAATAGTTCGGGCCCTATTGGACCCGATCCACGATCATCGACTTCGCGATGGCGATGCCGGATCTCAACGCGCCCGCAGCCGTCGCGTCCTCGGTCAGGTACTCCGCCGACTGTTCGTGAGGGGCGTTGGCGGGCGCATGGACCACCACCTGCACGTAGCTTCCACAACCATCGGCAAAGGTTCTGGCCCTGACCTCGAAAACGCAGCCCCCGTGGGCCGACTGCGCGTACGCATGCTGGGGCGCGTCCGACGCGAGGCGCTCGTCTGTGCGGCGGCTCATTGCTCGAGAGGGGGCTCGATCCCAGCCACTGCGGCCTGCGACGTGACAGTCTCGGCGCCAGCGCCTGCTGGCGGCTGCGGGTGGGCTCCCCAACTCTCCCAGTCCGCTCCGAAGAGTTCGGACGGATGAAGAGTGGCCACGCTACCGTTCCCGCACATCATCGAATCGGCCGCACAGTACCGGTCGCATCCCCAGCAGATCCGCTCAGGATGCGCAGGCTTCACCGGGAACGGCTTGCTCATCGCGCGGCCGCTACCCTTGCCGTGCAAGCGAACTGTCGAACTGCGGGAACAGCACCGTGTTCTCCAGTTGAATATGCTTCTGCAGGTCTTCGGCAAAAGTCTTCGTTGCCGTGCAGAGCCGAACCCATGTTCTGCAGGCGCCCGCCGGCGGCGTGGCTTGCCGCGTCAGTGCCATCAGCTGCGTCAGCCGGCGGGCGTGCTCCTCATGCTCCGACATCATCACGCAGATGGGGTGGGTCACGAAGGAGCTTCCGCCTCGCGCCAGCATTGGAAAGAGCACGCCTTCTTCCTTGGCCATGTGATCCAGCAATTCCGAGTGCATCTGCTGCAGAAGCACGGCCAGACCCCGCGGCACGTCCGGATGATCCGCATGGACGGATTCCACCTTGGTTGCCAGCTCGATCAGTTCGGGCAGCTGCTGACGGTGGACCTCGTGGAAGCGCTGGAGGATGTAATCGATCAGCGCCGACGGCTCGGTGGGTTCGGTTTCGCCGGCCGTGCCGCCGGGTTCGGGAGTGCCGCCTTCAGAGAAACGCGACTCGACCCGCTCGATGTTCTGGCGATGGGCCTGCAGCATCGCCTCCAGGTCGGCGCGTGCTTGCGGGACATCCAGCCGGGGGATCAAGGCTTCGAGCTTGCGCACCACCCAGGCTTGACCCCGATTGAGGAACTTCAGTCGATCGTCGACGTCGGGGATCGCCATCGCCTTGCCGTGGAAGGCGCCCGTCGCGCTTGAAGGCGTGGCGCCGAGGGACTTGATCGTCCGCATCAGCATGCCGCACCAGTGCACTTCGTCCTTGTGAATGTCGGCCACCAGGGCGGCCAGCTCCTGTGAGCGGATCTCGCGGCCGGTCTCCATGGCCACGCGCGCGCCTGCGCGCTCGGCTTCGAGCAGTTCATTGAGCGCAGCCAGCAACCCGGCGCGAGCGGTCTCATCGAGCGAGGCCCGACTCTCCTGCGGTGAATGTGGATCCATGACTTCTGAACCTCGCTGTCTAGGGGATGAGGGCCGTCCGCGCGCCAGCAGCAGCGGAGTGGCAGAACAGGGGAAATAGCACCTCGTCCTCGAGGCGGATGTGTTCGGCCAGCTCGCGGGCGAAGTCGCCGACGCCCTGGATGAGCTGGATCAGCATCTGTTGCGCCGCGCCCGTCGCATCGGTCGCGCGAAGTTGTCTCTGCAACTCCTGCACGGCCGGCAGATGCTCGCCGTGCTCTCGATGCAGATCCTCGATCAGGCGCCCGATGAGCGTGTTGCCGCCCTGTTCCATCATTGGGAAGAGCCGCATCTCCTCCTTGAACATGTGCTGCTCGAGCGCATTGCCGATCGAGGCCAGATGCTCGACCAGGCCGACCTCGAGACCGAGCGCGACGGCCTGGCTGGCCAGGGGCAGCAACAGCGCAAGCGATCGCCGATGGGTGTCGTGGTAGCGGGTCTGGATGTGCTCGATCAGTGTCGCCGCCTGGGCGGCAGGATCGATGCGAGAAGCGTGTTCAGCGGGCATGGCCGGGCCAGTCTGGGCGAGCCGGCGACGTTGCGACGTTGACGCAAGTCAACGGCCCGGGCAAACCCGCCCGGAGTAGTTCTTCAGAACTATGTACCGGCGTGGCCCCATCGTTCTTCTGCCGTGCCGCGCCTAGCCACCGGTCGGATGGTCACGGACATAGGCCGGGCGGACAGTCTCGCCAACCCCGGTCGAGTCAGCATCATGGCTTCCCATACCAACCCCACCGCCATCCCAGCCGTCATCCCACGCCAGGCGTGGTCCGTGCTCGTCGTGAGCACGCTGGCGTTCACCGTCTGCTTCATGGTCTGGATGATGTTCGGCGTCATCGGGATCCCCCTGAAGAAGACTCTGGGTCTGTCCGCTACCGAGTTCGGCCTGCTGACCGCCACCCCGGTGCTCACTGGATCGCTGATCCGCGTGCCACTGGGCATCTGGACCGACCGCTACGGCGGCCGCATCGTGATGGCATTGCTGATGGCTGCCACGGTGCCGGCGATCTGGCTGATGAGCTACGCCACCGCCTACTGGCATTTCCTCGTCATCGGCCTTTTCGTGGGCCTCGCGGGGGGCTCGTTCTCGGTGGGCACACCGTATGTGGCGCGTTGGTTCCCGAAGGCCCGCCAGGGCATGGCGATGGGCGTCTACGGCGCCGGCAACTCGGGCTCGGCCGTCAACAAGTTTGCCGCGCCGGCCTTGTTGGCGATCGGCGGCTGGACGCTGGTGCCACAGGTCTATGCCGCAATCATGCTGGGCACGGTGATCGTGTTCTGGCTCGGCAGCAGCAGCGACCCGAAGCATCTGGTGCCGTCGAACGTGAAGTTCACCGACCAGCTGAAGATGCTGAAGGACCCCAAGGTGTTGAAGTACTGCCAGTACTACAGCATCGTCTTCGGCGGCTACGTCGCCTTGGCGCTGTGGATGGTGCAGTACTACGTCGGCGAATTCGGCCTGACGATCCAGACCGCCGCCTTGCTGGCCGCCTGCTTCAGCCTGCCGGGCGGCGTGCTTCGTGCGGTCGGGGGCGTGCTGTCCGACAAGTTCGGCGCGCACCACGTCACCTGGTGGGTGCTGTGGGTCAGCTGGGTCTGCTTGTTCCTGCTGAGCTATCCGCAGACCGACTTCACCATCGCGACCGTCAACGGCCCCCGAACGTTCCACGTCGGCTTGAACGTCTATGCCTTCACGGTCCTGATGCTGGTGCTCGGCGTTGCCTTCGCCTTCGGCAAGGCCAGCGTCTTCAAGTACATCGGCGACGACTACCCCACCAACATCGGCACGGTCAGCGGCATCGTGGGTCTCGCCGGCGGGCTGGGCGGCTTCGTGCTGCCGATCCTGTTCGGCGCGCTGATGGACCTAACCGGCATCCGCTCGAGCGCCTTCATGCTGCTGTACGGCGTGGTCTGGGTCTCGCTGATCTGGATGTACTGGACCGAGGTGCGCAAGACCGAAATGATGGGCCGCAACGCACCGGTTTCGCCCCTGTCGCGCAGCTTCGCGCGCTGAAGGCAAGGAGAACTCTCATGAATGCCACCACCACGGCAACACAAGGGCCTGCCAAGCATGGCGGCTCTGCGGCCGACATCGCCGACTGGCGCCCCGAGGACAACGCCTTCTGGGAGGGCACCGGGAAGAAGGTGGCCTACCGCAACCTGTGGATCTCGATTCCCGCGCTGCTGTGCGGCTTCGCGGTCTGGGGCATGTGGGGCATCATCGCCGTGCAGATGCTCAACCTGGGCTTCCCGTTCACCCAGGACGAGCTCTTCACGCTGACCGCCATCGCCGGCATCGCCGGCGCGACGATGCGCATCCCGGCCTCGTTCCTGATCCGCCTGGCCGGCGGGCGCAACACCATCTTCCTGACCACGTCGATGCTGCTGGCGCCGGCCATCGGCACCGGCATCGTGCTGCAGCACAAGGACTGGCCGCTGTGGGCCTTCCAGCTGATGGCGCTGTGGTCGGGCGTGGGTGGCGGCAACTTCGCCAGCTCGATGTCCAACATCAGCGGCTTCTTCCCGAAGCGGCTGCAGGGCACGGCGCTGGGCCTGAACGCGGGCCTGGGCAACTTCGGCGTCACCACGATGCAGATCGTCATTCCACTGGTGATGACGGTGCCGCTGCTGGGAGCCTTCGGCGGCGAGCCGATGACGCTGCTGAAGGACAGCGGCTGGATCTTCGGGAAGATCGCCGCGGGCACGCCCACCTGGGTGCAGAACGCCGGCTTCGCCTGGGTGTTCTCGCTGGTGCCGCTGGGCGCGCTGTGCTGGTTCGGCATGAACAACCTGAAGACGGTGTCGCCGAACTCCGGCTCGCCGATCGTGGCCTTCGCCAAGATCACCTACCTGTACACGCTGGCCTTTGTCCCGACCATCTTCATGCTCTGGCTGTACCTGCCCAAGCCCACCGGCCTGGGGCTGCTGAACATGTGGGTGGCGATTCCCCTGGACATCCTGATGGCGCTCGCCGTGATGCGGCTGGCGGCCTTCGGCGAGATGAAGGAGGGCGTGAAGAAGCAGTTCGCGATCTTCAAGGACAAGCACACCTGGTCGCTGACCGCCCTGTACATCGTCACCTTCGGCTCGTTCATCGGCTTCTCGATGGCGCTGCCGCTGTCGATGAAGGTCATCTTCGGTGTCAGCCACGTGCCCGATGCCAACGGCGTGATGCAGCACACTCTGAACAACCCGAACGCACCCACCATCCTGGCCTACGCCTGGATCGGCCCCTTCGTCGGCGCGGCGACGCGGCCCATCGGCGGCTGGATCTCCGACAAGGTGGGCGGCTCGATCGTCACGCAGGTGATCACCGCGGTGATGGCCCTGGCTGCCGTCGCGGTTGGCTACGTGATGATGCTGGCCTACGGCTCGGCCACGCCGGAGCAGTACTTCCCGATGTTCCTCGGGCTCTTCATGGTGCTGTTCTTCGCCAGCGGCATCGGCAACGGCTCCACCTTCCGCACCATCGGCGTCATCTTCGACCGTGCCCAGGCGGGCCCGGTGCTGGGCTGGACGTCGGCGGTCGCGGCCTACGGCGCCTTCATCGCGCCGGTGCTGATCGGCCAGTACATCAAGGCGGGCGCACCGCAACTGGCGTTCTACGGCTTCGCGGTGTTCTATGCCCTGTGCCTGGTGCTGAACTGGTGGTTCTACCTGCGCGGCAACGCCTACGTGAAGAACCCCTGAGCGTACCCCGGCCAGCGCTCACCTCGATTCGCCATGTCCGCCGCGATCATCCACCACTGGAATCCTGAAGACCCGGTCTTCTGGGAGCGCCAGGGCGAGGCCGTCGCGCTCCGCAACCTCTGGCTGTCGATCCCGGCGCTGGCGCTGTCGTTCGCGGTGTGGATGCTTTGGTCGGTGGTGGTGGTTCATCTGCCCGCGGCTGGCTTCCGATACAGCACCAACCAGCTGTTCTGGCTGACGGCGCTGCCCGCCCTCTGCGGTGCCACGCTGCGCATCTTCTATGCCTTCGCCGTGCCGGTGATTGGCGGCCGCCGCTTCACTACGCTGGCTACCGCGAGCCTGCTGCTGCCGGCCGTGGGCATAGGCCTGGCCGTGCAGGATCCGTCCACGCCATTCGAATGGATGGTGGTGCTGGCGCTGCTGTGTGGGCTGGGTGGGGGCAATTTCGCCAGTTCCATGGCGAACATCAGCTACTTCTTTCCCAGCGCACGCCAGGGCTATGCGCTCGGCCTGAACGCGGGGCTAGGTCACCTCGGTGTGGCCGGTATGCAGCTGCTGGTGCCGCTGGCCATCAGCGCGAGTGTCTTCGGGATCTTCGACGGTCCGCCTCAGTCAACGGCACAGGGACCGATGTGGCTGCAGAACGCGGGCTTCATCTGGGTGCCGCTCATCCTGGCCAGCACGGCTGCGGCCTGGTTCGGCATGGACGACCTCGCCGACCGTCACACCGGAATGGCCGAGCAGGCGGTGGTCTTCACCCGCCGGCACAACTGGCTGATGTGCTGGCTCTACCTCGGCACCTTCGGCAGCTTCATCGGCTTCTCGGCGAGCCTGCCGATGCTGGCCCAGAGCCAGTACCAGCGCGCCGATTCGATGCACCTGGTCTGGCTGGGGCCGCTGATTGGCGCCGTGCTGCGCCCGTTGGGCGGCTGGTTGGCCGATCGCTGGGGCGGCGCGCGCGTCACCTTCTGGGTCTTCGTGCTGATGGCTCTGGCCGCCTTGGTCGCTCTGCTGTGTCTGCCGACGGCGAGCGTCTCGGGCTCGGAGGTGTCGAGCAACGGCTACACCGGTTTCCTCGCGGCCTTCGGTCTCCTGTTCGCGGCGTCGGGCATCGGCAATGGCAGCACCTTCCGGATGATCTCCAGCCTGTTCGTCGCCGAGCGCCTGAAGAGGGCCGATGAACTGCCCTCGGCGCGTGCGCAGGCTGCGCGCGAAGGTGCAGTGGAGGCCGCAGCGGCGCTCGGCTTTGCCAGCGCCATCGGCGCCTACGGCGGCTTCTTCATCCCCAAGAGCGTGGGCTCGTCGCTGGCGATCACCGGCAGCGCGTCTGCCGCGCTGGTGATGTTCATCGGCTTCTACCTTTCCTGCATCGCGTTGACCTGGTGGGCCTATAGCCGCCGCAACGCCCCTTACCCCTGCTAGTTCATCTGCTGGATCCCGCACGCGGAAGACCCATTCCAAGCCTTCAAGGACGACGACATGAGCCACTTTCTGGACCGCCTCACCCACTTCTCGCTGCCCAAGGAGACGTTCGCCGGCGACCATGGCCTGACCACCGGTGAGGACCGCACCTGGGAGGACGCCTACCGCAACCGCTGGGCCCACGACAAGATCGTGCGCAGCACGCACGGCGTGAACTGCACCGGCTCGTGCTCGTGGAAGATCTACGTCAAGGGTGGCATCGTCACCTGGGAGACCCAGCAGACCGACTACCCGCGCACGCGCTGGGACATGCCCAACCACGAGCCGCGTGGCTGCGCGCGCGGCGCCAGCTACAGCTGGTACCTGTACAGCGCCAACCGCGTGAAGTACCCGATGGTGCGCGGCCGCCTGCTCGAGCGCTGGCGCGCGGCGATGAAGACCGCCAAGACGCCGGTGGACGCCTGGGCCACCATCGTCGAGAACCCCGAGGCGCGGCGCGACTACCAGAAGGTGCGCGGCATGGGCGGCTTCGTGCGCAGCAGCTGGGACGAGGTGAACCAGATCATCGCCGCCAGCAACGTCTACACGATCAAGAAGCACGGCCCCGACCGCGTCATCGGCTTCAGCCCGATCCCGGCGATGAGCATGGTCAGCTACGCCGCCGGCAGCCGCTACCTCAGCCTGATCGGCGGCGTGTGCATGAGCTTCTACGACTGGTACTGCGACCTGCCGCCCAGCAGCCCGCAGGTGTGGGGCGAGCAGACCGACGTGCCTGAATCGGCCGACTGGTACAACAGCACCTACATCATCGCCTGGGGCAGCAATGTGCCGCAGACGCGCACGCCCGACGCGCACTTCTTCACCGAGGTGCGCTACAAGGGTGCGAAGACGGTGGCCGTCACGCCCGACTACAGCGAAGTGGCCAAGCTCGCCGACATCTGGCTGCACCCGAAGCAGGGCACCGATGCCGCGCTGGCGATGGCCATGGGCCACGTGGCGCTCAACGAGTTCTACTTCAAGCAACGCAGCCCGTACTTCGACGACTACGCGCGCCGCTACACCGACCTGCCGCTGCTGGTGATGCTGAAGGAGCACACGCTGCCCGACGGCCGCAAGACGCTGGTGCCTGACCGCTACCTGCGCGCCTCGGACTTCAACGGCAAGCTCGGCCAGCAGAACAACCCCGAGTGGAAGACCGTGGCCTTCGACACCGGCGGCCGCGCGGTGCTGCCCAACGGCAGCATCGGCTTCCGCTGGACGCCCGAGGGCGGCCCCGACCAAGGCAAGTGGAACCTCGAGAACAAGGAGGCGCGCCACGGCACCGAGGTCAAGCTGAAGCTGTCGGTCCTTGAAGACGGCGATCAGGCGCACGAGGTGGTGGACATCGGCCTGCCTTACTTCGGCGGCGTCAGCAATCCGCACTTCACGACCAATGTGCAGAACGGCGAGGTCAACTTCGTCAAGGTGCCGGCGGTGCGGCTGCGCCTGGGCAAGGAAGGCGATCACCGCGAAGCGCTGGTGGCCACGGTGTTCGACCTGCAGGCCGCGCAGTACGGCATCGACCGTGGGCTGGGCAGCGGAGCCAAGAGCTACGACGACGACGCGGCCTACACGCCGGCCTGGGCCGAGAGCGTGACCGGCACGCCGCGCGACCAGATCATCACCGTGGCGCGGCAGTTCGCCGAGAACGCGCACAAGACGCATGGCAAGAGCATGGTGATCATCGGCGCGGCGATGAACCACTGGTACCACTGCGACATGAACTACCGTGGCGTCATCAACCTGCTGATGATGTGCGGCTGCA
>WBZX01000172.1_pt1 | contig 62344 bp, 63 predicted proteins | sample 5204211 | NCBI WGS metagenome assembly WBZX01 (sample SAMN12344362, study PRJNA552823) | activated sludge metagenome | biome: Activated sludge suspended growth; feature: Nitrification reactor; material: Wastewater; isolation source: activated sludge from nitrification reactor of wastewater...
CAGGAACCGGCGTTGGCGCCGAACCTGTGGGAATGCAAACAAGGCCTGTGGAGCGACAGGCGGGCAGCCGGGGCTGGCGATTTCTGGGGCGCTGAGGAGCGCAGGCTTCGGGGTGGCGCGCGCAGCGCGCTTCGTGAACATGCTTGCCGCATCTTGTTTGAGTGCAGCGAGCAAGGCGAGCGAAACGAGTTATGCGGCACACCCCGAAGGCGAGCACCGCAAGGCAGTCGGCGCGCAGCGACGCGCCGCCACAGCATGAGCCAGCCCCGGCTGGCCGCCTGGCGCGGGCGCACACCAAGCCAGAAGGCCTGGATTCCCGCCTACGCGGGAATGACGGCGGTGGCGGGCATGACGGCGGTGGCGGGGATGACGGCTATGCGCCGGGAGCGGCTGACCGGCGATCTTCGCTTGAACACGCAGAGGTATGAGGAGCAGCCTCAATGCCTCAAACACAAAGGGCCCCTAGGGGCCCTTTGTTGTTGCAGCAACCTGAATCAGGCTGCCGGTTGTGCGTTGCGCAGGCGGATGTGCAACTCGCGCAGCTGCTTCTCGTCCACGTCGCTGGGCGCTCCGGTCAGCAGGCACTGGGCGCGCTGGGTCTTGGGGAAGGCGATCACGTCGCGGATGGACTCGGCCTTGGTCATCAGCGTCACCAGGCGGTCCAGGCCGAAGGCCAGGCCGCCGTGCGGGGGCGCACCGTACTGCAGCGCGTCGAGCAGGAAGCCGAACTTGACCTGCGCGTCCTCCTTGCTGATGTTCAGCGCCGTGAAGACCTTGCTCTGCACGTCAGCGCGGTGGATACGGATCGAGCCGCCGCCGAGTTCCCAGCCATTGAGCACCATGTCGTAGGCCTTGGCAATGCAGGCGCCCGGGTCGGTGTCCATCAGGTTCTCGTGGCCGTCCTTGGGCGCGGTGAACGGGTGGTGAACGGCGTTCCAGCGGCCTTCGTCCTCGTCCTGCTCGAACATCGGGAAGTCGACCACCCACAGCGGCGCCCACTTGTCCTCGAACAGGCCCTTGCTCTTGCCGAACTCGCTGTGGCCCAGCTTCACGCGCAGCGCGCCAATGGCGTCGTTGACGATCTTGGCCTTGTCGGCGCCGAAAAAGATCAGGTCGCCATTGCAGGCGCCGGTGCGGGCGATGATCTCGGCCAGCGCGGCGTCGTGCAGGTTCTTGACGATGGGCGACTGCAGGCCCTCGCGGCCCTTGGCGGCGTCGTTCACCTTGATCCAGGCCAGGCCCTTGGCGCCGTAGATCTTGACGAATTCGCCATAGCCGTCGATCTCGCCTCGGCTCATCTCGCCGCCACCGGGCACCTTCAGCGCCACCACGCGGCCGCCCTTGGTGGTGGCGGGGGTGGAGAAGACCTTGAAGTCCACGTCCTTCACCACCTCGGTCAGCTCGGTGAACTGCAGCTTGACGCGCAGGTCGGGCTTGTCCGAGCCGTACTTGAACATGGCGTCGGCGTAGCTCATCACCGGGTAGACCGGCAGTTCCACGCCCATGGCGTTGCGGAACACCGTGCGGATCATGCCCTCGAACATCGCGCGAATCTCTTCCTCGCCCAGGAACGAGGTTTCAATGTCGATCTGCGTGAACTCGGGCTGGCGGTCGGCGCGCAGGTCCTCGTCGCGGAAGCACTTGGTGATCTGGTAGTAGCGGTCGAAGCCCGCCACCATCAGCAACTGCTTGAACAGCTGCGGCGACTGCGGCAGCGCGAAGAAGTGGCCGTCGTGCACGCGGCTGGGCACCAGGTAGTCGCGCGCGCCTTCGGGCGTGCTCTTGGTGAGCATGGGGGTCTCGATGTCGACGAAGCCGTTGGCGTCGAGGAACTTGCGCACCTCCATGGCCACGCGGTAGCGCAGCATCAGGTTCTTCTGCATCTGCGGGCGGCGCAGGTCGAGCACACGGTGCGTCAGGCGCACGGTCTCGCTGAGGTTCTCGTCGTCGAGCTGGAACGGCGGCGTGACGCTGGGGTTGAGCACTTCCAGCTCATGACACAGCACCTCGATCTTGCCGCTCACCAGGTTGCTGTTTTCGGTGCCGGCCGGACGCGCGCGCACCTTGCCAATCACCTTGAGGCAGAACTCGTTGCGCACGCCCTCGGCAGCCTTGAACATGTCGGCGCGGTCGGGGTCGCAGACGATCTGTACCAGGCCTTCGCGGTCGCGCAGGTCGATGAAGATCACGCCGCCATGGTCGCGGCGGCGATGGGCCCAGCCCATCAGGGTCACGGTTTGGTCCATCAGCTTCTCGCTGACCAGGCCGCAGTAGGTCGTTCTCATCGGTGCACTCCAGTGCTACTTCGTTGGCGGGTGTTGCCCTTGCGCGCACGGGCGCAAGCGGCGGGTGTTTGGGGAGCCTGGTGGGTGGGGTGTGAACCCTCAGGACTGGGCGCCTGGCCAGGCGCTCAGCCCGCCCGATTGGGGTCGGCCCCCTCCGGGCGGCAAGGCCCGGTCGGATGCGGCGGCGGGGTCTCGGCCGGTGCCACCACCCCCATGGAGATGATGTACTTCAGCGCCTCGTCCACACTCATGCCCAAAGGCCGCACCTCGGAGCACGGCATGATCAGGAAGAAGCCCGAGGTCGGGTTGGGCGTGGTCGGCACGTACAGGCTCAGATGCTCGCCCTTCAGATGCGCCGCCACCTCGCCACTGGGCTTGCCGGTGACGAAGCCTATGGTCCACGAACCGGCATGCGGGTACTGCACCAGCACGGCCTCGCGGAAGGCATTGCCATTGCTGGAAAACAGCGTGTCAGAGACCTGCTTGACCGAGCTGTAGATCGATTTGACGATGGGGATGCGGTTCATGATCGCGTCCCACTGCCGCAACCACCATTGGCCAAAGATGTTGGTGACGAACACACCGGTGGCCAGCAGCAGCGCCACCATCACCACCACACCCAGGCCCGGCACCTTGCGCAGCGCATCCAAAGCGTCGTGCGTGCTGTGCGGCAGCACGGCCTGGGTGACCGACAAGCCGCTCGCGAACATGCCGTCCATGGCGCCCAGCACCCAGGACAACACCCAGACAGTGATGGCCAGCGGGAGCCAGGTCAGCAGACCGGCGATGAGGTATTTCTTCACAGGCGCCGTTCAGTGGCAAGCGCAACTGCCGCCGCAGGGCGTGGACGGGGCCGGCGCCGCAGCCGATTCGCCCGACGAGGACGAGGTGTCGGGCGCCGGCACGCTGGTGCCGCCGCCGCCCTTGAAGTCGGTGGCGTACCAGCCCGAGCCCTTGAGCTGGAAACCGGCAGCCGTGAGCTGCTTCTGGAATTGCTGGGCATGGCAGGCCGGGCACTCGGTCAACGGTGCGTCAGACATCTTTTGCAGCACATCACGCGAATGGCCGCAGGCGGCGCAGCGATAAGCGTAGATCGGCATGGCGAACCCCAATATGTAAACCGGACATTATAAAACGCGGGCATGTCAGAAGCCCGCGCACCCGCTGCCAGTGCAGCATTAGTTTGGGGCAGCCAGGCAGGGCTTCAAGAGGCCTCGTCGGGGAGGCCTTCCACGTGCTGGCGGTGCACGTGGCGGTTGGTGAGCCACTGCGGGGCCAGCGAACCCACCACCATGCCCACGAACGCCGCGATCAGGCCGGCCAGTTGGCCCGGAAAGGCCTGGCCCAGGTCGCTGACCTGCGGGAAGTAGACGACCCACACCGCGATGCCCGCCCCCAGCGAGAAGATGGCCCCCTGCGTGGTGGCGCGCGGCCAGTACAAGCCCATCACCAGCGGCACGAAGGCGCCCACCAACGTCACCTGGTAGGCCGAGGACACCAAGTCGTAGATGGGCGTGCCCTTCATCGCGATGGCATAGGCCAGCACCAGGGCCGCAAAGATCACGATGGTCCAGCGCATGGCCAGCAGTTGCTCGCGGTCTTTCATGTGGCCGCGGATGTTCTTCAGGATGTTCTCGACGAAGCTGGTGGACGGTGCCAGCAGCGTGGCCGAAGACGTGCTCTTGATGGCCGAGAGCAACGCACCGAAGAACAGGATCTGCATCAGCAGCGGCATCTTGCCCAGCACGAAGGTGGGCAGCAGCTTCTGGTAGTCGTCCTTGGCGATGTCCAGCGCCTCCTGGCCCATCACCACCACGGCGGCGGCGACGATGAACATGGGCACGAAGGCGAACAGGATGTAGCTGAAGCCGCCGATCATGGCGCCGTTGCGGGCCGTGCGCTCGTCCTTGGCCGACATCACGCGCTGGAACACGTCCTGCTGCGGGATGCTGCCCAGCATCATGGTGACGGCCGCGCCGATGAACATGGCCATGTCGGTGAACGTGGGCTCGGGCAGGAACTTCCACAATTCTTTTTGTTGCGTCAGCGCGATGACCTTGTCGGCGCCGCCAGCCAGATCGGCCGAGAAGATGGCGATGACCGACAGGCCGATCACCAGCACGATCATCTGGATGAAGTCGGTCCAGGCCACGGCCAGGAAGCCGCCCACCACCACATAGACCAGCACCGCCAGGGTGCCCACGATCATGCCGGCCATCTCGCTCATGGCACCGTTGGTGAGCACCGAGAACACCAGGCCCAGCGCGGTGATCTGCGCCGCCACCCAGCCCAGGTAGCTGAGGATGATGGCCGCCGAGCAGAAGATCTCAACGCCCTTGCCATAGCGCTCGCGGTAGAAGTCGCCGATGGTCAGCAGGTTCTGGCGGTAGAGCTTGGTGGCAAAAAAGGCGCCCACCAGCACCAGACAGATGCCTGCGCCGAAGGGGTCTTCCACCACCGAGCCCAAGCCACCCTGCACGAACTTGGCCGGGATGCCCATCACGGTCTCGGCACCGAACCAGGTGGCGAAGGTGGTGGTGACCACCATGACCAGCGGCAGGCTGCGTCCGGCGATGGCGAAATCGCTGGTGTTCTTGATGCGGGTGCCGGCCCACAGGCCCAGGCCCAGCGTGCCCAGCAGGTAGAGCACGACGAAGACGATCAGCGTGGTGTTCATCGGTGGCAAACCTCTACAACTCAGAAACCGCGGTGGCCCCAATACTGCAACGCCAACCGCGCCACCACGGCGCCCAGCAGAAAACCACCGGCCGCCCACAGCACCGCCGTGATCAGCTTGTTGGTGCGGCGCTGTTCGCGCAGCAGCGCGGCCAGCAAGGGTGCCTGGTCGGCAGGCGCCTTGGTGCTCAGGGCATGGTGCAGCAGGCGCGGCAACTCGGGCAGCAGTTTGGCGTACTGCGGCGCCTGCTCCTTCAGATGGCGGGTGAAGGCCTGCCAGCCCACCTGCTCGTGCATCCACGTCTCCAGGAAGGGCTTGGCGGTGGACCACAGGTCGAGGTCGGGGTCGAGCTCGCGGCCCAGGCCCTCGATGTTGAGCAGGGTCTTCTGCAGCAACACCAGCTGGGGCTGGATCTCGACATTGAAGCGGCGCGAGGTCTGGAACAACCGCAGCAGGATCTGGCCCAGCGAGATGTCTTTCAGCGGGCGCTCGAACTGCGGCTCGCAGGTGGCACGGATGGCCTGCTCCAACTGCTCGATGCGCGTGCCAGCCGGCACCCAGCCGCTTTCCACGTGCAGCTCGGCCACGCGCTTGTAGTCACGCCGGAAGAAGGCGATGAAGTTCTGCGCCAGGTATTCCTTGTCGACCTCGGTGAGCGTGCCCACGATGCCGAAGTCCAGCGCCACGTAGCGGCCGAACGTAGCCCGGTCCACACTGACCTGGATGTTGCCGGGGTGCATGTCGGCGTGGAAGAAGCCGTCGCGGAACACCTGGGTGAAGAAGATGGTGACACCATCGCGCGCCAGCTTCTTGATGTCCACGCCGGCCTCGCGCAGGCGGTCTGCCTGGCTGATGGGCACGCCCTTCATGCGCTCCATCACGATCACACTGGAGGTGCACATGTCCCAGTGCATCTCGGGCACGATGATCAGCGGCAGGTCGGCCATGTTGCGGCGCAACTGGGCCGCGTTGGCGGCCTCGCGCACCAGGTCCAACTCGTCGTGCAAATAGGTGTCGAACTCGGCCACCACCTCGCGCGGGCGCAGGCGCCGGCCGTCGGCCGAAAGCCGCTCGACCCAGCGCGCCAGCGTGTGCAACAGGGCCAGGTCGTCGTCGATCACGTCGAGCATGCCCGGACGCAACACCTTCACCGCCACCTCGCGGCCGTCCTTGAGCGTGGCGAAGTGCACCTGGGCGATGGACGCGCTGGCCACCGGCTCGGCATCGAAGCTGCCGAACAGTTCCTCCACCTTCTTGCCCAGGCCCTGCTCGATCAGGCGCTTGGACTGGTCGGCCGGGAACGGCGGCACGCGGTCCTGCAGCCTGGCCAGTTCCTCGGCAATGTCGGGCGGTATCAGGTCGCGCCGGGTGGACAGCACCTGGCCGAACTTGATGAAGATGGGGCCCAGGTGTTCGAGGGCCAGCCGCAGGCGCACGCCGCGGGGGGTGTCGTCGAAGTTGCGGCCCAGTGTGATGACGCGTGCCAGCAGGCGCACCCGGCGCTGCCGAAAGCCCGACAGGGCCAGGTCGTCGATGCCGAAGCGCAGGAAGGTGAAGACGATGCGGATCAGCCGCAGGAGATACCGCATGTCAAAGGGTCACTTTTTCAGCACGCCGGCCACGCTCTGGGCCAGGGTCTTGGCGGCCGCCACGGCCTTTTCGCCGGCCTGGGCCACGGTGTCGGCCAGGCTGGCCCCGAACACGCGCTCGATGTCGGCCGGGATGTCCCAGCGCACGTTGGCGATGACCCAGTTCACATCGGAGGCAAAGCCCACGTCGCCTTCGATCTGCACCGGCGGCAACTCACCGCTGGCCATGCGCTTGGCGGCGGCAAAGGGGTTGGAGGCGTCCACGCGCAGGCGCAGGTCGGACGGTGCGTCCACGCCCTCGGGCAGGGGCTCCAGTGCCTCGAACAGGCCGGCAGGCGTCACCCGCAGGGCCAGTGGCGGCGGGGCAAAGGGGCCGCGCCAGCCTTCCACCTCCACGCGCAGCACGCGGCCTGCGTGGGCCTTGAGCTTCTCGGGCGCCACCGGCGCGGCGCTGAGCACGTGGTTGGCCAGCAGCACAAAGCGGGCCGTGGCGGCGGGCAGGAGGAAATCGGTGACAGGATTGGCCATGGGCGCAGATTGTAGAAGTGGGGTTCAGCTGGAATAGCCGTTCGGGTTGCCGCTCTGCCAGCGCCAACTGTCGGCGCACATCTGGTCGAGGGTGCGGGTGGCTTCCCAGCCCAGCAACTCGCGGGCCAGCGTGGCGTCGGCGTAGTAGGCCGGCAGGTCGCCCGGGCGGCGGTCGACGATCTGGTAGGCGATGGGCTTGCCGGCGGCACGCTCGAACGAGCGCACCAGGTCCAGCACGCTCACGCCCACCCCGGTGCCCAGGTTCACCGTGACCGATTGGCGCTTGTTCAGCAGGTAGCGCACCGCCGCCACATGGCCTTCGGCCAGGTCCATCACGTGCAGGTAGTCGCGCACCCCCGTGCCATCGGGCGTGTCGTAGTCGCCACCAAAGACCGAGAGGCTCTCGCGCCGGCCCACCGCCACCTGCTGCACATAGGGCATGAGGTTGTTGGGCACGCCGCGCGGGTCTTCGCCCATGCGGCCGCTCTCGTGCGCGCCCACGGGGTTGAAGTAACGCAGCTTGGCGATGTGCCAGGCCGGGTCGGAGACCTCCAGATCGTCCACGATCTGCTCGCCCATCAGCTTGGTGCGGCCGTAGACGTTCATGGCCGCCAGCGGGTGGGCCTCGGTGTAGGGCAGAAACTTCGGCTCGCCGTACACGGTGGCGCTGGAGCTGAACACAAAGCACTTCACCTCGGCCCGCGCCATGGCCTGGCACACGCTCACCAGGCCCCCGATGTTGTTGGCGTAGTACTTCAGCGGCTCGGCCGTCGACTCACCCACGGCCTTGAAGGCCGCAAAGTGCACCACGGCCTGGATGCGGTGGGCGGCGAACACGGCGTCCAGCGCCGCGCCGTCGTTCACGTCGGCCTGCACAAACACCGGCCGCTGGCCACTGAGCTCGCCGATGCGGTTGAGCACCTCGGGCGAGCTGTTGGAGAAATCGTCCAGGCCCACCACCTTGTAGCCCGCTTCGAGCAGGGCCAGCCAAGTATGGGAGCCGATGTAGCCGGTGGCACCGGTGAGCAGTATCTGCGACATGTGGGGAAAAGGCTGGGGTCAATCTGGCGCTGGCGGCAGCCAAAAGCAATGCTGTGATGTGCTGCAGTGCGGACACCGAGATGTTCCCACGAATAAAGCGCCAAAAGCAGCGGGAGGCGGGCACAGATTCACCCGAATGGATGATGGCCGTTTCGCGAAGGCCAAATGGAGAATGCTTGTTGCACGGCAACACACCCCACGACCTGCGAGTAGCCTATCTGCCATGTCTTTGAAAGTCTGGTGCCAGACAGTTCTGGGGGGATGGCTGGCGCTTTTGCTGAGCCTGCCCCTGGCTCAACCACGCGCTGTCGGCAACGCTGTGTTGACCCTGTCCGAAGCGACACTGTCGAATGCCGACGGGCAGCCGCACACCTTGCCCCTTCCGGCCCAGTGGCGCACAGGCGCGGTGGACAGGCTGCATCTTCACATGCAGTTCGACCTGGAGGCTCAGCCGGAAGTGCTTTGGGCCATCCGCTTTGACCGCTTGCCACCCGATCACGAGCTGCGCGTGAATGGCCAGTTGGCACACGGCCATGCGCCGGACAACAGCAAGTGGCTGCCTCGTTCTGTGATTTCGCAATGGGTCGACCTGCCCCCCAGCTTGTTGCGCGCCGGCACCAACCACATCGAGCTCAACGTGGCACTGCACGGGCGCCCTGGCGGTGTGACCATGCCTCGCATCGGGCCGGAATCGATGCTGAGGTTGGAGCACCGCATGGCCGTCATGGTGGGCGAGTCATTGCCCCATTTGATGAACATGGCCGCAACTGGCCTCGCCCTGTTCATGTTGCTGTTGTGGTGGCTCCGGCGCTCGGAACAGTTGATGGGACTGTTCGCCGGAATGATGTTGCTGGTCTCTGTGCGCAACATGGGCTACTACGTCGTAGACACAGGCTTTACCGCCGACATTGGTTCCATGGTGTACTTTGGCGCGGTCATCACAACCAACGCGCTGATCGCCAGCATGGCCATGCTCGCCGGCCCCGACTCGGTGAGAGCTCGCCACATGTCGTGGCTGCGGCGCATCACCATCGCGATCTTGATGGTCGCGGTCGCTGGCCAACTGTTCGGCTGGTTGCCGCAGTTGCGCGCGTTTGTCTACCCCTTCACGCTGCTCGTGGTTGCAGGCAGTTCGTGGCGCTTGTGGCACAGAGCAAGGCAACTCGCGCCTGAGACGCAATGGCGTTTGTTGCTGGCCTTCATCGCCATCCTGGTGTGCTCCGTGCACGACTACCTGTTCCAGATGGCGATGCTGTCGGTCGCGGGCCGCTTGTGGTTGCCTTACCTGACGCCGGTGCTGATGGTGGTGGCCTCGCACGCCTTGCTGCAACGCTTCGTGAGGGTGCTGGACCAATCAGAGCGTCACGCCACCGAGTTGGAGCACAACGTGGCCGAACGCACGCGGGACCTGCAGTTGGCCAACGCCGCAAAAACCCGTTTTGTGGCGGCCGCGAGCCACGATCTGCGCCAGCCCGTGGCCAGCATCGGCTTGCTGGCCAGTCTGCTGAGCGAGCAAGTGAGCGATGCGGGCCCACGCCAAGTTCTGCGTCGATTGAACGACTCGGTGGTCGCACTGGAAGGCCTGCTCAAAGGGCTGCTGGATTTGTCGCGCTTCGACGCCGGCACGGTTGCCGTGCAAAGGGTGCTGGTGCCCTTGGACGCTCTGTTCATAGCGGTGGCTGCGCACGAGGGGGAGGCGGCCGCCCAAAAAGGCCTCTCGCTGCGCCTGCGCAGTGGCGGGCTGGCGGTGCAGTCGGACGCGGTCTTGCTGGAGCAAATCGTGCGCAATCTGGTGAGCAATGCGGTGCGCTACACCGAACGTGGTGGCGTGCTGCTGAGTGCACGCCAGCGTGGCAACGACGGGGTGTTGCTGCAAGTCTGGGACACCGGCTGCGGCATTCCGGAGAGCCAGCAACGTGCGGTGTTCGAAGAATTCGTGCAACTGGACAACCCGGCCCGAGAGCGCAGCCGTGGCTTGGGGCTGGGGCTGTCACTGGTGAAGCGGGCTGCAGAACGGCTGGGCAGCCACTTGAGCCTGCGCTCGGTGCCTGGGCGGGGCAGTTGTTTTTCGGTGGACCTGGCAGCAGCGCGGGCCTTGCCCACAGGCATGCAAGCAGCCCAGATCACCAAACCCAGCTTGCTCGGCCAACGGCTGCTGCTGGTGGAAGACGATGCTGGCGTGCGCGAATCACTGCAACTTCGGCTGGAAAGCTGGGGCGCCCAGGTGCAAGCCTGGGCCACCGTGGCTGAGCTGACCCAGGCACTGCAACAAGGCCAGGTGGCGAGCCGGCCTGGGCTGCTGATCAGTGACCAGCGCTTGCCGGATGGCGACAGCACCGATGTGGTGGCGGTATTGGCAAAACACCACGCTGGCGTGCCCGTCTTGGTGATCACCGGCGACACCGCACCAGCCGACCTGGCCCGCTTGAATGCGCTGGCCTGGCCTGTGCTTCACAAACCTTTTGGCACAGAGGCACTGTTCGAAGCGGTCTTGAACGCAACGCGCCGCGAAGCTCACAAGGCCTGAACGCGCCCTCAGTTCGTGCGCAACCAGCCCATGCGCGCCGCCGCCAGCACGGCCTGGGTGCGCGAGTTGATGCGCAAGCGCTCGTACACCGCCTGCAAATGGGTCTTGACGGTGGAGTCAGAGATGCCCAGTTCGCGGGCAATGAGCTTGTTCGACTTGCCGTCCACCAGGCCGCGGAACACATCCTTCTGCCGCTGGGTCAGGTCGTTCGCAGCGGGCACCTCGGGTACCGCTGCGGCGACCAAACCGTCCGGCACAAACACACCGCCATCCAGCACCGTGCGCAGGGCCCCTTCCAGCACGCCCGACTCGGCGGTTTTGGGTATGAAGCCGGCCGCGCCAGCTTCCAGTGCGGCCATCACCGTCTGAGGTCGCTCGTCGGCCGACAAGACGATGATGCGTGCCGCAGGTGCCCACTCGCGCAAGCTGCGCAAGCTGTCCACACCCTGGCTGTCGGGCAGGTTCAAATCCAGCAGCACCAGGGCCGTGCTGGGCAGGGCGGCCAACTGCTCGCGGGCCTGCGCCAAGGTGCCGGCCGTTTCCAGCATCACGCCAGGGTGGCGATGGGTCAGCAGCAAGGCCAGCGCATCGCGAAACATGGCGTGGTCGTCGACCAGCAGACAACGCATGGCAGGAGACTCAACAAGCGGCGACATGGCAGCTCCGCGCGGCCAGTCTTGCGGCCCTTGATACTTCCTGGGTCAACATGGCCTCTCCATGGGTTTGAGCAGTCACACCGGCCTCTCATGGGGCCAGCCACCACGAGAAACATCTTGACGCATTGTTAAGCAATTTCCTTACCCAAGGCTGGTGAGCGGGCCGGACGCAGCCTGCTGCGCGAAAAAAAACCGGGCCTAAGCCCGGTTTTTTGGGGGGGCACGGGCACGGCCTGGGCCGTGCCGCGCGTGCGTTCAAGGCTTGTCGATGCTGACGCTCATGAACACCTTGGTGGTGTCGGTGCTGACGCCCAGGGTCATGCCCAGTGCCGGGAATGGCATTTGAACGACCCCGTTGCAGTTCATCGCGGCGCCGGTGCTGGTCGTGCAGGTGTTGACCAGACGCGTGCGGAAGCCGTTGATGGGCTGGTTGAAGCTCAGGGTGTCATGGTGGCCATCCGAGGTGAAGGAGCGGGTGATCGAACCCGCGGTGCTGTCAACCGCATCGACCGTCACGGTGTCTTCGCTGAAGCCGCTGACCACGCCCGCGCTGTTGACACTGAAGTTCCAGAAGCTGTTGGTCTTGCCCACGGCGGGCAGGATCAACGCGGTTTGCTTTCTGTTGACAGACAAGCTGCCGTCGATCCACAGCGACACACCCACCGCTTCACCAGCCGGTGTCACGTAGCCGAACACCCGGTGGTTGCCACCGTTGCTGACAAAGCCACCACTCGGGTGGGCGGTCAAGACCTGGGCGGGCTGCGGGACGCCCGAGAACTGCTTTGCGCCGCCGTAGTAGTAGTCAACATGGGTGAGCGCACCGGCGGCATCAAGGCTTGCGAGGTTGTAGACCGGCAGGAAGCTGGTGTCCGGGATGTCCAGGCCCACGCCCAGCCAATCGCCCGCCAGCACCGACAGCGGCAGCGTCTGATCCGGCAAAGCAATCACGACGTTGGCAGGCGCGCCACTCAAGATGACGGCCGCGCTGGACGGCGACACCAGAAGCTCGGTGGGCACGCCGCCGGTGTTGGACACCGAAAACCTGCATGGGCTGGTTTCGGTCAGTGCGTGCACCGTGACACCGTCGCCGTCGGTCACCGAGATCGGGCTGACCGCGGTGTTGACCGTGACAAGGTTGAACGTTCCGGCGAAATCGATGGGGTTGATGAGCCGGTATTTGCCGCCCTTGAGCGCCGGGCAGGCCGATGCCGTGGAGATGGGCTGCAAGGCCGTGCTCACGGTGGCGGCCGCCGTGGTGGTGATGTCCGCCGTGCTGCCCCCCGCCGCAACGGCGGACACCACGCTGTTGGTCACGGTCGCCAGCGTGGTTCCCGATGCCGCGAGCTTGCTGCCCAGTGTGGTCAACGCTGTGCCATAGGCATCGGTGCCGGCCGTGCCCAGCGTGCCGCCGATCAGGTCGGTCACGCCGGTCAAGTTCAGGCCGGCGGCCGTGGCGATGGCCTTCACCTCGGTGTTGGCGGTACTGATGTTGGCCGAGGTCACCTTGCTGGCAGCGGCGCTGAAGTTGTCAAAGGCTGCGGTCGGCTTGTCGGCCACCGTGGCAGCCGTCACCAGCTCGGTCAGCGAGGTCAGATGGACCGTGGCATCGGTCGTGGTGCCTGCCAGCACCGAATGCAGCTTGGTGCTGCCGTCGCTGCTGGTGGCCTGCACGATGCAGGGCAATTGGGCGGTGTCCAGCGTCAGGTCGTATTGGCCATCGGCGCCTGCGGCACCTGATTTGGTGCCGGTGGCGCAGTTCACGGCCACCGCTGCATTGGCCAGAGCCGCGCCAGTCGACGCGACACCACGCAGGCGCAGTGCCGAGCTTGTTCCGCCACCCCCGCCGGTTGAACCATCACTGGTTGAACCGCCGCCGCCGCAGGCGGCGAGCACGATGGCCAAGAAGGCAAGGCTCGAGAGTTTTGCAGGTTGTCGAAGGTTCATGAAAGACTCCTGAAGATGGACGGGGCTGGCAAAAAAGTACGCATGCCAAACCTCAAATGCGAAATGCATCGGCACCTTACGAAGCCGGTCAGAGCAGGTCTATCGGGCAAAAGGATGAAGGCCTCGTCTGAACTGATGAGTGGCCGCGCGGCACCGCGCACTTCATCCCTTTGGTGGATAGGCCAGCCCTTGCAGCCTGCCTAGACTCGTGCTCCATCGGCCACCGCCGTGGCCTGAAGGAGTCATTGATGCAATTGAAAAACCTGGGCAGCTTCGCGTTGGCGGCCACCTGTTTGTGGCCAGTGCAAGCCCTGCACGCTGGCGAGGTCTACGGCGCCATCGGCCTGCCCGGTGTGATGCTGGGCTATGCCCACCCGATCAATGAGAACTTTGGTCTGCGCGCCGACTACGCCACCCTGGGCTCGCACACCAAGGTCTACACCGAATCGGGCATTGCCTACGACGGCGCACTGTCCACCGGACGCACCGCCCTGCTGGCCGACTGGTTCCCCTTTGCCGGGCGCTTTCGCGTCACAGGCGGGCTCACCGCCAACAACTACAAGCTCAGTCTGAACGCCTCAGGTGCGGGCGGCACGCTGCAAGTGGGCAACACCACCTACACCACCACCGCAGCCGATGGCTTGCTCGTGGAGGTGGTTTTTCCCAAGACCACGCCCTACCTGGGCATAGGCTGGGGGCACCAGGCCAGCAGCGGCTTTCGTGCTGCGTTCGACATCGGCGCCATGATCGGCTCGGCCAACGTCACCGTCACGCCGCGCGGGCAACTGACCAACCCGGCAGCCCAGGCCGACATCCAGGCTGAAACCGCTCAACTGCGCGACGGCGTGGGCAAGGTCAAGGCGATACCGCAAATCAGCGTGAGCCTGGGTTGGAGTTTCTGATGCCCACACCTCACACACGCCGCCGCACCATCAAGGTCCGTTTGCTGCAGCCGGCAAGCCTGGCCGCACTGCTGCTCTGCCTGACGCACACCGCCTATGCGCAAGAACCCGCTCCCGCCAAGCCCGATCGCGGCTTCTCGTACTTTCTGGGCCTGGGTCGACAAGACGTTCGCTACGAAGAAAGCTTGCATCTGGCCCCAGTGAAGAGCAGCGCTCGCACCAGCAGCCCACTGATCGTCACCGGCGCGCTGTATGCGGTCAACGACGACCTGCTGCTGTCCATGAACAGCGAGTTCACTTTCTACCCCGGCGAGGCCACCGAGCGCTGGAACTACACCGGCCCATCGCTCGCTGCCGCCAACCTGACCAGCCCGCTGCTGCAAAGCAATGGCTACAGCCTGAACCAATCCAGCACCCAACTGCTGGGCCACTACCGCGTGGCCGGCCCCTGGTTCGCGGTGGCCGGCACGACGCTGCGCTCCATGTCTTTCAAGCGCTATGGCTTTGTGGGCGGGCCCGACAACGCGGTGGACACGCCACCGGCCAACACCGTGGTGGAGGAGACCACCGGCGAAGTGCTGCTGAACCTGGGCCTGGCGCTGGAAAGCGAGCGGGTGCAGGGCTCGGCCGAACACTACGGCGTGCGGGCCGTGTTGGGTGTGCCGGCCTGGCGCCGCACCCAGAACACCGATGTACAAAACCTGCGCTTCACCCGCGCGCAGGGCCTGGACTTCGCCATCGAGGGCCGCTACAGCCGAGCCGTTTACCACGGCGTGCACCTGGGCGCCTGGGGCAAGTGGCTGACGTCACGGCGTGGCCGCGAAACGCTGGGAGGCAATGAGCTGCCCGAGAGCAAGCTGGACAGCTTGAGCTATGGGGTGGAGTTGTTGTGGAAGCTGTGAGCTTCGGGGCCCTTGAGCACATGGACCACATGTGCAGGGACAGGCCAATTTGTGGCGTTCAGGTACCCGACCTGCCTGACCAATTGGTTCGCTCCCCGGCCAACAAGGTCAGTCTTGAAACTCGGCGTGACGTTGCACGGTAGATTTTCTAATTCAGTCGCTTTGCCAATACAAGAACTGGAGTACCCATGCTCAGAAGAAATTTTCTAGTCTCCACACTCAGTGCAATTTCATTGGCTGGCTGCGGTGGTGGCGGAGGGTCTCCCAGCTACCCAGAATTCTCTGTTTCAAAGCAAAGTTTCAAGTGGAAGGGATACAACCTCACATCATGGGATCGATGGGGCTTTTCATCTGCAATATGGCCTATCACAGAAGCCTTCAACCATATTCGCGACTCTGGGGCAAATTTTGTTGTTATTGACTGGGTCGTCAATTTCAACGACGACGGCACCATCGTGCCTTTCAAGGCTGGTGTACTGGATCAAAATATCGCCACGACGTCGGCGCACCCTCCGCTGTCTGATTTGGCAGCAGTGATCGCACGTGCAAAATCATTGGGGATCACGATCTGTCTGAAACCGCATTGCACAATGGCCGCCACGGCCGAGAATAGAAATTACTGGAATACACCCACAAGTAAATTTCTAACAACAAATTTTTTCCCCGCTTGGAAGGATTATCTTTCGTTCTTGCTTGCAAACTTGACGGGGGCTGATGGCCTGTGCATCGGCACGGAATTGAACATGCTGGACACAGCTTACGTTCCAGAATGGACAGACCTGATCACGTCACTCCGCTCGGTTTCCAGTGCGTGGCTGACCTGCGATGCCATTTTCAATCGGTCTTCGCAGGTTCCAGATATTGGCGAAGTTGCCATCTGGAATCAACTTGACTATATTGGCGTTTCCTTGTATGTGCCAACCACCAAGAACGACAAAGCCACGGTTGAAGAAATCATGGCCGCCTGGACATCGGACAGTGCATCGGGTTTGACGCTGGGCAACGTTGGCAGCGTCACATCATATTTGAGAGGCATCAGCCTAAAATATGGAAAGAAAGTCATCGTTCTGGAAGGCGGCTATGAAAGTGCAAGCGGCGGGCTCTACGATGTGAATGGTGCAATTTCATCTTCCAGAGCGGTAGATTTTGATCTACAAAGTCGCGGGCTGGAAGCCTACCTTAGGCAGTTGTATGAAAATCAAGGGCCTCAGGGTGGCTTGGACAATTGGCTGGGTGGCGTCAGCCTTTGGCAGGTCAACCCTGCAATGATGGCGCCTTATCAGCTTTCCTCGATTTGGCACCTGCAAGATTTCACGACATATCAGAAGCCAGCGGCTGCCGTGGTTAAAAAATACTTCTCGCTGTGATGAGCCTGGCGCTCCATGGTGACCGAGCCCCACCTTTGAGGGCCGCCTGGGCCGAACGTTGTGCCGAAGCCTTTCGGGGGCGCTGTCAACTGACGCTGGCCGGCATCAGCACTTGATGCCCACATGCAGCGCCACGACGCCGCCGGTGAGGTTGTGCACGTCCACATGCCCAAAGCCGGCCGTCTTCATCATGGCCTTGAGCGTGGCCTGGTCGGGGTGCATGCGGATGGATTCGGCCAGGTACTTGTAGCTCTCGGCATCGCCCGCAACCAGCTGGCCCAGCTTGGGCAGGATGCTGAACGAGTACCAGTCATACGGCTTTTGCAGCGCCGGCGCCACCTTGGAGAACTCCAGCACCAGCAGGCGGCCGCCATCGCGCAGCACACGGCACATCTCGGCCAGGGCCACGTCCTTGTGGGTCATGTTGCGCAGGCCGAAGGCCACGCTCACCAGGTCGAAGGTGCCGGTCTTGAAGGGCAGTTTCTCGGCGTCGCAAATCGTCGTCGGCAGGGCCAGGCCTTCATCCAGCAGGCGGTCGCGGCCGGTGCGCAGCATGGCCTCGTTGATGTCGGTGTGCACCACCTGGCCGCGCTCGCCCACCTTGCGGGCAAAGGCACGAGAAAGGTCGCCCGTGCCGCCGGCGATGTCCAGCACCCGGTCGCCTTCTTTCAGGTTGGCCACGGCCACGGTGTAGGCCTTCCAGGCGCGGTGCATGCCCATGGACATCAGGTCGTTCATCACGTCGTACTTGGACGCGACGGAGTCGAACACGCCCTTGACCTTGCTGGCCTTGACCGACTCGTCAACGGTTTCGTAGCCGAAATGGGTTTGCGACATGGTGGCTTCCTCGTGCTCTCAAAAGGTGTTCAGTGGCTGCCGCAGGACGAACCGGCCTTCTCGGGCATGGGGGCGTCGCGATCCACACCGGCGGCCTGCAGCCGCTCTTCGTACAGCGCCCAGACCTCGTCCTGTTCGTCGCCCAGGCGGTACAAGTATTCCCAGGTGTAGATGCCGGTGTCATGGCCATCGTCAAAGGTCGGCTGGATGGCGTAGTGGCCCACCGGCTCCACGCCAACGATGCCCACGTTGCGCTTGCCCGTTTGCAGCGTCTCCTGGCCCGGGCCATGGCCCTGCACCTCGGCCGAGGGCGAGCACACACGCAACAGCTCGAAGGGCAGGCGGAAGCTCTTGCCGTCGGCGAAAGCGATCTCCAGCACGCGCGAGGCCTGGTGCAAGGTGACGGCGGTGGGGGTGGGCGTGCTGCTCATGGGGGTCTCCGTTGTCTTGGTGGTTCAGGCGGCCAGCGCGGCGCGCACTTGCGCATCCAGCTTGGCCAGGGGCACGGCCATCCGGCTTGCCGCTGCCGTCTCGGGCGTGCGCTGCCGGCTGCCCCAGATGGGCTGCGGGAAGTGGCTGTCCCAGTCAAACCGGGCGATCACATGCCAGTGCAAATGCGGCACCAGGTTGCCCAGCGCGGCCAGGTTGATCTTGGTGGGGCTCAAGGCCTCGCGCAGCACGCGCTCCACGGCCACCACGGCGTTCATCAGGTGCGCCCGGTCGGCCACGGCCAAGTCGCTCAACTCGGCCACATGGCTGTTCCAGACCACGCGGTAGAAGGCCGGGAACTCGGGGGCATCCAGCACCCGCACCACGCGCAGGCGGGCGTCGGCGAACACCAGCGACCAGGCCGCTGTTTCGGTGTGGTCGCAAAGTTCGCAGCCGGCGTGCTTCATGGTCAAACGAGCACGCGCTCAATGCCACCGGCATTGGCGCGCGCCACATAGCTTTCCAGCCAGTCTTCGCCCAGCAGCTTGCGCGCCATCTCGACCACGATGTAGTCGGCTTCCAGCAGCCCGTTCTGCAGGTCGTCGCCGTAGCGGGTAAGGCCCTGCAGGCAGCTGGGGCAGCTGGTGAGGATCTTCAGGTCGTCCTTGGCGCCCACCGCGCCGGAAGCACGCAGCGCGGTCTCGGCGATGCGGATCTCTTCTTCCTTGCGGAAGCGCACCTGGGTGGCGATGTCGGGCCGGCTCACGCCCAGCGTGCCGCTCTCGCCGCAGCAGCGCTCGCTCTTGACCACCGCCTCGCCCACCAGGGCCCTGACGGTCTTCATCGAATCCTGCAGCTTCATCGGGTTGTGGCAGGGCTCGTGGTAGAGGTAGCCACCAGACCCTGACCCACCCGCGCCCTGCAAGGTGATGCCCTTCTCCAGAAGGTATTCGTGGATGTCAACGATGCGGCAGCCCGGGAAGATCTCTTCAAACTTGTAGCCCTGCAACTGGTCGTAGCAGGTGCCACAGCTCACCACCACGGTCTTGATGTCCAGGTAGTTCAGCGTGTTGGCCACGCGGTGGAACAGCACCCGGTTGTCGGTGATGATCTTCTCGGCCTTGTCGAACTGGCCCGAGCCGCGCTGCGGGTAGCCGCAGCACAGGTAGCCCGGCGGCAGCACGGTTTGCACACCGGCCTGCCACAGCATGGCCTGCGTCGCCAGGCCCACCTGGCTGAACAGCCGCTCGGAGCCACAGCCGGGGAAGTAAAACACCGCCTCGGTCTCGGCCGTGGTGGCCGCCGGGTTGCGGATGATGGGGACGTAGTGCTTGTCCTCGATGTCCAGCAGGGCGCGTGCGGTCTTCTTGGGCAGGCCACCCGGCATCTTCTTGTTGATGAAGTGGATCACCTGCTCTTTGATGGGCGCGGTGCCCACCGTGGCCGGCGGGGCCTGGGTCTGCTTGCGGGCGGCCAGCTTCAGCACATCGTTGGCCAGGCGCTGGGCCTTCATCGCCACACCCACCATGCCGGCGCGGGCCAGCTTGATGGTCTCGGGGTTGGTGGCGTTGAGCATGAACATGGCCGCGGCATTGCCGGGGCGCCAGCTCTTCTGGCCCATTTTGCGCAGCAGGTTGCGCATGTTCATCGAGACGTCGCCGAAGTCGATCTTCACCGGGCAGGGGCTGAGGCACTTGTGGCAGACCGTGCAATGGTCGGCCACGTCCTCGAACTCTTCCCAGTGCTTCAGGCTCACACCGCGGCGGGTCTGCTCTTCGTAGAGGAAGGCCTCGACCAGCAGCGAGGTGGCCAAAATCTTGTTGCGCGGGCTGTACAGCAGGTTGGCGCGCGGCACGTGGGTGGAGCACACCGGCTTGCACTTGCCGCAGCGCAGGCAGTCCTTCACCGACGCGGCGATGTCGCCGATGTCGCTCTGCTGCATGATCAGCGACTCGTGCCCCATCAGCCCGAAGCTGGGCGTGTAGGCGTGGCTGAGGTCGGCGGCGTGAACGTCCTCGCCCAGGCCGGCCAGCGCCGCGCCGCGCAGCAGCTTGCCCTTGTTGAAGCGGCCCTCGGGATCGACCTTGGCCTTGTAGGCGGTGAAGTTGGCCAGCTCGTCGTCGGTGAGGAATTCGAGCTTGGTGATGCCGATGCCATGCTCGCCGCTGATGACGCCACCCAGCGAGCGCGCCAGCACCATGATGCGGGCCACGGCTTCGTGCGCCGTCTGCAGCATCTCGTAGTTGTCGGAGTTGACCGGGATGTTGGTGTGCACATTGCCGTCGCCGGCATGCATGTGCAGGGCCACCCACACGCGGCCGCGCAGCACTTCCCGGTGGATGCGTTTGGCTTCATCGATCACCGGCCCAAAGGCCGAACCGGCAAACAGCGTTTGCAGCGGCCGCAGAATCTGCCGCTTCCACGAGGCGCGCAGCGACTGGTCCTGGATCTGGTCGAAGAAGCTGCGCCCCAAGTCCGGCTGCACCACGTCCAGGCCCTGCTTCCACCACTGCCACTGGGTGCGCACGTCGCGGATCAGCGTCAGCGCCTGCTGCACCCGGTCTTCCAGCAGCTCGGCACTGGGAATCTCGTTGGCGTCGTCGGTCTTGCCCAGCGGCAAGCCGTTGCTGCCGCGCTCGAACAAGGCTTCCAGCGCATCGGCCAGCGCGATCTTGTTGCGCAGGCTGAGCTCGATGTTGATGCGCTCGATGCCCAGCGTGTACTCGCCCATGCGCTCGAGCGGAATCACCACGTCCTCGTTCACCTTGAAGGCGTTGGTGTGCTTGCTGATGGCTGCGGTGCGCTTGCGGTCGAGCCAGAACTTCTTGCGGGCGTCGGCCGAGACGGCCACGAAGCCCTCGCCTGAGCGGCCGTTGGCCAGGCGGATGACCTCGCTGGTGGCGCGGGCCACTGCGTCGGCGTCGTCGCCCACGATGTCGCCCACCAGCACCATCTTGGGCAAGCCGCCGCGCTTGCTCTTGGTGGCATAGCCCACGGCCTTGAGGTAGCGGTCGTCCAGATGCTCCAGGCCTGCCAGGATGGCGCCACCGGGGCGCTTCATCTCGTCGAACATGAAGTTCTTGATCTCGACGATGGACGGCACGCACTGGATCGGGTTGCCGAAGAACTCCAGGCACACGGTGCGCACGTGCGCAGGCATGCGGTGCACCACCCAGCGCGCGCTGGTGATCAGGCCGTCGCAGCCCTCTTTCTGCACGCCCGGCAAGCCGGCCAGGAACTTGTCGGTCACGTCCTTGCCCAGGCCCTCCTTGCGGAAGACGCGGCCGGGGATGTCGAGCCGCTCGGTGCGCTCCAGCTTCTTGCCCGTGGCGTCGAAGTAGCGCAGCTCGAAGCTGGCCGTGGCCACGTCGTGGATCTTGCCCAGGTTGTGGTTCAGCCGCACCACCTCCAGCCACTTGGCCTCGGGGGTCACCATCTTCCAGCTGGCCAGGTTGTCGAGCGCGGTGCCCCACAGCACGGCCTTCTTGCCGCCGGCGTTCATGGCGATGTTGCCGCCGATGCAGCTGGCTTCGGCCGAAGTCGGGTCCACCGCAAACACAAAGCCGGCGCGCTCGGCGGCGTCCGACACGCGCTGCGTGACCACGCCGGCCCCGGTCCACACCGTGGGCACGGGCTGCTCCAGCCCCGGCAGGGCCACATGCTCGACCTCGGTCATCTGCTCGAGCTTCTCGGTGTTGATCACCGCGCTCTTCCAGGTCAGCGGCACGGCGCCGCCGGTGTAGCCGGTGCCGCCGCCGCGCGGCACGATGGTCAGGCCCAGCGCCACGCAGGCGCCCACCAGGCCGGCCATCTCGGCCTCGGTGTCGGGGGTGAGCACCACGAAGGGGTACTCCACCCGCCAGTCAGTGGCGTCGGTCACGTGCGAGACGCGCGACAGGCCATCGAACTTGATGTTGTCCTTGGCGGTGTGCTTGCCCAGCAGCTTGCGGCAGCGCTGGCGCAGGGCGGCCACGTCGTCGAAGCGGCGGTCGAAGCGGTCCACCGCGGCGCTGGCCGATTTCAGCAGTTCGCCCACGGCGGCGTCACGCTCGGCATCGGCCTCGGGGGTGCGGCGCCTTTCCACCTCGCCCAGGCGGTGGTGCAGGGCCTCGATCAGCTGGGCCCGGCGCTTGGGGTTGTCCAGCAGGTCGTCTTCGAGGTACGGGTTGCGCTGCACCACCCAGATGTCGCCCAGCACCTCGTAGAGCATGCGGGCCGAGCGGCCGGTGCGGCGCTCTTCGCGCAGGCGGTTCAGCACCTCCCAGGCGTGGGGGCCCAGCAGGCGCAGCACGATCTCGCGGTCGGACAGCGAGGTGTAGTTGTACGGGATCTCGCGCAAGCGGGGCGCGGCGGCGTGGGCCTCGGCCGGAGCGATGGCCACTAGGGGGGCGAAAGGAAGCGGTGCGTTCATGGCGGGCAGGCACGCTCAGGGTCGGCCGGGGCCGGGGCGCCTGTCGGGGGGGCACTTCGGGGGAACGTGGGGGCGAATCGTACCGCAGCGCAGCATTCCCCCGGCCGCAAAAGGCCTCCAGCAGGCCATCGCACCGGGCCTTGCGCTGGGTCAGGTGGCCGGACGGGTAATCCCCGCTTGCCCGGCCTACAGTGGCATGCCACAAAACGCGACTGTCATAAAGGCCGGTCACACTGGCCGGCTGACCACAAGATCAACCGCTCACCCGGAGACCCCATGTCCAGAAAAACACTTGCGCTTGCCACCGCCCTGCTGACCGGCCTGGCCGCTTCGGCCCAGGCCCAGACCGAAATCCAGTGGTGGCACTCGATGACCGCCGTGAACGGCGAATGGGTCAATGACCTGGCCAAGCAGTTCAACGCCAGCCAGGGCGAGTACAAGGTGGTGCCCACCTACAAGGGCAGCTACGACGAATCCATGACCGGCGCCATCGCGGCCTTCCGGGCCGGCAACGCCCCGCACATCCTGCAGGTCTTTGAGGTGGGCACCGCCACCATGATGGCCAGCAAGGGCGCCATCGTGCCGGTGGGCCAGGTGATGAAGGACGCAGGCGTGAAGTTCGACCCCGCCGCCTACGTGCCCGCCGTGGCCGGTTACTACACCGCGCCCAACGGGCAGATGCTGAGCTTCCCGTTCAACTCGTCCACCACGGTGTTCTATTTCAACAAGGACGCCTTCAAGGCCGCCGGCATCGACACAGCCAAGCCGCCCGCCACCTGGCCCGAGGTGGCCCTGGCCGCCGCCAAGCTCAAGGCCAGCGGCCACAAGTGCCCCTTCACCACCGCTTGGCAGGGCTGGACCCAGTTGGAGAGCTTCTCGGCCTGGCACAACGTGGAGTTCGCCACCCACCGCAACGGCCTGGCCGGGCTGGACGCGCGCATGGTGGTCAATTCACCGCTGCACGAGCGCCACATCGGCAACCTGGCCAACATGGCCCAGCAGGGCCTGTTCGTCTACAAGGGCCGCGGCAACGTGCCCGAGGCCAGCTTTGTTTCGGGTGAGTGCGCCATGATCACCACCTCTTCGGGCTTCTACGGCAACGTCTCGAAGAACGCCAAGTTCGCCTACGGCCTGGCCCCCCTGCCCTACTACCCGGACGTGGCCGGCGCCCCGCAGAACACCGTGATCGGCGGCGCCAGCCTCTGGGTGCTCTCCGGCAAGAAGCCGGCCGAGTACAAGGGCGTTGCGGCGTTCTTCAACTTCCTCAGCAACCCCGAAGTGCAGTCGGCCAGCCACAAGCGCACCGGCTATTTGCCCATCACCACCGCCGCCTTCCAACTCACCGAGAAGTCGGGCTTCTACAAGGAGAAGCCCGGCACCGACGTGGCCGTGACCCAGATGATCCGCAAGACCACCGACAAGTCGCGCGGCATCCGCCTGGGCAACTATGTGCAGATCCGCACCATCGAGGACGAAGAGCTCGAAGGCGTGTGGGCCGGCAAGAAGACGCCCAAGGAAGCGCTGGACGCCATCGTGAAGCGCGGCAACGAGCTGCTGGAGCGGTTCCAAAAAGCCAACAAGGGTTAAGCCAGTTTGGCTGCCGAAAAGCGCGTCGTCTTCCGCTCGTCGTGGCTGCCCTGGGTGCTGCTGGCACCGCAGGCGGCCATCATCGGCGTGTTCTTCTTCTGGCCGGCGGGCCAGGCGCTGCTGCAGTCGCTGCAGCAGTCGGATGCGTTTGGCACCTCGGTGGACTGGGTGGGGCTGGAGAACTTCCGCAACCTCTTTGCCGACGAGACCTACCTGGACTCGTTCAAGACCACCGCCGTCTTCTCGCTCCTCGTCGCGGTCTGCGGCATTGCCATCTCGCTGACGCTGGCCGTGTTTGCCGACCGCATCGTGCGCGGCGCCACGGTCTACAAGACACTGCTGATCTGGCCCTATGCCGTGGCCCCGGCCGTGGCCGGCGTGCTGTGGATGTTCATGTTCTCGCCCAGCATCGGCGTGGTGGCCTACGCGCTGCAAAGCGTCGGCATCGAATGGAACCATTTGCTCAACGGCGGCCAGGCCATGGCCCTGGTGGTGATGGCGGCGGTGTGGAAGCAGATCTCGTACAACTTTTTGTTCTTCCTGGCCGGGCTGGCCAGCATCCCCAAGTCGCTCATCGAGGCCGCCGCGATTGACGGTGCCCGGCCCTGGCGGCGGTTCTGGACCATCCATTTCCCGTTGCTCACGCCCACCACCTTCTTCCTGCTGGTGATCAACATGGTCTACGCCTTCTTCGAGACCTTTGCGATCATCGACGCCGCCACCCAGGGTGGCCCCGGCAAGGACACCTCCATCCTTGTCTACCGCGTCTACTACGACGGTTTCAAGGCCATGGACCTCGGTGGCTCGGCTGCGCAATCCGTGGTGCTGATGGTGATCGTCATCGCGCTCACGGTGCTGCAGTTCAAGTTCGTCGAGAAGAAGGTGAACTACTGATGCGCCACCTTCTTCATTCCCGCCTCCGTCGTCATTCCCGCGAAGGCGGGAATCCACCACCCGCAACAGCCTGGATTCCCGCCTTCGCGGGAATGACGGCGTGGCGCGGCGAAGTCTGCCGTGGTTGAACGCCGCCCCTGGCTGGACTTGCTGGCCCACCTGGTGCTGATCGTGGGCGTGCTCATCGTCGCGCTGCCGGTCTACATCACCTTCGTGGCCAGCACCCACACGGCGCAGGACGTGGTGCAGCGCCCCATGCCCATGCTGCCGGGCACGCACATGGTGGAGAACTACACCCGCGCGATCGAGGGCGGCAGCCATGGCGCCGGCAGCACCGCCGCCGTGGGCCGCATGATGTTCGTGAGCCTGGTCTCGGCGCTGATCATCACGGTCGGCAAGATCAGCATCTCGCTGCTCTCGGCCTTTGCCATCGTCTACTTCCGGTTCCGCTTTCGCATGGTCTTCTTCTGGGCCATCTTCGTCACGCTGATGCTGCCGGTGGAGGTGCGCATCGGGCCCACCTACAAGGTGGTGTCCGACCTCGGCATGCTCAACAGCTTCGCGGGCCTCACCATCCCGCTGATCGCCTCGGCCACCGCCACCTTCCTGTTCCGGCAGTTCTTCCTGACCGTGCCCGAAGAGCTGGTGGAGGCCGCGCGCATCGATGGCGCTGGGCCCATGCGCTTCTTCAAAGACATCCTGCTGCCGCTCTCAAGCACCAGCATCGCAGCGCTGTTCGTCATCCAGTTCATCTATGGCTGGAACCAGTACCTCTGGCCGCTGCTGGTGACCACGCAAGAAGACATGTACCCGGTGGTCTACGGCATCAAGCGCATGATCGCTGGCGGCGATTCGCAGAACGAATGGAACCTGGTGATGGCCACGGCCATGCTGGCGATGATCCCGCCCGCGCTGGTGGTGATGGGGATGCAGAAGTGGTTCGTCAAGGGCCTGGTTGACACCGAGAAATAAGAAAGCGAAACCATGGGTGCGATCTCACTGCGCAACGTTGTCAAGCACTACGGCACCGGGGCGAAGCTCAACCCGGTCATCCACGGCGTGAACGCCGAGATCGCCGACGGCGAGTTCATCGTCATCGTCGGCCCCTCGGGCTGCGGCAAGAGTACGCTGCTGCGCATGGTGGCGGGGCTGGAGGAAATCACCGGCGGCGACATCGCCATCAGCGGCAAGGTGGTGAACCACACCGAGCCCAGCGAGCGCGACATCGCCATGGTGTTCCAGAACTACGCGCTCTACCCGCACATGAGCGTGTACGACAACATGGCCTACGGGCTGAAGATCGCCGGCCAGCCCAAGGCCGAGATCGAGACGCGGGTGCAGAAGGCCGCGAAGATTTTGGAGCTGGGCGCGCTGCTGCAGCGCAAGCCGCGCGAGCTCTCGGGCGGCCAGCGCCAGCGCGTGGCCATGGGCCGCGCCATCGTGCGCGAGCCGCAGGTGTTCTTGTTTGATGAGCCCTTGTCCAACCTCGACGCCAAGCTGCGCGCCCAGACCCGGCTGGAGATCCAGAAGCTGCATGCCGAGCTGGGCGTCACATCCCTCTTCGTCACCCACGACCAGGTGGAGGCCATGACGCTGGCCCAGCGCATGATCGTGATGAACGCCGGCCGCATGGAGCAGATCGGCACGCCGGAGGAGGTCTACGCCCGCCCGGCCACCACCTTCGTGGCCAGCTTCATCGGCTCACCGCCGATGAACTTGCTGCCCGGCGAAGGCGTGGCCGGTGGCTTCAAGGTGGGCAGCCTGGTGCTGCCCCTGCCCACCGCCGTGCCGCGCACAGGGCCACTGATTTTGGGTGTGCGCCCCGAGCATGCCGAGGTGCACGCCGGTGGCTGGCCGCTGCGTGTGGAACTGGTGGAGATGCTGGGCGCCGAGCGACTGGTGCATGGGCAATTGGGCGGTGCCGGCTTCACGCTGCGCATCGCCAGCACCGACCCCGCCCCCAAGGTGGGCGACACCGTGGGCCTGGCCGCCTCGCTAGACCATGTGCACTGGTTCGACCCGGCCACCCAGCAGCGCGTGAGCGCTTGACCACCCTATGCCCCATTTCAAGATGAGCGCTGCCGATTGGCCCCTGCCACTGTGGATCGCCCACCGAGGCGCCGGCAAATTGGCGCCCGAGAACACGCTGGCCGCGTTCCGCGAAGGCGCGCGGCATGGCTACCGCGCGTTCGAGTGCGATGTGAAGCTCTCGGCCGATGGCGTGCCCTTTCTGCTGCACGACACCGAACTGGACCGCACCACGCCCGAGCGCGGCATCGCCTCGCAGCGGCCCTGGGGCGAGCTGGCCCGCACCGACGCTGGCGCTTGGCACAGCCGCGCCTTTGCCGGCGAGCCGCTGCCCAGCCTGCAGGCCATCGCCAGCTTCTTGCAGGCCAATGGCTTTGCGCTGGACCTGGAGATCAAGCCCACGCCGGGTGACGAGGAACGCACCGGCCGCCTGGTGGCCGCCGAAGTGGCGCGCCTGTGGACGGGCCAGCGGCAAGTGCCCGTGCTCAGCTCCTTCCGCCCCGAGGCGCTGCTGGGCGCCATGCAGACCGCGCCACAGTTGCCGCGCGCGCTGCTGGTGGACAGCCACTGGGCCGGCTGGTTCGAGGTGGCCCAGCAGCTGGACTGCGTGGCGGTGATCACCCACCACAAGCTGATGGACGCAGCACTGATGGCCCAGCTGCACGCGGCCAGCATGCGCGCCCTGGTCTACACGGTGAACGATGCCAGCGAGGCCCAGCGCCTGATCGCGCTGGGCATCAACGGCATCATCACCGACGCCGTGGATCGGCTCTCGCCCGTCTGATCCCAACTCAGGTGGTGGCGTCGTTCACCACCTGGGTACCGCTCACGTTCACCGCCTTGGGCAGGGTCTTCACGCCGCGGATGCGGGGCAGCTGCCAGGCCGCCGCGGTCAGCGCCATGCCGCACAAGCCCGCAAACCACAGTGAGGCGCGCAACCCCACATGCTCGCCCAGCCAGCCGCCAATCAGTGCGCCCGGCCCGGCCGGCAGCAAGATGAGCCAGCGCATGGTGCTGGTCATGCGGCCCAGCATGGGTTCGGGCGTCACGGCCTGGCGCAGCGAGATGAAATTGATGAAGATGAGCACCGCGCCCACGCCAAACAGCGTGAGCATCAGCGCGAACACGGCCACGCCCCATTCGCCCAGCGGTGCCGCCGCCAGCAGCAGCCAACCGGCAGCCGTGCTGGCGAAGCCCAATACCAGGCAGGGCCCGGGGCCGATGCGGCGGCTGATGCGGTCGCCCAGCACGCTGGCCGTGACGGTGCCCACCCCCAGCGCCACATAGCTCAGGCCCACGGTGTGCTCGCTCATGCCCAGCGTGCGCGTGGCAAACAGGATCAGCACCACGATGGCCGCCTGATGGCACATCTGCCAGACGCCCACGCAACTGGCCAGCGTCAACAGCAGGGGCTGGCCGCGCACAAAGCGCAGCCCGTCCTGCAGATCGGCCCAGAAGCGGCCGGGCGGCGCGGGCTCGCGCTGCTCCACCACGTTGGCGCCCCGCAGGATGGTGGCTGAAATGACCAGCAACACGGCATCCACCAGCAGCGCCACTGGCGCACCCAGCAGGCGAATCAGCACCCCAGCCACGCCCGGCCCGGCCACCTCGGCACCCGAGCTGGCCAGCGCGTTCTTGGCATGCGCCTCCACCAGACGCTCGCGCGGCACCACCTGGGTGAGCACGATCTGCGCCGCCGAACCGGCCACCGTGTACACCACGCCCACACCAAAACTCACCATGTACAGCCAGGGCATGCCCAGCCAACCCAGCCACCACACCAGCGGTACCGAGGCCACCGCCACCGCCAGCATCAACTCGCCCGCCACGTACACCGGCAGTTTGCGAACACGGTCCAGCCACACCCCCGCAGGCAGCGAGAGCAGCACAAAAGGCACCAACTCCATCGCCGTGAGCCAGCCCATCTGCGTGGGCGTGGCGTGCAGCAGCACAGCGGCCGTGAGCGGAATGGCGAGCATCGTCACCTGGCCACCGAACGAACTGATCAGGATGGATGTCCACAGACGCCGGTAGGTGGCATCGCGCAGCAGGTCGTTCGGGGCCAGGCGCAGACGCTGGCGCCAGTGTTGGATCGTGGACCTCATGGGTCGCAGTGCAGGCGGGTTTGGCGCACGCAGGCGCGGGTTTTGGCGCCCTTTTGGGGTGCCGCACGGGGAGGGCCGATGCTAGCAGCGCGTCATAATGCGTGCCCATCATGCGTGACCCCGTGCAGGCCCCCAACACCATCGACCGCTACTTCACTGAGCAGGTCGTCGGCCGCCACCTGGTGGTGGACATGGGCTTGTCCGCCACGGCACGCAGCCAACCTCTGCAAGGCGTGATGGTGGAATGGGCCAGCGGCAAGGCCAGTGTGAGTGGCATGGCCTGGCGCAGCCTGTGGGCCACCGACCCGGTGGAAGCCGTGATGGGCCGCCCGCTGAACCTGCCCCAGCTCGCACGCTGGAAGCGGCGCGTGCTGTTGGGCGGCCTGCTCCTGTGGTCAGCTGCGTTGGCGGGCGGCATGTTCCTCTGGCGCCACTGACATGGTGATGGCTTCCCCACCCGAAGTCGGTGTCGACACCGGGCGCGACACCCTGGTGATCGACCCGGTGAAGATGAACATCACCAACCGCGTGGCCGAGGGCACGGCCCTGTCTGGCCGGCAACGCTTTGAAGGCGGCCTGCTGCTGCAGGGCACGCTGGATGGTGGTGGTGAAGTGGCCGGCCGCCTGGTGGTGTGGCACACCGGCCAGTTGCGTGGGCGCTTCCGCGTGCTGGGTGACCTGTACGTGCTCGGCCAGGTGGGCGCCACCACCGAAACCTCCGACCCCGACACCCTGGTGGAATGTCAGGGCACGGCCTATGTGGCCAGCACCGGCATCTCCACCGGCACCATCATCGCCACGCGCCTGCGTATGTATGATGGGGCGACCCTCCAAGGGCCCTTCAAGACCCTGCGCAGCGGCGAGTCGCTGCCCGTACTGGATGGCAAGCTGTGAGCAAGCGCCGCCACCACCCTCTTCCGCGTCAACAACCCGCCAGCACTGCCATGGACCACTACTCCGACGCTCCGGCACCCGAACAAACCGACGTGCCCGCGCCGGAGGTTGCCATGGGGCAGACCATGCCCGACGTAGACCGCGTGCCCACGCTGCAACCGGCGCTGCAATCGGTGCCCCAGCTCGACGCTGTGGCGCGCCATTCCACGCTGGCCCACGGGATCGCTTTCACCGGATCGGCGCGCATCGCCGGGTCGGTCACGGTCGCGGGCGAGGTGCAGGGCGACTTGATGGTGCAGGGCACATCCGACGGCCACGTCACCATCACCGAAACCGGCACCGTGGTGGGCGACATCACCGCCCCCAACATCTCGGTGCTGGGCCAGACGGTGGGCGTGCTCGACGCCTCGGGGGGGCGGGTGACGCTGCACGAGTCGTCCAGCGTGTCGGGCCGCATCCGCTACACGCAGTTGCAGGTCAACGGCGCAGACCTGAACGCCCAGTTGGAACGCGTGCGCCCGGACGATGGCGGCCAGGCTCAACGCTGACGCCTCGGTTGCCACCAGCCAGGAGCTGTTGCGCGCCGCCATGCGGCGCTCGGACCGGCGCAATGCCGGTGTGGCGCGGCGGCGGTTGTGGCTGCGTTGGGTGCTGTGGGGCCTGGGGCGGGCGGGGCGCTACCTCAGCGTACCGATCTTGATGGTGAGCGGCATGCTGGTGTGGGTACACCACGGCGGGCAATTGCCCTTGCTCTCGCCCCCATCGCCTGGCCTGCAAGCCCATGCGCATTCCGCCTCTGCTGCTGTTGCGCCACCTCCCCGGGAAGATTTGGCACCGCCCTCATTGCAACTGCGCCTGGACGCCGAGTTGCCCCAGAGGCGGCGCATGCCTCAGGCACAATCCCGCAAGCCTATGGCGCAGGAGAAAGAGCCTGCGCCCGCAACCCAGCAGGAGACCCCGTGAACGACCACGACAGCCATCGCGCCCCCGCCCGCCTGGTGCCGGTGGAACAGTTGAACGCCATTTCCAGCCTGATCGCTGAAGGCGCGGTGTTCGAGGGCTCGTTCAGCTCCCGCAATGACCTGGGTCTGAAGATCGACGGTGTGCTCAAGGGCGACATCCACTTCCAGAACGGCGGCACCGTGCACATCGGCGCCACGGGCGTGGTGGAAGCCACCACCATCGAAGCCGACCACGTGCTGCTTGAAGGCAAGGTGCGCGGCACCATCATCGCCCGCAAAACGCTGGAGATCACCGGCACCGCCACGCTGCTGGGTGACGCCCAGTACGACGTGCTGCTCGACGTGCACCCGCGCGCCCGCTTGCGCGGCAAGGTGGAATACCGCGGCGACATCGACGTGGCCGCCGACGGCCAACCCCAAACCAACTACTGACGCAGGTCGTGCAGAAGCGCTACCCCACTGCCGGGTGCCCCACGCAGGCCAGCGCCGGGCCGGTCCACATTCGGGCTTGCAAGCCCGAACGCCTCGGCAGGCGTTGAACAGTCCGCAGGGACTGTTCAACGTCCGGCCTCAGCCCAAGCGGCCTGCGCAACCCGCCCGGCGGGTGGCCAGCGGTAACCCGCTGCCAAGTGCACCATTTCAACTCCTGTAGTCAGCGTTGATGCTGACGTAGTCGTGCGAAAGGTCGCACGTCCAGACCGTGGTGCTGGCGCTGCCACGGTTCAGGTTCACCTTCACGGTGATTTCGGCCTGCTTCATCACGCGCTGGCCGTCTTCTTCGCGGTAGGCCGTGTGGCGCCCCCCTTGGGTGACCACATGCACGTCGTCGAGATGCATCTCGATCCTGGTCTGGTCCAGATCAGTGATGCCTGCGTAACCCACAGCCGCCAGGATGCGGCCCAGGTTGGGGTCGCTCGCGAAGAAGGCCGTCTTCACCAGCGGCGAGTGCGCAATCGCATAGGCCGCCAGCTTGCATTCGTCCTCGTTGCGGCCGCCTTCGATGCGCACGCTGATGAACTTGGTGGCGCCTTCACCATCGCGCACGATGGCCTGGGCCAGTTCGCGCACCACCGCCACCACGGCGCCGGTCAAGGCGTAGCCCTCGGGGCTCTGCAGTGACGTGATGGTGGCATTGCCGGCCTGGCCGGTGGCGATCAGCACAAAGGAATCGTTGGTGGAGGTGTCGCCGTCGATGGTGATGCGGTTGAAGCTCTCGTCCGCCGCGTAGCGCACCAGTTCCTGCACCAGGGCCGGCGCCAACGCCGCGTCGGTGGCCACGAAGCCCAGCATGGTGGCCATGTTGGGGCGGATCATGCCGGCGCCCTTGGAGATGCCCGTCACCGTCACCAGCTTGCCGCCGATGCTGACTTGCCGCGAGGCGGCCTTGGGCAGCGTGTCGGTGGTCATGATGCCCTCGGCGGCACGGCCCCAGTGGGCGGGCGCCAGGTCGGCCAGCGCAGCGGGCAGGCCAGCTTCAATGCGCTCCACCGGCAAGGTCTCCATGATCACGCCGGTGGAAAAAGGCAGCACCTGCTGCGGCGCCACGCCCATCCGCTCGGCCAAGGCCTTGCAGGTGCGGCGCGCGCGGGCCAGGCCGTCGGCCCCCGTGCCGGCATTGGCATTGCCGGTGTTGACGACGATGGCGCGGATGCCCTGGCCACCCTGGCCGCTTTGAGCCAGGTGCTCGCGGCACACCTGCACCGGCGCGGCGCAAAAGCGGTTGCTGGTGAACACCCCGGCCACGGCCGAGCCTTCGGCCAGTTGCACCACCACCAGGTCCTTGCGGTTGGCCTTGCGCACGCCAGCCTCGGCCACCCCCAGGGTCACGCCGGCAACCGGTTTCAGCAGTTCAGGACGCGGGGCTTGCAGATTGACGGGCATGGCAGCGGCAGGTGATGGATGAAAGCCGCGATTGTACGAAGCGCGTGCCGGGCACCGCCCGTTCGCCGCAGGCCGACAGCACCTCAGCTGAAGCGCGTCATCACCCCAGTGGCCAGGGCCAGCACCAGGGTGGCCACACCCACCTGGCCCAGCAGGAACATGCCGTGGCGGTCGAGCTCGGTGAGTTCCCAGGCGGCGTCGTTGTGCTCGTCCATCGGGTCCCAGGCAGCCATTTCGGCAGCGGGGCGCTCGTCAAGCACGGGTTCGGTTTGAAGGTCGGTGCGGGCGGACATGGTGCGTGCTCCTGGCTGAGGGACGCTGGCTCAAGCCGCGCGGGTCCAGGTGAAGAACTGCTCCTGGAGAACGGCGTGGGCCGGACCCCAACCGGCCGGCTGCGACGCCGGGCGCTGTGGTGCCATGTACAGGCGTTGCGGCTGCGGCTGGGCGACCACCGGGCGAGCCTCGAAACGTGGCCGTGCCGCGATGCGGGCCACGGGCCGGTCCGGCGTCACGTCGCGAAACGCGCGCAAGCGCATCAGTGCGCGCTCAATGCCGTCGCACTCGTTGCGGTGCAGGGCCTGCTCGGCCTCGCACAGCGACTCGTCCAGCAACGCATTGGCAAAGGCGCCGGCGGTGCCCAGCTGGGTGTAGGTTCGTGCGAGGTTCTGGCAGCGCGCCACCTCGGCGCGGAGCATGTCGGGCAATGTGGCCATGGTGTCCTCTCCTAATCTTTGGGTGAAACACAAGCCCTGGTTGGCTTGCGTGGCCTCATTGAACCGGTTGCCGTTGTGCATTGCCACGCAGGGTGTGAAGCGCTTCACGCGGCAGATCAGACGATAGATAGTCGACAGCAGAATCTTGAGCGGATGCCGGGGCCAAAGCATCGGCCCTTCAGGTGACAGCACCATGAAAAAGCCCCCGCCGCAGGACTGTGGCAGGGGCTGGCAGTGGGCCACCAGGGCCGGACCGTCCTCAGCCCTTGTCTTTCAGCCAGGCGGCCACAGCCAGGCCGATGCGGCCCAGCGGACGGGGGCGGCGCGGGTACGGGGTGTTGCAAGGCCCGTCACCCGAAGGCTTCACGGTGGGTGGTACATATTTGGGGTCAAAGGCCGGCAGCTCGGGAATGCGCCCCACATGGAAGGCGCGGAACGGGGTATCCCGGTGGTATTCCTTCAGAAACTCCACCCAGTTGGTTTCCTTCAGAAAGTCGATCACCCCGGTCTGGGCTGGCGGCAGCAGCCTGGTGCTGCCGTCGAGCTGTTTCACCGCAAATGGCTGCGGGTTCACATCGGAGTAGTAGCTGGAACGCCAGTCCCACTGGCCGGTGCGCAGCGGGTCGGGCAGGAAGATGTTCATGGCCAGCGTGGGCTCGCTGAAATCCCACTTGGTGCTCTGTGTGGGGTCCATGGCCGGCACGCCCACCGCGCCAAAACTCTTGATGCCCTTGAGCAGCGAGACCAAGGTGTTGGCTTCGTCCACCACCGCCGGGTAGGCGACGGCGTTGCGCGCCAGCGCGGCGGCCAAACTGCAGATATCAGTGAGCTGGTCGGGGGTTTCCAACTCCAGCGGCGCGTCGGTGTCGTAGTTCTGCGCCTCGGTGATCGAGCCTTGAATCATCAGCACGGCCGCTTCGCGCGCCAGCCCGGTGTTGCCACGCAGAACGTCGAGCAGGCGGTCGGACAGGCGGTCGATGCCGTTGGCAATCTCCTTCATGCGCGAGAGCGCCACCACACCGCCCACGGCCGGGTAGCCGCCCGTGGGGGCCAGCACGTCGCGGGTGGCCTCGGAGAGCCAGCGCGCCAGGTCCAGCGAAGTGGCGGCCCCTGCGTCCGCGAGCTTCTGGAAGGCCTCGGCATAAGCCGCCCCGGCCGTGAAGAAGCCGTAGTTGCAGAAGCCATCGGCCGCGTCGGCATAGGGCGCAACGGTGTGCAGCACCTCGGTGGACATGTTGAAGCAGTTGTCGAAATGGATCACCGAGATCCGCGGGCAGCCCTGCTCCTGGGCACGGCGCAGGGCGCGGCCGAGGGCGAAGGTGGACATGGGGAGGTGGTTGTTGGGGGTCGTCGGATAGCCCGCTGGGGTCGTCGGATAGCCCGCTGGCAAGGCTGGAAACTCGTCATCGTGATCCAGTGAACCGCCCTTGTAGGGTGCTGCCTCCGTGGCCGAGACATGCCACACAAGTTGGCGCCCCTGGCTCACAGCATCCCAACCCAGGCGCCTGGATTCCAACTCGGGCAGGTAGCCCGCGCCATGCCCTTCCAGCCCCAGCACCATGGCCGCGTGCGGGTAGCGCTCATGGGCCTCCAGCAGAAAGCCGGTGAGTGTGCGGTCGGAGCGCATGTCTTGCTTCCAGCGGGCCTGCACTTGGACGGTGGCGGGGTCGGCCACGGGGATGTCCAGCAGGTAGGTGTCGTCCCCCACGCGGTCGATCAGCGCCACCACATGGGTGCCCGCCTTGGCCACGCGTCGCAGCGCGTCCACCAACGGGTGGTCCAGCACCGAGGTGGTGGTGCCGGGGTAGTCGCTCAGCGTCTCGTCGGTGCCAAAGGGGGCGTACACGGCCAGCAGCACGCCCTCTTGGCGGGCGGGTGCATCTTTGAGTTGGGGCATGGGTCTCTCTCCAGTGGGTGGGCGTGCTGCACGGTACGCCCAAGCGCGTCCCATGCGAACACCGGCGCCTGCGGCCTTACCATCGCGACCTCAGACGATGGCGCGACGATAGCCGCACACCCCCATGGCCCAGGCCCCTAACTTGAAGTGCTGCAATGGCTGAGCCAGGGCGTACCCAACCGTCCAGGCGTGCCGTGACTTGGCTGGTGAACCAGGCCCTGACTGCGCAACGCCAGGGGCGGGCGGCGGAATTGCCGTCGCGCGCACCCCATTTGCGGGCCATGGCGGAGCAGCCCTGGTTGCGCTTGGTGTGGGGCACCCTGGGCGACCGCTTGCCCCAAGACCAGCAATGGGCACAAGGCGTGCCGCTGCTGATGGTCTGGGCCTTGGGCCAGTTGCGCCCCGACAAGCAGCCTCTGCAAGCGCCCATCAATGCCGAAGCCTGGACCCAGAGCACCTCGTGGCGCCCGGCGCTGGCACTGGCCGCCCAACACGGCTTGCTGGCCGTACCCGACTTGCCAGCCGCCTACCGCAGACGCTCTGGCGAGGCCGTGGCCGACAACCTGTGCGGCCTGTGGGCCGTGGGGCCTAGCACGCTCTACCGCTACATGGAAAAGGGGCGACGGCTGCTGATTGAACTGCTGACCAATCCAGAACCCAGCGGCGACACCTTGATCAGTCTGCGCAAGTTCGTTGACCTCGCCGTTCCCTTGCGCGGCCACGACTCCCTCACGGAATGGCACCTGGCCCGCGCGCGTGAGGCACAGGTGCAGGGAAACGCGGCGGACCTCTTGTGGCATCAATGGCAGGCGGATGCCGCTGCGGACTGTGCCGGGACGATCCGTCGCAATGCCATGGAATTGGCTGCCAGCAAAGAGGTGGACGCCGTGGTCTCTGATCTTCTTGGAAAGAAGCCAGCGCCGGAACAAAGGTTTGAACTGGCCTTGGCCGAAGCCGCTCTGTGGAAATGTAGGAAGAGTGAACAGGGCGAGCGGGACGCCCTGCGCCTGGCGCTGCGTCTAGGCCAGGATCAGTCCAGTCCATGGCTTTTGGGGCGGGCCCACGCAGCCCTCGCGCTGTATGACCAGACGCGTGACATGGAGCGCGCAATCAGCGGCTTTGAGGCAGCCATTGAGCATCTTCAACAAGCAGTCACGGGCGCTACTTCCGTTGACTTGGAACGAGTCATGGGTGAATACGCAAACAGCATGATTCACTTGGCTTGGCTGCATTTGCGCCGCAACGATCCGAAGGCGAGGACGCTGCTTTCAGCGGTCTCTCGGTTGCGCATCGAAAAGTCGCTACCGGATGACACCGTCGCGTTTTTGGAGTTGGCTCTCGGTGAACAGTGCAGATGTGAGGGGCAAGTGGCTCCCGCAATTGAGCATAGACACCGGTCTCTCTTGATCTATGAACGCCTGGGCGACCAGCGTTCGGTCACCAATTGCCACAACAACCTCTGCTTGTTGTATGCGCAAAATGGCGAATTTTCCAAAGCAGATGAATACGGCGGGTTGGTGCTGAAGGCAGCAAAGAGGTTCGCAGTTGAACCGGAGTTGATTGCCAGCGCTCACGGAAATCTCGCAGTTGCCTGCATGAGCGCCAATCGCCTTGACGATGCGCTCAGGCATCTTCATGCGGCACTCCAGCTTCACATGCGCCATGACATGCGCCGGCACATGGTGGCCACGTACTTCAACCTCGCCGAAACCCACTACAAGCGCTTCAAATCCCTCGGCAACCCTGACGACGAACGCCTGGGCGACGAGAACGCTGCCATCGCCCAGGACCTGGGCCGCGAGTTGGGGTTGGAAGGCTTTGTGCAGAACACTGCAGGTCTCAAACGCGAGATCCTGGGGGCAGCGCAGGAACCCGACAAGCTCGCCGCGCCCGAACACGCCGCCCACCCGCACGAATCGGCCGAGTTGGACCGCCTGCGCAACGACTTGGCCATTCCCCGCCCCGCCGCCCAGCGCGCCCGCACCCACCTGGCCATCGCGCGCCAGTACCTGCTGATCGCCGCCAAGGAGCGCGAGGCGGCCCGTGCGCTGATCGCCAAACACCAGGTGTCCGACGACCTCTCGGCCGAGTTTGACGCGCTGCGCCAGGCCTGGGAGCGCGAGCTCACGCGCGAGCAGCAGTTGGCCGCGCTGTGGCGCGAAAAGCTGGGTGACCTGATGAGCGACGCGCAGCGGCGCGCCGTGGTGGCGCATGTGCTGGCCGAGGGCTACGTCAGCAAGAGCGGCTATGCCAGCGTGGCCCAGGTGAGCCCGGCCACCGCCAGCAAGCACCTGGGCCTGCTGGCCGAACGGGGGCTGTTGGCGCAGGTGGGCAACGGGCCCAGCACACGCTACGTGCTGCCTGAAAGCTGAAGCTCAGCGCTGCGGCTGCAGCGGCTGCGATGCCACCATGGCGGCAGCCCAATCGCCGGGCAGCATCGCAAACATCACCTGTTCGCCCAACTGCCCTTGAGCGTCGCGTTCGTAGTGGCGCAGCACGCCTTCGCGCGTGAAACCCACGGCCTCGGCAAACTGCAGGGCACGTTGGTTGGGGGCCTCGCTCAGCGCCTGTATGCGCTGCAAGCCCAGCTCGAAACCCAGGCCCAGCACGGCCAACACGGCTTCGCGCATGAGGCCCTGGCCGGCCTGGCGAACGTCACCCACGTAACCCACCTCGGCGCGCGGCACGTCGAAATCAAAGCTGTGCAGGTCGATGCGGCCCACGTAGGCGCCGTTGTCTTGCCGGAAGGCGTAGTACACCAGGTACTCGCCACGCTCGACCATGGCCAGGCCCTCGCGCAGATGGCGCTGGGCCCGCTCCAGGCTCCATGGTGCCTGGCCGAAGTTGACGAAGCCCAGCGTGTGGAAGCTGGCCTGGATGCCCTCCAGCAGCGCCTGCGCCAGGTCCACCTGGGGTGCCAGCAGCCTCAGCCGTGGGCTGAGCAGCTCGCGCGGGGCCGACTTCAGCGTCTCGCCGTCCATGCCCGGCAGGCCCGGTGGTCAGGTCAAGCCAGGCGGCCGTGACACTGCTTGTATTTCTTGCCACTGCCACAGGGGCAGGGTTCGTTGCGGCCCACCTGCGGCACCTCGGCCACCACGGTGTTCGGGTCGGCCACCTGGCTCACGCTGCCGTCTTCGTTGGGGTGGGTGTAGGTGACGTTGTGCAAGCTTTCGGCGCGCTGCTCGATGGCCTCTGCAGCCTCGCTCACCTGCTCCTGGCTCTGGATGCGCACGGTCATCAGCACCCGCGTCACCTCCATTTTCACCACATCGAGCAGTTGCGAGAACAGCTCGAAGGCTTCGCGCTTGTATTCCTGCTTGGGGTTCTTCTGCGCATAGCCGCGCAGGTGGATGCCCTGGCGCAGGTAATCGAGCGCGGCCAGGTGTTCGCGCCAGTGCGAGTCAATGGACTGCAGCAGCACCATGCGCATGAAGGGCGTGAACTGCTCGGCCCCCACCAGCTCCAGCTTGGCGCCAAAGTGGTCGTCGGCAGCCTTCACCACGGCATCCACGATGTCCTGGTCGGTGATGCTGTCGCTGTCTTTCACCATGGCCTGCAGCGCCACGTTGATGTGCCACTCGTCGGCCAACACCTTCTCCAGCGCGGGCAGGTCCCACTGCTCTTCCACGCTTTCTGCGGCCACGTAGGTGCGCACCACGTCTTGCATGGTGCCCTGGCGCAGGCTGGTGATCTGGGCGTTCAGCACCTCGGCTTCGAGGATCTCGTTGCGCTGCTGGTAGATGACCTTGCGCTGGTCGTTGGAGACGTCGTCGTACTCCAGCAGCTGCTTGCGAATGTCGAAGTTGCGGGCTTCCACCTTGCGCTGGGCGCTTTCAATGCTGCGGTTGACGATGCCGGCCTCGATGGCCTCGCCCTCGGGCATCTTCAGGCGGTCCATGATGGCCTTGACGCGGTCGCCCGCGAAGATGCGCATCAGCGGGTCGTCCAGGCTCAGGTAGAAGCGCGAGGCACCGGGATCGCCCTGGCGGCCCGAGCGGCCGCGCAGCTGGTTGTCGATTCGGCGGCTTTCATGGCGCTCGGTGGCAATGATGCGCAGGCCGCCCTCGGCCTTGACCTTCTCGTGCAAGCCCTGCCACTCATCCTTGAGTTGCTGGATGCGGCGCACCTTCTCGTCGTCGGCGACGGCGGCGTCGGCTTCGAGGAACTTGATCTGGTTCTCGACATTGCCACCCAGCACGATGTCGGTGCCGCGGCCGGCCATGTTGGTGGCGATGGTGATCACGCCCGGGCGGCCGGCCTGGGCCACGATCTCGGCCTCCTTGGCATGCTGCTTGGCATTCAGCACCTGGTGCGGCAGTTTGGCCTTGGTGAGCAGATCAGAGATCAGCTCGGAGTTCTCGATCGACGTGGTCCCCACCAGCACCGGCTGGCCACGGGTGTGGCAACTGCGGATGTCGTCGATCACCGCGTTGAACTTCTCGTTCGCGGTCTTGTAGATCAGGTCGTTCTCGTCCTTGCGGATGGTGGGCTTGTTCGGCGGGATGACCACGGTTTCCAGGCCGTAGATCTCCTGGAATTCGTAGGCCTCGGTGTCGGCCGTGCCGGTCATGCCACCCAGCTTGCCGTACATGCGGAAGTAGTTCTGGAAGGTGATGGAGGCCAGCGTCTGGTTCTCGCTCTGGATCTCCACGCCTTCCTTGGCTTCCACGGCCTGGTGCAGGCCGTCGCTCCAGCGCCGGCCGGTCATCAAACGGCCGGTGAATTCATCGACGATCACCACTTCGCCGTTCTGCACCACATAGTGCTGGTCACGGAAGTAGAGGTGGTTGGCCCGCAGCGCCGCGTACACGTGGTGCATCAGCGTGATGTTGGCCGGGTCGTAGAGGCTGGCGCCCTCCACCAGCAGGCCGGCTTCGCCCAGGATGCGCTCGGCGTTCTCGTGGCCGGCTTCGGTCAGGAAGACCTGGTGCGACTTCTCGTCCACCGTGAAGTCGCCAGCCTCGATCACGCCCTCGCCGGTGCGGATGTCTTCTTCGCCGATCTGCTTCTTGAGCTTGGGCACCACCGAGTTGATGCGCACATACAGCTCGGTGTGGTCTTCGGCCTGGCCGCTGATGATCAGCGGCGTGCGGGCTTCGTCGATCAGGATGGAGTCCACCTCGTCGACGATGGCGTAATTCAGGCCACGGGCCACGCGGTCGGCCAGCTCGTAGACCATGTTGTCGCGCAGGTAGTCGAAGCCGAACTCGTTGTTGGTGCCGTAGGTGATGTCGGCGGCGAAGGCGGCCTGCTTTTCGGCGCGGTCCAGCCCGGGCACGTTCACACCCACGCTGAGGCCCAGGAAGTTGTAGAGCCGGCCCATCCACTCGGCGTCGCGTCGGGCGAGGTAGTCGTTCACCGTCACCACGTGCACGCCCTTGGACGAGAGTGCATTGAGGTAGACCGGCAAGGTGGCCATCAGCGTCTTGCCTTCGCCAGTGCGCATTTCGGCGATCTTGCCGGCGTGCAGCACCATGCCGCCGATGAGCTGCACGTCGAAGTGGCGCATCTTCAGCACGCGCTTGCCGGCCTCGCGCACGGTGGCGAAAGCCTCGGGCAGCAGGTCGTCCAGCGTCTCGCCCTGGGCCAGGCGCGCGCGGAACTCTTCGGTCTTGCCCTTCAGCGCGGCATCGTCAAGCCCCTCGAACTGCGGCTCCAGCGCGTTGATCTTCTCGACGGTGCGGCGGAAGCCTTTGAGCAGACGGTCATTGCGGCTGCCGAAAATCTGGGTGAGAAGCTTGGGGAGCATGCGGCTGTGGCCTGTGATTCGTGAGGCGTGGCACCCTGGTGAGCCAGGTCGGGAGACCGGGCCGCGCGGGGCAACGGGCAACGCCTCACCGGGTCTGAAGCGCCGTGCCCACACAGGTGGAGGCGAACGGCGAAACTGCAAGCGCCCGGGGTGCGTTGCAAACGCTCGAGTTTAGCAGAGGGGGGTGAGCGCCCGGCCCTGGAAGATGGCCCGTCAGTCAGTGGCCGTTGGGATTGCCAGCCAGGCGCAACTTGACGGTGTCGGAAGGGTTGCCAGCCAGGAAACGCGCCGGGTTCTGGGGCACGTCGTCCAGCAGCACCTCGAAATGCAGGTGGGGCCCGGTCGAACGGCCGGTGTTGCCCACCAAGGCCACCTGCTGGCCGCGCTTGATCAGGTCGCCGGTCTTCACCAGCAGCTTGCTGGTGTGCGCGTAGCGGGTGACCAGGCCATTGCCGTGGTCGATCTCCAGCAGATTGCCGTACTGGGCATGCCACTCGGTGCTGAGCACCACACCACCTGCGGCAGCCAGGATGGGCGTGCCCACGTCGGCCGGGAAATCCAGCCCAGCGTGCAGGGCCGCCCGCCCCGTGAAAGGATCGGCCCGGAAACCGAAAGGCGAACCCACGGGGCCGTCGACCGGCTTGCTGCTGGGCACCATCAAGGCCGTGAGGCGGGCCTCGAACAGGCGCGATTCGGCCAGCGTGAACAGATCTGTGCGCAGATCGGCCTTCTGCTCGAGTTCCTGCATGGCCAGGTTGAGGGTCTCCAAGCTGGGGTTGCCCAGCGGCAGGTAGGGGCCACCCGCGCCGCCCTTGGCGGGCGCGGGAGCCTGTTGCAAGGACTTCAGGTCGTCCACCTTCACGCCGGCCACGCCGCTGAGGCGGTCGCCCACGGCTTCCAGATGGATCATGCGTGCCTGCATGTCGCCCACCTTCTGGGCCATGGCGTCAAGGTTCTCGCGCATGAAGCGGTCACGCTGCGCGAATTCGTCGCGCACCACGAGCTTCACCAACTGGCTCACCACCGGCCAGCCCTCGCGTGCGGCCTTGAGAAAGATGAAGTGGTAGACGGTGCCCGAAAGCAGCAGCAGGGCCACCACCAAGGCTGCGGCGATGGCGCCGAGTTGCAAGCCGTTGAGGCTGTAGGCGCGGGTGCGCGCCGTGCTGTCATGCGTGATGAGGATCTGCATCGCTACACTCCGTTCCCTATGCACAGGCCGCCCCAGCAACCCTTCACCCGCCCCATCACCGAGGCGCTGGGGGCCAGCCACACGCTGGGCCGGTTGCTCGAACGCCTGCGCGAATCGCAGGCCCGCTTCGAGGTGATCCGCCCGGCCCTGACCCCTGCCATGCGCCCCTGGGTGAGGCCCGGCGTCCTGGACGAGGAAGGCTGGAACCTGCTGGTGCCCAACACGGCCGTGGCCGCCAAACTGCGCCAGAGCCTGCCCATCCTGGAGCAGATGCTGGCCGAGGCCGGCTGGCCGACTGTGGCCCTGAAGGTGAAGGTTCAGTCCGGCCGGCCTTGAGCAGGGCCGACCCATCTGGGGTGGTGCCGACTATCCGAGTCGAACGGATGACCTACGGTTTACAAGACCGTTGCTCTACCAGCTGAGCTAAGTCGGCACGCTTAAAAAGCATTCTAAGCACGCAGCACAGTGGCCTGGGCGGCCACTTGCCTGTGCTTACTTGACCCGCTTGAGGGCTGGGCGCGAAGGTGACCCTGGTGAGGGGGGAGACGGCTCGTGGTCGTCCCCGTGCCCTTCGGCCGACGGAGCCGCCGCGGCAGGCGCCGAGGGCTCGGCGGTGGCCAAGCGCAGGCCGGGCCCAGGACGCGGTGCCGCAGGTGCGGCCACCAAGGTGGGTGGATCCGCCGATTCGCCGGTGGGCATGGGGAAGGCCATGCCCTGGCCATTCTCACGGGCGTAGATGGCCACCACGTGGTCGATGGGCACCACGATCTCACGGGCCACGCCACCGAAACGGGCCTTGAACTCGATGAACTCGTTGCCCAGCTTGAGGCCGCTGGTGGCCTCGAAACCGATGTTGAGCACGATCTCGTTGTTCTTGACGTACTCGGTGGGCACCTGCACCCCCGCGTCCACAAACACCGCCACATAGGGCGTGAAGCCGTTGTCGGTGCACCAGTCGTGCAGGGCACGGATCAGGTACGGCCGGGTGGATGTGCCTTGGGTGTCGGTGGCGGTGGGTGGGGTGTTCATCGGCGGTCTGGTTCGCAGCGCAGGTTTACTTGCGCATCACCTTTTCGGAGGGCGTCAGTGCCTCGATGTAGGCCGGGCGAGAGAAGATGCGCTCGGCGTACTTCAGCAGCGGCGCGGCGTTCTTCGACAGGTCGATGCCGTAGTAGTCCAGGCGCCACAGCAGCGGGGCGATGGCCACGTCGAGCATCGAGAAGTCGTCGCCCAGCATGTACTTGTTCTTCAGGAAGATCGGAGCAAGCTGGGTCAGGCGGTCGCGGATCTGACCACGGGCCTTTTCCAACTGCTTGTCATTGCCCTTGATGCCGCGGCCTTCGAGGATGTTCACGTTGGCGAACAGCTCTTTCTCGAAGTTGAACAGGAACAGGCGCACGCGGGCCCGGGCCACGGGGTCACCTGGCATCAACTGCGGGTGCGGGAAGCGCTCGTCGATGTACTCGTTGATGATGTGCGACTCGTAGAGGATGAGGTCGCGCTCCACCAGGATGGGCACTTCGTTGTACGGGTTCATCAGCGCGATGTCTTCGGGCTTGGCGAACAGGTCGACATCGCGGATTTCGAAATCCATGCCCTTCTCGAACAGCACGAAGCGGCAGCGGTGCGAATAGGGGCAGGTGGTTCCGGAGTAAAGCACCATCATGGTGTCGAGCTCCCTTCAGAAGCGGTTCAGGCCGAGGCCAAAAAACAGAAAACGCAGTGGCCCAAGAGGCTACCACTGCGCAAGGGGCCCGGCCCGAGCAGGCCAGGCCAGGACGCACTTACTTGACGTCCTTCCAGTACGACGCGTTCAGGCGCCAGGCAAAGAAGGTCATCAGCAGCAGGAAGCCCAGCACGAACATGCCCAGCTTCACGCGCAGGCCCTGGGCGGGCTCGCCCATCCACTGCAGGTAGGCCACCAGGTCGCCCACGGCGCTGTCGTACTGCTGCGGGGTCATGCTGCCCTTGACGGCCAGCTCCAGCTTGCCGTGGTCGGCCATCACTTGCTGGCCCTGCAGTTCCCACAGCACGTGGGGCATGGCCACGCTGGGGAACACGGTGTTGTTCCAGCCGGTGGCCTTGGTTTCGTCCCGATAGAAACCGCGCAGGTAGGTGTAGAGGTAATCAGCACCCGAGCCCTGGGCACCGGCGCGCGAACGGGCGATGACGGTCAGGTCGGGCGGCAAGGTTCCAAACCAGTCCTTGGCCTGCTTGGGGTCCAGCGCCACCTTCATGGTGTCGCCCACCTTTTGGCCACCCAGCAGCAGGTTGTCCTTGATCTGCGCCTCGGTCAGGCCAATGTCGCGCAGGCGGTTGAAGCGCATGTAGGAGGCCGAGTGGCAGGTCAGGCAGTAGTTGACGAACAGCTTGGCGCCGTTCTGCAACGCGCCCTGGTCGGCCATTTTCTCGGTGGGGAACTTATCCCAGGCCGGGCCGCCGGTGTTGGCGGCGGCGCCGGAAACCAGGCACAGGACGGCGACGCAGCCGGCAATGATTTTCTTGATCATGGTTGTGTGCTCCTGCCGTCTCAGTGCGGGTGGAAGGTCACGCGGTCGGGCACTTGCTTGAAGGTCCCGAGCTGGCTCCACCAGGGCATCAGCAGGAAGAAGCCGAAATAGAACAGGGTACCGACCTGGGCCACCAGCGTGCCCCAGAAGGACGGCGGCTGGATGCCCAGGTAGCCCAGCACCAGGAAGAACACCACGAACACCAGGTACAGGTTCATGTGCCAGCTCGGGCGGTAGCGGATGGACTTGGCCGGGCTGCGGTCCAGCCAGGGCAGGAAGAACAGGATCACAACCGCGCCACCCATCACCACCACGCCCCAGAACTTGGCGTCGAACGCGAGCAACAGGGCAATGGCCACCACGGCGCCGCCGAGGATGGCACCGCGCACGGCGGCTGCGGCCTTGAGCTTGAGGAACGAAGCCACGGCCGCCAGGCCAATGATGACGCACAGCACCTTGACCAGGTCGTCGGTGGTGGCACGCAGCATCGAGTAGAACGGCGTGAAGTACCAGACTGGCGCGATGTGCGGCGGGGTCTTCATCGAGTCGGCCGGGATAAAGTTGTTGTACTCGAGGAAATAGCCACCCAGTTCAGGTGCGAAGAACAGCACCGAGCAGAACACCAGCAGGAACAGGCAAACGCCGAAGATGTCGTGCACCGAGTAGTACGGGTGGAAGGGCACGCCGTCGAGTGGGTGACCGGCCGCGTCCTTGGGGGCCTTGGGGCCCTTGATCTCGACGCCGTCGGGGTTGTTCGAACCCACTTCGTGCAGGGCGATGATGTGCGCCACGACCAGGCCCAGCAGCACCAGCGGCACGGCGATGACGTGGAAGCTGAAGAAGCGGTTCAGGGTGGCGTCGCCGACGACGAAGTCGCCGCGGATCAGCAGGGCGAGGTCAGGGCCGACGAAGGGCACGGCGGCGAACAGGTTCACGATCACCTGCGCGCCCCAGTACGACATCTGGCCCCAGGGCAGCAGGTAGCCCATGAAGGCTTCGGCCATCAGGCACAGGAAGATGGCGCAGCCGAAGATCCAGACCAGTTCGCGCGGGTTGCGGTACGAGCCGTACAGCAGGCCACGGAACATGTGCAGGTACACCACCACGAAGAACGCTGAGGCGCCGGTGGAGTGCATGTAGCGGATCAGCCAGCCCCAGGGCACATCGCGCATGATGTACTCGACCGAGGCAAACGCGATGGCGGCGTCGGGCTTGTAGTGCATCACCAGGAAGATGCCGGTGACGATCTGGATCACCAGCACCAGCAGGGCCAGTGAGCCGAAGATGTACCACCAGTTGAAGTTCTTCGGAGCGTAGTACTCCGACATGTGTTCCTTGAACAGCTTGCTGGCTGGGAAGCGGTTGTCCACCCAGGTCAGGAGCTTTTCGCCAGCCGACGCGTCGGCCGGTGCGATCTTGTATTCAGCAGCCATGGTTGCCTTTCGTGTTTTCTATGCGCAGCGCCGCCAGGGGCTCAGGCCTTCTTGTCCTCGCCGATCAACAGCTTGGTGTCGGCCAGGTACATGTGGGGAGGCACTTCCAGGTTGTCCGGAGCGGGCTTGTTCTTGAACACGCGGCCGGCCATGTCGAAGGTCGAACCGTGGCAAGGGCACAGGAAGCCGCCGTTCCAACTGTCGGGCAGCGAGGGCTGGGCACCGGCCTTGAACTTGTCCGACGGCGAGCAGCCCAGGTGCGAGCAGATGCCCACCACCACCAGGTACTCGGGCTTGATCGAGCGGGTGGCGTTCTTGGCGTACTCGGGAATCGGGTAAGCCTTGCGCTCGTTGTTCGGGTCGGCCAGTTCAGGGTCGTTCTTGGCCAGAGCGTCCAGTTGCTCCTTGGTGCGGCGCACGATCCACACCGGCTTGCCGCGCCACTCCACTGTCATCTTCTCGCCAGGTTGCAGGCCGCTGATGTCGGCCTCTACCGCAGCACCGGCGGCCTTGGCGCGCTCGGAGGGTGCAAATGTGCTGACAAAGGGCACGGCCGTTGCCACGCCACCGACGGCACCCGCGCAACCCGTGGCAATCAGCCAGGTGCGCTTGCCTTGGTCCACCGCGTTATCACTCATGGGGGTCCTTCTAGGAGCTTGAAGAAGACTGGGAATCGGGGGCCGGGTTTCGGCCAATCCAGTATTTTAGCGGACGCGCAACAGCTTCCCGCCGCATCGCGCAGCAATGCACGCCGATTCGCGTCAGCTTGAGGAAAGGCTTGGCACCAACTCCCGGTGGCGCAATACTCCGCCCCGGGTGCGAAACCCCCTGTGGTCGCCCCGCACCATCAACATAAAGTGAGGAGTTTCAGAATGGGATTTGCATCCGAGTTCAAAGAATTTGCGATGAAGGGCAATGTCGTCGACTTGGCGGTCGGCGTCATCATCGGTGGCGCGTTCGGCAAGATCGTCGACTCCATCGTGGCCGACCTGATCATGCCCATCGTCGGCAAGCTGTTCGGTGGTCTGGACTTTTCCAACTACTTCATCCAACTGTCGGGTGCACCGGCCAGCAACCTCGCGGATGCCAAGAAGGCTGGCGCCGTGTTTGCCTATGGCAGTTTCCTGACCGTGGCCGTGAACTTCATCATCCTGGCCTTCATCATCTTCATGATGATCCAGCAGATCAACCGCCTGAAGAAGGCCGAGCCGGCACCCGCCCCGGCACCCGAGCCCGCCACGCCGGAAGACGTGGTGCTGCTGCGCGAAATCCGCGACGCGCTGGCCAAGCGCTGAGCCAGCACGCCCCATCAAAACGCCCGCAGTTGCGGGCGTTTTTCATTGCAGCCGGCGTGCCATGCGCAGCGCAGCGATCAGGCTGGCCGGATCGGCCCGGCCCGTCCCGGCCAGGTCGAAGGCCGTGCCGTGGTCGGGGCTGGTGCGCACCAGGGGCAGGCCCAGCGTGACGTTCACGCCCTGCTCCACGCCCAGGTATTTCAAGGGAATCAGGCCGTGGTCGTGCGTCATGGCCACCACCACGTCGAACTCGCCGGGGTGGCCGGCCGCGTTGCGGGCCCGCATGAACACCGTGTCGGGTGCAAAGGGGCCCTGCACATCCAACCCTGCGGCGCGCCCCGCAGCAATGGCCGGCGCGATGACCAGGGTTTCCTCGTCGCCAAACAGCCCGCCCTCGCCTGCATGCGGATTCAGCCCAGCCACCGCGATGCGCGGCCGCGCGATGCCCGAGCGGCACAAGGCCTCGTGGGTGATCTGCAGGGTCTGCACGATCAGCGGCACGCTCAACGCGTCGATGGCCTTGCGCAGGGCCATGTGGATGGTGACCAGCACCACCCGCAACTCGTCATTGGCCAGCATCATGCGCACCGGCAGCGGCCGGCCCACGGCCTCGGACGCCAGGGCCTGCAACATCTCGGTGTGGCCCGGGTGGCCCACACCGGCGGCGGCCAGCGCCTCCTTGTGCACCGGCGCCGTCACCAAACCCGATGCGCGCCCCTGCAAAGCCGCCTGCGCAGCGGCCGTGATGCAGGCCGCCGCCGCCACGCCTGCGCGGGCATTCACCCGACCCCAGGGCAGCTCGGCCAAACCGGATGGCAAGCCTGGTGCGGGCCACACCGGCAGGCAGTCCGGGGGCACAGCGCGCAGGTCGCCCAACTCGCCCAACACCGCCATCGGCGCGGTCAGGCCCGTGGCCGCCATGGCCCTGCGCAGCACCTGCGGGCAGGCCACCACCACGGCGCCCGGCAACTCGCCCTGCGCATGGGCTTTGACGATGATCTCGGGGCCGATGCCGCAAGGGTCACCCATGGTGAGCAACAGCGGCAAGGGTGTGACGGTGGTGTTCATGCGGGGTTGTCGATCTCGATGTGCTGGTGCTGCAAACCCAGCGCCTGGGCCAGTTGCGCCGCCACGGCCGGTGCACCAAAGCGCTCGGTGGCATGGTGGCCGCAGGCCAGGAAGGCCACGCCGGTTTCTCGCGCCAGATGGGCCTGCGGCTCCGAGACCTCGCCGGTCAGGAAGGCATCGGCACCGGCTGCGATCGCGGCCTCGAAATAGCCCTGCGCACCGCCGGTGCACCAGGCCACGCGCTGCAGCGGTCGGCCGTCACCCGGCAGCAGCAAGGGCGCACGACCCAGCACGGCGCCGGCGCGCACGGCCAGCGCTTGAGCATCTGACACGCCAGTCGCTGGACCGATGAAGCCAAGGTCCTGCTCACCGAAGCGCGCGTCGGCCCGCAGACCCAGTTGCAGGCCCAGCTGCGCGTTGTTGCCCCACTCGGCGTGGGCGTCCAAGGGCAGGTGGTAGGCGTAGAGGTTGATGGCGTGGGCCATCAGGCGGGCCACGCGGGCCCTGAGCCAGCCGGTGAGGCGGCCATCGTGTCCGCGCCAAAACAGGCCATGGTGCACCAGGATGGCATCGGCGCCGGCGTCGATGGCGGCGTCGATCAACGCCAGGCTGGCCGTGACCCCGGAGACCACCTTGTGAACCACGGGTTTGCCCTCAACTTGCAAACCATTCGGCCCATAATCCTTGAACCGGTCCGCCACCAACAGCTGGTTGAGGTAGTTCTCGATCTCGCCACGGGTTGCCATCGGATCCTTTTTTCACTGCGAGTTTCATGCGCAAAACCTGGCTCATTTTCTCCCAGGCCGTCACTGTGGCGGTGGCGGTGTTGTTCGTGGTGGGCACCTTCAAGCCGACCTGGCTGCAGCGCGGCCCGGCCGGCTTGCTGCAGCCCGCCCAGGGATCGGCTTTGGCTGGCCCGGCGGTGCAGGCGGTGTCCAGCGGCAACCCGGCCATGCCCTTGCAGGCCCTGAGCGCCGCCGCCAAGCGCGCCGCCCCGGCCATCGTCAGCGTCACCGCCAGCAAGGCGCCACGCCGCGCCGCCGGCCCACACAGCCAGGACCCCTGGTTCCGCTTCTTCTTCGGTCAGCCCGACATGCAGCGGGAACCCCAGGTGGGCCTGGGATCGGGCGTGATCGTCAGCGCAGACGGCTACCTGCTGACGAACAACCACGTGGTCGACGGCGCTGACGAAATCCGCGTGCGCCTGGCCGACGGGCGTGAGGCGCAAGCCAAGCTGGTGGGCACCGACCCCGACAGCGACGTGGCCGTGCTGAAGATCGCACTGGACCGATTGCCCGTGGTCACACTGGGTGCCATCGACCAACTCCAGGTGGGCGACGCGGTGCTGGCCATCGGCAACCCCTTCAACGTGGGCCAGACCGTGACCTCGGGCATCGTCAGCGCGCTGGGCCGCAACGGCCTGGGCCTGTCCACCTTCGAGAATTTCATCCAGACCGATGCGGCCATCAACCCTGGCAACTCGGGCGGTGCGCTCATCGACGTGAACGGCAACCTCATCGGCATCAACACCGCCATCTATTCACAATCAGGCGGCAGCATGGGCATCGGCTTCGCCATCCCCATCGATCTGGCCCGCCAGGTGATGGACGGCCTGGTGAAGGACGGCCAGGTGACCCGTGGCTGGATCGGCGTGCAGCCGCGCGACCTCGACCCCGAGTTCGCCCAGAGCTTCAACCTGCCGGTGAGCGACGGCGTGCTGATCACCGGCGTGCTGCAGGACGGCCCAGCCAGCAACGCTGGCATGAGGCCCGGCGACGTGGTGGTGAAGATTGCCGACAAGCCGGTGCGCAACACCTCGCAGCTGCTGCTGGCCGTGGCCAGCCTCAAGCCCGACACGGTGGCCCCCATCAGCGTGCAGCGCGGCCAGCAGTTGGTGGACCTGAAGGTCACCATCGCCAAGCGCCCAGCCAACGCGCGTCAGCAGCCCCAGCAGTTGGAGTGAGCGGGTAGGCCCTCCCGGGCCCGACCATGCTCAGGGCGCGGGGGCCTCGTCCTCGGCCGGCGCCTGGGTGTGCTTAATGAACATCGCCGCCGCCACGATGCCCACTTCGTACAGCAGGTACATGGGAATCAGCAGCGCGATCATCGACGTGGGGTCGGGCGGGGTGACGATGCCCGACACCGCCGCAGCGCCCACCAGGAAGAACGAGCGCCACTGCTTGAGCTGGGCCACGCTCACCACCCCCATGCGGGCCAGCACCACCACGGCCACCGGCACCTCGAAGGTGACGCCGAAGGCCAGGAACATGGTGACCACGAAGTTCAGGTAGGCCTCGATGTCGGGACTGACGATCACCGAGCCCGGCGAAGCCTTGATGATGGCCGCGAACGCCGTCTTGAAGACGATGAAGTAGCAGAAGGCCACGCCCACGTAGAACAGCAGCGAACTGCTGATCACCAAGGGCGCCACCAGCTTCTTCTCGTGGTTGTAGAGACCCGGCGCCACGAAGGCCCAGATCTGGTACAGAACCCAGGGCAGCGAAAGGCCCAATGCGGCCAGCAGGGCCACCTTCAGCGGGATCAGAAACGGCGTGACGATGCCCACCGCGATCAGCTTGGTGCCCACCGGCAGGGCCTGCACCAGCGGCTGAGCCAGCAGGTCGTACAAATGCGTAGGGCCAGGGTAGAGGCACAGCAGCGCAAAGGCCGCGACCACGCCATAGACCGCCTTGAGCAGGCGGTCGCGCAGTTCGATGAGGTGGCTGACGAAGGGCTGTTCGGTTCCGGCCAGTTCGTCGTCTTGAGGAGAAGAGCTCACGGTGTTGCTTGTGCGCGCGGCTGCGGGCTCAGGGTCTGAAGCGCGCCACGCGCGCCGCCGCCGACTGGACATGCGTGCGCACGCCCTGCCGGTCCTTGTACCAGCGGGGCACGGCCGAGCGCTTGACGCGCCACTTCTTGCGGGGGTTCACGTACTGCGGCACAGGCGGCATGTAGGGCGGATGATCGTCCGCCAGGGTCTGGCCCATGCTGCCGCCCTCGGCCGTGGCCTCGGACCAGGCACTCTCGAAGCTGCTGGTGGCCTGACCGACGTTGTCGTTGACGGTCTGGTTCAGGTCGCGCGCGGCGGCGTCGAACTGGCCCTTCATCTTCTGCAACTGCTCCAGTTCGATGGAGCGGTTGACCTCGGCCTTCACGTCGGCGACATAGCGCTGGGCCCGGCCCAGCAGGTTGCCCATGGTGCGGGCCACGCGCGGCAGCCGCTCGGGGCCGATGACCACGAGGGCGATGCCGCCCACCAGCATCAGCTTCTCGATGCCGATGTCCAGCATCGGTGATCAGCCCTTGACCTTGGTTTCCACGTCCACCGTGTCGGCCGCTGCCTTCTTCTCGGTGGTGACCTGCTGCACCGGTGCTGCCGCTGGGTTGGCGGGCGGTTGGTCGGCCGAGCCGTCCTTCATGCCGTCCTTGAAGCCCTTGACGGCACCGCCCAGGTCAGACCCGATGTTCTTGAGCTTCTTGGTGCCAAAGATCAGGACGATGATCACCAGGAAGATGATCAGGTGCGTGGTTGAGAGTCCCATGGTGACCTCCAAAAAAACAGTGCCCAACGAAGGGTTGGGCGTTGGTATCGATTCTAGTTCAGCCCTTCAACCAGGGGCGTGGCCCGCCCATGACGTGAAGGTGCACATGCTGAACTTCTTGCCGGCCATCGGGCCCGGTGTTGATGACGTGGCGGTAGCCGCCGGTCACGCCCAACTGGGCCATCAGTTCGGTGCTCTTGACCATCATCTTGCCCAGCAAGGCCTGGTCGGCGGGTGTCAGATCCTGCATCGAGGTGATGTGGCGCTTGGGGATCAACAGGATGTGCACCGGCGCCCAGGGGTTGATGTCGTGGAAGGCGAAGATGTCCTCGTCCTCAAAGACCTTCTTCGAGGGGATCTGGCCTGCAACGATCTTGCAGAAGATGCAGTTGGGGTCGTGGCTCATGGTGTTGGTGTTTCAGGTGGGCATGGCGCGTTGCTCGTTCAGGGCCAGCCAGCCCCGCACCACGCGGTAAAGGAACCAGATGGAGATCACCGTCCAGGCGATCCAGCCCGGCACCACCAGCAGCAGCCACAGCGGGATGGTGACCACGTAGAGGCCGCCTGCCCACAGCACGCTGCGGATGCGCCAGCCGAAATGGCTTTCCTGCCAAGTGCCGCGCGCGTCACCGCGTTTGACCATGTCGATGACGAAGGCCACCAGCAGCAGCGCGATGCTGGGCTGGAAGGCCGGCAGCACCGCGCCCACGGCCACGATGGCGTGCAGCGCGTAGCTGATCTGGCCGACCGTGCGCAGCGAGGCCTCGCGCGCCGGGTCGACCACTTGCACCGCGGAATCGTTCATTCGCCGGTCCTTTCACGTTGCTGGGCCTTGCGGGCCGCAAACTCTTCCAGGCCTGAGAGGCCTTCGCGCCGCTCCAGTTCCTTCAGCACATCGGCGGGCGAAAGGCCAAACTGCGCCAGCGCGATCATGGAGTGGAACCACAGGTCGGCCACCTCGTAAACGATCTTCTGCGCGTCGCCGTCCTTGCAGGCCATCACGGTCTCGGTGGCTTCCTCGCCCACCTTTTTCAGGATGGCGTCGGTGCCTTTGTGGAACAGCCGCGCCACGTAGCTTTTGTCGGGGTCGCCCTGGCGGCGGGTGGCAATGACTTCGGCCAGGCGCTGCAGGGTGTCGTTCGAGGTGCTCATGTGGATGCTTATTTGTAGATGCTGGCCGGGTCTTTCAAGACCGGGTCCACGGCTTGCCATTCGCCATCTTCCAGCCGTTCGAAGAAGCAACTGTGACGGCCGGTGTGGCAGGCGATGCCGGGCTCGTGCCCCTGCTGGGTGATCTTCAGCAGCACCACGTCCTGGTCGCAATCAAGGCGTATCTCGTGCACGACCTGGAAGTGGCCAGACTCTTCACCCTTGTGCCAGAGCTTCTGGCGCGAGCGGCTGTAGTACACCGCCTGGCGCAACGCGGCGGTCTTCGCCAGCGCCTCGCGGTTCATCCAGGCGAACATCAGCACGTCGCCTGTGGCGGCCTCTTGCGCGATGACGGGCACCAGCCCGTCGGCGTCCCAGCGTATGTGATCCAGCCATTTCATGCCGGCAGTGTAGCGAGGCGAGGTTTCAGCCCGTGTTCAATCCGTGTGCGTGGCACCGGCAAAACCACGCTCGGCGGCGAACCAGCGCAGCACGGGGATGGTGCCCGGCAGCACCGGCACCACGGCCACCGGCAGGCTCTGCCAGGCCATGGCCTGCTGCTCGCGCATCTCGAAGGCACCGGTCCAATCAAAGACCTTGCGGAAGTGCAAGCGCACCTTGGCATGCGGGTACTCCATCACCAGTTCCTGCCAGGCGTGGCTTTCTCCGATGGTGATGCCCAGTTCCTCGTGCAGTTCTCGCGCCAGCGCCTGGTGCACGGTCTCGCCGGCCTCCACCTTGCCGCCCGGGAACTCCCAGTAGCCGGCGTAGACCTTGCCCTCGGGCCGCGAGGTGAGCAGGAAGTCGGTCTCGCAGCCCTGGGCGTCGCGCTGCACCAGCACGCCCACGGCCACGTCCACCGGCACGCGGTCGGTGGGCGCGTGCGGGTCGCTGGCCCCGGTGCTCAAAGTGTGGCCTCGGCACCCAGGGCGTTGCGGCCGGCCCAGTCGCGTGCGAACTGGTAGGCCACGCGACCCGAGCGCGAGCCACGCTCCAGCGCAAAGATCAACGCCTCGGGGCGGGCGGCGTCCAGCGCGCTCTCGGCCACGCCGAAATGCCGCAGCCACTGGTGGGCGATGGCCAGGTACTCGTCCTGGCTGAAGGGGTAGAAGCTGATCCACAGACCAAAGCGCTCCGAGAGCGAAATTTTCTCTTCCACGGCCTCGCCGGGGTGCAACTCGCCGTCCTCGGAGTAGGTGGACGAGAGGTTGTCCTTCATGTGCTCGGGCAGCAGGTGGCGGCGGTTGCTGGTGGCGTAGATCAGCACGTTGTCGGTGGCCGCCGCCACCGAGCCGTCGAGGATGGACTTGAGCGCCTTGTAGCCCGGCTCGCCGTCTTCAAAACTCAGGTCGTCGCAGAAGATGATGAAGCGCTCGGGGCGGGCGGCCACGCGCTCGACGATGTCGGGCAGATCCACCAGGTCCGCCTTGTCCACCTCGATGAGGCGCAGGCCGCGCGGCGCGAATTCGTTCAGGCAGGCCTTGATCAGCGAGCTCTTGCCCGTGCCGCGCGCGCCGGTGAGCAGCACATTGTTGGCCGGGGCGTTCGCCATGAACTGCGCGGTGTTGCGCAGCAGCTTGTCGCGCTGGGCGTCCACTTCTTTCAGGTCGGCCACGCGGATGGTGGCCACGTGGCGCACCGGTTCGAGCACGCCGGCGCCAGCGCGCTTGCGGTAGCGAAAGGCGTAGGAGGCCAACCAGTCGGGGTCGGTGAGCGGGTGCGGCAGCACCGCTTCCAAGCGAGCCAGCAGCGACTCGGCGCGGGCCAGCAGGGTTTCAACAGCTTGCGAGGTCATAGGCCATCAGTGTAGTGAACCGATGACGGTGCCCAGCGCGAGGCCGGCGAGCGCCGGGTCGCTCCCAAGTGGCCGGCCTACCCGCTCGGCGGGTGGTGGCGGTACCCCGCCGCCGGGTGCACCACGACTAGGTTAGCAGGCCCAGCGCGATGTCCAACTGCTCGGTGGGCATACGCTTGAAGCCCGAGCGGGCATAGCGCTGCAAGCGACCCACGCTGAACGAGGTCAGCGCCGAGGCGCGGCCGTTGGCCTCCACCGTGGGCGTGGCGGCGCCGGCCGCGTCGGCCGCGCTGCGCAGCGACTGGCGCAGTTGCGACTCCACCCGGTCGAAGAACTGGTTCATGCGCGTGGTCAGGCGCTCGTTCTCGAACACCAGCGCGTCGCCCACCATCACGCGGGTCATGCCGGGGTTCTTCTCGCCGAACTGCAGCAGCACCTGGATGATGCGGCGGGCCTGCGCGGCGCCGTCGGCCTCGCGCTCGACGATCTGGTTGACCAGGCTGAAGACGCTGGACTCGATGAACTCGATCAGGCCTTCGAACATCTGCGCCTTGCTCGCGAAGTGGCGGTACAGCGCGGCTTCGCTCACCGAAAGCTTGGCGGCCAGGGCCGCGGTGGTGATGCGCTCGGCGCCGGGTTGCTCCAGCATGCTGGCCAGGGTTTGCAGGATTTGCACCCGGCGCTCGCCGGGCTTGGGGCGCTTGCGCGTGGGCGCTGCGGCCTCGGCCACGGAGGCCCCGTCACCTACGGTGGCGTCGTGCATTTCGGTCGCCGTGGTGGGCGCATCAGGCTGTTGAGACATCACGGCAGGCGGTGCAACTGTTGGAGCGAGGAGATTCTTGCACACACATACGCGGGCTTTCGGTGCAGGTAAACACCAACTTCGGGCCCGTGCGCATGGTGTTTCAACCAGCGCTGCATCCACACCGTGCGCAGGCCCACGCGGTGGGCGGCCTGCTGGTGCAGCAGGGTGTCCTCCACCAGGGTGCAGTCGCCCGGCGCCACATGCAGCCGGGCCAGCAGGGCCCGGAACATGCGAGCGTCGGGCTTGGGGCGCAGTTGGCCGAACATGCGCATCTCTTCGACGCCGATCACGTCGTCGAACAGCCGCGCCATGCCCAGAGCGCGCAGCACGCGCAGCGCGTAACCGCGCCCGGCATTGGTGAGGATGATCTTGCGGCCCGGCAAGCGGCGCAGCGCCGCCACGTCGTGGGCGTGGGTGACCACCTCGGCTTCCAGCGTGGGCAATGCGTGCGTGTGGCGCACGAAGTGCTCGGGCTTGATGCCGTGGTGGCGGATCAGCCCCAGCAGGGTTGATCCGTAGCGTGCCCAGTAGTGCTGGCGCAGGTGGTTGGCCTCCGCTGCGCTGACCGACAGCTCGCGCTCGATGTAGGCGTTCATCGAGGCATCGAAATGCCGGAAGGCTGACGCACCCGCGTTGTGCAGCGTGTTGTCGAGGTCGAACAGCCAGACCCGATTGGCCTGGGAGCGGCTCGCCATGTGGCTTGATTTCAGCGGGCCCGGATCATCGTGCCGTAGGCCTGGTCGGTGAGGATCTCCAGCAGCATGGCATGTGGCACGCGGCCGTCGATGATGTGCACCGCGTTCACGCCCGCCTTGGCGGCATCGAGCGCGCCGGCGATCTTGGGCAGCATGCCGCCGCTGATGGTGCCGTCGGCAAACAACTCGTCAATGCGCTTGGCGGTGAGGTCGGTGAGCAGTTGGCCCGACTTATCGAGCACGCCCGGCGTGTTGGTGAGCAGCACCAGCTTCTCGGCCTTGAGGATTTCGGCCAGCTTCGAAGCCACCAGGTCGGCGTTGATGTTGTAGCTCTCGTTGTGCTCGCCAAAGCCGATGGGGCTGATGACGGGGATGAAGGCATCGTCCTGCAGGGCCTTGACCACGCTGGGGTCGATGCTCTCGATCTCGCCCACCTGGCCCACGTCGTGTTCCTTGCTGGGGTCGTCCTTGTCCAGCATCTTGAGCTTCTTGGCGCGGATCATGGCGCCGTCGCGGCCGGTGAGGCCCACGGCCTTGCCGCCGGCCACGTTGATCAGGCCCACGATGTCCTGCTGCACCTCGCCGCCCAGCACCCACTCGACCACTTCCATGGTCTCCTCGTCGGTGACGCGCATGCCCTGGATAAAAGTGCCCTTTTTGCCCAGGCGGCTCAGCGCCTCGTCGATCTGCGGGCCACCGCCGTGCACCACCACCGGGTTCATGCCCACCAGCTTGAGCAGCACCACGTCCTCGGCAAAGTCCTGCTGCAAGGCCGGGTCGGTCATGGCGTTGCCACCGTACTTGATGACCAGGGTCTTGCCGTGGAACTTGCGGATGTAAGGCAGCGCCTGGGCCAGGATCTCGGCCTTGTCGCGGGGCTGGATGTGGTCTAGCGAAAGCGGTGCGTCGTGGTGGCTCATGGCGTGGCAAAGTGGAGTGGATCGTGCGGATGACGCATTCTAGGGACGCTCGGTCTCTGGCACCGTCATCCTGCGCACCGCCTGCCGCATTTCATCGCCTCTTCAGGAGCATTTCCATGAACCACCGCCTCTCCCTGACCCTTCGCGCCGCTGCCGCAACCCTGCTGGCCTGCGGCGCCTTGCTGGCCCACGCCGCAGAGGGTGAAGTGAAGAAGCTCGACCTGGCCCAGGGCAAGGTGACGATCAAGCATGGCGAGATCAAGAACATCGACATGCCGGCCATGACCATGGTGTTCCGCGCCAAGAACGCCACACTGCTGAACGGCATCGCCGTGGGCGACCAGATCACCTTCGAGGCCGACAAGGTCGACGGCCAGTACGTGGTCACCGCGCTCAAGAAGCGCTGACGGCGCCTTGGTGCAGGGTGGCCACCAGCCACCACACGAACAGCCCCAGCAGCACCAGCCACACGCCCACGACCAGGAAGGCGCCCCACCACAGCCTGGGCAGGGCCTCGGCCTGCAGCTCGGCCTCGCGCAACTTGGCGGCCCAGATGTGGCGCGGTGTGAGTTTCACCACCAGGGCCACGCCGGCAGGGATCAGGATCAGGTCGTCGAGTTGCCCGAAGAAGGGGATGAAGTCGGGAATCAGGTCGATGGGGCTGAGCGCGTAGCCCAGCACCAGCAGGGCCACCACGCGGGCCAGCCGGGGCGCGCCAGGCTGGCGCGCCAGCTTCCACAGTGCGATCAGGTAGGTGGCCAGGCGTGCCGCGTTCAGGCGGCGCCACCAGCGCGAGGGCGTTCTCATGCTGGCATTGGACCGCAAAGCCGCGCTGCCGACTCGGTGAGACACACGGCACAGATGTGGCACGGCGGCGCAAATGCGGCGGCGGTTGCAAGGGTTTGCCCTTGCACACCAGGCGTTGTGGCGCCTGTTTTGGCCGTCACGCCACGTGGCACATGGCTTGCAAACGGCGGCCCGCACGTTTTGCACGCCCAAAAACCCGGAGACACCCCATGAAGTCGCTCGCCCCCGCCCTGAGCCTGGCCCTGTTCACCTCGATGGGCACCGCCCACGCCGCCGACGGCGCCACCGTCTACAACCAGAACTGCGCCATGTGCCACGCTGTGGGCCTGGCCGAATCGCCCAAGTTTGGCGACAAGGCCGCCTGGGCACCCCGCCTTGCCACCGGCCGTGACGCGCTGATCAACTCGGCGCTGAAGGGCAAGGGCGTGATGCCGCCCAAGGCCGGCAACCCCAAGCTGAGCGACGAGGAAGTGGTTGCGGCGCTGGACCACATGGTCGCGGCAGCGAAGTAAGGCGGGCCTGCGCTGCGCAAACAGCCTGGATGCCCGCCTGCGCGGGCATGACGATGGGTGCCCGCCTGCACTGGCATGACGCGTCCGCTGCTCAAGCACTGACGATCCAGCCTTCCAGCGGGTCCATTCCGGTGGGCAGCCCGTAGCCCGGTTGCCCCGCTGCCCAGCCCGCCTGCAGCAGGCACAGCACGGCATCCAGCGCATCGCCACTGGCGTCGGCCACCAGTTCGTCGCGCTGCGCGTGGCTGAGCTTGAGCCGCAGGCCCAGCCGTGTGCGGCCCTGCTCCAGCGCGTCCACCAGGTCCTTGCGGGCAATCAGCCGCTCGGGCGTTTGGCGGGCCTTGTCGTCGGCCTTGTACGAGCGCGCGCCCAGCAGCTCGCGGGCCAGCAGGCCGGGGTAGGCCTCCAGTGCCACGCGGCGTTCGTCGCCCGCGTGCAAGCCAGGCAAATGCACGCCTGCGGCCATCAGCAGCGGCACACCGGCGTGCAGCATGTAGGCCACGGGCGGGTTCACCCACTTCATGCTGGGCGAGGAGCCGGCCGGGATGTCACAGGCCCGATGGGCGAACTTGCCGCCCACCGGCCGCGCGGCGCAGAAGGCGGCAAAGGTGTCGCGGATTTCAACGCGGGTGAGCGCCGCGTAGTGCTGCATCAGCGGCAGCCATTGCGTGGGCCAGTCCAGGTGCTGCACCAGTTCGCGCGGCAGGCCGAAGGGCAGGTCGAAGCCGCCCACCCAGTCACCCGGCTGGGCCAGCCAATCGCCAAAGTCTTGCAGGGTCTCGAAGCGCAGCAACCGGTCCACCCGCACCACGGCTCCAACGCCAGTGCCCTGGGCCACCACCACGGGTTTGCGCCGGCTGGGGGCGCTGCTGAAATCCACGCCCACCAGAGGCTGCGCTAGGGTGACTGAAGTCGAGGACGGCATGCCGCATTGTCCCTGCCGCCCTGGGGCCTTCGGGCCGCCGCTGGGGGCCGGCGGCCGCTGCGGGGACAATACCGGCCTTCCCCCTGCGCCACTGCCCGCCACTTTGACGGCGGCTGCCCACCCTGTGACTGCCCACCTCGCTGCCCCCGTCCGCCCCAAGGCCCTGAGCGCCTACCGCCCGTTCTGGGCCAAGCGCTTCGGCACGGCGCCCTTTCTGCCCATGAGCCGCGAAGAGATGGCCAGGCTGGGCTGGGACAGCTGCGACATCATCATCGTCACCGGCGACGCCTATGTGGACCACCCCAGCTTCGGCATGGCGGTGATCGGCCGCACGCTGGAAGCGCAGGGCTTTCGCGTGGGCATCATCGCCCAGCCCGACTGGAACTCGGCCGAGCCCTTCCGCGCGCTGGGCCGACCCAACCTGTTCTTCGGCGTGGCGGCCGGCAACATGGATTCGATGATCAACCGCTACACGGCCGATCGCAAGATCCGCAGCGACGACGCCTACACGCCCGGCGGCGCGGCCGGCAAGCGGCCCGACCGCGCCACCCTGGTCTACACCCAGCGCTGCAACGAGGCCTACAAGGACGTGCCGGTGGTGATCGGCGGGATCGAGGCCAGCCTGCGCCGCATCGCCCACTACGACTACTGGAGCGACAAGGTGCGCCGCTCCATCCTGGTGGACAGCAAGGCCGACCTGCTGGTGTACGGCAACGCCGAGCGGGCCATCGTGGAGATCGCCCACCGGCTGGCGCAGAAGAAGCCCATCGAGAGCATCACCGACGTGCGCGGCACGGCCTTCATGCGCAAGCCCGACGATGCGGCACTGCACGGCTGGTACGAGATCGACTCCACCGAGGTGGACGTGCCTGGCCACATCGACGCGCTGGTGAACCCCTACGCCAACACCGACGAAACCGCCGCCGCCCAGGGCGTGGACTGCGCCGCGCAGGCTGCGGCACCTGCAGCGACAGAACAACCCATCCGCATCGTGCGCCAGCCGCTGGCCAAGCAGGACGGCCACGCCGTGCGCACGCCGCGCGAGCGCACCGTCATCCGCCTGCCGGCCTACGAGCAGGTGAAGAGCGACGCCGTGCTCTACGCCCACGCCAGCCGCGTGCTGCACCTGGAGACCAACCCCGGCAACGCCCGAGCGCTGGTGCAGCGCCACGGTGAAGGGCACATCGCCCGCGACCTGTGGATCAACCCGCCGCCCATCCCGCTCAGCACGGCCGAGATGGACCAGGTCTTCGACCTGCCCTACGCCCGCGCGCCCCACCCTTCGTACGCCGATACCAACGGCGGCCACGACGGCGAGACCAAGATCCCCGCGTGGGAGATGATCCGCTTCAGCGTCAACATCATGCGCGGCTGCTTCGGCGGCTGCACCTTCTGCTCCATCACCGAGCACGAGGGCCGCATCATCCAGAGCCGGTCGGAAGATTCGGTGATCCGCGAGATCGAGGACATCCGCGACAAGGTCAAGGGCTACACCGGCGTCATCTCCGACCTCGGCGGCCCCACGGCCAACATGTACCGCCTGGGCTGCAAGAGCCCCGAGATCGAGGCCGCCTGCCGCAAACCCAGCTGCGTCTACCCCGGCGTGTGCCAGAACCTGCACACCGACCACGGCCCGCTGGTGCACCTGTACCGCCGCGCCCGCGCGCTCAAGGGCGTGAAGAAGATCCTGATCGGCTCGGGCCTGCGCTACGACCTGGCCGTGCTCTCGCCCGAGTACGTGAAGGAGCTGGTGAGCCACCACGTGGGCGGCTACCTGAAGATCGCGCCCGAGCACACCGAGGGCGGGCCGCTGAGCAAGATGATGAAGCCCGGCATCGGCACGTATGACCGCTTCAAGGCCATGTTCGAGCAGGCCAATGCCGAGGCGGGCAAACAGCAGTTTCTGGTGCCCTACTTCATCGCCGCCCACCCGGGCACCAGCGACGAAGACATGATGAACCTGGCTGTCTGGTTGAAGCACAACGGCTTCCGTGCCGACCAGGTACAGACCTTCTACCCCTCGCCCATGGCCACCGCCACGGCCATGTACCACTCGGGCCAGAACCCGCTCAAGGGCATCAGCCGCGACGCACGCAAGGGCGAGAAGGTGGACGTGGTGAAGGGCGAGCGCCGCCGCCGCCTGCACAAGGCCTTTCTGCGCTACCACGACCCCAAGAACTGGCCACTTCTGCGCGAGGCGCTGAAGGACATGGGCCGCGCCGACCTGATCGGCAATGGCAAGCACCACCTCATCCCCAGCTGGCAGCCCAGCACCGAAGGCGGCTACCAGGCGCCGCGGCGCAGCAACTCCACGCAGGCCGCGCCCCTCAAGACGGCGGCGCCCCGCACCGCGCAACCCGTGAAGGGGCGGGTGCTGACCCAGCACACGGGCTTGCCACCGCGCACCACGATCCATGCCGGACGGCCTGGACGCAAGAGCGGTCCCAAAGGCGGCCGCTGAGAACGCAAACTGCTTCGCACTGACAGAGTGACCACTCTCGGTGCGTCTGCTGGCGGCGCATAGCCGTCGGTGGTTCTCGCGCCCCAGCTCTGTGTGCGGTGGTGCAGGTGGCCCGGGGTTCGTTCTCCGGGTCAGGCTCGCGGAACACGGCCCGTGCCCTTGGCAGGTCTGGGCAACCCCCACTTCCCGACGCGCCCGCCTGCTCAGCGTCCCGCGAATGGCCCCTGCGCCCGAACCCCAAACCACCTGCCCCGCCAGGCACCGCGGCGCCCCACCCGGTGGGCCGCCACCGTTGGTGGTTGCAGGGCAGTGGTGGTGCCTTCGGACAGAGGGCACATTCGCGTGTGGGTTGACAGCGGCGAGGGCCAAGGCGGACCAAGAGAGCGCAGGTGCGACCGGGGGCACGGTACTTGTCCGCGAGGAGCCCGTTGGC
>WBZX01000173.1_pt1 | contig 62147 bp, 43 predicted proteins | sample 5204211 | NCBI WGS metagenome assembly WBZX01 (sample SAMN12344362, study PRJNA552823) | activated sludge metagenome | biome: Activated sludge suspended growth; feature: Nitrification reactor; material: Wastewater; isolation source: activated sludge from nitrification reactor of wastewater...
ATAGCAACCTGCCGTTGCTCGATGATTCCGGAAAGCAACCTTTCAAGCGGCGGCTGTACCCTGAAAACTGCTGAAAGGCCAATTCACACTCCTCGGCCAGTGTTGCCGTTGGGACAGATCGCCGCCAGCGGCAGCAACCTGTTGGTCAACGGCCTTCGACCTTTTCCAATGCAATTTCCGCCGCGCGTTCCTTGGCTGCCGCTTCAACCAAGGCGACGATGCTCCGGCAATTGGCGCAAGCGGTACCCTGCCGCTTTCTATTTTTCATTAGATTCTCGGTAACGCGATCGAATCATCAAGAGAAATGCAATGCCCTGATGATTGATTGTTATCAATTCCAGGGCCTCGTAAAAGCCGCATAAACACGTGCCCTAGATCTCCCTTGATCTCAATCAAAGTAACAAAACGACTACTTGAGACAGTGCCAGTCCCTATTCAAATTGGAGAGGATCAAGGGAGTCATGATTTCAAGAAAATTCAGACGTAACGGGCTGGCTGCATTGTCGATCTCGGCGCTGGTGACCCACCTCGCTTTTGCCGAGACACCGGCCGAACACGGCAGCGAAACCATGCGTGACTACCAGGCTGGCGGCGGCTCACCGCTGGCTGAAGTGCCGATGCACCAGGATATCAACCCGAAGGCCCCGAAAATGACCGAGGCCGAATTCGAAAAAGCCAAGCGCGTCTACTTCGAGCGCTGCGCCGGCTGCCACGGCGTTCTGCGCAAGGGGGCAACTGGCAAGCCACTGACCCCGGACATCACCCTCGACAAGGGGATGGAATATCTCAAGGTCTTCATCAAGTACGGTTCGGCCGGCGGCATGCCGAACTGGGGAACGTCCGGCGTACTTAACGATGACGAAGTCGATCTGATGGCACGCTATGTCCAGCAGACCCCACCGGCGCCACCCGAGTATGGTCTGAAGGAAATGGAAGCCTCGTGGAAGGTCATTATCCCGGTGGACAAGCGTCCAACCAAGAAGATGAACAACCTGAACCTCGAGAACCTGTTCTCGGTCACACTGCGTGACGCTGGTGAAATCGCGCTGATCGACGGCGACTCGAAGCAGATCGTCAGCATCCTTAAGACCGGCTATGCCGTGCATATCTCGCGCATGTCGGCTTCCGGGCGCTACTTGTTCGTGATCGGGCGCGACGCCAAGATCAACCTGATCGACCTCTGGATGGAGAAGCCGGATACCGTCGCCGAAATCAAGGTCGGTATGGAAGCACGCTCGGTCGAGAGCTCGAAGGCCAAGGGCTGGGAAGACAAGTACGCCATCGCTGGCACCTACTGGCCGCCGCAAGCCGTAATCATGGACGGTGACACGCTCAAACCGCGCAAGATCGTGCCCACCCGCGGTATGACCGTCGACACCCAAGCCTATCACCCGGAACCGCGCGTCGCCGCTATCGTCTCCTCACACTACAATCCCGAGTTCTTCCTGAATGTCAAAGAAACCGGCATGGTCTATTCGGTCGATTACCGCGACCTGAAGAACCTCAAGATCAAGATGATCGAGGCCGCTCCCTTCCTGCATGACGGTGGTTTCGAGTCATCGCACCGCTACTTCATGGATGCCGCCAACGCATCGAACAAGATCGCGGTCATCGACACCAAGGAAGGCAAGCTCGAGAAACTGGTCGACGTCGGCAAGACGCCGCACCCGGGGCGTGGTGCCAACTTCGTCGATCCCAAGTTCGGCCCTGTGTGGGCGACAGGACATCTTGGCGATGAGAGCATCACCCTGATTGGCACCGACCCGAAAAAGCATCCGGATGGCGCCTGGAAGGTCGTGCGCACGCTTAAGGGACTGGGCGGCGGTTCGCTGTTCCTGAAGACCCATCCGAAGTCCAAGAACCTGTGGGTCGATACCACCTTGAATCCCGAGCCGAGTATCAGCCAGTCGGTTGCGGTCTACGACGTAAATAACCCCGAAAAAGGGTATGAGCTGATTCCGATCGGCGAATGGTCAGGCATCAAGGAAGGTCCCAAGCGCGTCGTCCAGCCTGAATACAACAAGGCCGGTGACGAAGTCTGGTTCTCCGTGTGGAATGGCAAGGATCAGGAGTCGGCCATCGTTGTGGTCGACGACAAGACGCGCAAGTTGAAGGCCGTTATTCGTGACAAGAGACTGGTCACGCCGACCGGAAAGTTCAACGTATTCAACACCCAGCACGACGTTTACTAAGACTTAGGAAGGGGGATGGCTCCTCCAAGAGAGGAGTTATCCTCCTTTTTTATTTGGTATATCGTTAGTACCTTGGAGTACACCTTTCGATTGAACACAAGACTTGAAATTCCCCATCGCGCCCAGCGCGAGTTGTTGTCCGGTTCCCAGTTGTTTGCCGGCTTGCCCCTGCGCTTGCTCGACGAGCTGAGCGCCGCGAGCCATCTGGTTGAGGGCCATGCGAACCAGACGATTTTCCAGGCCGGTGACCCGATCCGCGAAGCGCATCTGCTGTTCAATGGCAGTGTTACACGCAGCAGGATCATTCCCGGAGGCGGCAGCCGTGTCGTCGAACTGGTGCAGAGCGAACAGATGCTCAGCATGGGCGAGCTATTCGGTGCCACCCACTACGCGTCTACTTGCAACGCTACTGCTCACACTCTGTTGGTCGCCATCGACATGTGCAAGTTGCGGGAGGTCGTCCAGCAAAGCCCTGAATTAAGCTGCCGAATCATCACGGCGCTGGCCCGCCAGCAATGCGTCAGCGAATCCGGCGTTGCCGGCTACCACCACGGCATGACGGGTGCGCAGCGCCTGCTCGATTATCTTCTGGAACTGGCGGGGAACAAAACCGAGTTGGCAGGAGAGACCTCAGTCCAGCTCAAGGCCAGTAAAAAAATGATCGCGGCCCGCATCGGCATGACGCCGGAGTCGCTTTCCCGCAATCTGCGGGACCTGAGCGACTCCGGCGTCATCATCGTTGATGGGCGCAATGTTCATATTCAGAATGCTGCACTGCTCGATACTGTGAGCGGCGCGAGCAAGCAAAGGCTTAACTTCTACCGCAAGCGGAAGGGAGAAGGGCCGCTATCCGCAAAAACACCGTCGCCTGGCGCTTTGGTCAACCGTTGCGGCCGCCTGCGCCTGTTCTCGCAACGTATGGCCCTCACTTGGGGAGCCATCGCCGCCAATGTCGCGTCTAGTGCGACAAAAACCAGGCTTCGCCAGTTTGAGAAGGAATTCGAGCGCAACCTAGCGTGGTTGGAGCAACCCGAGCTGGCACGCGAGTTTCTGGAAAAACTGAACGCCATCAAGCCCCTGTGGCTATCCTATCGGCAGGCGATCGGTAGCGAGGAAGCGACGGAAACGCTGGCCGAGAAGCTGTTCGTCCTGAGCGAGAAAATGCTCACCGCCACCGATGAGCTTACAGCCTGTGCCGCGCATCTGGCGGGAATTCCGTCAGCGCACTACGTCAATATGGCGGGGCGTAATCGGGTGTTGTCGCAACGCATCAGCAAATTTTTCTTGTTCCGGGAATGGGGCAGTTTACATGCGCGCATCGACGACTTGTTGCTCCCTTCGTGCACTGAGTTTGAGAACAACCTGCAACACCTGGTGAGAACAGGGAGTGGTCAGCCTGAACTGGCTGCCCAGCTTCAGATCGTTGCCCGCCAGTGGCAAAAATACATACGTGCTCTGTGCCCGGACCTTACGCATGCGCGCAAGACAATACATGCACGAATCGTCCTCGCGGAAGGGGAACGTCTTCTTCGTTGCGTCGATACGGCCGTCAAGATATTCGAGCGTTTGACCTGATCGGCGTTGCTTGATGGCTATCAATTTGGCAATCCCCGTCAGGGCACGGTTTCCTTGGTTCGAGTGGGCATTTGATTCGCATCAAAGCACAAATTTTTACAGTCGCGACAGTACGCGCTCGCATTATTTCAATGAAGGGTTAACAAAATGAAAGCTATTCACATTGCACTGCTGGTTGCCGCCGGTCTTGGGGTCTCTAGCCAAGTCGTCGCCGATGAAGCGCTGGCCAAAGCCAAGAACTGCATGTCCTGCCATGCGATCGACAAGAAGCTGGTCGGTCCAGCTTATAAGGATGTCGCTGCCAAGTACAAGGGCGATGCCGGTGCAGTCGATAAGCTGGCAGCGAAGATCAAGGCGGGTGGCAAGGGTGTCTGGGGCGAAATTCCGATGCCGCCGAACAACGTTACGCCCGACGAGGCAAAGAAGCTGGCCACCTGGGTTCTCTCACAGAAGTAATCAAGAGATGGGCGCTGGGAAGTTCCTTGCGTCCCTCGTTCGATAACGTTCGGCGACTTGTTGGGGTCTAAGATTTTTCAATCAAAGCCAGCCGACCTTTACCTGAGTATGTTAGTCAAGTCTTTAACCCTTACCCAGGATGAACCGGATGAAACGAAATCTCTTGCTGTCATTGGCGGCCGTCGTTCTCGTTGTCACGGCTACCCCTGGACAAATGGCGTTGGCCGCTGAGGATCACCACCACCATGGTGAGAGCAGCACTGCGGTGCAAAAGCTGCAATTGAATGCCGGGAAGAAATGGGCGACAGATACTGCCCTGCGGCAATCGATGGATGGCATCAACCAGGCCATGGCTACGGCGCTTCCCCTGATCCACAAGGATCGCTTCGGTGATGCCGATTACGCGGCCCTCGCCACCACCATCAATCAGCGGGTCAGCTATGCCATCGAGCACTGCAAGCTCGACGCAAAAGCCGACGCCATGCTCCATCTCGTCATTGCCGAACTGATGGCCAGCGCAGAGATCATGGAAGGCAAGACGACCGCCGCCCGCCACGATGGCGCCGTGCGCGTCAGGCAGGCGCTGGAATCCTACGGGAAGTACTTCCAGCATCCGAACTGGAAAACCGCGCGTGGTTGAGCGCAAACCGCATTTCGGACTGCGATGAGCGAACTGGTCATCAACGCCGTGTATGCGATTGAACTCTGCGGTGGCGAAGTGCGCTACTGGCAGTACCTCGGCCCGGATAGCCGAAGACTGATCTGGTGGCTCGATACCGAAACAAAGCTGGAGTTCAACGAGGCGAGCCTCATGTACGCATGGTCAATCAAGGGCCTGCATTCAAGCTGACTGCGCACGGCGTACCAGTGCGGCCCAGGCAAGGAGTTAACAGTGACGAGTGCTGAAAATGGCGCGCCTGAAGTGCGCAACCTGAAACAGATGCTGCAGTACCAGGAGAAGGCGGTCGTCAGCCGGATGCTGGTCAAGAACCCTGCCGGCAACGTGACCCTGTTTGCCTTTGACGGCAACGAGGGGCTCAGCGAACACACCGCTCCTTATGATGCACTGGTAATCGCGGTCGAAGGTCGTGCCGAGATTTCAGTCGGTGGCGTAAGCCATGCCCTGGGTGAAGGAGATAGCTTGCTGCTGCCGGCCAACGTCCCGCATGCGGTGAATCCAATGGGTGGGTTCAAGATGCTGCTGATCATGATTCGTGGCGTGGGGCAGTAGGCGGACGCCTGAAACTGGTCGCTTGAATGGCTCGTTTAGAGATGCTAGCCCTTCCAGGGAAATTCGATACCAATTCTTCCGCATTTGCCGTTCCAAGCCTTATGGTTGGAACGACTGCCAGTATGTATCCACCAAAATTTCGTCTTGAAGACACGTGGCAAGTTCGAGCAGTGGAGTCCCGTATGGACCTCAATCATGCAACTGCCTCACCACCCGCTTGAGTCCCTGCCCATCCGGATGCGGCAGGATGGAAAAGCCGAGCCCCGTCATCAGGCGCAACAACTTCTGGTATGCGCGCCATTGGTATTTCGCTTTCGGACCAATCGGCCATGCAGAATTTCCGCTGTAGCCAGACCAAAGCACGGAGCCCACGTCATGATTGCCATCACACATGGCAACGCCCCGTTCAGATCGCAACAGCTACAAAACTGGCCACTCGAAAACACAATATTCCGAACAAACTCTTTAGATATTCAACACAATTGGGGGCAGCAACCGGTTGTCAAGTCGCCATTCGGAAGCTCGCGCTGGAATTTGCCTTGCCGGCCTATTCGGCGATTCAAACTCACAGAATTTCAAACACCATGAAGTCGATTCGCCAGCTATTTCCAGTATGGATGGAAAAAGGATCAACGTTCGAGTAGATTGAGTTTACCAGGCGTTCCATTCCATTTTTCGGCGTCGGCAAGAGGCTCGCGTCGGGTGGAAATCACAGGCCAGACCTTCGCCAATATGGCATTCAGCTCGATAAATTTACGCTGATTCATCGGCACATCACCTTCAGCGAAGATGGCCTCTGCGGGACATTCAGGTACGCAAAGCGCGCAATCGATACACTCTTCCGGGTCAATCACCAGAAAGTTGTCGCCCTCGTGGAAGCAATCAACGGGGCAGACCACCACGCAATCCGTGTATTTGCACTTGATGCAATTCTCTGTAACAACAAAGGTCATTTTTGTGCCTGGGTGGTTGGACTGCAATTTTGAAAAACGGAGAGAACCCCCGACATGGGAACAGGTGGTCAGGTATTCACATCAGAAAACGCCGCCTGCAGGAATATTGATTAGTGCCGATCATCCCTGTCTCACCGAGCAATTTGGTACTTTACGCTGGAAGTTGACCATTTTCACTTCGGATTCTGAGAGCGTTTCCGCTTACTCTTGCCTATAGACGCTTGCATCTTCAAGTATGCGATCGTCACTAGGCAGTAAATCTCCTGCGTCTCTCGTTTTCAAGGATATTGACGATGAAACTGAAAAAATTTCTGAGCTACGAATGGGACGCAATCGCCGGCATTTTCACGGCGGTAACGGCATCGGTGCTGCATCTGCTGCACATGTTGGATGAGGAAGTCATGCTGTCGGTCGTGCTTGCGCTGATCGCATTGCTGTTTATCAACTTCATGCGCCATACGCGGAACAATGAGATCACCGCCGAACAGGTGGACCGCACCGAAGCGGAGGTCCGCAGGATTCACGCCGGGCTTGAATTGCCGGAAGTTGTGCTGGTTGGCCCGCGCCATCTGCGTGCCAATCACGAACAATTCCTGAGGCACATCAAGGGAGATTCGATCTGGTTCAACGTTTGCTTGTCGATGTACCGGACACAGCCACTGTTTGACGCACTGCTGCGGCCGGCGATCGAAAACCCGACAGTCCTGTCAATCCAGTTCATTCTTGACGGTAACCAGAAAGATGTCTGGCGCGAGACGATCCTGCCGAAAATCAAGGCTTGCAGTGGGCACGAAAAGGTTCATGAGCCCCGCTGGTGCAACCTGGAAAAGAATATCTCTTTCATTCTCGCCGACAGCCACGCCAGCGAAGGCACCGAGGCCTTGCTCAGTTTTTGGGGAGAACCGTTCATGGCCGAAGCATCCGAACGTCATGTTCCACGATTTATTTTCCATGTACAGAAGCATTCCGAACTGCTTCCGCATCTGGTTGAACTCGATCGCTGTTACCGACGCAGCCCGGTTGAGGGCGAGTAACACGCTAGCAACTTTTATTCACTGCGTCAGCAAGCATGTCCCTGAACCAAGCTCAATGAATTTTCCGACTTGGGATTTTCGTTCCCGGCTATTCGCCAAGCATACATCACGCTGTTTTCAATGAACTCTAACCCAGTTTCCATATCGTCCCACCACGCATAGGACTGCTAGCCTAGCCCGAGATAGTGCCAGCGACGTAATTCTCCACTGCACAACACGACCAAAAAAGTTGTGCCATATTTTGAATCAAGCGTCGAATAATCAAAATTTTGGGTTGCCGCTCTTGTCCCCGGATCTCAGCGATTATCGTTTTTTTCCGTCGTTGTTGGCTCTCGAAGCTGGCGCTACGGCGCCATCGTCCCTCCGTGCCTGCTTCTGCAGAATGCGTTCGTTTTTCTCTGAACTGGCGAAAACATAGCGACCATAAAGAACGCAACCTTTCATTCCCGGGTCACAAGTCAGGCCATTGACCTTGTGGCACAAGCCGTTGATTTCGTGCGGGCAACCCCATGATCCGGCCATGTTCAGGAGCTTTTTTCTGGCTCCTCGGCCAAGTCGATGCCCCAGTCTCCCCACTTGTACCAATCCTCTCCGAGCATTTCGGCAGGATGCTGAGTGCGGCCGGAACCATTTCCGCATTGCAGTGAATTCACCGAGCAATATTTGTCGCATCCCCAACACGTCCGCTCGGGATGTTTGGGGTGCAATGGGAATTTCTTTGCCATCTCGGGAGTTTTGAAAAATGCGGGATTTTTGCTCATGTAGGTGGTCTCAGAATCATCACGGCGCTCGCTGGCAACTCGATCATAGTTGATTAGATTACTCAGCTATTCCGGCAATTATTTGACCTCGCTCAAACAAACCGTGATCTCCTTGATCAATCCCCTGACAGCACGAATAACGCAGTTCAGTCAGCTGCTAGCGATCGGATAAGGAGTCGCCATGGCGATATCTCGGACTTATTCAAGAACAAATCCGCTAACGGAGAGTGCCTCGAAAACAAGAGCTTTATAAGTTTAGAACATTAGACAATTCTAAAATCACTGGTCTATAATTGTAAGTGACGTATTACTTACTTTATTTTATGCCAGCCAAAAAATCACGTCAGTCAACAGATGCCCGCCAGTCTGAAATTGTCGCGACACTCGTTCGATTGTCGGCAGAACGTAGCGCCTCGGAAATCACCACGACTGACATCGCCAGAGCGATGAACGTCTCGCAGGGAGCGCTGTTCAGACATTTCCCGACCAAGGAGGCGATTCGTCTGGCGGTTGTGGACTGGATAGATGCAACACTGATGCAGCGCCTCCTGGAGGCCCGGCAGCATGCGTCCAGCCCGGTTGGTGCATTGCGCGACATGTTCATGGCCCACGTCGCTTTTGCCATTGAGTACCCCGGTGCGCCGCGCCTTGTATTCGGTGAGCTGCAGCAACCGAACGAGTCGCCGATCAAGCACGGGGTTTGTCGGTTGATGCAGCACTACCGCGAGTTGTTATCAGAGATTCTGGAAACCGCGGCCAGTGCCAACCTCGTTCGTTCCGACATCGACCGCCCTGCCGCTGCCGCGCTTTATCTGGGGGCAATTCAAGGCTTGGTCATTCAGTCAATGGTGTCGGGGACGACGCAACACCTCATGGAACAGGCCCAGGCAGTTTTCGGCCTTTACCGACAAGGATTGGAGGCAAAACCATGAAACACCCTGGCTTCTCCTCGAAGCAACTCGGCTTGACCGTTTTCGGCGTCATATTGCTGCTCGGATTTGCGTTGGTGGTCTCTCGCTCGGGTCCGCTGGCCCCCATCCGGGTCACCGTTGCTCGCGCCGAAGCAGGCACGGTCGCAACCTCATTGTTTGGCATCGGCACGATCGAAGCGCGGCGCAGTTATTTCATCGGCCCCACGGCCGCGGGTCGCGTCCAATCAATTAACGTGGATGTCGGCGACAGAGTGAAGGCTGGCCAGGTGCTGGCGGAAATCGACCCAATAGACCTTGATGAACGGATGCACTCGCTGGAGGCATCGTATGCCCGCGCTCAGAGTGCCGTTATCGCCGCCGAAGCGCAGCGCAAGGATACGCAGGCACGACATGAACTTGCCAGGTTGAATGCCAAGCGTTACCTCGACCTGGGAGAAAAACGCTTTGTCAGTTCCAGTGCAGTCGAAAGCAAGCAACAGGAACTCACCTCCGCGCAGGCGGCACAAGAATCGGCCGATGCCAATCTGCTGGGTGCCCGTCAGGAATTGACCCGTCTCAAGGCTGATCAGGAAGGTCTTCGTCAGCAACGGCAGAATCTGAGATTAGTGGCTCCGCAGGACGGCATCGTCACCAGCCGTGATGCCGAACCGGGCTCCACGGTCATCGCAGGTCAGTCAGTGGTGAAGCTCATTGAACCCGAAAGTCTCTGGGTCAAAGTTCGTCTGGACCAGGGACGTTCACGAGGTCTGGCGGTCGGATTGCCAGCCCAAATTTCCCTACGTTCCAACCTCACTGCCACGCTTCCCGGAAAGGTGGTTCGCGTAGAACCGGTCAGCGATAGCGTCACCGAGGAACGCATTGCCTTTGTCGCTTTGGAGAAGCTGCCATCGGGCCTGACTGTGGGCGAACTAGCGGAAGTGACCGTCAATACGGCCCAGGGTGTGTCTTTGCCCACGCTTCCTAACGCTGCCATCAAACACACAATTCAGGGAACTGGCATCTGGGTAGTACGGGCCGGCAAACCCGTTTTCGCCAACGTGGCCGTGGGTGAAACCAGCCTTGACGGGGCCGTACAGATTCGCGATGGCCTACATGCAGGTGAGATGGTCATCACTTACAGCGAGAAGGAGCTTGCTGAAGGCTCGCGCATCAAGGTTGTTGAGAGGCTGGTCGGGAGCAAGTTGTGATTAGTCTTGCCGGCCGCGACATTCTGCATTCATGGTCGAAGTTCGTCTTCACAGGGATTGGGCTGGGGCTGCTGATAGGGGTCACCCTGACCATGGCTGGCGTGTACCGGGGCATGGTTGATGATGCCAAGGTGCTGCTGAACAACAGTGGCGCCGATTTGTGGGTAGTACAGAAGGATACCTTGGGGCCGTACGCCGAATCATCAAGTATCCGCGATGATGTTTATCGCGCCATGCTTGGCCTGCCGGGTGTCGCCCGTGCAGCCAATGTCACTTATCTGACCATGCAGGTGCGCAAGGGTGAATCGGATGTACGGGCCATGGTGGTCGGCTTCGAAGCAGGGCAACCCGGCGAACCGGAATACCTGATCGCTGGCCGGCAAATCACCCGAAATCATTACGAAGCCGTGGCCGACGTCAAAACGGGATTTCACGTCGGCGACGTCATTCGTATTCGACGCCACGATTTCACCGTGGTTGGCCTAACGCGCCGCATGGTTTCTTCGGGTGGTGATCCGATGGTCTTCGTGCCGCTCAAGGATGCCCAGGAAGCGCAATTCCTGAAAGATAACAATGCCATTCTCAACGAACGGGCACGGACGGCCGCCAACCCATCACTCAATCGGCCCGGTGTTCCGGGTTTGCTGGATGCCATCCAGGCCTCCCAAACCAGCAACCGGAACGTCAATGCCGTTCTGGTTCAAGTGACGCCTGGTACTTTGCCGGCAGCTGTCGCCGAAGAAATCAAACGCTGGAAGCATTTGCAGGCCTACACCCGTGACCAGATGGAAGAGATTCTGGTGGCCAAACTGATAGCCACGTCGGCCAAGCAAATAGGGATGTTTCTGGTCATCCTCGCCATTGTCAGCGCCGCAATTGTTGCCTTTATCATCTACACGATGACCTTGGGCAAGATTCGAGAAATCGCTGTGCTGAAACTGATTGGCACCCGCAATCGCACCATCGCCGGCATGATCCTGCAGCAGTCCCTTGGGCTGGGGCTCATCGGTTTCCTGGTGGGTAAGGTAGTTGCTACCTTCTGGGCGCCCGCCTTCCCAAAATACGTGCTTCTGGAACCGGGTGATGCCGTTCGCGGGTTCGTCATCGTCATGGTCATTTGCGCCATTGCCAGCACCTTGGCGATTCGCGCAGCGCTGCGCGTCGACCCGGCCACGGCGATCGGAGGCTGAGATGAACGGATTTGGGATTCATATCGAGGGCTTGCGCAAGCGCTATGGCGAAGGGGATGCCGCGGTCGACGCGCTGAAAGACATCAATATGATCGTGGCCCCGGGCGAGGTCGTTGGCCTTATTGGTCCGTCTGGTTCAGGCAAGAGCACGCTCCTGAAATGCCTGGGGGCAGTCATTGAACCCAGTGGTGGACGGATGACCTTGGGCAACGAAATAATCTACAACGATGGCTGGAAGATTCCCGACCTGGGTGCACTACGGCGCGACCGAATTGGCTTTGTCTTTCAGGCGCCCTACCTGATTCCGTTTCTGGATGTCACTGACAATGTGGCCCTGCTCCCGATGCTGGCCGGCGTCTCGAATGGCCTATCCAGGAAACGGGCAGTCGAATTGCTTGAGGCGCTAGATGTGGGGCACCGTGCCATGGCGCAGCCCTCGCAATTGTCTGGCGGGGAACAGCAACGGGTGGCGATAGCCCGCGCACTGGCCAATCAGCCCCCCGTCATTTTGGCCGACGAGCCAACAGCACCACTCGATAGCGAACGGGCCTTGAGCGTCATCCGGATACTCAACCAGATGGCTCAGCAGTTCAACACGGCCATCATCGTCGTCACGCATGACGAGAAGATCATTCCGACCTTCAAGCGCATTTACCACATCAGGGATGGGCGAACGTTCGCGGAAGGCGGCGAAGGGAAAATCTTATAAGCAGGAAGCTTCCGAGTTTCAATCCCTTAGACTATGAGCCACGAAATGAGCTGTTTTCTGAAGTTAAAAAATGCACATGCGCTTTTTATTGTCTCCGTTGCTTGATTTGATTCATGTCAAAAGTGACAATGGTCGAAAGCGATGTCCGATAGATTATCGGTGACCTCATTTTCTGGAAAGGAGCGTGCGTGCGGGATTTTCAGGCAGTAAAAATAGAGACTCATTTGAGCCGCATACCCCTGTTTGAAAGTCTTGCGCCGGATGAAATCGCCAGAATGGCGAAAGGCACGCGTGAAGTGCGAGTAAGCAAGGGAAGCACCCTGTTTCGACGGGGTGACGCCTCCACCGGGTTTTATGTACTGATCTATGGTCAGATGAAACTGGCGCTCTCGTCCTCTCAGGGTGCCGAAAAGATTGTGGAAATCATTCAGCCCGGGCAGAGCTTCGGTGAAGCGATCATGTTTATGGATAAGCCCTATTTTGTATTCGCGCAGGCCCTGAGCGACTCACTGGTGCTGCATGTCTCGAAGACAGCTATCTACGAAGAATTACAGCACGATCATGGATTCGTCCGAAAAATGCTGGCCGGCATGGCCATGCGTTTGCATCAACTCATGACGGACGTCGAAGCCTACTCATTGCATTCGGGAACGCAGAGAGTCATCGGTTTCATCATGCATGAAGTGCCCGTCAGTCAGCATGGCGATGACAATGTTGTGCTTGAGCTTCCTGCCAGTAAAGGCGCGATTGCATCCCGTCTCAACCTTACCCAAGAGCATTTTTCCCGCATCCTGCATGACCTGAGCAGTCTTGGGTTGATTGTGGTTGAGGGAAAGCGAATCTGCATCCCAAGCGTTCCGAAGTTAAAAAGGCATCAACCGGAGTAGCCGAGAACATAGATTTCTGATGTGTATGAACAGCAACTGCTGTCTCTATGCTGATGCGCTGATGTTCTGCCAATGACTTCTGTGATTGACGCTTGTCGCTCACGAAGTCCTACCCTGTTGTGAACAACAATGGATCGCTCCTTGGCATTAAGCCTACGTTAATATTTGTCGACTAAATTGGTCGGAAATTCCCCAACATACTCAAGGAGATCCGATGAAAACAAAATTCTCAGTTTTGTTGGCCACACTTGCTCTGGCAGTTGCGTCAAATATCTATGCGGCAGAAAGTGCTGATGCACACCACCACAGTCATGGCATTACCGAGCCGACAAAGCTCTAACTCAATGCAGGGAAAAAATGGGCAACCGATGAGCCTTTGCGCCAGGCCATGAGCGACATCAATCAAGCGATGTCTAAGGCATTACCTACGATTCACAAGAATCAATTTGGCAACGCAGAGTACCAGGCCTTAGCGACGACGGTGAGCGGAAGGGTGGCTTATGCAGTAGAGCACTGCAAATTGGAGCCGAAGGCCGATGCCATGCTTCACTTGGTCATCGCAGACTTGATGGCTGGAACCGAGAGCATGGAAGGAAAGACATCAAACTCGCGCCATCATGGTGCGGTTCAAGTGCTCGAAGCCTTGAAGTCGTATGGAAAACATTTCCAACACCCTGGTTGGAAAGCTGCCAAAGGCTAAAAAATCTGAAGCCCCAGCAATGGTGGGCGTAAGTGTGTCCAAGAATTTCGGGTTTATCGAAAGTCTGGTTTGCGCTCATCTGCGGCCTGATTTTGGTTAAAAAGTCGAACGGCGGCAGTGGCCGATGAGCCGGCAGTGGCATTTCCCGCGTCAATCGCAGCTCTCATGAAGCTGACCTTCGCCTAAGAAGCAATCGAAGGGCCGCAACGGGTTTTCCTGTTTCCTGTGGGGTCGGGCACCAATCCCAAAAATATCGACCCAGCATTGGCGGAACGTTATCGGAAATGCTGGCAGGTTTTGCGTGGTTACGGGTGGCGGGGTGCAGTCGTTTTGGCTGGGTGGTTTGGGGTGGACTACGCACCTACACCGCCCTAGCGACTGCAGCGCTTGCCAGCGCTGCCACGAGGCCGCATCCATCGTCGCAACGGAGGCAGGGCTGGCCCATCGGCAGAAAAGAAAAAGGCCAGAGCAGAGTCTGGCCTTTGAATGGGGGTGGAACGTGGCGACGACTACCGCTACGTCAAAAACCCCCACAGCCTTTCGGCCATGGGGGTGAAATCAACTCAAGCGGCCTGTCGTACCTCGTCGGCGTCGACCTTCGCGCTACCAGCTTCGTCCTTGTCCAGGTCGAGTTGCTTGAGCAAGTCGCGTTGTCGGACCAGCAGGTCGGTCAGCCGGCCTTCATGCTCGAAGGACCGGGCCAGTTCCAGCCGGAGGTCTTCCAGCCGCTTGCGGCGGGTTTCCAACTGGATCTCGGCATCGGCGTGATGCTTGCCCACCGATTCCAGCGCACCCAGCAAGGCAGCCACCAGGGCCGGTCCTGTTTGATAGGGCTCGGCGTTGTACAGGCAGTGCCCCGCCAAATACAGGTTCGGCGTCTCGTCACCGCGGGCCGCGAGGATGCCGAGGTCGAAGCCGCCAAACCGGCCGACGATCCGTTCGATCATCCGGCTGGCCGTGCGCACCTCTTCCTTGGCCGTCCTCACAAACCCGCGTAGCGCCTCGCCCACCGCATCAGGGCCGACGATCCTGCGCCCCGCCAGTTCCATGGCGATACCCTGCATAGTCTGCGGCTCGATCCGGGCCGCATCCCGTGCGTACAGTGCAACCTTCTTCTCCAGCGCCTCGATCATCATCGGCAGCCGGCCCACTTCGCTTTCGTTGGCATAGCGCTGGTTGCGCCACACCGAGAACAGCGTTGAGAGCTTGGCCACCTCCGCGTCCACGCCGGCTTTCTCGATCACCAGCGGGTTGCCTGACGCCAAGGCTTTCACCTCGGCATAGGACAGCGCCGCCAGTTCGACATCCTCCAGCGACCGAATGCCCTGGTCGCCCTTCATCACCTGGGCGATGAAGCGTGCCTTGGTCTCCAGCGTTTGCCACATGTAACTGTCAAAACTGCCTTCCGTGACATACCGGAAGACTTCCACTTCCTCACACTCATTGCCCTGGCGCAGGATGCGCCCCTCGCGCTGCTCGACGTCGCAGGGACGCCAGGGCGCATCGAGGTGATGCAGGGCCGTGAGCCGCGTCTGCACATTGGTGCCCACCCCCATCTTGGCGGTGGATCCCAGCAGCACCCGCACCCGGCCTTCCCGTACCGCCTTGAACAGCGCGGCCTTCTGGGTATCGGTCTCGGCATCATGGACGAAGGCGATCTCCTTCTCGGGGATGCCCGCACCGATCAGCCGGTCCCGCAGGTCGTCATAGACGCTGAAGCTCTTGCCGCCCTTGGGGGACGACAAGTCACAGAACACCAACTGGGCGCCGCGGAAGTCCGTCGTGCGTTGCCAGATGGCATGGACCTCCCGCACGCAGGCGGCCACCTTGCCGTTTTCGTCGAAACGCGCCAGCGGCGCCACCAGCCGGAAATCCAGCGCGGCCTTGCGGCCGTCGGTGGTGATCGCCAGCATGTTGTCGTCGTTCGGCTTGACGTCGCCGTTGCGAATGGCTTCCGCCCGCTGGACCAGCGTCTGCACGAAGGCTTTCAGCGACGGGCTCGCCGGGCAGGCGACGATGCGCGGCTTGCCGCCGCGCAGCTTCGGCACCGGCAGATCCAGCATCTCCGCCGTGCGGATGTCGGCTACTTCGCCGAACACCGCCATAAGCTCGGGCACGTTGATGAACCGCGCGAAGCGCGTGTGCATCCGGTAGCCACTACCGTCCGGCGCAATCTCCAGCGCCGTGACGCTCTCGCCGAAAGTGGCGGCCCAGGCATCGAACTGTTGCAGCCCGAGTTCCTCCAGCCGGTTGGGCTGCAGGTAGCGCATCATGGTGTGGATCTCGGCCATGGTGTTGGCCACCGGCGTCGCCGTCGCGAACACCACGCCGCGCTGCGCATGCCCATGGAGCTGCATCGTGTAGCGCGTCTTCAGGAACAGATCGAAGGCGCGTTCCGAACTCGTCAGCGGCAGACCCGCCACCCGCGTCATCTTGGTGAACCGGTAGAGGTTCTTGTGCAGGTGGGCTTCATCCACGAACAGGGCGTCGATACCCAGCAGTTCCCAACTGAGCTGGTCGTCCTTCTTCTGGTCGGCCGACAGCTTTTCCAGCCGCACCGCCCAGTTCTTCTTCATCGCCTCGAGTTGCTTGACGATCCGGTTGGACCGGTCGTTGCTCTTCTCGGCGCGTACCGCCATTTCTATTTCATGGATGATCTCCTTGATGAATCGCTCGCTGAATCGCGGCGACATCCTGATGCGCTCGAAGCTCGAGTGCGTGATGACTACCGCGTCCCAATCGCCCGTGGCGATGCGCGACACCAGCTCGCGCCGGCGGTCGCCTTCCAGGTCCTCCTTGCTCGCCATCAGCACCGACGCGTTCGGATAGAGCCGGACGAATTCCGCCGTGTACTGGGCCAGCATGTGGTTGGGGATCACATGGCAGGGCTTATTGACGAAACCCAGCCGGCGCAACTCCATGCTGGCGATGACGCATACCGCCGTCTTGCCGGCACCGACCACATGGAAGAGGCCGGTGTTGCCGGACTGCACGATGCGCCACACCGAATCCAACTGGTGCGGATGCAGCACGAAGCAGCGGGAGAATCCCGGCAACTTCAGGTGCGAGCCATCGAAGCGCCTGGGCCGCGTGGCGTTGAACAGGTCGTTGTAGATCCTGCACAACTTCTCGCGCCGTTCGCTATCTTCGAAGGCCCAGCCGGCGAACCGCTCCTTGATCAGGCCCAGCTTCTCCCGCGCCGCCAGCGTCTCGTCGGGATTGACGAAGTACTTGTCGGTCAGCGGATCGCGGTCGCGCACGGTCGGCACCTGCACATTGAGCGCGCACTGCACGATCTCGATCGCGTTCATGCGCGAGGTGCCGAATTCCTGGGTCACCTTCACGTTCTGCCGCGCTTCCCACTCGCCGTACTTCACCGACCAGGCGCCGGCTTCGGCCGAGTAGCCCACCTGGCAGTCCTTGAGTTCCAGGACCTCTTGGATGAACGCCTCGACGTCGAGGGCCGGAATCCACACCGCGCCTAGGCGCGGCTCGATGGCCGCCGGTGGCAGGTCTTCCGGTTGCACCTGTTCCAGCGCGTCGATGTTGCGCTGGTAGGTCCTCCCGGAGAGCATCGCCTGCTTGAGCTTCGCTTTCACGTTGCCCGACAGGTAGTCGTCGGCGGTCTTCCATTCCCCGTCGGCCGGGTCGAGGAACACCTGCGCCGCTCCGGCCAGTGCCTCCAGCACCGCAGCTTCGGGTGCCCCAAGCAGTTCGGCCATGTAAGCCGGATCGACCCGGCCACGCCACTGGACGGACGCGGCCAGCGCCTCGGCCGGCTCGCCCGCGGTGCTCGGTTCGACGACCATGGTCAGCGTGCGCCGGGTGAACAGCGCAGCCTTGCGGGCCGTGTCGGCCTCTTCGTCGTAATGCTCCAGCGACAGCAACAGCGGATAGTCCGGGTCGCGCCGGAACGCGTGCGCATTGGCGCGCGTGGACAGGCAACCGTACCGCGACACAAAGCGCTCGTAGGTCCCGTTGAGCATGGCTCGCAGGTGACCCAGCCGACGGTCGCCCGCATCCGCCAACTGCGCGTCGAGCAGGGCCCGGGCGTGGTCGCGGATGGCGCACAGGCCGGTGACGCGGGCCCGTTGCGTGGCGTTGAGCTGGTCATGGACATCGACCATCTCGCTGCCCTCGACCCGATGCACCCGCCCCTGGTGGAGACGGTAGCTGCCAGGACGGGTACCGGCCTCGGCCGGGACCACCACTCGCAGCGGGGCTGCCTTGTGCGCCACCGGCCGGTAAGCACCGGCCGGCAGCAAGGCGATGCGCTCGGCCAGGGCCGCCTCCAGGTCGCCCTCGAACACGGCGACCGGCACTTCCTCGTAGCCATTGCTCTCGCGGCGGATGCGGCCGATGCACAACTGCGGGTGCTCGGCGTACCAGGCGTTGATCGGCAGGTAGCGCTCGTAGCACTGGGGGTGCCGGAGGATGTCGGGCACCGCGCCCAGCTTCAGCCAATCCGCCTCGACCGCCTCGGCCCGCTGCCGCTTGCGCAGGAACAGGATGTCGGTCTGCACCTCGGTGGACGCGATGCCGGCGAAGGTGCCCTTGGGGAGCCGGATGGCACCCAGCAGGTGAGCCTGACTTGCGATGTACTCGCGCACCGCGTCGTACTGGGCATCCATCGTGTGGCTGCTGGTAATGAAGCACAGCAGCCCACCGGGACGCACCAGGTCGAGGGCGCGGCCAAAGAAGTAGTTGTGGATGCTGAAGCGGGCATAGGCCCGGTTGCTCACGTCGGCGACCTTGTACTTACCGAACGGGACGTTGCCGATCACCAGGTCGAACCAGTGGTCGGGCAGCGGGGTTTTCTCGAAAGGGGAAATCCGCACATCCACGCCGCCGGGCGCGTAGAGCGCCTTGAGGATGCGGCCGGAAACCCGGTCGATCTCGACGGCGGTGACGCTGCTGCGCTCGGCCAAGGCTTGCGGCATGGCGCCGATGAAGTGGCCGATGCCAGCGGCGGGTTCCAGGATGCGCCCGCCGGTGAAACCGAAGCGCTCCACCGCCTGCCATATCGCCTCGATCACGGGGACCTCGGTGTAGTGGCTGTTGTTGACGGAGGCGCGCGCCGATTCGTAGTCCTCGGCACTGAGCATCGCCTGCAAGCGACGGGCACGTTCGGCCCAGGCGCTGTCGGCAGCTTCGAGATTGAAGCTGGCGGGCAAGCCGCCCCAGCCGGTGTAGCGTTGAAGAACCTGGCGATCATCCGTACAGGCCGGCCGGCCTTCGGCTTCGATCTGGCGCAGGAGCGTGATTGCTGCCAGGTTGGCCTCGAACTTCGCGGTCGGGCCGCTCAGGTGCTCCAGGTCGGCGCGGGTCAGTTGCGGCCAGAGGATGCGCGGGGCGGCCTCGGTCGCGGTGGCCACAACCCGCCAGTTGGCGCGGACAGAGACTACAGACTGCTCTTGCTCTACGTCGCTGAGGTTCTCGACGTGAATGACTTCGACAGGCTCGGCGGGCCCGCAAGAAACGGAAAGGCAAAACTGCTCTGCAGGGCGGGGCAGGGTCGGGGCCGCTGGGTCGAACCCGGGCAGCCACAGGGAAGGCGCGGTAGGACGGGCCATCGGTGTGTTCTCCAAGGAAAACGGGGAACACAACGCCCTATCGGGGAGGCGGGCTCCCCGGGTGGGATGGGCAAGAAAACGGTCGTGGACGACCGGTTGGCAAAGGCCAGACGTACGCGACCGGGCCGGGCTTCATGGCGAAGCCGGCATATCGGGTACGAGGCGGCGAGCGCCAGGGCTTGGAAACCAGCCGACGAGCGTCGGCCGGCGCAGGGCTCAGTTCAGCGTAGTGCGCGGAACCAGGGGCAGCCATCGAGCGCTGCCACGACAAGAATGCGGGTAACGACCGCAACGCCCGAGGCGACTCGGGAGCGCTCGAACGAGCGCGCGTTGGCCGAAGCCAGATGCCCTAACAGTGTGCCGTCCGGCGAACGGCCGTGCGCACCGGTCGGCCATTCGCCTGCGAAATCCCTGGTGGAGCAGGCGGGTTGCGGGTGGCAATGGATCGAGCGTCCACGAGTCCGGTACCTGTCGCTAATGGTTGTGTCCCACCGAGTGGTGGCTTCGCAGTCAGTGTATGGGGAGAGCAGGATGGGGCTTGCGCACCCGCATACCCTCCGACCTCCGATCATTACCACTCCGCCCAAGAATACTTTCCATTTGCATACAGCGCATGATAAATTTAAACAAATTTATGTGATCACACAATTTCTTATCCCTGATGTCCTCACTCTTTACTTGGCTTGGTAACTCAGACCTCCGCGCGTCAGAAGATGCGCTGGGCGCGGACTCTGGCCCCATCTTGACGGCTCTGGAAACGGGTGCGTACGAGTGCCTGGTGCTTTTGTCCGATCACGAGCAGCAGAGAACGCAGAACTATGTGATGTGGCTGCGCGGCAAATTCGCGGGCAATATTGACGCGCGTTACGCAAAACTGCGCAGCCCCACCAATTTCGAAGATATTTACGTTGCCGCCAACGAAGCGGTGTCTGCAACGCTATCTTCATCCCCTGGGCTGCAAATCACTTTCCATGTGAGCCCAGGCACCCCTGCCATGGCCGCAGTGTGGGTGTTATTGGCAAAAGCCAAGTACGGGGCCAGCCTCATAGAGACCTCTCGTGAGCATGGCGTGCGCCCGGTCGTAGTCCCATTTGATCTGGCGGCTGAATTCCTTCCCGCTGCAAACAAACAAGCTGACGAAGCCCTCGCGCAGCTTGTACAAGGATTGCCCCCCGCTGCGCCGGAGTTCTCCAGCATCATCCATCGCTGCGCCCCGATGAAGCGCGTAGTCGCGATGGCGCAGCGACTGGCGCAGCGGGATCTGCCTGTGTTGATCCAGGGCGAGTCCGGAACTGGCAAGGAGCTGTTTGCGCGCGCAATTCATGCCTCAAGCAAGCGAAAAAGCGCGCCGTTCGTGGCGGTCAATTGCGGAGCCATACCACTAGATCTCATAGATTCTGAGCTCTTTGGTCACGAAAAGGGTGCGTTTACTGGCGCTCACACTAGCCGCGCTGGTCACTTTGAGTCGGCTGATGGTGGCACGCTATTTTTGGACGAAATCGGTGAGCTTCCACTGTCGTCGCAGGTCCGATTGCTTCGCGTGCTCCAAGAGCACGAAGTTACTCGTCTCGGGGCCAGCAAGCCCCGAAAAGTCGATGTGCGCATCATTGCCGCCACTAATCGAGTCCTTCCGGAAGAGGTTCGGGCCGGTCGATTCAGAGAGGATGTGTTTCACCGAATTGCTGTTGGCATCTTGGCCCTGCCTCCGCTGCGGAATCGAGAGGGAGACATCAACCTACTGATCGATGCCTTACTTGCTCAGATCAACCGCGAAGCAACATCACAGCCCGGCTTTAAGCATAAGGTATTGTCTGTTAGCGCAAGAAATCGTCTGCTGCGCCACGCGTGGCCGGGTAACGTGAGGGAGTTGCACAACGCTCTTCTGCGAGCCTCGATCTGGGCACCTTGGGAGGAAATTGCAGCCGAGGAGGTGGCTGAAGTTCTCGCGCTGACATCCAGCCACACAGACGACACTATTCTTGGGGCGGCACTTGGCGAAGCGTTCTCCCTGCCTGATTTGATGGGAGAAGTGGCTCGCCACTACCTCGAGAGGGCTATGGCGCAGAGTCACGGAAACAAGACCGAGGCAGCGAAGCTGCTGGGCCTTGGGAGCTACCAAACCCTGACAAATTGGCTGGCCAAGTACCACTCAAAGACCTGTGGCACGGATGGTGCTTCATGATAAGAACTTTTATGAACTGGAGGCCGAGTCATGGGATTTGCAAAATACCAAGAAGATATCGTGAGCCGTTATGTCGGCGATTTCGCGATGCGCACCACTCAGCCGCCAGCATCACCGCACAAAGCCGCAACCCCGAATACGAAAAATCAACCTGAGCAAAGGACAAGGAAAATGAGCAGTCTCAAAAAATTTGCTGTCGCGGCCCCCCGGCCTCTTCCCGTGATCGTCTTGGCTGACGCGAGCGGCAGCATGGGGGAGAACGGCAAAATCGAGGCGCTCAACGCTGCGATGAAGGACATGGTCTCGACTTTCTCCAAGGAAAGTCGCCTGCGCGCTGAGATTCAAGTTGGCTTGATCACATTCGGCGGAAAGGCACAGATGCACCTACCGTTGGTTGCGGCACACAGCGTCGCTGGATTCGCTGAATTGAAGGCTGAAGGCGTGACGCCGATGGGTGCTGCATTTGACCTCGCCCGTCAGTTGCTGGAGGACAAGGATCGCATTCCCTCTCGGGCATATCGACCTGTTTTGATTCTCTTGTCTGATGGGCAGCCGACCGACGACTGGGAAGCGCCTTTCAATGCACTCTGCCAATCCGAGCGGGCGCAGAAGGCAACCCGACTTGCGATGGCGATCGGTCCTGATGCCGACGAAGCAATGCTGAGGGATTTCGCTAACGACGTAGAAGCACCCATTTTCAAGGCGCACAACGCTCGGGACATCCATCGCTTCTTCCGAGCAGTGACCATGAGCGTTACCACTCGCACTGCAAGCCAAAATCCCGATCTTTCAACCGCCTTTGTTGTTCCGCCGCCAGATGATGATGCACTGGACCTCGACTTCCAATGAGGTTTATTGCCTGCGGCGCGAGCGTGATCGGCCCCAGACACCTAGACCTGCGTGAGCCTAACCAGGACGCTATGGCCTTGACGGGCTGCCGGGACGGTTGGATTGCGGCAGTGGCTGACGGACTGGGATCTCGAACTCATAGTGATCTGGGGGCACGTCGCGCCTGTCAGGTTTCCAGACGGATCTTGCGCGCCGCACCGAACAGCTTCGATTTACCTGCAACGCTGCCATTGATTCATCAGCAGTGGCTTGAAGCCGTTGAGCCAACAATGCCGAGAGACGCCGCTACGACGCTGTTGTTCGCACGCGTAACTGCTGAGGGCGATATCCATGCTGCTCAATTGGGTGATGGCTTGCTGCTGGTGAGATGCGCTGGCGAGTTTCGTCGCATTACGCCCGAACGCACCGCCTATGGCAATCAGACGTGGGCACTTGAGTCCACACACGTGCAGGACAAATGGAGTACCGCAGAGGGCCGACTCGCCGAGCCCGGGGATGGCTTAGTGCTCATGACGGATGGTGTGGCCGATGATCTTGAACCGGACCAACTCACTGACTTCTTTGATGCGCTTTACCAAGACCTGAACACTCGGAATCGCCGCAGAGGTCGGCGCTGGCTGCAGTCTGAATTGAATGACTGGGCAACCCCCCTGCACAGCGACGACAAAACACTGGTGGCCATATTTAGGACGTCCAAATGAGCACAACAACAGAAGCACCGAAGAAGAACAGGACTGTGCTAGACCAACACGGTCAGACCTATGAGTTGACGGGGCGTATCGGTGAAGGCGGACAGGGGGTCGTCTGCACGACCAACTACCCCAACGTTCTCGTAAAAGTTGCGCGCGCAACCACAGAAGAAAAGAGAGCCAACTGGGCAAACAAAATCCGAGCGCTTATGCGCCAGCCGCTTGAAGGCCTCCCTATCGCCCATCCGTTGGCCCTCATCACGCAGCCGCAGCCTGGTTACGTCATGGAATTGATGGATGGACTCGCCCCGATGACTGATCTTATGCAGGTGGCGACAGATGCCTTGATGTCGGAAGACGGTCTCTCCGGCTATGTGAAAACAGGCGGCTTGTCACGTCGGTTGAAGATTCTCGCTCGCCTGGCGCGAGTACTGGCTGAGCTGCACGGCCGTGGTCTGGCCTATGGAGATCTCTCTCCTGCAAATGTCTTCGCATCGCAGTCACTTGAATACGCCGAAGTTTGGTTAATCGACGCCGACAACGTTGCCAGTCAGTCGCGTGATGGCCAGCAAGGTGTGTTCACTCCAGATTACGGGGCCCCCGAAATCCTACGGGGTGAGTCTGGCATCAATACGCTGACGGACAGTTGGAGTTTTGCGGTCATAGCGTTTCGCGTCCTCACTCTGGCGCACCCACTCAAGGGGAATGTCGTCCTTGAAGGTGAGCCCGAGCGCGAAGAGGCTGCTCTGCGTGGCGAACTACCTTGGGTAGATCACCCAACTGATCGCAGCAACGCCCTGTTGATAGGTCTACCCCGCGAGATCACGCTCAACGCTCCACTCCGTGCGCTGTTTGAAAAATGCTTCAATGCCGGGCTGAATACCCCCGGAGAGCGGCCGAGTCTTAATGAGTGGGCTGATGCCTTCGAGGCTGCCACAGGTCATTGCGATCAATGCGAATCCTGTGGCAGTACGTTCTTCTACACCTCAAAACAGATTTGTCCATTTTGTGATCACTCGCAGGACAAGAGTCGCACGATCCTGTTGCAGGAATATCGCTACATACCACCCGAGCTACTTCGGGAAGGCTTGACGGAGGATGTGCCAGAGTCGTTGATTCGAAAGGAATGTTGGACCCGCACCGGTAAGGCCCTAGTGCTGAGCATGAACCCCGCCGAATTGAAGACTCTGCCTTTGGGGACCTCTTTGTATGCGGACGCGATTGCGCTATGCACTGTCCAGTTAGCCAAGGATGGGTTGTGGATAGAGCCCTCGGCCAGCGCGCGAATCTCCTTACAGAGAGCATCCGATGACAAAGTCGTCGCGGTTGCCCGTAGGCAGCGGCTTAAGTCTGACAGTCGTTCAGGTACGTCGTTCTGGCTCCACCTTGGCGCCGTAGACGAAGAACACGTCGTATGGCGTTTCAACTGGTGAGCCAACGATGAAACTCAACGAATATTCTCTCCTATCGAGCGAGCTTGTTCAGTTCGCCTGTGACGAGTCGGCCACTGATTGGCAGATCGGCGAGGCAGTATCAGTGCAGGCGCACGGCAGTGACTATTTCATCCGACAGGGTGATTCAGTTTGCGTTGGCAAAGCATTGGGAGGCCAGGATCGGATTGCGATACAGGTGCAGCGAGGCCTGACATTGTGGATCTTGCGAAGTCGACATGAAAAGGTTCTCCAGCTTCAATCGCTGGATTTGGTCGAACAGCTCCAGCTGGATATGGCGGTTTCTGTTGACGAGGCCATTGCCGAGCAGTTGGCCAGCAAGGGTGAGATTTCCACTCCTGACGTACAGGCCGCCATAGTGTGGTTGAGCGATCGCTTTGTCAGTGCTGATGACATACCCGGCTCGGTAATGGAGCGCGTTTTTCTTGGCCGTTTCGACAATGCTTCTGATGATGGCTTCGTGCTATTCGGAGCGGGCTGGCGTGGCACGGTCAAGCGAGATATGGGTGCGCTGAGACTGATGAGCGTGACTCGTCTGAGGGGGGCTACCGCACGGCTGGCAATGGCCGTAGGCAAGATCTCCTTCCAAGATGCCAGTGTCGCCGTGCAACTCCAGAGTACGGAGCAGCGCGCGCTCTTGGATGCTGCGCTACGCGACAACGGAAGCTACCTGCGCCTATGGCAGGAATACGGCGCACTTGAATGGGAACAGGCTCGAGATTGCGCGAGGGAGCTTGGCTCTCTTCGGTTCAAGAACGCTGATCTCATCGAGGGTGAGCTCTGGGCCTGGTTTCTAAAAGTTGATGTTGACCACCTGAAGGATTTCCGGAAGCGATGGAAAGCCTTGGCTTTGTCAGTCACGACGCAAGTGGAACTTGGGGAGAAAGAACTCGATCTTGATTCCGCAGTTGAAGACGCACCGGAAAAAGGCGAACGGGCACGGCGTCGTCCAGTTCGAGGGGTATTACGGTTTGAGAAAGACGGCGTTGTCTTAATTCCAAGCCAGGACCGGCGCTCAGAACGGCCACCAGCCAACGGCTTCATCTACTATTCACTATCGGGTGACGAAGCTGTACAGACCCGTCGTGCGCGTGCAAGGCAATCCATCAATGATGGACGCCGATTGCCGCAATTGAGCTACTTGCTGGAAGGGGTGGCCCCGCCAAGCGCCCGGCGGCGTCAGCTCGTTGGCTTATCCACCTACGCCAAAGCATGCTTCAAGGGCCCTCCAACCGAGCGCCAGAAACTGGCCTTGGATGTGGCAATCAATACGCCGGATATCGCGCTGATCGTCGGCCCACCTGGGACGGGGAAAACCCAAGTCATCGCTGCACTGCAGCGTCGCCTTGCCGAAACGCTAGGCGAAAACTCATTGCAGCACCAAGTGCTGATCAGTAGTTATCAGCACGATGCCGTCGACAACGCCCTTAATCGTGCTGAAGTCTTTGGCTTGCCTGCCGTTCGCATTGGCGGTCGATGGCGCCGTGACGAAGGTGGTGTCGACCCCGTTGGTGTTTGGTGTGAACGCAAACGAAAGGAAATCGCTGTCCGCCTCGACGCGATTCAGCGAGACGAGCCCCTGACCCAGCCATTGGAAGAGCTTGATCAGCGGATCACGGCATTGAGACTCGCAAGCTTGTCGTCACAGGAACGCCAAACACAGTTCGAGCAAATCGATGTTTTGTTGCACCAGTTGTTCGATCTGGATATTCGTCTCCCGGCCAATATTAAAGACCGGTGGGATCAGTTCCTTGCTCAGCAGAAAAGAGTCGAAACCCAGCGTCAGGCCAACGAGCCTGCTGGGCTTGTGCGACTGCTGCGGGCTCTGCGGACCAGTTCCATCGGGTTCGCCGATGACGGCCCGGACAGAGCTCATCAGCTTGAGCGCACTCTGCGACGTGGCAGCGTCAAACTCGAAGAGTCGGAGTGGAAGTTGCTCCAGCGACTTTCAACGGTAGCCGATGCTACGGCAGCAGACCTTTCTGAATTGGCTGCCTTTAAGCTGTCCATGCTGGATCGACTGAGCCCTGATTACAGGCCCCCGCAGCTTAAGCAGGCATTGAGCGGCGAAGCACTTGGTCTCTTGGCCGATATCGAGCACGCAATCGACGCACCCTTGCGCCAATCTCGCCGTGGCATTTCTGCGGTAGTGGCCTCGTACCACGCGGCACTTGCCCAGGCCCCCAATGAGGCAGCGAGAGCTGTCCGGGAGTACGCCAGCATTGTCGGTGCGACGTGCCAGCAGTCGGCTGGTAAGGCTATGAGTAGTCTGAAGGAGTTGAGCGACCTAGAGGCCTCCGAGGGAATTGAATTCGACACGGTTGTCATTGATGAAGCTGCAAGAGCAAACCCTCTCGACCTCTTTGTTCCTATGGCAATGGCGCGCCGTCGCATCATCCTGGTTGGCGACCATCGACAGCTTCCTCACCTCGTTCAGCGGGAGTTGGAAGATGAACTCATTTCCAAGCAAAGCCTGACTGAGGCTCAAGCGAAGGCGTATGAGCAGAGTCTTTTTGAGCGGCTGGTGAAACAGCTTAGAGAGCAAGAGAAAGTCGACAATATCAAGCGCGTTGTGATGCTCGATACGCAGTACAGAATGCATCCGACATTGGGTGATTTCATCAGCCGGCAGTTCTATGAGTCTGAGGGACTTGACGTCTTGCACTCAGGACGACCAGCGCAGGATTTCGCCCATTCGATCCTTGGCTACCAAGGTAAATGTGCTGCTTGGTTAAATGTTCCTCTGCAGGACGGAAAAGAAAAATACCTAAAACCCGGTTATGAGCGACGGGCTGAGGCAAGTGCGATTGCAAAAGAGGTCAAACGGATCGCAGATTCATGTGGGCCGACATTGAGTATTGGCATCATCAGTTTTTACCGCGCCCAATGCGACCTCATTCTTGAGGCGCTCGTCGACCAGGGCCTTGCAGAAGAAGAGGACGGTGAAATCCGGATTGCGCGATCTTACCGGCAGACCGAGGCAGGTGATGAGCGCCTGCGTGTCGGCACAGTCGACGCGTTCCAGGGCAAAGAGTTTGATGTCGTCTTCCTGTCTATTGTGCGAGCTAACGACGTAATCGTTTCCGCTCAAAAGGAAGGCGATGAGCGTGAACGATTGCTAAACGGTAAGTATGGTCACTTGCGCTTGGCAAATCGCTTGAATGTGGCGATGAGCCGCCAGAGGAAGCTCCTTGTTGCCGTTGGTGACCAACGCATGGCTGAAGGCCCCGAGTCCGAGGAAGGCGTCCCGGCTCTGACTGCGTTCCTAAAGCTTTGCAGAGAGGAGATGGCACATGGTCGCTGATCGCTATCTCCGCTTCGATGTGCGCCGTCCCCCTGGTGGGCGCCCGTTTCTGTGGCCTGTTCGAGTTTGGAAGGTTCTTTATCCAACAAAGCGTGTCCTGAAGCTGAATTTGTTCCAGCAGGCGATCCTTGGACTTGCACGGGCTCGATGCCAGGACAGCTCGGAAATGGCGGAACTGCTGGGGCTAGACCGAGAGCTCGTGGCGTTCATCATTGCGACACAACTGATCCCCAACGGCTGGATGACTACCTTGGGGGCAGTTACTGCTCAAGGTGAGCGTGTTCTCGAAGAGGCTCAGGATGCCAGCGAGGAAGTCCGCATGGGATACGCGTATCAAGATGCGATCTCGGGGAATTGGCTGCCTCGATTCACGGAGGAATTGCCAGAGATTGAAGCGAAGAGAATCGATGAGCGTGGTTACCCGATATTCCTGCGTGATCTGGATTCTGGAAAAGAAGATCGACCGTTCCGCCTGAATCACTTCCGGGAAAGTGCACTGGACATGGGGGCGCTCTTTGATGCATTCGAGCGCTATCGGACCGATCACGACCACGCCAAGCAGCGTGATGACGAACTTCCGACACGTGTCCGCATTGAGAGCCTGAGCTTTGTCGAAAGCTCAGCGCAGCCCATGTGGTTGTGGACTTGGATCTTCCCGGACGAGGCCGGGCCACAACCATGGCTGGTTGCCGACCCGTTCGGGCTGCAGCAGGCTGCATCATGGTTGCGCAAGCCATTACAGGAAGTCCTACCGCGAAACGATGGTCTTGCGCGCTACATCTCTGATGCAATAGGTGAGACAAGATCGAACGACTTGTCGGCAGAGGAGTGGCTGCGTTCTCTGGAGAACCAGATCGATTTGACACTGCTAGCGGACTACAGCTGGTCACGGAAGGTGCCACTTGTTGAGGGATATCTCGCTAGCGTTTTGAGAAGAAGAGCGTTACTCGCAGGTCAGGAGAGGTCTTGGCAGGAGGATGTGACTAGTCTTCTCATTGAGACTCATAACTTGGCAGAAAGTGTGCTGCAGTGGCTGTTGAAAGCGTATCCAGCTGACATCAGGAGATTGCCCCATTGGAAAGATCAGCGGGACTGGAAGGATGGGGAAGCTCAGTACTACCTCCAGTTTTTCAATCTTTCGTGTCTCACAGATGACGTCATCAAGCGGCTTTCAGAACAGCGCTTGGATCAGGTGAGAACTGCTGTGAAACGCGGTAGCAGTTCGCTCAAGGCGTTGTGTTTTGCGGGACTGCTAGGGACGGTGGATCAAGTTGGCCATCCCTTCCTCAATCTATCCGCTGATGAACTGCGACTGAGTCGCCTGCTTGATATGGCCGACGCTCGAAACAAAAAAGCAGGGCATTCTGGCGGCGAAAGAATCGAGCGAGAAGACGCCATGGAATACGCTGACTTTGTCATCGAATGGGTTCAAATTTTTAAGGGCTGGTATTGATATGGCAAAACACCATAAGGGGAACAAAACCCCAGCGGCGCAACACACGAATACTGCACAAAGTGCAGTAGCGTCGGCATGGCAGAAAGCAACTACTGGCATTGGCGCCATTGCATCGCTTGTGCAAAGTGATGCTTCCGTCGTGACGCTACCCGACTTGGACAAAGATCAGGTCAGCGCGTTGGACAAAGCTGAGCCCGAGAAAAAAGTCGAGCTTGAGAAGCTGTTGGCGGAGATCTCCGATGCCGCAAGGAAAATTCGTGAGCTACACGAAGATGTTCAGAAGCGCACGGATGACCTCGCTCGTAAGGAAGAGGCTTTCTCCCGCCGAAGTGATGAAAACAAAAAACGAACTGAAGAGATCCACAAACTCGACGACGAGTTGAAGCAAAGACAAGTTGAGATCAAAAAATCTGAGTCGAGTTTGGCTGACAAGGAGCGCGAACTTGAAAAGCGGGAGCTGGATGCACGCTCCGAATTTGCCGCGAAAAACATTGCGGCACTGAGTGACCTCAAAAAAGAGATCCTGGAGCTAGAGGCGAAGAAGACAGAGATCCAACTTGGCATCCATCAGGCGGAGCAAAAAGCACGTGATAACGAGTCTGCGCGCGCCTCGGAGCTGATGGAACGTGAAGCGGAGAGCGCAAGCAAGGAGAGGAGTCTTCAGCAGCAGCAACGACGGCTGGATACAGAGTGGAAAGAGCTAGAACGCGAACGAACGCAGATCCGTGAAGATGCGCTACGCGAGGCCAGCCAGGAAATTGCGAGATTGACTGAGGCCCGGCAACGATCTGAGGCTCGCCTCGAAAAGGTGTACCGCGATTGGTCATTGACTGAACAGAAACTTGAGCAATACCGCGAGTTCTCAGAGGCATTGGCGGGACGGTCTGCACGCGAGATTCTTGACGAGTTGGCTGCTCACAAGCGTCGAGTCACTCAGCTGGAGAACCAAATTGCAAACAGTCAAGATGATCAGCTGCAATCAGAAAACGAGTCGCTGCGAAAACTTCGAGATGAGCAAAAGGCTCAACTCGATGAGGTCCATGTGGGATTGGCTGATGCAAAGGCTCAGCTTCATCGCCTGCGTCTCGGCGTCAGTGACAAAGAGAACCTGGAAAAAGAAAAGCGCGCCCTCGAAAAGAACAATCAGATCTTGAGTGCAAGGCTGAATGACTTGGGCAAAACGGTGGATGACCTGACCCAGTCACAGCAATCCGAAAAGCCGTTCCCACAAATGGCATGGATGGATTCAGCATCTAATGCAGACTGGATCAAGGATCGTAAGGCCAAGGAGTTGAGCCTGCCCGAGCAGGACGTTCCTGATCTGAAAAAATTCTCGGTTGAATTGCAGCACAGGATCGCTCAAGCGGAGGACGGTGCAACACTGCATTTCCGTCTGGAAGATATTCAGTTACTCATCGCAGGGTTGGCCATGAGCCAGCTTCACATCTTTCAGGGGATCAGCGGCACAGGCAAAACGAGCTTGGCGAAGGCATTCGCAAAGGCTATGGGCGGCCATTGCACTGACATTGCCGTCCAGGCCGGATGGCGAGATCGTGATGACCTGCTAGGACACTACAACGCATTCGAGAAGCGATTCTATGAGCGCGACTGCCTGCAAGGTCTCTACCGGGCGCAAACTGGCGCCTACAAGGACCGGTGCAACATCATCCTGCTTGATGAGATGAATCTTTCGCGTCCGGAGCAGTATTTTGCTGAATTCCTTTCGGCTCTCGAAAAAAATGATCCAAGAGAGAGATTGATCAGTTTGTCGGAAAGTCAGTTGCCAAATGCACCGGCGCTGCTTGTCGAGGGTCGAAGGATTCGAGTCCCACATAACGTCTGGTTCGTAGGCACTGCGAACCACGATGAGACCACGAACGAGTTCGCTGACAAAACCTACGACCGCGCACACGTCATGACGCTTCCCCGACACGAAGCAGGATTCAAGATTGAGCCGAAACTGAAGGCCAGCTTTAGCTATGGATCATTGATGGAGCGCTTTGATGGCGCTGTGACCCAGAACGCCGACGAAGTTGAAGAGTTGTTGGCAGAGTTGACCACGGGGCCGCTCACGAGCATTTTGCAGGATCGCTTTGACCTTGGATGGGGCAATCGACTCGAGCGTCAGGCTATGCGATTTGTCCCTGTTTATATGGCCGCAGGCGGCCGCAAAGAAGACGCTCTGGATCATTTGCTTGCTAGCCGAGTATTTCGGCGCGGCAAGGTCACTGGTCGATATGATGCGACGATAGATGATTTAACAGCCATCGAACAAGCGCTTACTACTGTTTGGAAGGGGTGGAAATCGGAGCCTCGCCGTTCCATTGCTCTGTTGGCTGAAGACCGTCGCCGTAAGGAACGTGGCGCATGATATTTCTGGACCGCCTTACTGGTGGGAAGCTCAGTGAACTACCCGACGCGTTCCTGCCGGGGCGGTATTGCTTGCTTAAGCCACTTGTAGTCAACGGACACAGCCACTTGCAGCCCGGCGATCTGCTATCGGATGACGGCTCTGGCGTCATCCGGATTCAAGATGCTGAACGCCAAGTGCGCTCCACCGAGCAGACCGACGATGAGCAGGCAGAGTCCGATCTTTCCGCTGAGGCAATTGTTGCAATCGCTGGGAAACTCACTCACGCACAGGGTGCAAGCGTCTCGCCGATGCTTCCGGCTGAGATGGCAGCGCAGTGTGCACTTGAAGAGATCGAGCGGAACTTGGCCACTGTACTCAGAGACGGTCATTTGCACTCAATATCCGACAGGCCCCGAAGAGACCTGCGGTATGACGACTTGGTTGCACCCGTGGCGCGCGCACGCCGTCTTGCGACATCGGCTTTAAGTCACCTTGCCTCTCACTCAGATTGCTGGCAGCAGCGCACGCTCAGCAGCGTCCAACCTCGCAAGGTCCTCGCTCGTTTCAGCGAGGACGACTATGCCATCTATGAGAACCGGCTCTATAAGCGATTGCTGGATCGGCTTGATCGACACCTTGCAAGGAGACTGGCTCGCATCCGGGGTGTCAATTCACGGCTAGAACGAGCCTTAGAGTTTCAAGGGTCAGAACAGACGCATTTTCGACTTCGAGAGGATATTTGCCGCCTTTGGGGTGAGTCATATCTTGATGACAAGACCGGGATGCAGTTGGAGGCAGGAAAGCTGGCTCTCGCCGAGCTGGAGTCTCAGTTGCGTGCAGTCAGAGGTTTGAAGCAACGGGGTCTTTATTCGCTGGTGCCAGCAGCTTCGGTAGTCCCCGCCCAAATTCATCGAACAAATATTCTGAATCACGACCCTCACTATCGCCATCTGCCTCCTCTATGGGAAAAGCTGAAAGATGATCGAGAGGAACGGCTATTGCCCCCGGAAGAGCGCTTGGCGCGACAACTGCAATTGCAACACGCTTACGTCAGCTACGTCGGTCTAGTGATCAGACGTGCTCTGGAACGCTATGGTTTGCGCATGGCAGGTGGAAAGTATGTGTTCAGTTGGGCTGATTGGAGCTTCGTACTCAAGCATGAGGCGCATGATTGGGTCGTAACTCAGCCTGACGGATCTGCTCTGAGGATCGTACCGATTGCCTGGTTCGGCGCGTCCATAAAGGGCAGCGAGACTCTGGAGCCTGACCGCATTGTGTGCTGGCCAGGCACTTCAGCCAGTGTCGCATCACCGCAGTGTCTCCCTGTCTCACCATTGGATCTTTACGTCGTGGAGAAAGTGGGGAAATTGATCGATGAATGGATGTTGCGGCAATTGCTCCACGGTCATGGCCGAAAACTTGGGCCTCTCCCCACACCGGCTAAAAAACTGACAGAGGCATGGCCCGAGCAGTTCGAATCTATTTCTCCAACGCACGTTAGGCTTCTCGCACCAATCGATGATCAGAAAGCAGCCGAACTGAGAGCATCCCTCAGAGGTTCGGCGAACCCACAAGTTGAGGACGCCGTCGGCTCTGCCATCGAGCAGGTCGCAGCGCTTGCTCAGCTTTGTGGCCATCCGGCGCGGTTTGAACCAGGTCAGCAACAAGACTTCTACTGCCAATGCGCGACTTGCCAGACGACGTGGTCGCTTAAGACAATAGGCAAAAGGCGGCACTTTTCCTTGCGGCCGAAGGGCGCGTCGAGCGTATCCGAGACCAACCGTTTTGTATGGTCTGGCAGGGATTGGCTGGAGTTCGACTTGGACTCAAATGGCCTAATCGTTGAGTCCACCCCGTGATTCAGATTCACCGGTCGGAAATGTGCCGCACAGCGTGAATGGCTATGAGGGGCTGCTTAACAAGGTTTGCTGACCGAATCAGTCAGCAGGCCGAATGACGGCCGAGGTCCTGACCGTGGTCGCGCATCACGTCTCACAGTGATGCCCAGAGGCTTGAAGGGCGGGGCGGGGATGAGATTCTGAACTTATGGACATGCCCCTCGGCATGCCTCCTTCAACCGTTCAGGAGCCCTCCGTATGAAATTCACGAAAGCCGAAATCGACACCATTATCGAGGCGTCGCCCCGTACCTTCGTTCCCTTCAACAAGTTGGTCCTCTCGGAGGACTATCAGGCGCGTGCCGGTGGCAGCACCCCGAAGATGAGCATCGCCGAACTCGCCGCCTCGATCAAGGAATGCGGCGTGTTGCAGAACCTGATCGTCGTAGATGGCGTGCGCGGCCACTACGAGGTCTGCGCGGGCGGACGCCGGCTCGAAGCGCTCACGCTGCTCGTGGGCAACGGCGACCTCGCCGAAAACTACCCGGTGCCCGTGCTGATCGTGCCGGCCGACAAGGCGCTGATCGCCAGCCTGTCGGAGAACTGCTTCCACATCCCCATGCATCCGGCCGACGAGTTCGCAGCCTTCGCCAAGCTGATCGGGCAGGGCAAGTCAGTCGAGGACGTGGCCGCTGCCTTTGGGGTCACCCCGTTGGTGGTCAAGCGCCGCATGAAGCTCGCCACCGTCTCGCCCAAGCTGATGGCCCTTTTTCGCGAAGACCAGATCGGCTTGGACTGCCTGATGGTACTGGCCTCGGTGGACGATCACCAGAAGCAGGAGCAGACCTGGGCCGCGCTGCCGTCGTGGAACCGCCGTCCAGACTACCTGCGCCAGATGCTGACCCAGGGCGAGATCGAGTCCGACCGCGATGCCGTCGCCAAGTACGTGACCCTCAAAGCCTATGAGAAGGCCGGCGGTGCGCTGCGGCGCGACCTCTTCAGCGACGACGACAAGAAGGTCTACCTGCTCGATGCGGCCCTCCTGGAAAAGTTGGCGACCGACAAGCTGCAAAAGCGGGCCAAGCAGATCGCGGCCGAAGGCTGGAAATGGGTCGATGTCCGAGTCCGCTATGCCTTCGACGAGTACGTCAAATATGGCGAACTGCGCAAGACGAAGCGCCAACCCGATGCCCCGGAGGCCGCCGCCTTGGCGGACCTGGAAATTCGCATTGCGGCACTCAACGAGCAGATGGAAGCATTGGCCGATGCGGACGGCGACGAGGACGCCTTCTACCGGCTCGAAGGCGAAGCCGAAGGCCTGGAGGAACAACGCAAGGCGCTCGACGAAACCCTCAGCGTGTGGCCGGTCGACCTGATGGCCCAGGCCGGCTGCGTCGTCCATGTCGGCCACAATGGCGCCGTCGCGGTGAAGTACGGCTTGATCCGCCCCGACGACCGCAGCGACATGGTCCAGGCCGCCCGCCAAGCCGCCGAAAACGGCACCGACGAACCCCTGGTGTCGCTGCCGGCGGCTAAGACCCGCCCGGTGCATTCCGAAAAGCTGATGCGTTGCCTCACCGCCCACCGGGTCGCCGCCGTCCAGGCCGAATTGCTCGACCGCCCCGACGTGGCGCTGGCCGCGATCACTGCGCATCTGGCGCAGAAGATTTTCCGGAGTAACGATCTCTACTATTGCCGCTCGGAGAACGTCTTCGCTATCAGCGTGACCGACAGCCAATCCGAACTGCGATCCGCCGCCGAGGGCATGGAGGCCAGGGCCGCCTGGGCGAAGCTTCAGGCCGAGCGCACGTCCTGGGCCGAGCGGCTGCCGGAGAACCTGGAGGAAATCTTCTCGTGGCTGCTCGCCCAGGAGCAGGCGACGGTGCTGGACCTGCTGACCTTCGTCGTTGCGGTCACCGTCACGGGCGTCTATGGAACCGAGCCCGAGCGGCAAAGCAACGACGCGTTGGCGCGGGCCTTGGGGCTGGACATGACTCAATGGTGGACGGCCACGGGGGTTTCCTACTTCAACCACGTCTCCAAGGCACGTGTCCTCGAGGTCGTCACGGAGGCCGTCGATGCCAATGCCGCCAGCCCGCTGGCCGCGCTCAAAAAGGATGCCGTGGTGACGGGGGCGGAACAGACGGTGGCCGGGAAGGGCTGGTTGCCCGCCTGCCTGCGCATCAACACCGCCCAAACCAGGCAGACGGAAGCGGCTGCGGACGACACGAGCAGAGTGCCCGGCGAGCCAGCCCTGACGGCGTGAGGCACGCCGCAAGGCGATGCCGGGCGGCGCAATCGTTTACGCCCGGCACCGGCTTGTCCGGACGCCGCTCACACCGGCACGGCCGCCCCGTCGTCATCGTTGCCCTTCGGCTCGGGCGAGCCAACCGGCCGGCCACCTGGCTTGATGATCGTGCCGATGTAGGCACCTGCGGCCCTTGCGCGCGCATGCCCTGCCAGCTGTGACACCGCCAGCCGCGCCGCCCGATCCAGTTCCGGGGATACTGGCCCGCCACCCCGGACCGGTGACGGCACACCAGCGACATCTTCATAGGCATCGTTGAGAACCCCATGGCGCAGGCCATGACCTGTCGCGCCCCGCTTGCGCAAGGTGATGCCGAATTTCTCCAGGACGTAGTCCAGCCGCCGCAGGTTACGCTTCAGGTCCCGACGCGGATCGCCCATGTGGGCGTCGCGACCGTCGACCACGCTTTGGGCAAACTCCAGTGCTGCCAGCTGAACGGGACTGTCCAGGGGAATCCAGCGCACCCGGCCGCCTTTGCCCTTGACCCATGCATACCGATCCGCCAGTTGCTGGTTCTCTGGCAGCCCGGTCTCGCTGAACGGCATGACGTGCTGGAATGGCCGGAACTGCACTGACTCCTTGCGCCGCAGCCCCAGGGTCGACATCAGCCGCAGCGACGCGCCGACACGGAGGTCGAACTGGCACACCTCGGCGATCACCGCCTCCGCATCGATCCCTTGGGCCGTCCAACTCTTGTCGCGCTGAGCGGACTCGTGGCGCTGGTATTCCTCCAGGCTCAAGCCGTAGTGGCCCGGCTTGCGCACGAAGCCGTGCTTGCCCATCCACATCGCCAGCCCCCGCAAGAAGCTCAGGTAGGTCTGGATCGTCGCCGGTGCCAGATGCGCCTGCTGCCAGACCTGCACCATCGCGTGGATGTGCTTCTGCCCAAGGTTGCGCGGGTCCGGCACCGTCTTGAAGCCCGCCTTCTGCTTCAGGTCGCGGAAGAAGCGCCGCAGGAACTGCCCGCGTTCCTGCCGCGTCTTGTGCGAGACGGTTTTCTCCAGGGCGGTGTGCTGGGTGTTGAAGAGTTTGATCAGGACCTCCAGCACCTTGAGCGGTGGCGCCGTGCCCGGCTGGTAGCGGGAGAGGATTTCTTGAGGTGTCTTGCCCGCCCAACTTTGGGGGCGAGCGGGCTGCTGCTGGCTCGAGCGACCGGGGCTGGCCGGTTCCTGCTGCCGGCGGCGAGAGCTACGAACAGTTTTGCTGGGGATTGCATCCGACATGGTGATGGCTCCTTGGCCGGAGGCCCGCCGCCCGAACGGCAAGCAGATGTTGGCGATGAAAGTGGAATCCAGGGCAACTCCCGGCAGGACGGATTCCGTTGCCCGCGCCGGTCAGTGGTCAAGAACTTCGGCGCCGCGCGCGACCACGGCGTCGCGGCACCTACCCAGGGGTTCGTCGGCCAGCGCGTCCGCGCTCGCCAACTCGGTCGGTCTTAAAAACGAAACGGGTTGATCCGGCCCATCCGTGCATTTCTGCAGCCATGGGGTTGTGATGCCGGCCGGCCTCTGGGGCGTGGCTTGGGCATCGGCGGCGAGGTCGGGCCTCGCGCCATCTGGTGGATCGGTTCGGGAGTCGTAGCGCCATCCACTCGCATGGGTCCGCCCCTGACCGAAAGTCCAGGGCAGTGTCGAGGGTGTGAGCGAAGGCGCGCGGGGAGCCCAAGAGGGCAAACACGACCGCGCGCTGCGGCGAACCGCGTGCTCAAAGGATGGCGGGAACAGGGGCAGGCATCGGGTGCCGGCCGGGTGCTCTGTTGGCCGTGGTGCGCTTCAGGGAGCGCCCAGCGATAAACGCTGGCCAAGCCAGGGACATGCACTACGAGAAAGACCGCGGGACCGCCGCCTCAAGGGCGACGGCATTGCCGGTTCGAGACCGGCGCTTCAATGGCAGGTAACGACTGCGACGCCTTTTGCTCCGCGATGGAGCGTGGCCAGGATGGCCCTCGGGAAACCGTAGTTGACGCCAAGCGGGTAGGGCGGTCAAGCGGGCGGCTCGAAAGCGCGGCGATTCTCGGGGGATTGAGGGTGGCACTTGCGCGCCCGGGAGATTGCGGTAAGGCGCATTTATTGTCGCAAAGCGGCGGGCAACGAGGCGGCGGGCGGGCTTGACGAGGGAAATCTCTGCCTCTGGTCCTGAGCGGAGGAACTCAGGGCGATGCTCGCGCGCTGACCGGTCCGGCGGCAACTGCCGCGCATGGGGTTGATGCCCGCCATTTGAATGAGAGCGTAGTGACACACACGCAGCCCCGCCGGGGGATGACGCTTTCAGGTGTCACCGAAATGTCCGTGCATCGCCGGTTCGCTGACAGCGGGCCGAGCCCGACGCCGAAATCGGCCTCTTTGAGTGGGGATTCCGTGTGGCGGGATCAGATCGCCCCGTCGATGCTGATCGACCTCAACCCTACCTCGGAGCCTTGCCATGGAATTGATCGTCAGAGCGGTGGATGTCGGATCGGGCAACACCAAGTTCGTCACGGCTGCAGCGGGTACCGACATCCGCTGCGCCAGTTTCCCTTCCGTCGCCTATCCGTCGAGCGACAACTCGCCGTCGTGGGCCGGCAGCGAGCGCAAGAAAACGGTGTGCATCCCCATTGGCCCGCTGTTCTACGAGGTCGGGCCGGATGTGAGCCTCGCCGCAGACACCTTCCGAGCCAAGCAACTGCACGACGAATACACCGAGACGCCCGAGTACATGGCGCTGCTCAGGGGGGCGCTCTCCATGATGAAGGTGAGCCACATCGATTTGCTGGTGGTCGGCCTGCCGGTAGCGCTCTTCGACATCAAGAAGGCGGCGCTGGAGAAGGCCATGACGGGCCGCCACGACATCGGCGGTGGCAAGGCCGTGACCGTGGGCAAGGCCCTGGCCGTGCCCCAGCCGCAGGGGGCGCTGGTGCACTACGCTTCCGAGCACCAGAAGATGGCGATCATCGGCAACGAGCAGAGCCTGATCATCGACCCAGGCTCGCGCACCTTCGACTGGCTGGTGGCGCGGGGTATGCGTTTCGTGCAGAAACAGAGCTACTCCTTCAACCGCGGCATGTCTGACGTACTGCGCCTGCTGGCGGCCGAGATCACCAAGGACATCGGTTCGCCCTACCGCGACTACGACGCCATCGACCTGGCGCTGCGCACCGGCAAGCAACCGGTGATCTTCCAGAAGCCGTATGACATGAAGCGCCTGTTGCCCCTGGCTGAGACCGTCGCCGAGCAGGCCGTCTCGACGATGAAGGAGTGGATCGAGGCACCGCATAGCCTGCAGAACATCATCCTGGTCGGCGGCGGGGCGTTCCTGTTCAGGAAGGCGGTCAAGGCAGCGTTCCCGAAGCACCGCATCCACGAGGTGAAGGAACCAATGTTCGCCAATGTGCGGGGTTTTCAGCTGGGTGGGCAGAACTACGCGCGCAGTTCAATGGCGGCCACCGGGAAGGAGCGGGGGCAGGGCGGATCGGGAGAGATTGAATGAGCACCGATTATGTAAAGGATCCCCCGCCCATTCGTCTCGTCTTCGAACTTGCGCGCGCCGACCATCCGCGTCTGTATGACGAATTGATCCAGTTTCACAAGGGTACCAAGCGGGTCAATCGCCTGCGCGTGCTGGCTTACGATGGTTTGCTGGCGCAGAGCGGTGTCTTCGCCGAGATGGGACGTGGCTCGTCTCATCTGCCTTCCGCAAGTAGCGCGCAGGAGGGCAATGGCGACATCACCAACGACCTCTTCGCGCCAGCGATCGACGCGTGAGCCGGCCATGGGCAAGCGATCGCGCCGGCCGGTGAGCGGCCGGATGGTCAGTGCTTCGGACCTGGCACAGATGGGCCGCTGCGAACGGCTGGTGGTGTTCGAACATCTCCATGGAAGCCGGCGTACGGCTGGGCAGCAGCGAGCCCGGGCACGCGGGCTGGTCGAGCACGAGCACTTCTATCGGGAAGGCATAGCGGCTTCCGCACAGGCCGCTCGGAAGGGGCGTTGCTTCATCGCCACCTGCGTGTTCGGCGAGGCCTGGCAGACGGAGGTGCTGCATCGGTTCAGGGATGAGGTACTGCGACCCAGCGCTTGGGGACGCCGGGTGATCCGCCTCTACTATCGGGGTGCTCCCAGCATATGCGTCGTCCTGCGCCGATGGCCCGCCTTGCAAGTTCCTGTGCGCATGGTCTTGGGGGCGATAGCGATGGGGCTTCGGTGGTGGTCAGGCTCGCGTGGGGACGGCAAGTGTCGGCGCTAGCGTGGGGCATCGGTTGCGCCGTTGCCGTCGCAGGCTTCGTGCTGGTCATGGCGCGGAGGCGATCAGAGACCGATGCCGCACGGGCTGAGCGGGCCTCACGGCCGGCAGCGCTGCGGGATGCCGAGTTGGTCTACATGGAAAGACTGTTCCGGATTTCCACGCCCGTCGAACTGGTGGCGAAACTTGACCGGGCATACCGGATGCCCTCCGGTCTGCTCGTGTTGGTGGAGTTCAAGACTCGCTGGAGCAACCAGCCCTTCCTGTCGGACGTGATCCAGTTGTCCGTCCAGAGGATGACGGTGATGGGGCAGACGGGGCAGTCGGTGGCGGCGTACGGGTATGTGATGGTGAAGGCGCCGACCCGGCGAGCCTTGCCGATCGCGCATTTCGTCAAATTGATGACTGGCGAGCAGGTGGTTGCGTTGGTCCGGCGGCGGGACGAAATTCTTGCGGGACGTGGTGTCTCGGCTCGCAAGGCCTCATCCCTGAAGACGTGCGATGCGTGTGCGTTCCGGGCGGATTGCGATTCGGGCAACAAATGAACCGTACGCTCAACTGTCGCGGTGTAGTGCAAACTGCTGAGGAAGTCATGCTTGCCGAGAGCTGTCGATCACCGATGATCGAAGCGTGTGTGTAGGGGATGGAGCAATTGGATAACGTTGTTTTGCACGATAACAGCGTTCGTGTTATCGTGCGCAATATTGGTTATTGTGGTGGTTTATCCATGTTGGCCCTCGCTACCGCCGTTCGACACTACCTCCACGAGGTCTTGGGTATTCCCACGCCCAGCGTGAAGCCGTGGGCACGAGAAGATGAGTTGCCGTACTTCCTGCGGGACACCTTTCAATTCGGGGAGATTGAACTGCTGGGACACTCCATTGTGCTGGCAATGGGACGTGCTGAACAAAAACAGTCTCTCAGCGAGGTTCGAACGTGGTTGGACAAGGTAAGGGCGTTGGCCGGACAACCAGCGGTCTACGTCACAGATGCCTTGGCCTCCTACGAACGTCGACGGCTGATCGAGCAAAAAATCCCGTTCATCGTTCCAGGCAACCAACTCTATTTGCCGGACTTGGGCCTCGACCTTCGTGAATACTTCCGGCAGCGCTCACCAACGGCGGAATCAGCACTGAGTCCTTCCGCGCAGGCCATGTTGATCACGGCCCTGCTGCACCAGCCTTGGCAGGCCGAATGGCAACCTTCGACGGTTGCGGTCGCCTTGGGCTATACGCCGATGACCCTGTCGCGCGTGGTCAAGGAACTGACTGCGGCCGGACTTGCCGCCGCGTACACCGTGGGCCGGTCTCGCTGGCTGCGCATGGAGCAGCCTCCACAGCAGACATGGGAGCGGGCAAAGCCTGTGTTGCGAACTCCAGTCAAGCGGACAGTCTGGGTGCTGGCTGAAGACACCATGGCCAAGCAGTTGGGCCGATTGGCCGGCTTGAGCGCGCTGGCGCACCATTCAATGCTGGCCGAGCCAAGGTGCCCGGTGTACGCACTAAGCGCCACGGAATGGAAGGCGGCGACAGACGCTGGCCTTCAGGCGTTGCCCGAACCCGTTGCCGGCGCACGCGAATGGCAGTTGTGGAGCTACAGCCCGGCGTTGTTGCCTGGCGCTGCCACGGTTGACCCGCTCTCGCTGACACTCAGCCTGCAAGACAACGTGGATGAGCGCATCCAACTCGCGCTGGACGAACTGAAAGGGCAACTGCCATGGTGAGAGGGCTGGATGTTTTCCAGGGCTGGTTCGCGGACTACGCCGACCAATACGTCTTGATCGGTGGCACGGCCGCCAGCTTGACCATGGAAGAGGCCGGGCTGGCGTTCCGCGCCACCAAAGACCTCGATATCGTCCTGCACGTCGAGGCGCTGACTGCAGCCTTTGGCCTGGCCTTCTGGAAGTTTGTCGACGCTGGCGGATACGAGATTCGCCAAGCCAGCGATACGGGAAAACCGATCTTCTATCGATTCCAGAAACCCGCTGATGACCGCTACCCGGCGATGGTCGAACTGTTCGCGCGAGCACCCGACGGATTGCAGCCGGCCGAAGGCAGTCGGCTCACACCGATACCGCTGGACGAAGCCGTCTCCAGCCTGTCCGCCATCCTGTTGGACGAGTCTTACTACGCATTCATCATGGCGGGACGCCGTGAAGTCGGAGGCCTGCCGTGGGTGGGCGAAGATCGCTTGATTCCGCTAAAAGCGATCGCGTGGCTAGACCTGAGCACGCGGAAAGAGCAGGGCGCCAAGGTGGACGCCAAGGACGTGCGCAAGCATCTCAACGATGTGCTGCGCCTGTCGCAACTGCTGGCGCCCGCAACGCGCATTCCGCTCGACAAAAAAATCGGCGATGACATGACGAGGTTCCTCACTGTGGTGGCGTCTGATACCTCGATCGAACCGAAAGGGCTACAACTCGGCAATGCCACTGTCGCCGAGTTGGTGGCCCGCATCGCGCAAGCGTATGAACTCGATGTGCCGGGGCAGGTGAAGGAATGAGTTACGCGGGCGGAAACCAGAGCATGATGACCGTTTCCGCCTAGAAACTTGATCCAGACGATATAGACGGCCAGACACTGCTGTTCTGGTACGGTACGCGAATCCCCGCGATTGCGCGCCGTCAGAACGGCGCATCGCCCAATCGATTTCTCTGGGCAAGAGGATAATCACAATCCTTCGGCGGACGTGTCTTCGGCCGAAACAGGTTGCTGCACTACAATGCGATGAGGGCAAGGTTCTCAGCCGGCACATGACGCTGCGCCAACTCAACCATATGTCGATGGTGTGTGAATACCAGCACTTGGTTCTCACCAGCGAAATTCGCCAATGCTTCTAGAATGGCGCCGGAGCGATCTTCGTCCGAGGTCATCAGAACGTCGTCGAGGATGACCGGCAGGTCGACGCCGGCGGCGCGCCGAAGATCCAGAGCTGCCAGGCGTAGCGCTAGGTAGAGCTGGTCAAGGGTGCCTTCGCTCATCTCCTCGACGCGCACTCGCGAGCCACTACTACGTTCGGCAATCAGGGCCGGCTCCTTGTCGGAGTCGTCGCTGATCAGACGCACCAATTCGCCGCGTGTCATTCGGCTAAAGTAACTCGATGCTGCGGTCAGCATGGGCCCCTGCGCCCGATCGCGAAACCGCTTGAGCGCTTCGGAGAGAAGCGCATGCGCGAGCCGCGAACGAACCCATGGCGACATGTTGGCGCGTACGCTGGCGGCCGCCCGTTCCATGTCCTCGCGAGCCGCCACGGCTGTGTCGGATCCGTCGATGACATCAAGGGCGCGCCGGGCTAGTTCCTCACACTCGCGGGCGGCCTGCAGATTCGGTTCGAGCTGATTCAGCTCATCCGAAAAGCTTATCTCGTCAGCATCCATGCGTGCTGCATCGTAGTCGGCCAACTGTGTGCGCAGTTCGTCCAGCGAGCGTCGTGATGCGAGCGCCAACTGTGAGCTCGAGCGATCGACTTCGCTCTGTGCTTCCCGCTTGCGTCGCGACTGCTCCTCGGCTTCTGGCAGCTGATTCGCCGACTCGACGTCGGCGGCGAGGCACAGGGCTGACAGGACTTGCTGGTGCCGCGCACCGGTATCCTCATGCTCGCGCTGCGTTTTCTGCGCCGCCTCCAGCGCTTGATGCGCTAGAGTGCGCTCGGTCTGGACTGCCTCGGCAGCAACCAAGCGCGCGGAGACCTGCTCGACGTACAAACGAAGATCCACAGGCTCGGGTCCCCCGAGCACCTGCCAGATTGCCTTGGCAGCGTCATCGAGGACGGCGATCGCTTGGCTGGCCCGGCGCACTTTGGCTTGAGCCGCGGCGAACCGATCTTTGGCTTCCAACAGGTCTTCGAATTCAACCATGCGCGCCCGGGCGACGGCGACCGTCGTATCCTCGGGCAGCAGCAAGCCGGCGAGGGCCGGCTTTAAGGCATCCTTGGCGGCGAGCAGGGCGTTCGTCAACTCGTTTTCGCTGGCGGCTCTCTGCTGGAGCTGCCGTTCGCGTTCGAGCCGTTTGCCAGCGGCCCGGTTGATCGCCGTTTCACGCTGCTTGATCTCCGAATCGACTTCGGACGCCGTCGCCAACAGGGTGCTGAGGCGCGCATCCTCTGCAGGCGCGGCGAGTCCGGTACCGACAATCGCTGCGCGCAACTGACTCGCCAGCGCCTGCTCAATGTCTTGAACCTGCTCGAACTCGTCGAGCTTCGACTGCAGCGCCTCGCACGCGGTCCGTGCGGCAGGTAACAAGGCCTGCCAGTCACGCAGCGCCGCCGGCGACAGGGCCGGCAGATCGGCCCCCGCAATGGTCTGCTGCCAAGTAGCTTGCCGAGCGTCTTCCTCCCGGTCGAGCTCTTCGAGTTGGCCGTTGAGTTCGCCGCCGTCCGTTTCCAAGGTCTCGATTGCCCGCCTACTCGACTGCAGCGCGGCAGCGCGCTCGGTGTCACTGGCCAACTCGTCGATCAGGCTATCTGCCTGAATGACCGCGTCCTCGTAAGCTGCCGGAAGCGGCTTGCCGCCGTTGAGGGGGTCGGTGGGGGAATTCGTTCCGTCGATGTAGATTCCGCGCAGCAGTTTCCACTCGGCGTCCCGATGCGAGCGTGCGGTCTCGACATCGTCCCGCGTCGGGACCTCACCTTTGGCAAGCAGACGATCGCGCTGGCCGAGTTCATTGCGCAGCGCCTCGGCTACCTGAGCAATTCGTTTCTTGAGCTCATCGCGTCGCGTTGCGTAGGCATTTTCCTGCTTCATCGCAAGGTCGATCTGCGCATCCAGCAGTGGCTGCACCCGGCGCAGTGCCGCTTCATCCCTCAAGCCGCCAGCTTCCAATCCGTTGGCCACCGCGCGCCGCGCGGCCTTGATTTCAGCGGGAAGCGCAGCCAGACGCTTAAGAACTGCGTCGCTACGCGCGAGTTCGGCTTGGGCGATGCGAAGCACCGTTCGGGATTCAGGCGAGGGCAGTGCCTCGGCTGTCGATTCCTCGGCGTCCATGGTCTGACGCCCGGATTCCTGATGCTGCTCAAGTGCCTGTGCGGCGAGTTCGACGGCATGCAGAAGCTGCTCGATTTTGACCCGTTCGGTTCTCGCTGGAGCATGTTCGCTGACTACCTCAGCGGATCGCGATACGTCGATTCCGGCCGCGAGTCGGACGACCTGTTCGGTCTCCGTGGCCACGTCAGCGTTGGCGTCAGCCAAATCCCGGCGGTGCTGATCGATCGCCTCCGCGGAGGCCACCAGTCGCTTGATCGCCGGTCCCACCTCCAGGATGAGACTATCCAGTTTGAGTTCGTCGAGCCGCTGCTGTTGGCGCAGGGCCTCGGCCGATGCGAGGTTGGCGTTGTGCTGTGCGTCCGATAGGCCGGATTCTGCGGCGGCGCGCTCGGTGGCAGCTGTCAGCGACAGGAGCGGCACCGACTTCAGATCCTCCAGGATCCGCGACGCATGCTGCAGCGTGCTGATTACCGGGGCGACGGCGCGCAGTTCCTTGATCAGGAGCAACTTGGCATTCAGCTCCCGGCGGCGCGCCTCCAGTTCGGCGACGTTGGCTGCCGCCGCCTGATGTTTCTTGAAGACATCGGCCCAATGTGCCGGTCTCACCAGGGCCTGCTTGTATTCACCATGGCGTTCTTCGTAGGCCTTGATCGCTTCGTTGATGCGGGCGTTCTTTCCGCGCGCGCCGGGCATGAAGAACTTGCGCGCGGAAGCATCCAGACGCTCAAGGATCTGTGGGATGCTGCGAACGCCAGCGCTCGCTTCGAAGAGGGCGGCCCCTACGTCCCCTTCGCCTTTCAGGAGTGCTTGACCACCTTCTCGCAGCCGCCGGTGGTCGAGCCCGAACATGGAGTCGTACTCTTCCTTGCGCAGCCCGCCGTTCAGCAGAATTTCGACATCCGGCGGAACGGGCGTTTCCAAGGTCTGGCCCCCTTGCGCGAAATCAGCGAAGAATAGTGTCGCGCCGCGACCCTTGCGACGTATCAGCGAATACTCGTTGCCCTGGCGATCGACAAACTCGCCACCCACCCGCATGTCAGGGTGAGCGTGTATGAAGTTGTCCCTACTGTGCAGGGGGATGCCGAACCGCAAATCCGAGACGGCCCGCAAGGTCGATGACTTGCCCGCTTCATTGGGGCCATGTACGAGCACGAGCCCCTGCGTGGCGGTGCCAAAGTCAAGCACGCGGTCGGTGAAAGGGCCAAAAGCTTTCAGGTGCAGCCGGCGCAACTTCATTGCGTCTCTCCTTCGGCCGTAACACCCGACAACTGCGCAAGCACGGTTGCCTCGGCGTCGGCAAGAAACACGCGCATTGCATCGACGTCGAATAACGCAGGATCGGCGTCGGCGAGGGCGCCCGGGAGGTCCTTCATCTCGGCCACCTGCTGCGCGAACCACGCTTTGAGTTGTCCCTGGTCCGTGCCAATCGCGTCAACTAGCCGCACGACCTCGCCAACCGCATCGGCGCGCCCGGCCGCGGCAGTGCGATCCAGCGGCGACTGCAGGTCGAGGCGGACTTGCTCGATCCAGAGGTCGGCATCGTCCAGGTCTTGGGTCGCCGCCTGAATTGCGGCGGCGATGGAACCAGGCTGTTCGGCCTCCAGGCGATGCAGTACCGACTCACCGTGGACCACGAGGCGCACAGCGTGGAGCCGGTCCCTGGCATCGGCGACCAATTCGCGCGCTTGGCCCACGAAGTGCCTTGCCAGCTCGTCGACCGAAGACAGCCCTGACGCATCGAGGCGAAACTGATGCCAACGCACGACCTCCAGGGGAACGAATTCGGCCGCGGTGATGACGCCGCCCTCGACCGTGACCAGTTCGCATCCCTTCGGGCCGGTCTCTTTGGCGTGGCGCCCCTGCAGGTTGCCCGGAAAGACGATGCGCGGGTCCGACGGCCGGACCACTTCGCGCGCATGCACGTGGCCCAGCGCGAAATAGTCGTAGCCCTTGTTACACAGGGCTTCGACTGAAGTCGGCGCATAAGGGTCATGGCCCTCGCGCCCGGTCAAGCTCGTATGTAGAAGGCCGATGTTGAAGCGCCCCGGCAGCGGGTCTGGATAGAGTGGCACCAAATCCTCCGGCACCGCACGATGCGGGAAACTGCGCCCATGGACTGCCACGCCGAGTGCCTCCAGGTCGATCGACTCGCTCTTGTGAGCGCTAAAGACGTGGACGCCTTCAACTTCCGGCAGTTGTTTCGTGATCTGACTCTCCGCGTCGTGGTTGCCCTTGACCAAGAAAACCAGGATGCCGGCGCGCCGTAGCCGCAGCATCTGTTCGCGGAAGAACAGGCCCGTGCGAAAGTCGGCCCAGTTGCCGTCGTAGATGTCGCCGGCGAGCAGCACGATATCCACACTCTGCTCAAGGGCGAGTTCGACCAAAGCCATCAGCGCCTGGCGTGAAGCACTACGCAGGCGCGCCACGGGAGCTCCCTCATAGCTGTCCAGGCCGCGTAGCGGACTGTCGACATGCAGATCTGCTGCATGGATGAATTTCACGTGGGATTCCCTCCTTGTTGTGCTATCGCCCACTCGGCCGCGTACGATATCGGCATGTCGCACCGATGATGTTACAAGAATCTCGGGTAATCCCAACCTTTGAATTCAAACGAACACTCTGTGGCCGCGCATGGCGGATGTCGTCAATTGAACTCGACCGACTAGGCAGTGCCAGCTGACACGCGGGGTCTGGAAATATCCGGCCTGCACTGTGCGTCACATCTACCCTTGTTCTGCCAGCAAGATCGTGTTCAACAGATTCAATTCATTGGATGCAGCCACGTAGCGGTCGTCGAAAACTAGGTCTAGCCGTGCCGGGTCCTGTTCCCCAACGATGGCTGCGTATGGAATATCGGCATACCGGGGAATGACTGGGAGGACGTTGCGGGTTGCGGAAAGGCAGCGGCCGAGCGAATCACGCCAAGCCTCTTCATCCTCCAATGACGGAGGTCGTCCTTCCGGGCCTGTCTTCCAGAAGCGCGCGTAATCCACCGGCACGACCAGCCACGTTGATGGGGATTTCAACGTCTTGACCGTGGAGAATTCGCGGGTTGCCTCATCCTTTTCGCGGGCCAGCATCCGATACAGTTCTTCTGCAGATGCTCTCAATTTCGACGGTAGGCCGCGATCCGAGTGTATCCGCCACAACTGACCGAACAGCTTTTGGACTTGGCTACCAACATCCGTCAGCCAGCCCTCGATGCTGAATCGTTCTTGTTTGTCGAGGTCTTGCCAATGCTCCAGCCAGAATGGGCCGACGCAGTAGAGATTTTCTGGCAGGACACTTTCAGGATCGGCCGTCGGGTCCAATAACAAGGGCGCGTTGTCGGCACTCGCGCGGATCGTAAATTGCTCCAGATCACCCAAGCGCACTGCGCTACGCATCGAACTTTGCTGTGCCGTCGCATCCAGGGAAAACTTCGAGAATAGATGGAAAGCATATTTTTTGGCATTCGAAACCAGCCCACGGCGCTCCACGTCCGACGACGAGTCGCGCAGGAAGATATCGCTCTCCTTCAGGAAGTCGCGTACGTGCGTGCTCATCAATGAAAGCATTTCTTCTGACCCGATTCCGCCCACGGGCACGATCGCCAGGTTCTGGCGATCCAGGCCGGCATCGCCCGTGATGCGGGTATGGATCGTCGATCGCAATAGCACCAGGAAGGTCAGGAGATCGCTCACCTGCCGAAGCCACTGCCGAGGCTCAGGTTCCAGATCCTGCGGCAGGAAGTCCTGCATCAGCATGACCAGGCGTCGATTTTTCCAATCACCATCGGTATGGACTTTCCCAACGTCATCCACGTATTTCTTGCCGCGGCCCCGGTAAATTAGTTGCGCCACTTCCATCAGGGCAGCCTCAATGCCAAATCGTGGAATCAGGGCAATGATCCAATCGGTCTTGGGGAAGGAAATCCCGCGCGCGCCGCTCGATGTCATCAAGAACACCTTAACGGTGTCCCGGTGATTGTCGGCAATGAGCGCCTTTCGCTTGGTCGCCGTCACACTTGAATCCAGAATCGCGACTTGGTGCCGGTCCAGGATTGCGGGCTTTTCGTCGGCTCCCGTCAGCGCCGCTTCGATCGCGCGCAGGAAAGCCTTGTCCTGGGCAAAGAAGATGATCTGGTCAGCACTGGCCTCCAATGCGCGATCAATTTCAGCCACCACATTTGTCACCAGGGCTTCCCCTTGCTGCTCTGCGATTGCCTGGCGAATGCTTTGCATACCGCCATCGGGGAGATTTCCCGGGGTGACCACATTGAGGCGTACCCGGTAATCTACGGACAACTTGGCCGCCGGATAGCTGTTGGTCATGACATGGAGGACCGGGCGGGTCGCGCCACCGATTCGGACCGGGGTCACCGCCAAACGGAACGGACGCCTGCCGGCGCTCGGCGCCACCAATATTTTGTCCGGCGCCCGCTCGCCGCTATTGAGATATCGGTCGATCACGACCTCGTTTCCCAAGGACGCATCCGAGACGACCAAAATCACACGGAATAATGGTTCGCCCTGGAACGGTCGAATGAACTGCTCTTCCAGCCACCGGGCCGCTGAAACGACAAATCGAGCGCCGGCGGGGTCCCCGGTGAGTTCGTCGACCATGACCACGATGGTGGGGATGCGTTGGGCAAAGGCGCGCCGCTCCTCGATACCGGCAGTGGCGGTTACGGGATTTCTGAAAATATTGGCGAGTGCATTCAGCGTGCTCTTGCCCGCACCCAGCTCCCTGTATCCCTGGATGGCGGCGGTGAGTACAAGCTGTGCCACCCTGGGGTTCTCGTCGAGCAGCGAGCGGCTTGTCTTGGCAAGGACCTGCAAGACGCCGGGAAGCGCCTTGTCGGAAATGCGGTCCTGTCGCTCTGTTTCGGAGAGCTTGGTGGAACGCGAGCCAGTGTGGATCAGTTCAAGTTCTTCCTTCTGATCCGGGGACAGAATGAGCGTGCTGCCATCGGGATGCACGAGCCCGGGCACACCCTCGGCAACCACAGCACTATCGATTTTCCGTGCCGGTCCCGATCCATTCTTGACCTGCTCCTCATGCCACGCCTTGGCGGCACCGATGAGTTTTGAATTGGTGGTGACGGTAAGGATGCCCGTCGGTTCCTTCGTCTCTCGGTCGCAGGACAGCGTTCCCGTAACATCATCATTGATGATGACGCGCGGGCTTACGTAGAGAAACAAGAAGCCGCCCGGCGCCTCCCGGAGGTAATGCACAACCGCGGTGGTCTTCCCGATGCCCGGATTGCCTTCAAGGCCCAGGACGGTCAATTGACCGGGCGTCGATGCCCGCATGCCCGCAACGATTGCCGAGGCATGAAGATCTCGCAAGGGCACGGGTTCGCCGGGCGAGACGCGCTCGGTAAGTGCAGCGGTGATGGCGCCTTTTGAGTCTTGCTTGAAGAATGAGGTGAGTGCGGCATCCGAGTCGATTTGGCTCAGTGCTTCATCCCATTTCAGAGCTTGCATCGGGTTGTAGAAGCCCTCAACGTCCTCGGAGAAATTAAAATCCACGCTCGCCCCGGGCTCCGGAAATTCCCGCAGCTCCGCAAACTGCTTGCTCATCGCTTTGGGAAGAGCCTTGCGTATCTGGTCGAAGGCGAATCGAATATGCTCGTCCAACTCGTCCTCTGCGTAATCCGGGACCTTGTTGGTCTCTCGATAGGCTCGTCCCAAGGACTCCATCAACATGGCCCGCGGATCGGGACTCTCCGTTCGAAAATACTTGGCGGCAAGGCTTTCAAAACCATTTTGTGTGATGGAAAGCGCGCGGGTGTTGAATGGCCGACCGACCAAACCCTTACTATCCAGCCAGCGCATGGTGGTCTGGATATAGGAAGCCGCCTGGCAGAGCTTGTAGAGGGGCTTGTCCCGGCCCGTAAAGGCCGGCAAGTGCTCCTTAATATGTGGCGATAGCACAAAGCCCTCTCCGGAGACTTCCGCGCATACCCTGGAAAATACGCAACGGGAATCCACGAACCAGGCATACCGCCTCAGCTCATCGAGATGGGCCGTCGGCTTCCCATAGTCGGCGCTTTCAGTAAATCCGTTCAATGAGAACTCAAGGCACAGGAATTCCTGGTCATGTTTCTCGTAACGAGGTTCGAGCCATAGTAGAAAGTCGGCGCGCGCCGGGAACCCCTTGCCGGTCAATGCCCGATCGGGAAGGCCATCGAGCCCGAAAACCGCCCAAAATTGAGCCAGCGACTCCTCCGTTTCGTGGTCGAAATCGGCACTGACGCGAGGAAGTTGCAGAGGACACCATAAGGCCCGGATCGTGTAGTCCTCTGCATCCTCCTTGAGATTGCGCAGATATTCCCGCATGGCGGTCTGCCCAAGTCCCATCCCCAACTGAAAGAGATGCCGGACGGTTTCTCGCGACCGGGCCTTCAGGTTGGGATCGACCTCCTTGAGCTCCCGCGCCAAAACACCGTACACGTCGGCGGTGCCGATATCCATCCAGGGTTCCAGCCCCATTTTTTCCGGCTTCCGGATGTCACTGGCCAGGAGAGCAAGCAGAACCCCGCGTTTTACGGCGATCTCAAATGCCTGCCCCCAGAGCGAGTATTGTTGGAGCTTGTCGAGCATCAACCCCTCCCGCGGTGAAGGGCGTCTGTCACGTGTGAAAGAAGGGCCGGCAGAGAAAGCAAGACATCGCCCTTGCGGCGGCTGGGCGGGGCCACCTGAACTTCTCCAGCAGCGCCAGAGCTGGATGGCTGCACCCAACTGAACGGATCGAGCACCGGCTTGAATAGCCCGCCATCAGGTTGCTTTTCGGCCTCAAGGAAATGCAGTCCTCTAAGCACGGTCAGCAGGCACTGACGCACTCCGGATGTGCTCATGATGTTCGAACGCACCCGCTCTCGCCACTCGGCGTTGCGCACTTGGTAGTCGGTATCGAGGAAGTAGGTGCAGAACCCGGATTGCGGCCGCGCTGCGTCATCGTTGCCGACAACCGCCAAGGTGCCAAACGTGAAGGCTGGAACCAACTGCTTGACCACGCCGTCACCTTGCATGATCGCGAAGTCGTTGTGGTCGGACAAGCGAACGGCCTCGAAGGCCGACTCTGCTCTCGCCCGGTTATGGAGCCGGGTGGCCGGGAATACGTCCCGCCGCAGCATGTAGAGGCTGACATCGGGGAAATTGGTGGCTACCTCATCCAGGAATGTGGTTTGGGTGTGGGGCGAGTGGCGTTGTGCGGATCGATTGATTCGACGGTTGCCGTAGTGGTTCGAGATGAGAATCACATGCTCGTAGCCCAAGCCATTGAGCCTCGAAACCTCTTCCACAATCAGTTGGGGGCTTCGGAAAGCATCCCGATTCTCGACAACGTGCGATTGCATGCGCTCGAAGCTTAGCCGGTAACCGGGGAATGGCGCTTCGACAGCCTCCGCCAGATAAGTCTTGGCCCGAAATACGAAGCCATCGGCATCCTTGATGTCTGGATGGTCATCGCAGGGTCGCGTGGCATAGACCACCACGGCTACCTTGCCGACGGCAGGCGTGGTACCCGTACCCAGCACCAACGGAAAGGCGCTGGATAGCGCAAAAGCCGTGCCGCGGTCTTTGTAGATGCGATTGCCGGTGGTAACCAAGCCTTGCATCCGGAGCGGGAATTCGCGCATCAATGCGGATTCGATCGCCTGAGCCGACGCATAGATCAACGGATCACCTTCAGAACCGGCGGCTTCCTTGCCTTGCGTCTGGAACCGCAGCATCACTGTTGCGATCCGCTGTTCTCGCTCTTTTGCAATCCGTTCGGCCAGCACCTGCAGGACGGTATATACCAGCACCGTCAGTGCTGAAATGGCGGCGGCCCGATACTGGCGGCGGTCTTCCTCGGGAATTTTTGCGTTCTCACGCTGTTTCAGGAGCTCAGGTTCGTACCAGATATCGATACCGCTGCCCATCAGCCAGCAGGAATCGATATCGCCCCCCCGCGTCCGGGCTCGATGCTTTTCTTCGGACAGGTCCACGCGGATCGGGCGCCAAGTGATATTCAGCAACTCACTGGGAATTTCGCGCACCGTCCGAATCGTCGCGGCATCCTCCTCTCGGCAAGTCAGGGTTCGCTCATGCAGGACTGTGCGAACGCGAACGGAGAAGAGGGGGTCAATGACATCGCTTGGCCTCTTGGCCACCTTGATATGGTTGAACCATTCGATGCTTTCGGCCTGTCCTTCACTCGGCTTGACAAGGGGATCTCGGACCTTTCCGCGTGAGCGTTCAATGGCGGCCCAGTCCACGACACCTTGTTGCACAACCAGGTACAGATCTTCCACAGCCCGTTGAGCATGGGCAATGATGTTCCGCGTCTTGGTCCGCAGCAATTCCACCAGTGTCCTGCTCAACCCTTTGACCCGCGGGCTCCACGAAGACAGGTCGGCGAGAACTCCAAGCATGCCGTTCCTGCCTTGGCTTTTGAGACGGGCGGCCAATGCCTCGGCTTCAGCCTGCATATTCTCGGTAGAGATATCCGGATTGAGGACCAACCAAAGGAAGGCCGCTTCAGTGATGCTGCGGCGCACTCGATATTGGCTTTGCCGCGCGTCCCCGTCGTCGTTTCCCAAGACCTGCTGCAGCCGCTCAAGCCGGGAGTCAAAGGCATGCTTCAATTCGTTCCGAGGATCTTTGCCGTTGACACGGAAACGGTAGCTGACCTCCCGGACGACAGATACGCCTCGCGACCCGGGATCTACCCGCCGGGACTCAAACAGCTGGGTATTCCATTCCGCCCACACGGGCAGGCAGTTGTAGAAAAGAGCCTTGACGAGCTCCGTTGAGGCCGTGAAATCGGCCGCCAATCCATAATCCCGCGATAGATCAAAATTCCAGGAGTGCCGGGTCTCGGGAGATCCGAAGAGGTCAAAAAGCGCCAAGACGCGCTTAACGTAGTCCTCAAACGGAGTTTCGCCCGCATCATTTGATTTTGCGGCTTGGGTGGCGAGGCCTTGCATGATCGCGAAGCTCACGGCCAGTCGGATGCGGGCCAGCGCTTCGTCTTCAAGAAAGTTCAGGAAGCGGGTGACCTGGCTATCGGATTTATCGAAATCCTGGCGCAGCGTTTCGGTAAGCTTGTCGCGTTGAATTTCGTCAAATTCATCGTCGCGTTGAGCCTGGGTGTCGGCAATGCTGCTGGACATTCGTTCCAGCCAGTCCTCCGCCTGAATCTCCTCCTCTGCCGAGAAAACTCGGGCGACGTCCTTATCGCGCTGGGATGCCGGTCGATCGGTCTTGGCGAACTCGATGGACACCATCTGTGCCGGCAGTTCTTGGAGGAAATCTTTCAGCCCGACGTCATCGGCCAGTTGTTTAAGTGCGGCTTCAGGATCACCGACAAGAACCTTGTCGGCAGTCACGCCCAGTTCGTCGAGTTGGTCCGAAATGAGCTGTTTTAGCTTGCTTACGCCCTTTGAGATGCCGCCGATGTTGTCCTGGTAAACCTTCCCTCCCATCTTGGCAGTAAAGCCCTTGGGCGGGCTGGCAATGTCCCGTAGGAAACCTGTCGTATCCGACTGCCGGAAGGTGTCGAGCAGGCCCTTTTGTGCCAAGAGTCGCCGAAGGACACCATAAGTGTTCAGCCCCAGTCGATTCTTGTTCGGATCAAAGCTCAACACCGGCCACGACAAGGCGCTGCCGGGGCGCTTCTCATTTGGAGGGAAGGCCTCGGCCAGAAGCGACACGAGGCAGGCGAGGTCGGTGGACGGAATTCGGCCGCGGGCTTGCACGGACGCTCCGCCTTGCTGGGGCAGGTGCATCATTTGGCATACTCCTTAGAGATTGACCTCATCGGGTCACTTCGCCCTCTAGTGCATGCCGTACACAGGAGAACGGGGATTGACGTTACGTATTCGGCACAATACCCCGTTTTCTCTAAAATAAACAACTGACATTCCCTCGCAGCGGCTGCGTGAGCGAATGGGGCGCACCGTACTGAAAAGGCCGACCAGCAGCTTTATTTAGATGGCAGTCGGTGCAGGCCAGTCCGGGGGAGGCGCCGCCCGTGCCATACGATGTATGCCAGGGGATGGCCTGGACATCCGAGTGATCTTGTCAAGCGGCGAAGCGCAAAGGCGGTGGCGTGGTGCTCTTGAATACCCGCTCCCGCAGTTCTTTCCCCGCCTTGAAGTGGGGAACCCGTTTCCCTGCGACGGTTACCGGCTCACCGGTCTTCGGATTGCGGGCTTGGCGGGACGGGCGGTAGTTGACGGCGAAACTTCCGAAGCCGCGGATTTCGATGCGGTCGCCATGAACCAGGGCTCCATGCATGGCCCCGAGGATTTCGGTGACGGCGGTCTCAGCATCTTTCTGCACGAATTGGGGAAAACGCTGGGCGAGACGGGAGACGAGTTCGGAGCGGGTCATGTCGATATTTTACCGGACCATCGAAGCCCCGAAGAAGCAGTGCGGCCACACAGCCAAGCGATTGTGCGACGCCCCGCCGGTACCGGCCATTGTTGGCTGGTCCCTGCTACCATTCGCAATTACTTAAACATCATGCAGGGTCATCTCCTGCTAGCAATTGAAGATGGAGAAGGGGGAGCAATGATCCTGACCGATAACGAGACCAAGGTCGATCTACTGAACAATGAAGCCATCGCGGCTACGATTATCAGCTTGTTGAGTGCGAAACCGGATCAGCCGGTGACGATCGGCGTGCACGGCGATTGGGGTGCAGGTAAGTCCAGCGTGCTTGAAATGATCGAGGCTGGGTTCGCCGGCAAGAATGATGTACTTTGCCTCAAGTTCAACGGATGGCGCTTCCAAGGCTTCGAGGATGCGAAGATCGCGCTGATCGAAGGCATTGTGACTGGCTTGGTGGCGAAGCGTCCGGCGCTAACCAAAGGCGCTGAGGCGGTCAAGGATGTCTTCCGCCGCATCGATTGGTTGAAGGTAGCCAAGAGGGCCGGTGGTTTGGCTGTCACTGCCTTCACCGGGATTCCCACGCCCGACCAGGTAGGGGCAATCATCGGGTCGCTCGAATCGGTGTTGGCAGACCCTGCGAAGCTCGCCTCGAAGGAAAACCTCTCGACGGCTATCGACGAGGTGAAGGCCGTACTCAAGCCCGGCGAGACCAAGAATGTGCCTGAGGAGGTGGAAGCCTTCCGGAAGGCGTTCGACAAGTTGCTGAAGGACGCGGGTATTGCGCAGCTTATCGTTCTGATTGACGACCTGGATCGCTGCTTGCCTGATACGGCCATCGAGACGCTCGAGGCGATCAGGCTGTTCGTGTTCACCGATCGAACCGCGTTCGTGGTCGCGGCCGACGAGGCCATGATCGAATATGCGGTGCGCAAGCACTTTCCCGATCTTCCCGACAGTACGGGACCGCGGGACTACGCACGCAACTACCTGGAAAAGCTCATCCAGGTTCCCTTCCGTATCCCGGCGCTCGGCGAGACAGAAACGCGGATCTACGTCACGTTGTTGCTAGCAGGGGCCGCAATCGGCGAGAACGATGCCGAGTACGCGAAGCTCATCGGCGTGGCCCGGGAAAAGCTGAAGCGCCCTTGGACCAGCGGCGGCCTTGATGCCGTGGCCGTTAAGGCCGCACTCGGGACGCAGGCCGAGAAAGCGAACAATGCGCTCGCGCTCAGCGACCAGATCGGTCCAATCCTGGCAAGCGGGACCAAGGGCAATCCGCGCCAGATCAAGCGATTTCTCAATACGCTGCTACTTCGTGAGCGCACTGCCGTGGCTCGCGGATTCGGCGATGACATCAAGCTGCCTGTTCTCGCAAAGCTCATGCTTGCAGAGCGCTTCATGCCGCGACTGTTCGAGCAGATCGCGTTTGTTGCAGCGGTCCATCCGCAAGGCGTTTGTGAAGACATCGAATCGCTGGAAACGGACTTGGTAGCTACCGACGGGAAAGAGGTTCCGGCTGGCGAGCGAAAAGGGCAGAAAGCTGCCGAAGGCGCGAGTTCTTCCGAAAACGCCGTGTTGGCCGAATGGAAATCGTCGGACACGGTGTGTGAGTGGGCTCGCCTGTCCCCGAAGCTGTCGGGGATCGATCTGCGCCCATACTTGTTCGCGACAAAGGACAAGAAGGACTATTTCGGGCCAGTGTCGGTATTGGGCCATCTGGCTGCTGTGGTGGAGAAGCTGTTCGGCGGCAAGATGACCGTTCAGGGTTATGAAGCCGAGTTGAAGCAGCTTGTTCAGCCCGAAGCCGATAAGGTGTTCGAGGCCGTGCGTACCAAAATCATGAGCACCGGCGGCCTCGAGACTAAGCCGGCGGGCGTCGATGGCCTTGTCGTCCTCGTGAAGGCTCAACCGGGCTTGCAGGGCCGGTTGATGGATTTCCTGGAAGCGTTGCCGACTGGCAAGTGCGGCCCATGGGCTGTCAGTGGATGGCAGGGCGTCATTAAGGACGCCGAGTGCAACCTGCGTCTGTCGAAACTGCTGGGAGATTGGAGCAAGGTCACCAACAATCCAGGACTCAAGACTGCGGCCGAGGCAGCGCTCAAAAACCTGAAAGGAGAGCGCTGATGGGAACCTCGACAGCGTATGGTGGACCTGGAGGCGGTACACCGTTAGTTCCGTCGTGGCTTGGTGGGGAGGATGCGGGAACTTCGCCCGCTGCCCCTGCCGGACCAGATGGCTCTCCGCCGGCGGATGGTGTTGCGCCGCCAGCACCGGCGAACCGCCCGCCCATCCCTGCGACTGCGGATCCTCAACGCTTCTCAGGTGCCCGCAACAGCTTCTCTCGATTTGCGGGGTCTGGCGGCAGCGACAGGGCCAGCCTCGGTCGGGCAGTCTCGCGGTATGTCTCCACGTCCGCCGGCGGAGCGCGACAGGCCGCCCAGCGCATGGGCGCGTCTCGGGGGGCGGGTGCGCGGCTCCTCGGCTTTCTGGCCGACGCTCAGGCGCGTGGCGTTCGCGAGGCTTTGCGTGCCCTTGACCTGGAATCCTTGGCTGGGCGCCCGATCAACGAGATCTTAGTTGGCCTAGCTGATTACGTCTGCCCTGGCGCCGGCACGGTCGATGAAGGCATCGCCCGCGAAGCCTACATCGAAACCATCGTAGAACTGGCAAGTGAAGGGCTGACCGATCTGACCACGTTCACGCCGGATCAGATGCATACGGTCTTCGAACTGTACGCGACGCATGCGATTGAAGCGCGGATTTGCAACGACATTGGCACCAAGGCCATCACGATGCCGGCTGATGCGCAGGCGGCACACCGTGTCGAACAGCAACTACGCGACTTCATACGTGGCGGGGTGAGCGATGCGCTGACGCGGGCGCGGGTGGAGTCACCGAATCTCATGCCCCAACGCATCCAGTCGTTCGTCGACGCGGTGTACGAGTCCACGTTTGCGATCTTGAAGTCACTGGGTGATGCGGAGGCGGATCAATGAGGCGACAACTCTTGGCGGGCCGCTTCGGCCCGGATGATCACTTCGATGCTTCGGTCGGCGTTGATGAACAAAGGACTTATCTGCAACTCGTGGCCGGCGAGACATCTTTGGATCATGGCATCGGTGGCGCGCTCACCAGCTTGAAGAAACTCGGCATATTCCCCTCGGAGATCGGCATTGATCTGCTGGTGCTTGCCGCTCATGTACACGCTGCGGACACGCGAATCTCTCGCGCCGAACAGTCGCAAGACTCATGGACGCGAGAGATTCGCCTGGTTGTGCCCGTAAGTGATCCGGCACGATGGGGCATTGCAGCGACAACGCTAAAGAGTACGCTCGACTTCTTGACGGGAGATCGCTGGACGATCGAGTTCAGGACTCGTCCACCCAGATTCGCGGCGATCGCGCAGCAGGCGCCCGCGAGCTTGCTTGCACCGCACTTCGATTCTCTGAGCCTGTTCTCGGGTGGCCTGGATAGTCTGATCGGCGCGATCGACCTGTTGGAAGACGGTGCAACTCCCTTGCTGATCAGCCACTTCGGCGAGGGTGCGACCAGCGATGCGCAGGGCAAGTTGTTCTCCGGCCTGAAGAAGCACTACGAGAAGTCGTCGTTTGAGCGACTACGCGTCGGGATGACCTTTAATGATGGTCTGGTTGAAGGTGTCGGATCGGAGAACAGCACGCGCGGAAGGTCGTTCCTGTTCTTCGCGCTCGGTGCTTTTGCTGGCTCCGGACTGGGGCACCACTTCACACTGCGCGTGCCTGAAAATGGGTTGATCGCCCTGAACGTGCCCTTGGACCCGCTACGACTGGGCTCGAACAGCACCCGGACCACGCATCCGTACTACATGGCGCGGTGGAATGATCTGTTGGGAGAACTGGGCCTAGATGGCAGCGTCGTGAACCCCTACTGGAACAGGACGAAGGGAGAGATGGCTGCCGATTGTAGGAATCCAGGGCTGCTGAAGCAGGTGGCAACGGACTCGCTGTCTTGTTCCTCGCCCTCCAAGGGGCGATGGCAAGGGCTCGGAATTGAACACTGTGGATACTGCTTGCCGTGCCTCATTCGCCGAGCGGCATTGGTAGCGGCGTGGGGCCCCGGAGGCGATGAGACGACATATACGGTCGTAGACCTCCATGCCCAACCACTGGACACCCGGGAATCGACCGGCAAGCAGGTCCGCTCATTTCAATATGCGATTGAACGACTGAGAGGCAATCCGCAGCTTTCCAAGCTTCTGATCCACAAACCTGGTTCGCTTGCCGACGAAGTTGCGCGACTGGATCAGCTTGCCGAGGTCTACCGACGTGGCCTCGAAGAAGTCGCACGCTTGGTCGATGGCGTCGAGACAAGGCCGAACTGATGGGGGATTACGCATGATTGCCGCGGCGGGTCTCGTGGACTTTCACTGCCATCTGGATCTGTATCCCGATTTCCCGACGGCAGTAGAAGAGGCCGAGAACGCGGGCGTGTTCACGCTAGCGGTGACGACAACGCCGCAGGCATGGCCCCGGAACCACGAGTTGGCACAGCGCACGAAACATGTGCGGGCGGCACTGGGACTGCATCCGCAGTTGGTTGCCGAGCGGGAGACAGAACTCGATCTGTGGGATCGTTATTTGCCCGAGGCACGCTACATCGGTGAAGTTGGTCTCGACGCTGGCCCGCGGTTTTTCAAGTCATTGGAAGCGCAGAAGCGGGTATTTCAGCATGTCTTGCGGCGCTGCGCTGAGGCTGGTGACAAGGTCATCACGGTCCACAGCGTTAGGTCGGTGAAAGCGGTTCTGGATCACCTTGAAGCTTTCCTTCCCCCCGACCGGGGCAAGGTTGTTCTTCACTGGTTCACGGGAACGAGGAGTGAGGCCAAGCGAGCCCTTGACTTGGGCTGTTACTTTTCGATCAATGCAGCCATGCTGAGCAACGAGCGGCATGGGTCGATGGTTCGAATAATTCCGTTGGACAGGTTGCTTACAGAGACGGACGGGCCGTTCACTCGAACGGGCAATAGGCACACGAAGCCGTCCGATGTTGCTGTGGTGGTCGAGGAACTAAGTCAGCTGCATCAGGTGTCGGCTGCGCAAATCGCCGCCACCGTGCGCGATAACCTGCGGAGCTTGGTGAATGGGTAAGACTTCGCTGCTCAATGCTGACAATTTTGAGATGTGGTAACTCATGCAATTCATAAATGAAGCAGTGCCCTATGTTGAACGGTGCATTCGCACCAGCAGCGGAACCAACATCGTGTGGCCGTTCCTGAATGGGGGAAAAGGTCCAGGCCCCTACGAACTCTTCTTGGACACCAATGCGCTAAGCAATGTGCAATGGTTCGCGCAGTTGCCCGACGAGATTCGGGCGAAGTGCGTGATCAACCCTTGGCCTGCTTTGCTGGAACAGTGGCTCTCCAATCCACTGTTCCGGAATTCGACCAAAGATCGCATCGATGCCATGATCGAAGGCTTGGCGAAATTGGGAGCCCCGTTCCGTGATCGGTTCGCACAACAGCAAGAGAGCTTGCTACGCAAGAACGATGCTGCATTACGGACGCAGTTCAGTTTAATCGTTCCCTACGTCGCGATCATGAAGGCGCTGCTGGCGCAGAAGCTTTCCGCTGAAGAGGCCCTGGAGCGTTTAGAAGCCATGACGCAAAAGGATATTCCACGTTTTACTTCGGCCATGATGTTGGTGGCGCTAGGGACTTTACTCAAGAGCAACCAGTCGCTCAAACTCGTTGGCGACTTGAAGCCTGCCTTCTCCTACTTGGATTCGTTTCTTGCTTTCCAGCCTGGTCAGAAAGATGAGACGGACCACATCAATGTTCCGTATCTGCGAAACCGCGCAGGTGACCTCAATCTATGGCTGAGTCTGCCTCTCTTGCGGCAGCAGGGCTATCGCTTCGTAGGAACCCCGGCGGTTGTAACCGGGGACCGAGCGTTGCATCGGCTGATACTACGAGTCATTCCGCCTGTTCTGCGCGACGGCTTGACGATGGGATTTAGCCTGCTTCCGGAGGGGCTGCCGGCGTCCTCGTGCGAGAGGATTATGACCATCGCTGCTTCGATTCAGGTCCGTGAATCCGCGAAGGCCGAGGATCAATTGGCCCGCATGTCAGCCCTGTTCGAACTAGCGAAAGACTGCTGCACGGACGATCGCGAACGGCAGGCACTGGATCAAATGTTTTCAGATTGGTGGCGCCCCGGCTTTGGCAAGCAAATCGATCTATCTTGAGTCACTCTGCCGGAGTCCGGGCAGTTCGTTGGTTGTGTCGCCGCGCATGCTGACAGAATGCCTCTAGACCCGGGAGGCTTCGATGCTCTCGATACGATTTGCCATGACTAAGTCTTGGCTCGGTTAGATGAGGTGCAAGCGCGTGCAGGTTACAATTGCACCGCTACCAATTGGTGTCCGAAATATGTAGCTTATTTCGGACAGCTGGATCTGGGCTGCGCTCTTCCAAGCATCTGGGCAGAGGTCGGTTTGACGTATGTCTCCGCCCGCTTGATTAGGCGAAGTCGGGGTCGATTATCCGTGGGAGTGGGTGTATCAGTGCCGCCGTTCCAAGCCGCGGAAACTTGACGGTATCGCTGACGGTATCAAGAGGGAGGAGTCTATGAGAAGTCTTGCAGACATTGGGTGCGCAGTGTGCCGTTGACAATCGAGTGGGAGTGACTGGCAAAGACGAGCAACATCTAGCAACGTCTGGCAACTAGGGAAAACCCGAACCCCCGATGAAGGGAATGGGCTAACCCGAATATTTCACGTGAGGAGGTCGGCGGAACAG
>WBZX01000084.1_pt1 | contig 61668 bp, 59 predicted proteins | sample 5204211 | NCBI WGS metagenome assembly WBZX01 (sample SAMN12344362, study PRJNA552823) | activated sludge metagenome | biome: Activated sludge suspended growth; feature: Nitrification reactor; material: Wastewater; isolation source: activated sludge from nitrification reactor of wastewater...
CCGTCGACGTCTATCTTGACGCGGTGATTGAAGAAACCCTCCTTGTGCATCTCGCGCTCGACCGACTTCGGCTCGACCGCGATCATCATGGGGGGTTGCTTGTCGCCGTAGATCACGGCGGGAATCAGTCCATCGCGACGGCTGGAACGGGCGCCCCCTTTACCGGCCCGATCTCGCATCTTCGCGACGACCTTTGTCGTCTCTGCCATCTCACTTCTCCTTGGGTTGCTCTCTTATCGCGGCGTAGCCTCCAGGGGTGCCCATCGCCGGATCTCTTGAAATTCCTTAAATTCCTAGTCGAACAGGCTCGAAACCGAAGCCTCGTCGGCTATGCGCTTCATCGCCTCGGCCATCAGCGTGGCAATGCTGAGCGGCCGGATGTTGGGTGATACGCGTACCGCCTCGGTCGGCATGATCGAGTCGGTGATGACCATCTTCTCCATCGGCGAGGCTGCGACACGAGCGACCGCACCGCCCGAGAGCACGCCATGCGTGACATAGGCCGAAACGGACTTGGCGCCCTGGTCCATCAGCGCCACCGAAGCGTTGCACAGCGTACCGGCCGAATCGACGATGTCGTCGATCAGGATACAGTCGCGGTTCTTCACATCGCCGATCACGTTCATGACCTCGCTGACGCCGGCGGCTTCGCGGCGCTTGTCGATAATGGCGAGGTCGGCGTCGATCCGCTTGGCAATGGCGCGGGCGCGAACCACGCCGCCGGTGTCGGGCGACACGACGGTCAAGCTGCGGTTGGTCAGCGTTTCCTTGATGTCCTTGGAGAAGACCGGGCCGGCATAGAGATTGTCGAGCGGGATGTCGAAGAAGCCCTGGATCTGGCCGGCATGCAGGTCGAGCGTGAGCACGCGATGGGCGCCGGCATTGGTGATCAGGTTGGCGACCAGCTTGGCCGAGATCGGGGTGCGCGACCCGGTCTTGCGGTCCTGCCGGGCGTAGCCGTAGTAGGGCATCACCGCGGTGATGCGCCGGGCGGAGCTGCGACGCAGGGCGTCGATGATGATCAGCAGCTCCATGAGATGGTCGTTGGCCGGGAAGCTCGTGGACTGGATGACGAAGACGTCCTCGCCGCGCACGTTTTCCAGGATTTCGACGAAGATCTCGTTGTCCGAGAACCGCCGGATGTTGGCCTTGACCAACGGCAAAGCCAACTTGGCGGAAATGGCTTCCGCCAGCGGTTTATTGCTGTTGCCGGTGAGAATTTTCATATCGCGCCCCTTGCGCCGGGACGGGATCTCGTTAAGTCGTTGATATAAAACGACAAAATGGCCATCCCCGGCCGCGACGGGGCGGAACATACCAATGAGTCCCGCCGCTGTAAACGCCCTGAAATACGGGCTTTTTAGCGCGCCCGATTCACCGCTTCTGCGGCGCGTAGAAGACGCTGTCGATCTCGATCAGGTCGTCGTTGAACAATCGGCGGACCTCGACCATCGTCCGCGGCGGATAGGGCGGCTTGCCCCAGAGTTCGGCTTGCACCCTGTCGACCAGCGGCGCCACCCGCTTGAGGTCGCTGACATAGACCGTGAGCCGCACGCAGTCCTGCAGACTGGCGCCTTCGGATTGGGCGATCGTCCTGATGTTGAGGAATGCCTGGCGGATGCGGGCTTCGGGGTCGGGCACCAGCTTGTTGGTCGCCGGATCGACGCCCTGCATGCCTGCCACGAAGACGAGATCGCCCGCCCTCGCACCCAGGCTCCAGGTGCCTTCCGCCTTGATGGCGCCCGGCGGATCGAGCGTCCGGACGCCGTTCGCCGATTGCGCTGCGGCGATGCCCGTGGACATCGCCGCAACCGTTGCCATCAGACTGCAGAGAGCGGTGCGGCTCATGCCGTGTGCGGCTGGGCGACGAAGGGCCACTGCGCCTTGTCGGCCTTCTTGTAGGGCAGCAGCGACCAGTCCGGTACCAGCGCGCCGGGAGCGGCGACATAGACCACTTCGCTGGCGATCGGCGCATAGGCGGCGTGGAAGTGCTGCATCGATTTCACCACGACAACTTTCTTGGTCGAGGGATCGACACCGAGCTTGGTGAAGCAGTCGCGGCTGAGGCACTGCGTGCGCCGCGAATTCACGATCACCGTCACGCCCTCGATTTCGAGGGCCGCCGCATCGCCGATCGAGCCCACGCTCTTGCGCTCGCCGCCGAACTCGATGGTGACGTCCTTCTCGACTTTCAGCACCTTGGCGCGTGCGTCGACCGGCAGGCCGGATTGCGGCCCGAGCTTGCCGCCGAGGCGGATGTCGAGTTCGGCGCCTTCGCCGACTTCGAAGGCAAGCTTCACGGCGCCCGGATCCCAGATCATGGCCAGCGCCGCATCCTTGACCTTGCGGTCGAGCAGTTCCTTCAGGATGAAGGTCGAGTCCGATGCCGCGCCGCCGCCGGCATTGTCCGATACGTCGGCCAGCACCATGGGCTTGGGCAGGTTGTGCGAGCTGACGCGCGCCATGGCTGCATCGAGCGTCACGTAGGGCGGCTGGGTCTGTTCGCGCATGGCGAAGAATTCCATGCCGAGCTCGCGGGCGAGCTTCTCTGCCTTCGCCTTGTCGTTGTCGGTGATGGCGATCAGGCGCGTGCCCATCTCCTTCACGTCGGCCCAGGGAAAGCCATGGCCGATGGACAGCGAGAGCACGCCATCCTTGCCTTCCATCGCCTGCAGCTTGTCGACGAAGCCGCGCATCGGCTCGCGCGTGGTGTGGAACACGCCGATCATGCGGCAATCGAAGGCCGCCATGACGGGCTTCGTGCGGCCCTCGATGGCGCCTTCGATGACGGTGAAGAGATCGTCGGCGCGCTCCGGCACGTCGACATGCGGATACTCCTTGAACAGCACCAGCGCCGTCGCATCGCGCAGCAGGCTCTCGCCGATGTTGCAGTGGAGATCGAGCTCGGCGCCGACCGGTACGTCCGGGCCGACGATCTTGCGCACATGGGCGACGAGGTCGCTTTCGCAGTCGTCGTAGCCTTCGGCCACCATCGCGCCGTGCATGGAGAGCAGGACGCCGTCGACGGGCAGGGCCGCCTTGAGGTCCGCCAGGATCTCGTCGCGAAAGGCCTCGTAGACCTTCTTTACGGTCTTGCCGGCCGGCTGGGCGAAGGCGCAGAGGCTTTCCACCACCTCCCAGCCTTTGGCCTCGGCGCGGCCACGCCACACTGCCAGCGGCGCGCCGAACATCGGCACGTTCTTGCCGTAGCTCGCCTTACGATAGAGGCAGGTTTCCTCAAAGAGCTGGTGGCCGGTCGGGATGGCGGCAAAGGTATTGGTCTCGGTGCCGAGGCAGGCCGTGAAGATCTTTTTCATCAGGTAGGGTGTACTCGCTGCGACTGCTCCGGAGCGTCGGGCTCCGGCGATGGGGCGAAAGTCTAGTGGCGCGCCCGGCGGCCGCAAGCACCTTCCACCAATGTAGGCGTCAAGCCGCCAGTGCGCGGTCCACCAGCCTGGTCTCGGCCTCGCCCAGATCGGCCGCTCCATATTGCGCGAAGCGGGCGCTGCCCAACCGCGAGTCGGCGTAGATCGCAGCGAAGGGCGAGCCCGCTTCGGCAAGTGCCGACACTGCGGCGATCTTGGCGAGGCCTTCGCAGAGGAAGCGGGCACGGCGCTCGGCTTCGCCCGACTTCAGCGTGCGCTCCAGCAATTGCGCCAGCGGGCCGACATTGAAGGCCTGTGCGGCAGAGCGGACGAGGCGCGAGAGCGTGTCGGTCGCCGCATCGGGGTGGCGGCTGGCGGCGCGCAGAACGTCGAGCGCCATGACATTGCCCGAGCCCTCCCAGATGGCGTTCAGCGGCGACTCCCGAAAGTAACGTGCCATCGGCAGGTCCTCGGTGTAGCCGTTGCCGCCCAGGCATTCGAGAGCTTCGTAGACGAGTTGCGGCGTGCTCTTGCACACCATGAACTTGATGGCCGGCGTCAGCAGGCGCGCATAGGCCGCTTCGCGCGGATCCGACTCGGCGTGTTCGACGGCGCGGCAAAGGCGGAACACGAGTGCCACCTGCGCTTCGAGTTCCAACGCCATGTCGGCGACGACGGCGCGCATCGATGGCTGGTCGGCCAGGCGACGCTGGAAGACCGAGCGGTTGCGGATATGGTGGATCGCCTGCGTGAGCGCGATGCGCGACTGGCCGGCCGACGCGATGGCGCAGTCGAGCCGCGTCAGGTTCACCATCTCGATAATGGTGCGCACGCCCGCGCCCTCGGCGCCGATCCGCTCCGCATAGGCGCCGTGAAACTCGACCTCGGACGAAGCGTTCGACTTGTTGCCGAGCTTGTCCTTCAGCCGCTGGAAGCGAATGGCGTTCTGCGACCCATCGGGCCGGTGGCGCGGCATCAGATAGCAGGTGAGCCCGCCCTCGGCCTGTGCGAGCACCAGGAACGCATCGCACATCGGGGCCGACATGAACCATTTGTGCCCGCTGATCTCGACATGATCGCCATGGGCCGTTGCGCGGGTGATGTTGGCGCGAACATCGGTGCCGCCCTGGCGCTCGGTCATACCCATGCCCAGGGTCACGCCCTTCTTCTCCCGCCACGGCAGCGGCCGCGGATCGTAGGTCCGCGTCCGGATGTGAGGCAGCCACTTTGCCAGTGCTGCCGGCTCCGAACGCAACGCGCCGACGCAGGCATGGGTCATGGTGATCGGGCACATGTGACCGCTCTCGGCCTGCGTCGCGAGATAAAGCCGTGCCGCCCGGGCGGATACGGGCGCCGTGCTGTCACTGCCATCATGTGTCGATGCATGAATGCCATGGCCGATGCTCTTTGCCATCAGGGCGTGATAGGCCGGATGAAATTCGACGAAATCGAGCCGATTGCCCTTGCCGTCCATAAGCCGCAGCTTCGGCGGGTTTTCATTGGCAACCCTGCCGAGGTCGAGCGTCTCCGCGGCACCATAGTCGCGGCCGCACACGGAGAGCGCGGCGAGATCGAGGCCTGCGCGCTGCGCGGCATCGGCCAGGGCGCGGTCGGCGCCGAAGAGATCGACGTCGCCGAATGCCGGCGACTGGTTGAAGGAGGCATCTTCGAGAAAGGACGTCGTCATGATCTGCGAATCTACTCTTCTGCGGTGCAGAGGCAATTGACGGCTGCGATCTTCTCGCCTAAATATTTAACTCGTCGGTTAACTAAATCGGCAAGGCGAGGTTTCGCATGCGGAAGACCCTGGGAATCCTGGGTGTTATTGTCGTGGCGGTAATCGCGACAATCCTGATCTACGCCTCGACCAGACCCGATTCGTTTCGCGTACAACGTACGGCGAGCATGAATGCACCGCCGGAGAAGATCTTTCCTTATCTCAATGAACTAGAGCGCTGGCGCGAGTGGTCGCCCTACGAGACGCGCGACCCCGATATGAAGCGTGCTTATGCAGGCCCGAAGAGTGGCAAGGGCGCTGCCTATGAATGGGACGGCAACAGCAATGTCGGCAAGGGCCGCATGGAGATTACCGATGCGGCCACGCCCAGCAAGATCGTGATCAAGCTCGATTTCATCAAGCCGTTCGAGGGCCACAACACGGCCGAGCTAACCCTGCAACCGAAGGATGGTCAGACGATTGTCACATGGGCGATGTATGGGCCCAGTCCGTTCATGGCTAAACTGATCGGCACGTTCATGGATATGGACGACATGATCGGCCGCGACTTCGCCGCCGGTCTCGCGAAGCTGAAGACGATCGTCGAAAAATAGCCGTCAGCGTAACGAGGAGAAGAACCATGAGGAATGGAATGCGGATGCTCGCCGTCGCATTGGCGATGTCCTCGCCGGCTGTTTTTGCCCAGACGTCTCCTGCAGCTCCGCCCGCGGCCCCGATGGCCCTGCCTCCCGGCGTCTTCGCGGCAGAACGCGACATCGCCCTGGCGACGGCTGGCACCTATGCGCTCGACGAAACGCATACGGCGGTTATCGCGCGGGTTTCCCATCTCGGCTACTCGCACAGCATCTTCCGCTTCGATCGTGCGAAGGGAAAGCTCACCTGGGATCCGGCGGCGATCGAGAAGTCGAAGATCGAGGCGTCCGTCGAGACGGCATCGATCACCAGCAACGTAAAGGGCTTTGCCGAGGAGCTGGCCGGCGACAAGTTCCTCAAGTCCAGGGAGTTTCCGCAGGCGAGCTTCGTTTCGACGGTCTTCAAGCCGACAGACAAGATGCGCGGCAAGGTCGAAGGCCAGTTCACGTTGATGGGCAAGACCAAGCCCGTGACGTTCGATGTCTCGCTGGTCGGTGCCGGCAAGGGTTTCGGCGGCAAGCCGCGGATCGGCGTGACCGCCGTCGCCACCATCAATCCGCAGGATTACGGCCTGCCGTCCCTCTTCACCGATCCCATTCAGATCGTGATCGACACCGAATTCGAGAAGGCCGAATGAAACGCGGCTTTTCCAAACCGCGGCTCGAGCGTCTGCGCGGCCTGCTGGATGCGGGAGTGGAGCGAGGCGACATGCCGGGCTTCGTTGCTCTCGTCCATCGGCATGGCAGAACCCATGTCACCGTTGGCGGCAGCTTGGCGGCGAGCGGCAGGGAGAAGATGCGGCGGGACACGATCTTCCGCATCTCCTCGCTCACCAAGCCGGTGCTTGCGGCGGCGGCGATGTCGATGGTCGAGGAGGGAAGCCTCCGGCTCGACGATCCGGTAGAGGAGCTGCTGCCCGAACTTGCCGATCGCCGCGTCCTCAAATGTGTGTCGAGCCCGCTCGATGAAACCGTACCGGCGGTGCGATCGATCACGTTGCGCGATCTGCTGACATTCCGCCTCGGTATCGGTGCGGTGATGGACTTCTCGTCGCGACATCCGATCCAGGAGGCGATGGAGCAGGCAGGGGTCGCGCCAGGCCCCTTCATGCCGACCGTCGCGCCCGATCGATACATGGCGTGTCTGGGCGAGTTGCCGTTGATCCATCAGCCCGGCGAGCGCTGGCTGTACCATACCGGCTCGGATGTGCTGGGTATCCTGTTGGCGCGCGCCGCGGATCGGTCACTGGCCGAGGTGCTGCAGGAGCGTCTCTTCCAACCGCTCGGCATGAAGGATACGGGCTTCCATGTGCCTGCCGAAAAGCTGAAGCGGTTGGCGTGCGCCTATGGCTACGATCCGGCTGCCGGGAAGCTCGTCTGCGTCGATGAAGGCAAGGACGGGCGCTGGAGTCAGCCGCCGATCTTCGAAGCCGGCAGCGGCGGGCTCGTCTCGACGGCCGACGACTATCTTTCCTTCTGCCGCATGATGCTTGCGAAAGGGCGGCATGGCGGCAAATGCCTGCTGTCGCGGCCGACCGTCGAGCTGATGACGACGGACCAGCTCCTGCCTTCGCAGAAGGAAGGTGCCGAGCTGTTCCTCGGTGACGCTAAGAGCTGGGGGCTCGGGCTTGCCGTCACGGTGCGCCGTACCGATCTCTGGGAGACGCCTGGTCGCTTCGGTTGGGACGGCGGCCTCGGAACATCGGCCTACACCGATCCGCAGGAAGGGCTGATCGGCATTCTACTGACGCAGCGCATGATGGATTCGCCTCAGCCGCTGCGTGCCCACACCGATTTCTGGAGTGGTGCGTACCAGGCAATCGACGACTGACCGAAGGAGGAAGCGATGACGATACAGCCGTATCTGTTCTTCAATGGCCGTTGCGAGGAAGCTCTCGACTTCTACAAGAAGACGCTGGGCGCCAATATCGACATGGTGATGCGCTTCAGCGAGAACCCCGATGCCTGCACTGCGGGGATGATGCCGAAGGACACCAGCAAGATCATGCACGCCTCCTTCAGGATCGGCGATGCCATGGTGATGTGTTCCGACGGCATGCAGCACGACAAGCCGAATTTCCAAGGCTTCTCGCTCTCGCTCACCGTGGCCAACGAGGCCGAGGCGGACAAGGCCTTCAACGCCCTGGCCAAGGAAGGTCAGATCCAGATGCCGATCGGCAAGACGTTCTTCTCGCCGCGCTTCGGCTGCGTCGCCGACAAGTTCGGCGTTTCCTGGATGGTGATTGTCGAGCCCAAGTAACGAAGGCCGAGTAGCGAAGAAGGGCGTTAGGCGCCCTTCTCCACATTGGCGCTGCGCAACGGGACGCCGAATTCGCGGCGGCAGACCTCGGCCAGCACCTCGACGCCCTTCTTGATGGTCTCGGGCTCGGGGTTGGCGAAGCAGAGGCGCAGCCGCGAGCGGGCATAGTCCTTGTTGGTCGACCACTCGGGGCCGGGGTTCAACGACACGCCGGCCGCAAGGGCTGCCTGCGCGAGCTTGGTCGTGTCGACCTGGTCGGGCAGCTTGATCCAGAGGTAGATGCCACCCTCGGGGTCGCCGAACTCGGCAGCCGTGCCGAACTGCTCGGCCAGGGCTTCGCGCAAGGTCTTCAGCTTGGCGGCCAGCGCCTTGTTGAGCTTGGGCACGTGGTCGGCGAAGTGCTGCTTGCAGAACTCGGCCAGCACCATCTGTTCCAGCGCGCCGGAACCGGCATCCTGCTTGAGCCCGAGGATGCGCCCGAGGATCTCCCACTTGGCAACGATGTAGCCGACGCGAAGCGCCGGCGCGATCGACTTGGAGAAGGAGCCGATATGGATCACGCCTTCGCCATTTGCCATGGCGAAGAGCGACTTCGGCCGCTTGCCGCTCCAGATCAGGTCGGAATAGCACTCGTCCTCGAAGATCATGACGCCGTAGCGCGCGGCGAGGGCGATCAGATCGGCGCGGCGCTTCTCACCCATGATGGCGCCGGTCGGATTCTGCACCGTCGGGATGGTGTAGATATACTTGGGCGTCACGCCCTTCTTCTTCAGCTCGGCCAGCTTCTCTTCCAGCGCGTCGAGCCGCAGTCCCTCGTCGTCGAGCGGGATGCCGATCACGTTGGCGCCGAGCTTGTTCAGCTTGGTCAGCGCGCCGCCATAGGTCTCCTGCTCGATCAGCACCGTATCGCCCTTGGCGATCAGCAGGCTGTTGATCAGGTCGAGGCCCTGCATGGAACCGGAGGTGATCAGAATCTCGTCCGGCGAGCACTCGATGCCGGCATGCCCCTTGAGCTTGCCGGCCAGGAACTCGCGCAACGGCCGATAGCCCAGTGGGCCGCTGTTCAGGCCGTAGGTGGCGAGCGTGGCGCCCTCGCGCTTCAGTACGGCTGTCGCCGCGTCGATCAGCGCGTCGACCGGCACGTTCTTGGCGTCGTTGTGGCCGCCGATGAAATTGTATTTCGGGAATCCGTTCCACTTGACGGCGGGTGCCGGGGTGCCGGGCGCCAGCAGGGGCGCGAAATCGAACGGAGCAGTCATGGCGTTTCCTTTCGTGGTCTGCCCATTGCTGGGCCAACCGGCGTGTTGCTGCAACAGATTTGGTCGAATCAGGCCGTCGCGCGGAACGAGTGAGGGTTGGCCATGTCCCAGGGCCTGCGCCAGCGCGGGTTGCCGGAGCCCGCGATCAGCTCGCCCTCGGACAGGGACGGGTAGACGTCGGCGTAGGTCAGGACTTCGCTGGACGAGATGCGTCGGGAGATGTGGATCGGCTTGAACTCCTGCGGATGGTCGAGCCCGGCCGCCGCTGTCAGTTCGGCGAGTTCATGCAGAGTGGCGCGATGGAAACTGACCACGCGGTCGATCTTGTCGGGCACGACCAGCGCCTTCTGGCGGCTGGGGTTTTGCGTCGCCACGCCGGTCGGGCAGCGGTCGGTGTGGCAGGACTGCGACTGGATGCAGCCCACGGCGAACATGAAGCCGCGCGCCGAGTTGCACCAATCGGCTCCCAGCGCCATGGCGCGCACGATATCGAAGGCGGTAATGATCTTGCCGGCAACGCCGATCTTGATGCGATGACGCGCCCCGATGCCGATCAGCGCGTTGTTCACGAAATAGAGCCCCTGCCGCATCGGCTTGCCGATATGGTCGACGAACTCCATGGGCGCGGCGCCGGTGCCGCCTTCCTTGCCGTCCACGACGATGAAGTCGGGATAGATGCCGGTCTCCAGCATCGCCTTGCAGATGGCCAGAAACTCCCATTCGTGACCGATGCAGAGCTTGAAGCCGGCCGGCTTGCCGCCGGACAGCCGGCGCATTTCTGCGATGAAATGCATCATCTCGATCGGCGTCGAAAAGGCCGAGTGCTGCGAGGGCGAGACGCAATCCTCGCCCACCGGCACACCGCGGGTCAGGGCAATCTCCGGTGTCACCTTGGGGGCGGGCAGAACGCCGCCATGTCCGGGCTTGGCGCCCTGGCTGAGTTTCAACTCGACCATCTTGATCTGGTCGGTGGCGGCCACCTCGGCGAACCTTTCGGGGCTGAAGGTGCCGTCGGGGTTGCGGGCGCCGAAATAGCCGGAGCCGATTTCCCAGATGATGTCGCCGCCGTTCTCACGATGGTAGGGGCTGAAGCCGCCTTCGCCGGTATCGTGCGCGAAGCCGCCGCGCTTGGCGCCACCGTTCAGCGCCCGAATGGCATTGGCACTGAGTGCGCCGAAGCTCATGGCAGAGATGTTGAACACCGATGCCGAGTAAGGCTTGGTGCATTCGCTGTCGCCGATCATGATCCGGAAGGGATCCTTGGTAAGCGGCCTCGGCGCGATCGAGTGTGCCACCCACTCGTAGCCGACGCTGTAGACGTCGAGCATCGTGCCGAAGGGGCGGACGTCCTGTACCTTCTTGGCGCGTTGATAGACGACGGTGCGCTGGTCGCGGCTGAACGGCATGCCATCCTGGTCGCCTTCGAAGAGGTACTGCCGCATCTCCGGCCGTATCTCCTCGAAAATGAAGCGTATGTGCGCGGCAACCGGATAGTTGCGCAGGATCGAGTGGTTCGTCTGGTTGAGGTCGTGGATGCCGACTGCCGTCAGGAAGGCCGCGGCGATGAAGCAGATCGCCAGCACCGGATGTGGATCGGCGATCCAGGCGATCCCGAAGACGGGGACCGCGATAATGCAAAGCGTAAAAGTGATGAAGCGGGGCGTAAAAGGCATGAGCAGGGGTGACATCGCGTTCTCCTCGCCTCGCCACCATAGCGCACTCAGGTGCGTTCGAACGACACACTCTTGATGACGGCGAAGACGGGTCGCCCCGGCGCGAGCGCCAGGCGGTCGACGGACTTCTGCGTGAGCCGAGCCATCAGCAGTGCACCGTTGCAGTCGAGCCGCACGTCGGCCTGCGCGCCGGAAATGGGGACCACGGCGGCGATGTGGCCCGCCAGTACATTGAGGGCGCTGATCTCCTCGGGCGGCCGCAGGCTCAGCATTACATCGCGCGCGCGAATATAGGCCCGCACGTGCGCGCCGGCTGGTGCGCCGATCCGCGGCACCTGCAACTCGCCGGCGGCGGTGGCCAGCACGGAAAGCTCGAAGGTTTCGTCATGGCGGCTGACCGTGCCATCCAGTACCGAGCCGCCGTCGCTGGCGTCGGCCAGCGGCAGGGTATCGAGCACGGGCCCGACGGCGGTTACCCGACCCTCGGCCATGATCACGACCGTCGTGGCCAGCCGAGCGACCTCGGCCACGGAGTGGCTGACATAGAGGATCGGCACGCCCGCTTCGTCGCGCAGCCGCTCGATGTAGGGAAGGATCTCCGACCGGCGCGCCTCGTCGAGCGAGGCCAGCGGTTCGTCCATCAGCACCAGCAGCGGCTTGGCGAGCAGGGCGCGGCCGATGGCGACACGCTGCTTCTCGCCGCCCGAGAGCGAATCCGGTTGACGGTCGAGCAGATGGCCGATGCCCAGGAGATCGACCACGGTGCCGAGATCGCCCGCGGCGCCCCCGTTACCGCGGGCGAACCAGCGTCCGTAGAGAAGGTTGTGGCGAACGCTGAGATGCGGAAAGAGCCGACTGTCCTGAAAGACATAGCCGATCCGCCGGCGATGGGCGGGGACGAATACCCGGCGCTCGGTATCGACCAGCACTTGGCCATCAACGATGACCTTGCCGCGGGCAGGCCGGATGAGGCCGCCCACGATATCGACGATGCTGGTCTTGCCCGAGCCCGAACGGCCGAACAGCGCCGTCAGCCCGGGCGCTGCGGTAAAACGCGCCCGGAGCTGGAAGCTGCCGCGCGTATGTTCGACATCGACCTCCAGGCTCATGCGGCTTGCCGCCGTGAGCCGATACGACGCGCCAGCAACTCCGAGCCGAGCAGAGCCACCATGGAGATCGCGATCGACACGAGGGTGAGCCGCATGGCCGCCGCATCGCCGCCCGGCACCTGGGTCAACGTGTAGATCAGCGAGGGCAGGGTCTGCGTCTCGCCGGGAATGTTGGAGACGAAAGTGATGGTCGCACCGAACTCGCCCATCGACTTCGCAAAGCCCAGGATCGCGCCGGCAACGATTCCTGGCAGGCAGAGCGGCAGGGTGACCGTGGCGAACACCCAGAGCGGATTGGCCCCCAGCGTGCCGGCGGCGGCTTCAAGGCGGCGATCGACCGCCTCGATGGAGAGACGGATCGCGCGCACCATCAGCGGAAAGCCCATGATGGCGCAGGCCAGCGCCGCGCCGGTCCAGCGGAAGGAGAAGACGATGCCGAACTCGTCGGCGAGAAAAGATCCGATGAAGCCCCGTCGTCCGAAGGAGAGCAGCAGCAGGTAGCCGGTCACGACCGGCGGCAGGATCAGCGGCAGATGCACTACCGTGTCGAGCACGCTCTTGCCCCAGAACCTGCCGCGCGCCAGCAGCCAGGCGATGGCGATGCCAAAGGGCAGGCTGGCCAGCGTCGCCGTCGTCGCGACCAGCAGGCTGAGCCGCACCGCCATCCATTCTTCCGCAGTCATATCCTCTTCCGGTCAGGAAGTCGGTATAGTCCGTCGGATATAGCGTTCCGTCCAGAGCCTGTTCGCCGCGGCAATCCCGCGTCGAAGGGCGACGAGCACGATGACCAGCAGCGAAACGGCCAAAACCTTGTGGGCCGGATGCGGCATCAGATCGAAGTCGAGATTCGCCGCCAGCACGCGAAGCGGGTCGATCTTGTTCACGAGCCCGTACCAAGTGGCCTCGATCACGACGGTGCCGAGAGTTGCCGCGAGAGCGAGCAGGAGGAGGCCGGCGAAACTCGTGCGCAGCTTCACCGGCAGGACCCGCCACAGCATCAGCCAGAGGAACAGGCCCGCCGCAAAGGCCGCCTCGCCGATCTTGACCTTGGACTGGATGAAGAAATGGACCAGCGCCACGGCGACGGCCGGATAGACCAGCCAGTGCAGGCGCTTCCAGTCGCGCTTCAGCCGGCGCTGCCAGCCGTTGGTCGATGTCACGGCGAGCGCCACCAGGACAAGCAGGGCCACGAAGCCGATCGTCAGGTAGAAGCGCTTTGCGATCTCGGTGGCGACCACGATCAGGTTCCATTTCTGGTCGAGCACGTAGATCAGCAGATGCGCCAGCGCATAGAGCGCGGCCGCAACACCGATCCGCCGCCGGATGTGGATCAACGGCATCCAGTCGAACAGGGCGCGGGCCGGCGTCATGGCCAGCGACACCAGAAGAAGCACGACAGCCCAGTCGCCCGTGGCATGCGTGGCGAGCGTGACGGGCCGCGGCTCGAGTGCGCCGGTGTACCAGCGCCAGGCGAGTTCCACGGCCGGCACGCAGAGTGCGAACAACGTCGCGAGCCTGAGCCAGAAGATGGTTTGCTGCGTGGACAGTCCCTTTGGCACGGGCCGGACCCTAGGCGATCTCGCGATCAACAGGCGGTCAAAGAAATGTCATCGCTGGTTGCCGAACAGCAGCCGATAGGTGCCGACCGTCGGCGCGGTCTCGACACCAAAGGGCCGCAGTTTGGTCGCCGTGAACATCAGGCGCGCGGCGGCACTGACGGCTGGAACATCCGCGCCCTCCAGCAGCACCGCCCACTCGGCCTCTTCGGCCCGGGGATGGTCCATGCTCTTGTCGTGCAGTGGTGCGTGTGCAACCTCGAGATCGTTCTCGCCGGCGCTGGCGCCCAGCATGCCGGGGCGCTGTATCGCCTTGGGAAGTGCAATGGTGCTCAGCCACTCGACTAGCGCCTTGCGCCGTCGCGGATCGGGCACGAAGCGCACACAGGCCAGGGCTCCGCCGACGCCATGCGTCTGGTCGACGAGGATGCGCAGGGTCAGCCGCTGGAAGTGGGTGAACCGGGCCATGACGGCCTGGCTCCACGGTGTCTGGTTGGCCAGCAGCTTCAGATAATCTGGTGTCGCGAGATCGGCGACGCTGTCGCACTCGTAGGTCGCGAGATACTTCGGCGTTGCGCGCACGGCAACATATCGGCGGGCGCGATGGAAGCCGGGCAGGTTGACACGCTCGTCGATATGCTCGCGGTTGTACCACTCGTTGAAGTCCCGCTCGTCGCGTGCTGACACCTGCGTCAGCGTAATCAGCATTCCCTTGCCGTAGAGGGGCATAGTTTCATCCCGCGGTGGCCAGCCTCTAGTCTATGCTGCCGGGCACGCGGGAGGAAACACCATGAAAATAGCCAAGATCGAGGATCTGCACTGCGACGCCGGATGGCGCGACTTCTCTTTCCTCAAGATCACCACGGATGACGGGCTGGTCGGCTGGTCCGAATACAACGAGGGTTACGGTAGTGCCGGCCTGACGGCGGTGATCCGTCGCATGGCCCAGGGCCTGATCGGTCAGGATCCGCGGCCCATCGAACGCATCATGACGACGATCTACGCCATCACGCGCCAGGCGCCGGGCGGAATGAACCAGCAGGCGATGGCGGCCATCGAGAATGCCCTGCTCGACGTCAAGGCCAAGGCGCTGGGCATTCCGGTCTATGAGCTGTTCGGCGGGCCGGTGCGCGAGCGCCTGCCACTCTACTGGTCGCATTGCGGCAGCTACCGCTTCCGCAATGCCGAGGTCATGGGCGTCGAGCCCGTACGCTCGCTCGACGATCTGGTGAAGCTCGGCAAGCATGTGAAGGAACGCGGCTTCAAGGCGCTCAAGACCAACATTTTCCGCTTCGATCTCAACCCGGCGAACATGTACCAGCCCGGTTTTGGCCGCAGCCCGGGAGGGCCGGAACTGAATGCCGATGGCGCCGTGATCGCCGCCATCTGCGACGGGCTCGCGGCCTTCCGCCAGGGGGCGGGCCACGGCATGGGCATCCTTCTCGACACCAATTTCAACTTCAAGACCGAGGGGTACATCAAGGTCGCGCGCGCCTGCGAGCCCTTCAATCTCTTCTGGCTAGAGATCGATTCCTATGACCCCGAAGGGCTGCGCCTGATTCGCGACCGCGCGTCGATGCCAATTGCGTCGTGCGAATCCCTGTTTGGCCGCCGCCAGTTCCGGCCCTATTTCGAGAACCGCTCGATCGACGTTTCCATCATCGACGTGCCGTGGAACGGCCTCGCAGAGTCGCTGAAGATCGCCGCGATGGCTGAGGCCTACGAGATCAACTGTGCCCCGCACAATTTCTACGGCCATATGTCGACCCTGATGAGCGCCCATCTCTGCGCCGCGATACCCAATTTCCGTATCATGGAAATCGATATCGACGACGTGCCCTGGAAGGACGATCTGGTCACTCATCCGCCGGTCATCCAGAATGGCGAACTGATCGTACCGACCCGGCCTGGCTGGGGCGCCGACATCAACGAGGAGGCGGTGAAGGCTCATCCGCCCAAGCATCCGCATCCCTGAGAGGAAAGAATGGTCTACGAATTTCGCTGCTACACGCTGAAGCCCGGCAAGATGCCGGAATATCTCAAGGCCGCCGAGACGATCGGCCGGCCCGCCCGCGGGCAGAACTTCGGCGAGAATCACGGCTACTGGACGGCCGAGTTCGGCGCTCTGAATCAGATCTGGCACCTCTGGAAGTACGAGAGCCTCGACGAGCGCACGCGCCTGCGTGGCGAACTCGCCAAGCACAAGCCATGGACCGAGGGCTATGTGCCGGTGATCCGGCCGCTGATCGAGCGCCAGGACCTGCGCATCATGAATGCCGTCGTCGACATCAAGCCCAGCGACGGCACGACCGGCAACGTCTACGAGCTGCGCATCTATCGCACGCAGATGGGCGGTGCCCAGGCCTATGGCAAGGACTTCAAGGAGGTCCAGGAGGCACGTGAGAAGTATTCGCCGATCTGGGGTGCGTGGACCGGCGAGGTGCCCGAGCCCAACGAGTGGATCCATCTCTGGCGCTACAAGAACCTGCAGGAGCGCTTCGAGGCGCGGGCGGCGGCGATGAAGGACCCGGCCTGGCAGGCCTATCTGGCCAAGGGGCCGGCGAAGCTTGCGGCGATGCACTCGACTCTGCTGCTGCCGACGAACTATTCGCCGCTGAAGTAGGCGTTCAAGTACAAGCGTTGAGGACAGGTTGATGGATTCTTTCGACGACACCGGCCTTGCGTTCATGAAGTTCGGGGTCGGCCAGTCGGTGGCGCGCACCGAGGACCCGATCCTGCTGCGGGGCGAAGGGCGTTACACTGACGACATCAACCTAGCCGGCCAGGCCTATGCGGTCATGGTGCGCAGCCGCATTGCGCACGGTCATCTGAAGGGGATCGACACTGCCGCGGCGCTCGCCCTGCCGGGCGTGCTGGCGATCCTCACCAGCGACGATCTCGACGCAGCGGGCTTCAACCCGTTGAAATGTCCGATGAACATCCCACAGCGCGACGGCTCGCCGATGAAGACTCCGGTCCGGCCGTCGCTGGCCAAGGGTAAGGTGCGCTTCGTCGGCGAGGCCGTGGCCTGCGTCGTGGCCGAGACAGCGTTGCAGGCCAAGGATGCGGCCGAAGCGGTCGAACTCGATATCGAAGAACTGCCGGCCGTCACCACGCCTGCTGCAGCCTTGGCTGAAGGCGCGCCGCAGATTCACGACGATGCACCGGGTAATCTGGTGCTCGACTTCCACTACGGCAATGCCGAGGCGGTGGCCAAGGCATTCGCCGAGGCGGCCCACGTCACCCGGCTGGAGATCGAATCCAACCGCGTCGTCGTCAACGCCATGGAGCCGCGCTCGGCGATCGGGGCGTGGGATGCCGTCAACGAGCGCTGGGTTCTGAATGTCGGCTGCCAGGGCGTGTTCGGCCTGCGCGGCGGTCTGGCCGGTGTGCTGAACGTGAAGCCCGACCGGCTGCACGTGCTGACCGGCAATGTCGGCGGCTCGTTCGGCATGAAAGCGCCACCCTATCCGGAATACGCGCCGCTGCTGCTGGCGGCCAAGAAGCTTGGCCGGCCGGTGAAGTGGACCGACGAGCGGTCGGAAAGTTTTCTCTCCGATCATCACGGCCGCGATCACCAGCGCATCGCCGAACTGGCGCTGGACAAGGATGGGCATTTCCTTGCTGTCCGGCTCTCCGGCACCGGCAACGCTGGCGCTTACATCTATCCGCCGATGCCGGTCACGACCAACGCGGTGAAGAACGTCATCGACGTCTATAAGACGCCGGCGATGGAAGTGAATTCCAAGGTCGCCTTCACCAACACGACGCCGATTGCGGCCTATCGTGGCGCCGGGCGCCCCGAGGGCAACTACTACATGGAGCGCCTGATCGACACGGCGGCGCGCGAGATGAGGATCGACCGGATCGAGCTGCGCCGGCGCAATCACATTGCGCCCGAGGCGATGCCCTACAAGGCGCCGTCCGGCATGGCCTACGACTCGGGCGAGTTCACTGCCGTTCTCGACAAAGCGCTGCAAGCCTCCGACTGGGACGGCTTCGACGCGCGCAAGGCCGAGAGCAAGGCGCGCGGCAAGCTGCGTGGCCGCGGCATCGGCAGCTACCTGGAAGTGACGGCGCCCGCCGGCAAGGAATATGGCGGCATCCGCTTCGAAGACGACGGCACCGTCACCATGCTGAGCGGCACGCTCGACTACGGCCAGGGCCATGCCTCGCCTTTCGCGCAGGTGCTGACCGAAAAGCTCGGCATTCCCTTCGACCGCTTTCGCCTGCTGCAGGGCGACAGCGACCAGCTTCTGGCAGGCGGTGGCACGGGCGGATCGCGCTCGGCGATCGTCGGCAGCGAAGCCTTCCTCGAAGCGGGCACCAAGGTGATCGAACAAGGCAAGGCCATCGCCGCCCATGTGCTGGAGGCCGCGACCGTCGACATCGAATTCGACCGCGGGCGTTTCCGGATTGCCGGCACCGACCGCAGCATCGGCCTGCTCGATCTTGCGTCGAAGCTGCGTGACGGCATGACCTTGCCTGAGGACGTGCCGCAGACGCTCGACGTCCGTCACATTTCCGATACGCCGCCGTCGGCCTTCCCGAACGGCTGCCACATCGCCGAAGTCGAGATCGACCCCGACACCGGCCAGATCGACGTCGTGCGTTACTTCATGGTCAACGACTTCGGCACGCTCATCAATCCGATGCTGGTCGAAGGCCAGGCGTATGGCGGTGTGGTGCAGGGCATCGGGCAGGCGATCTTCGAGCGCACGATCTACGACCAGCAGGGCCAGCCGGTTGCCGGCACCTATATGGATTACGCCCTGCCGCGCGCCTCGGATGCGCCGTCCTTTTCCATCACCAGCCATCCTGTGCCCTGCAAGACCAACTCGCTGGGCGTGAAGGGCTGCGGCGAGGCTGGCTGTGCGGGCGCCCTGCCCTCGGTGATGAACGCGGTCGTCGATGCACTCTCGGAGGCAGGCATCACCCATATCGACATGCCGGTGACGCCGGAAAAGGTCTGGCGCGCGCTGAACCGCGGATGATCAGGCCGCCGGCAGGCTGTGCCCGGCGACCTTGCTCTCGATCTCGATGGTCTTGATCACCGCCGGCCGCGCCATCATGCGGGCATAGTGGGCTTCGACGGCCGGCAAGGTGCCGGCCGGCAGGTCGAGAAAGCCGCGGACGCGCCAGTAGAGCCGGAACAGGTGAATGTCGGCAATGGAATAGCGGTCGCCCACGACCTAGTCGCGGCCGCCCAGACGCTGCTCGACGGTGGTCCAGGCCGCGCGGCAGGCGTCGAGGCCTTGTCCTCGCGACGGATGAACGGCCGACGCGAGATAGGACATCCAGGAGACGGCCTGCGCTTCGGCCTCGATGTCGCCCGCGGGCAGCAACCCGGCTTCGGGATGGCGGCGGGCCAGATAGAAGAGGATGCCCGCGACTTCGGTCAGAACCCGGCCATCGATCAGCAGCACCGGCACCTTGCCGGCCGGGTTGATTGCAAGGAACTCGGGCGTGCGCGTGTCCTTGGTGGCAAGCGACAGCGACCGTGTATCGAACGTCGCGCCGATCTCGTGCAGCGCGATATGCGGCGCCATCGAGCTGGAACCGGGGGCGAAGTAGAGGGTCAGCATGGGATCTCCTGTGTTGACGGTGTTTTGCCAAGTGCGTCGCAGATTGCGTTGCGGTCGAGGCGGCCGCGCAATCCGATCAAGACCAGTTTCGTCGGCGTCGTGCCCGACGGAGCAGGATCGACCGAGAAGCGTCTTCCGACGACGTGCAGCGCCGCGATTCTACCGCCGGCATCGTGCGCCATGCCCTTTGCCCGCAGCACGCCCATGCCGGGGGCGGCGAGCCGCGATCCCAACTGCTGCAGGTCGACATCCGGCGGCATGTCGAGTTCCAGCGCGTCGTAGAGCGAAGCCGCGTCGGGGGCTCCCGGCGTCTGCAGCGTGGCATGACTGCGCGGCAGCGAGCCACTATGCAGGCCGATCAGTAGTTCCGGAGCGATCCTTGCGTGGGTCGCCGGAAGAACGCGCGCGTCGGGAACCTGCTCGGCGAGCCAGGCCATTGTTCGCTCGAGTGCAGCATCGTCCACCAGGTCGCAGCGATTGAGGACAATCAGATCGGCAGCCGTGAGTTGCCGCAGGATCGTGTCGCCGAGATAGGCATCGTCCGCCTGTGTCTGCACCGTTTCGGCGTCGGCCATCACCACGACCGCATCGATGCGATAAGGTTCGAGCAGCGTCACGGCATTCGCCACCATGCCAGGCAGGGCGACGCCGCTCGCCTCCAGAACGACGCGCTCCAGATCCGGGCGCTGTTCCGGCAGCGTCATCAACCGTTCCATAAGATCGGAGCCGTAGCTGCAGCACACGCAGCCACCGGAAATCTCCAGCGTGTCGCCATCGGTCGCCACGATCAGGTCGCGGTCGATGGGCGTGGTGCCGAAGTCGTTGACCAGGACGGCGATGCGCCGGCCGGCAGCGGCCCGCAGAAGATTGTTCACCAACGTAGTCTTGCCGGTGCCGAGATAACCGCCGACCACCGTCACCGGCAGGGGGCTGCCTTTCATGCTCCAGCGGCAGGGAAAAGGCGGCCGGCCTGGACCGTGCCCCAGATGCGCACGTCTTTCAGCTTCTCGGGCGCGATCTCCAGCGGATCGTCTTCCAGAACCGCAAAGTCGGCACGCTTGCCGACTTCAATCGACCCTAGTTCGCCGTCGAGCTTCAGGGTCCAGGCGGCGCCGAGCGTGATGGTGCGCAGCGCATCCGCCACGGAGATGCGCTCGCTGGTGCCGAGAACGCGACCGCTGGCGGTGAGCCGGTTGACGGCACACCACGCGGTGAACAGGGGGCCAAGCGGCGTCACCGGCGCATCGGAATGAATGGCGAGCGGCACACCGCTCGCCAGCGCCGTCGCGCAGGCATTCATGCGCGTGGCCCGTTCCGGTCCCACGGTGGTCTCGTAATGCTGATCGCCCCAATAGAAATGGTGGTTGGGGAAGAGGTTGGCACACATGCCGAGCCGGCTCATGCGGCGGAACTGCGCCGCATCGGCGAGCTGGCAGTGCTGAAGGGTGAATCTATGGTCGGGCGCCGGCTGGTCGCGTAAGGCGCCATCCAGGCAATCCAGCGCCATCTCGGTCGCCTGATCGCCGTTGGTGTGGCTGTGCACCAGGATGTCCTTCTGCAGTGCCAGCCTGTAGAGCTGTGCAATCGTCTCCGGCGGCGTGTACCAGAGGCCGTTCGGCGCGCCGTTATAGTAACCGGGCCAGCGCAGCCGCGCAGAGAAGCCCTGGATCGAACCGTCGACAAACAGCTTGATGGCGCCGAGCCGCAGCCGGTCGGTCGCTTTCTTCTTCAGCTCCAGGGCAATCTCGACCGCCTGCTCGGGTGTCAGGGCCTGGAAGCGTCGGAACGACACGATGCGCACGGGGAACTGCGCCTCGCCCGTTACGCGCTGCATCATCGAGATCGCATCGTCGGGCAGGAGATTGGCGAGATCGGTGGCGGTGGTCACGCCCTGACGGACGCAGAGCCTGGCGAAGCGGCGCAGGCCGGGTTCGTCGTTGGCCAGCGCCTCGCGATCGAAGCCGACATGCTTGCCGACCAGCGTCATCGCTTCCGGACCCTTGAGTTCGCCGGTCGGCAGGCCGTCGTCGCCGAGCGTCACGCCGGGATGGTTGAACCCGGTGCGCAACAGACCCGCCAGTTCGAGGGCACGGCTGTTCACATTGAAGATGTGGCCGCTCGCATGCATCACGCCGATGGGACGCTTGGTCGAAATACGGTCGAGATCCGCGCGGACGACGCGCCGGTCACCGTAGTAGATCGGATCCAGCCCCCAGCCGGACAGCGGCTCGTCGGCCGACGCGAGCTTGCGTTCCTCTTCCCGCAGCCGCGCCACCACTTCGTCGATGGACGTCGCGCCCGGCCAGACCTTGCCGTCGGGATCCATGCGATCGAAGCGGCCGAGATAGGTGTAGCGCCAGAACGTGCCTTCGGCGGCATGGCTATGGCCTTCGACGAAGCCCGGCATCAGCACCTTGTCGGCGAAACTGTCGTCGAGGTCGTAGGCGCCCCAGCCCCGGAGTTCCTCCAGGGGGCCCGCCCCCAGGATGCGGCCGTCGCGCACCGCAACGTGCGTCGCTTCGGGCCGGGCGGGATTCATGGTGAGAATGCGACGGGCGCGGAAGATCGTGATCTTGCTGGTGCTCATGTGCCTGGAAATACCTGCTGATGCCGACGACAACGCGGCTTTGGCAGTTTGTTGTATAGCCGCAGCCTGCATAGTCGATGGTTGTGTCGGTATAGGCAAACGCGATGTCGAAGCCGTATGAGCACGGCCCGTTCCATCGCGCTGCCGATCCTAGGTGAGCGCCGCCATTCTGCAGCCTTGTCGAAGCCCCCATGAGGAGGCGTCGGTTTACCCGACCGTGTTGCGCGGCACGTCGCGGAACGGCTTGGTGGTGTCGATGCTCGGTTCCTTGGGCATCTTGAGGACGCGCTCGGAGATGATGTTGCGCTGGATCTCGTCGGTGCCGCCGGCGATCGAAGTCGCCGGCACGGAGACGAGAATTTCCGCAATAACGCCGCCCATCGGGCTGTCGGTGCCGCTGAGAAGCGCATCGGCGCCCGAGAGCTGGGTATGCACCCGGGCGGCTGCACGGGCGACATGGCTCGACACCAGCTTGCCCAGCGATCCTTCCGGCCCCTGCGGCCGTCCCTGTTCCTGTGCGGCACGGGCACGACGGGCCGTCCATTCCGCCGCCTTGGACATGGTCAGGAGCTTGGCGATTTCCTGGCGCACCACGGGGTCGGCAAGATGCCCGGTTTCCTTTGCGCGCTGCAGGATCAGGTCGACGCGGCCGGCGCGCTGCGGATACCACTTGTAGGGCTCCATCGTCGTCGCGACTTCCGCCCGTTCCTCCTCGTAGATGCGTCCCTTGCGATCGGAGCCCATCGCCCAGGTGCGCAGGCCGTCGGCGCCGCGGCGTTCGTGCATCAGGGTCGTGGTGGTCACGGCCCAGCCGTCGCCGACATTGGCGACCAGGAATTCCGGCTGCACTTCGGCGTCGGTCATGAACACCTGGTTGAACGAGGCATGTCCGTTCATCTGCTTCAGCGGCTGCACCTTCACGCCGGGCTGGTGCATGTCGAGGATGAAGTAGGAAAGGCCCTTGTGCTTGGTCTGGTCCCAGTCGGTGCGTGCCAGCAGCAGGCCCCAATGGGCGTGATGCGCGCTTGTGGTCCAGACCTTCTGGCCGTTCACCACCCATTTGTTGCCGCGCATCTCCGCGCGCGTCACCGCGCCGGCGACGTCCGATCCAGAGCCCGGCTCACTGAAGAGCTGGCACCAGGTGTCCTCGCCGGTGAGGATGCGGCGCAGGAACTTCTCCTTATGGAGATCGGTGCCGTGCGCCAGGATCGTTGCGGCAGCGAGCGTGCGGATGCCGGCCTTGGCGACGCCGATGGCGCCGATGCGGGCAAACTCTTCATCGACCACCGGCTGCAGCGCCTGCGGCAGGTCGCGGCCATACCATTGCTTGGGCCAGGTCGGCACCCCCCAGCCGGAATCGGCCAGCTTGTTGCGCCACTCGACGAGGCCGAGTTCGGGATTCCAGTTCGCCTCAAGCCAGGCACGGACTTCGGCGCGGACGTTCTCTTCGTTCAGTTCGCTCATGATCAGTCCTCCCTCAGGCCGCCCAGCGCTGCATCATCAGTTCGCGGTGATGATGGGCATCGCCCAGCAGCACTTCCGAACTCTTGGCGCGCTTGAACCAGAGATGGGTGTCGTTGTCCCAGGTGAAGCCGATGCCACCATGGATCTGGATGGCGTGGATCGCCGTCTGCAGGCAGGCTTCGCTGGCCGCCGCCTTGGCGAGCGAGCCAATTGCAGCAACGTCTTCGTCTCCATCGTCGAGCGCCGCCGCGGCATAGTAGGCAGCCGACTTGGCCAATTCGACGTCGATCAGCATGTCGGCCTGCTTGTGCTTCATCGACTGGAACGAAGCGATGGGCCGGCCGAACTGCATGCGCATCTTGGCATAGTCGAGCGCATCCTCGCGCAGCCGTTCAGCAACGCCGGCCATTTCGTTGGCCAGGCAGATCGCGGCTTCGACCATGGTGCGGGCAAAAGGCGCCGCGGCGGCGCCGACGGTGCCCAGCAATGTCGCGTCCACGCTGTTGAATTCGAGGCGTGCCAGCTTGCGGGTCGTATCCATGGTCTTGAGTGCGTGGCGCGAGAGACCAGCCGCATTCCCGGCGACGGTGAACAGCGACAGCCCGCTCTCGCCCTTGCTGCGAGGCCTGCGCGCCAGCACGACAATGAGGTCTGCGGTGTGGCCGTCGATCACATAACTCTTGAAGCCGTCGAGCTTGTAGCTCTTGCCCAATTTTGTCGCCGTCATTGCCGTGGCGGCGGCGTCCCAGTGTGCGGGATCCTCGACCCAGGCCAGCGTGGCGGTCGTGTCGCCCGCGGCGATGCCGGGGAGCAGCGTCTGCTTCTGGGCTTCCGTACCGGCATTCAGAATGGCGCCCGTCGCCAGGACGGCAGTCGAGAAGAGCGGCGCACAGAGCAGCGCGCGGCCCGCTTCTTCCAGCACGATGCCCAATTCGCCGAATCCAAACCCCTGTCCGCCATAGGCTTCCGGGGTGCGAACGGCCGTGAGCCCCAGCTCGGCGTTCAGTTTACGCCAGGCATCGCGCTCCCAACCGGCGTCGGTCTCCATCAATCGCCGCACCTCCTTGGTCGGCGACCGTTCCGCGAGGAAACGGCGGAGATTGGACCTGAATTCTTCCTGCTCGCTGGAGAAGCTGAACTTCATCGACATTCCTCCCGGCGCCGATTTTAGGCGCAGGGAGGTAAGGCTGGAAGCACAGGGGATTGCAGGGCGAGACGCGCGTTAAGCGTAGAGATCGACGTGCACGGCGAGAGGATTCATCGGGCCTGCGGCAACGAAGCCGAAGCTCGCCTCGCCATCATGGGCGATCGTGCCATTCCAGGCGGCGTTCTTGACCACATAGCCGTTGGCGTCGTGCGATACGATCACGGCATTCCAGATGTCCGTGATCTCGTTCGTCATGTCGATCCTGACCTGCCAGCCGGACATTGCGCCGGCACCGTCATTGTCGAGCGTGACGCCGCCCTGGAAGCCGCCGCTCCACGAATTGACGACGGCGAACAGCGCCTCGAGATCGCCGTTCCCAGTCGATGGCGGAAGGGGTGGCGGTGGAGGCGTCCCCGTCGTGTCGTCGTCGACGATAATGGCGGTCGCGGTGGCCCGTGCAATCGTGGCGCCCTGCGCGCTGGTCAGCACTAGGCTGAAATGCTCGTTGGCCTCGTCGAGCGTGTCGGGCGTGATCGGGATCGAAATCGTCTTAGTCTGCTCGCCGGCCGCGAAAGTGATGGAGCCGCTCGATCCGACGAAGTCGGCGGCGCCGGCGTTACCGATCTCGGTGTGATAGTCCACCGTCACCGCCTGCGTCGTGGGCTCCGACAAGCTCACCATGAAGGACGCATGGTTGGTCGTTGCGGGCCCGCCATCGCCGCCTGTCTCGCCATCGTGGAACTCGAACTGGATCGGCGTCAGATAGGCGAGCTTCGCCTGGTTCGGTGTCGTCCAATCGTTGTTCAGGATGCCGCCGGTATCGCCGGAGTTGGGATTCCACGACCAGAAGGTCCAGCTCGCCCCTTTCTGCCCGGAGGCGAGGTCGGATGTCCCGTTATTGTCGAGGTCGCCGCTGAGATAGGAGGTGATGGCCTCGAACCAGGGAGTGTCTTTGGGGTCGGTGAGGCCGCTGCCGAACTCGCCGAGGTAGATGGGGGCGATGCCTTCCTTGAAGATGTAGCCCCACATCTGGTCGAACTTGGCCGGCAGGTTCGCCGGGAAGTCCGGTCCCTGGAACCAGGGCTGCGCGTAGACCGAGTTGGGATAGTCGTGCGGCGAGTAGACCAGCTTGTTGGTGACGTCGAGCTCGACCGGCCGGTCGCGGACGCCCATCAGGTTGCCACCCCACCAATAGGGCTGGCCCTGATGGCTGCCGACACCCTCGACGAAGATCAGCCAGTTGGGATTGACGTCGCCGATGGCATTGCCGGCACGTTCGGCGGCCGCGGCCCAGTCGTTGGCGCCACCGCCGCCCCAGACACCGTTATAGGGTTCGTTGTGCAGGTCGGCGCCGATTACGGTCGGATCGTCGCCATAGCGCGTTGCCAGCATTTGCCAGTCGGCGATCCAGCTCGCCTCGCTGTGCTGGGCGTCGTACCAGAGGCCGTTGGACGAAGGGCCGTCGCCGGGTGTGCTACGATGATGGTCGAGGATGATCTTGAGGCCGACCTGGCCGGCGTAGTCGATGATCTTGTCCATGATCTGCAATGCCGTGAGGCCCTGCAGGTCGGGACTCTTGCTGTAGTTGATGTTGAAGGACGTAGCCGTCGAATGCAGCATGTCGCTGGAGTAGGGCAGGCGGATGGTGTTGAAGCCGAGGTCGGCCATCTGGTTCATCATGTCCTGGTAGCCGCGCGTATAGAGGCCGTGCGGCACTCCCAGGGCGGTCTCGAAGCCGAACCAGTTGACGCCCGCGATCTGTACCGAATGGCCGGCCGAGTCGACGATCTGGTTGCCTGAAGTGCTGAACCAGCCGGCCCCGCCGCCGTTCTGGCCCGGATCACCTTCGACCACCGAAGTGTCCGCGACGCTGAGTGTCGGCAGGGTCGGCGTGACGACATCGTCGTTGACGATGGTGCCGACAGCCGACCCGTCGGCGATGGTCGCACCCGTCGGCGACGACAGGGTGAGCGTCAGCGTTTCGTTGGCCTCGACGGCGGTATCGCCCGAGACCTGCACATGGACCACCTTCGAGGTCTCGCCGGCGGCAAAGGTGAGCGTGCCGGAAAGGGCGGCGTAATCGCTGCCCGCCGTCGCCGTGCCGTTGGCCGTGGCATAGGCTACCGTGACCGGCCCGGTCGCCGCCGCGGAGAGGGAGACGACGAAGGCGAGGTCGCGAACTCCGCTGTTGCCTTCGATGACCGTTGCGTCGCTCACCGAAAGCGTGGGCAGGACGGGTGACGGACCACCTGTCGCGATGCCGTTGATGATGAAGCCGGTAGCCATGGTGCCGGTGCTGCCCGGCGTCGCTTGAAAGCCGAACGACACGTCGGAACCGGCACCGACCTTTCCATTCCAGGCGGCGTTGCGGATCACGTAGTGATCGCCGACGTGGCTCACGATCTCGGCGTTCCAGATGTTGGTAATGGTGAAGGAGGCGTTGAACTCGGCGGTCCAGCCATTGAGCGTGGTCGAGCCCGCTTCTATGACCATGGCGCCGGTGAAACCCGAACCCCAGTTGCTGGTGACGTCGTAGTCGAGCGACGTGCCACCCGGCGTCGGCGTTGGCGGTGGTGTCGTGACGTCGTCGTTGACGATCGTGCCAGTCGCCAAGCCGTCGGCAATAGTCGCGCCCGTCGCGCCGGAAAGTGTGAGCGTCAAGGTTTCGTTGGCCTCGACGGCCGTGTCGCCGTTGATCGCAATCTGGATCGTCTTGGTCGTCTCGCCGGCAGCGAAGGTGATTGTGCCGGTCTTCGCGGTGTAGTCCTGGCCCGCCGTCGCAGTGCCGTTGGCGGTGGCGTAGTCGACAGTCACCGGACCGGTCGCCGCCTGCGAGAGGCTCACCGTGAAGGAGAGCTGTGCCGCGCCGGCTTGACCTTCAGCCGCCGTGGCATCGCTGACCGATAGTGTCGGCAGAACGGGTGCGGCGCCCCCGCCATTCAGGCTGAGGCCGGTGGCTGTCGTCTCACCGCCGCTTCCCGGCGTGGCCTGGAAGCCGAATGTGACGGTCCCACTAGCCGGCACATCGGCGTTCCAGGCGGCATTACGCACTACGTAGTGGTTGCCGACACGGCTCAGAATCTCCGCGCCCCAAAGATTGGAGATGGCGAAAGCCGCATCGAACTCGACGGTCCAGCCGCGCAGACCGGTGGTGCCGGCTGCAACGGTCACGCTACCCACAAAACCCGAGCCCCAATTGTCCTTCACGTCATAACTAACGGTGGCCATGGAGCTCTCCACTCAGTTTGCGTCTTGCGTGCGCCAAGGATTGCCATCGACGTCGCCATGGCGCACCGAGGGGGTGCCGGTTAGTCGGTGAGCATGGCCGGAAAGTCGACGAATGTGGCCCACCGCCCAAGGATGGGAATTTTGCCCGGCGCTTGCAAATTTTTCTGCTTCTGCGAAAGAGTCAGTCGCCCGACCCGCCGAAATTCCCGGAATCAGCTCCTTTGCCCGCTTTGTTGTTCGACAGGTTGAATCGACTGCCCGTCTTCTGGAGGATCCAGCTGGCCGGCTGGAGCCTTTTCGCCATAGCCGACGTGATTGGCCAGTGTCTGCTCTACCAGAGCCTCCAGATTGCCTGCGCACGCACAGCCCTTGTCACGGCCTGCCTGCTGTTGATGTCGACGGCGATGCGGTCCTTCTACGATGCGCGTCTGCCGACCAGTCGCGTGACGGCAAGGGCGGTTATGCTGATCTTCCTGCTGTCGCTGCTGGGGTCGTCGTCCATCGCAACGACCATCGTCCTCGTCCATCAGCTCGTGCCGTGGATGGTGCCGCCCGCGCATCGCGGTCTCGAGGAGTTCCTGCTTCCGCAGGTTCACTACTTCTTTGCGCTCGCCGGCTGGAGCCTGGCCTATTTCTGGATCCAGGCCGAGGTCGCGGAACAGAACGAGCATCGCCGCGCCGTCGTCGCTGAGGCCGAAGCCTTGCGCGCCGAACTGGAGGAGCTGCGTCTCCAGCTCGATCCACACTTTCTTTTCAATGCGCTGAACGGCGTGGCCGAGGAAATTCCCGAGCATCCCCAGGCGGCCCTCGCCATGCTCCGCGACCTCACGGCCTACCTGCGGCATTCGCTCGACGGCATCGACCACACGGTCGTGACGGTCGAAGCGGAAGTCGGTGGGCTCGCCGCCTACCTTGGCGTTCAGAAGGCGCGTTTCGGCAATCGCCTGCGGACGCAGATCGCCCTGGAGCCGGCGGCCGCGCTGCGTCGTATCGCGAGCTTCCTGTTGCAGCCGCTGGTCGAGAATGCCGTCAAGCATGGCCGGCGGGAGCACGGGCTCGATCTCCTCGTCGACATCCGCGTAGCGGGCGATGCGCTACATGTGAGGGTCGAGAACAATGGCGCGCTGGTGTCGGCGGGCAGGGGCATGCATCGGCGCCGTTCCGGTATTGGGCTGCAGAACGTGCGGCGACGGCTGGCCCTTCACTATCCCGACCGCCACAGCTTCGAATTGAGCGAAGTGAGCGAGGCGCCGGACCGGAAGAAAGTCGTTGCCACCCTGATCCTGGAAGGAGAGCCGTGCGGGTCCTGATCGTCGACGATGAGCCGCTGGCGCGCAGCGCCCTGCGCCGCCTGCTTGCCGGGCATCCCGAGGTCGAAATCGCGGGCGAGGCGGATGGCCTTGCCGACGCGCGGCAGGCGGTGGAGACGCTGCGGCCGGATCTCATCTTTCTCGACATCGAGCTGGATGGCAGCGCCGGTGATGGCTTCGATCTGCTCGAAGGCCTGCCGAGGCCGCCGGTCGTGATCTTCGTCACCGCCTTCACGCAGTATGCCGTGGACGCCTTTGCCGTCGATGCCGCCGACTATCTCCTGAAGCCGGTCGACCCGGCCCGGCTGGCGGAGGCGCTGGCCCGTGCCGGACGGCAGCTGGCGTTGGCGTCCCAGCCGCCGGGGCCGGGGGTGGTGGAGCTGCGGATGCCCAAACGCATCGTCCTCGCAGCCCCCACAGACATCGTGGCGCTCCGCGCGGAAGGCGACTTCACGCGCGTCTTCGTGGCTGGCCAGCCGGCGCTGATGATCCTGCGATCGCTCGGCCAGTTCGAAACGTCGCTGCCGGCGCCGCCCTTCGTCCGACTCGGCCGGTCGGTGATGATCAACCGCGACCGGCTGCGGGGCATCGAGGCGCCGTCGCGGGCGGCCGGCCGCCTTACCTTGGAGGGGCTGGCCGAACCGCTGTCCATCAGCCGCGCGGCCGCCACCCGCCTGCGCGAGGTGCTGGCGGGGAGGTGATCGCCTACTTATCCAGTCTTATCTATCCAACCAGGCATCCTCGAAGCGCCAGCCGTTGTAGATGCTGTTGCTGTGAAAGGTCACGCCCTTGACGTAGGGCTGCCAGCATCCGGCGGCGCGGCCATGGCTGATGATCGGTCGTGCGATGTCCTCCTGCAGGCGACGGTCGATCTCCCACACCAGTTCGTGGCGCTTCTTGCGGTCGGTCTCGCGCGACTGCTCCTCGAAAAGCTTGGTCATCTCGGCGTCGCAGTAGTTGTTGTAGTTGCGCAGCGATCCGCAGGCGTAACCCTCGAACAGGGTAACGTCCGGGTCGTCGACGGCCGACCCGGTAAGGTTCAGCGCCACGACGTAGTCCTTCTTGAAGACGCGATTGTAGTACACCGCGGTGTCGATGACCTCGAGCTCGCCGTCTATCCAGATCTGCTTGAGCTGGTCGATCAGGATCACCGCGGGATCCTTGAAGGTCGCGATGTTGCGCGTGCTGACCTTGAGTTGCAGCCGGTTGTCGGGCCCGTAGCCCGCTTCCTTCATCAGCTTGCGCGCCTCGGCGCGGCTTTTCTCGACGTCGCCGTAGCCGATGATAGTCTTGAGCTTGTCCGGCGGCAGACCCCACACGCCATCGGGCGGTGGCAGCAGGGCGCCGCCCATCTTGCCTTCGCCTTCGCTCAGGATGGTGATGAACGACTGCCGATCCAAGGTCAGCGCCATGGCGCGGCGGATCTTGGGGTTGTCGAACGGCGCCACTTCGCGATTGATGATCAGGTTGGTGCTGACGCCGGTCTCGCGCATGGTGCACTGCGCCTGAGGGGCGTCGTTCTTGACGTTCTTGAGCAAGGGCACCGAGACATCGGTGGGGAAGGTCATGTCGAACTTCCCGGCGACGAAGGAGAGCATGCGCGTCGAGCGGTCGGGAATGATCGTGTACTCGATGCCGTCGAGATAGGGCCGGCCCTTCTTCCAATAGTCCGGATTCTTCACGAGCTTGATGCCTTCGTTCATCTTGAACTCGGCCAGCTTGAAGGGGCCGGTGCCGATCGGCTTGCGGCGCATGTCGGCGGCCGGCACGTGACACGGATAGATCGGTGAGTATCCTGAGGCGAGCAGCGCCAGCAGCGAGGGTTGCGGGTGCTTGAGATGGAAGGTCGCCTCGAACGGGGCATCCGCCGTCACCTTCTCGACATTGCTGTACCAGGCCGAGCGCGGATTGCGCCTGAGCTTGTCGGGACTGAGCAGCAAATCGAAGGTGCAGGCGACGTCCTTGGCCGTGAACGGCTTGCCGTCATGCCACTTCACGCCTTCTCGCAGCTTGAAGACCAGCTTGCGTCCACCTTCCTTCGACGACCAGCTCGTTGCGAGGTCGGGCACGATCGAGTCGAGGCTGTTCTTCGGCACATGCTGATCGAAGATCACCAGATTGTTGTAGAGAGCCATGAACGGGACGGCGACGGAGACCGTCGCTTCTTCATGGATCGAGGCGCTGGGTGGGGTATCCATGTGCTGGATCTTCAGCACACCGCCGGATTTCTGCGCCCACGCGGCACTTGCCGTCGTAACGCTCGCCGCCATTACGCAGATCAACGCCAGACACATGTTGCGAACCATGTCGTCCTCCCGGTGATGCCTATGTGTTTTGTCGTTCGTCTTCTTTCGTTCTTCCCTCGTAAATGCAGTCGGTGCGAAGCCTATCGCCGATTCACTCGATATGTCGACTGCGATGGGCGATCTGCTATCGTCACCATCGAAAGATTCATTCGGAGGAGATTCACGTGACGACTGCCCCGCAACGCTTGCGCGCCCTGTTGGCCGATCCGGCTTTTATCGTCATGCCGGCGGTCTGGGACGGGCTCAGCGCCAAGCTGACCTATGGGGCCGGCTTCGAGACGGCATTCCTCTCCGGTTCCTGTGTCGCGGCCAGCCGGCTGGGCGGCCCGGATCTCGACCTGGTCTCGTTCGGCGAGATGTTCGACTCCTTCAACATGGTCCATGCCGCGGCGCCCGACCTGCTGGTGCTGGCGGATGGCGACCATGGCTACGGCAATGCCATGAACGTGCAGCGCACCGTGCGTGCCTATGGCCGGGCCGGCGCGGCTGCCGTGCTGATCGAGGACAAGATCACTCCGCGCGCGCTGACATCGGCCGGCAAGCCCTGCCTGCCGCGCGAGGAGGCGCGCATGAAGGTCCGCGCCGCGGTCAGTGCCGCGAAGGAGTCCGGCATCCTTGTGCTGGCGCGCACCGATTGCCGCCCGACCCAGGGCATCGACGAAGCGGTGGCGCGCATCGAGATGTATGTCGAAGAGGGCGCCGACATTCTCTTTCTCGATTCGCCGGCCGACGATGCGGAGATCAAGCGTGCCGTGGCTGCCGCCAAGGGCCGGCCGAGCTTTGCGGTGCTCTCGCCCGGAGCGCCGCGCGCGACGCCGTCGCAGACCGAGGCGGCCAAACTCGGCTTCAAGATCGGCACCTATCCCACGGGCCTGCTCTCGCCCGTCGCGGCCGGCATGAAGGCAGGTCTCGCGGCACTCAAGGCAGGCGAGGCGGAAAGCAAGATGGCGCTACCCCCTGCCGATCTGCGCGCGGCACTGGGCTATGCCGACTATGATGCAGAAGCGAAGCCCTACCTGCTGAAAGCGTGATCTCCTCGTTGCCTCTCCACAGCGCGACACGTTAAGCCAACAGCGGTGCGTGCATTTTCGCGAGTGTGAAGCTTACATGAAGCGCAAGGTCAGCAAGGCGTTCGTCTATCTCGGCCCGTCCACCATCGACGGTGTCGGCTGTTTCGCCGATCGCGCCATCAAAAAGGGAGAAACCGTTCGCGTGTGGGACGGCGAGGATAGTCGCTGGGTCACGACCCAGCAGGCGCATGCCTCGCCGCAGCGCCATCTCTTCAAGCGCTTCGGCATCCGGACGACCGGCGGCTATTACTGCCCGATCGATTTCCTGCGCATCTCGACCGGCTGGTACATGAACCATGACGCCGATCCGAACCTGTCGTCGGACGACGAGGATGTGACCTACTTTGCGGTGCGCGACATCCCGGCAGGCGAGGAGCTCACCATGGACTATCGCCGCATGGACGAGCGTCACGACAACCTCGCACGTGACGTTCAGGTTCCCGCGACGTCCCGCGTAAAGAAGCGCCCGACCTCGCGGCGCTGACGGCCGGCCGGACTACTTCTCGCCCAGCCAGACCGGCCACAGGCCGCGCTTGGCCTTGCGCGCGTCTGCTTCTGCACCGGCATAGCGCTGGCTGGCGCGCGGCTCCCAGGGCAGGGCTTCGTCGAGATGGAATCCATAGGCCAGGCCGCTTGCCAGCATGTAGCCGCCGAGGTCGATCGGCGCCGGTGCGGTCTCGACCATGCATTGCGCGATGAGGCGGCACTCACGGTCCCACCGGGCCGGCCGGCACTTCACCTTGTGTTCGCTCTTTTCCAGCATGTCTTCGAGTGCCGCGCGCGCCTGCATGCCGCTCACGGCTTCGAGCCCGGTTTGCTTGTCGCGGAGCTCGCCAGCCTGCAGCCCCCAGAGCCTGATCTGCGGCTTCAGGCCGACTCCGCCCAGGGTTATCCCGTCCAGCGCGTAGGCTTCACCGCTCCAGTCCTTTGGCAACGCGCCGCACTCGCCCGGCTTTTCCGCCTTATCGGCTTTCTCGGGCTCAGGCGGTGGCCGACGTTGCTGCGCGGAGGCCGTGCCTGCGACGGCGAGCAGAAGGAGCGCCAGGGAAAGAGCGTGTTTCATGCGCAACGAAACCGGGTCATGAAGTTAACATTGTCTATCAGGTTGTGTTCCAGCACTTGAGGGCGACCACCCTTGCAGACGACTTGAATGGCTTGCCAGGCGATGGCCGAATCCCGTTCGCGTTCGCGTTCCGGATCGGGGTTGATCACCAGCGTGGCCCGTACCACCAGCAGGCGATACTCGTTCGGCGTCCCTGTCGGGGCGACACGCACCTCGAACTTGCGCCCTTCGTAGGTGACGTGGTGCACCCGCGAATTATCGAGCGTGGCCTTGTCGTTGCACGCAGCGAGGCCAAGTGTGGACAGCAGGATTGGCAGAATCTTCTTCATGGCAGCACGGAGCCCAGGTGAATGATCCTGTGGCGGCCATCGCGCCTAGTGCCGGCGGTCGATTGCAGGTCGACTCGCAAGGCAAATTCAATCCAATCCGGCGCCGATTTATGCCTCCCACAAAGGTCCTGAAGTCGCGTCATAGCGGGTGATCCCGTAAAAAGGGCGAGACCATGAGCGAGCCCCTGTCCCAGGAACAATCTACCACAGACGATCGGTCGAAGGGCCGCCGTTTCGACGGCCGTCATCTGCGCAGCGAGCGCACCCGACAGCTCATGATCGAGGCCTACCTTCAATTGGTGGGGGAACGTGGCCGCTTGCCGACCGCAAACGAGATTGCCCATGCCGCCGGCTATTCGGTGCGGTCGATCTTCGAGCGCTTTCCCGACCTCGATGCGCTGAGCCTCGCGACGGCGGATTTTGCCATCGCTGCCGGCCAGGCCCAGGCGCCGGCGCAGAATGTCGACGGCGACCGGCCGTCGCGTATTGCGTCCCATGTTCGTATCCGGGCTCAGGCCTGCGAAAAATGGTTGCCGCTCTGGCGTATCCTGACCTCGCCGACGGCTCAGGGGCAGCTCGCCGCGCTGGCAATGCGCGCCAAAGCAGTGCGGTGCGCCAACGTCGAGCGCCTGGAGCTGATGTACCGGCCGGAGCTGGCGACCCTTGGCGCCCTGCAGCGCGAGCAGCTCCTGGTGACGCTGGCGACGCTGACCAGCTTCGAAAGCTGGGACCAGATGCGGAGCAGCTTCGGCCTGTCGCTTGAAGCCGCCGAAAGTGTCTGGCGCTCGGCCATCGACCGGCTGCTGCCAAGCGAGTAAAGAACGTTAATGTTCTCCTTGCTGCGCCGCCCCAAGAAGGCGGAAACGGCCGCGAGCGTCGGCCAGATCGAAATTCAGGAACCCTGGGCACGCACCCTGCCGGATAATCCCCGGGCCGCTGGTGCCTTTATGACCGTCGTGAATGGCGGTTCGGTGTCGGACCGTCTGCTGGGCGCGATGGGTCCTGAGGGAAGCACCTGCGAACTTCAGGGCATCCGGGTTACCGGCCCAGGCATCTCGATGGTCCGGCTCGAGGGCGGCCTTTACCTGCACCACGGCACTACCATCGTGTTCAAGCCGCGCGGCTATCATTTGATACTGGAGCTTCCCACGCCGCTGGTGGTTGGCGAACGGCTGCCCATCATGCTTGCCTTCGAACGGGCCGGCCGCGTCGAGGTCTCATTCGAGATGAGGCCGCCGGGTACGATTGGAGAACGGGTTTTGCACGCCTCCTGATCGTTCTCTCGCCCCTTGGCGGGTGATAGCCTCCGGACAGACCCTGCAGGTTGGTTCGCCAGCCCCGGGCAACAACTGGAGGAAACGATGACCATCAGCCGCCGCCATCTGGCAACCGTCGCGCTTCTGGCTACGGGCATGCCGGCATTCGTTCTTTCTTCTGCGCAAGCCAACGACGCGGATAGTGCCGCCGTCACGCAGGCCGTGGCTGCTCTCACCAAGGCCATGTTGACGGCCGACAAGGCGCAACTCGAAGCGCTTACAGCCGACCAGCTCAGCTACGGCCACTCCGGCGGCGCGATCCAGGACAAGGCCGACTTCGTCAACGTCATCGTCGCGAAGAAGACCGTCTATAAATCGATCGAACTATCGAAGCAGACTGTCGCCATTGCCGGCAACGATGCGATCGTCCGCCATGCCTGGGAGAGCGAGAGCGGTACGGGTGACGGCAAGTGGAATGTGTCGAAGATCGGCGTATTGCAGGTCTGGCAGAAGCAGGGCACGACCTGGCGGTTGCTCGCGCGTCAGGCCTTCAAGGCCTAGACTCGTGGCTGGCGCTGGAGCCACTCCTGTGCCGGCTGGAGCGTACTGAAGACTCGCATCGGTCGCTTGGCCGCGGCCAGCATGCCCAATACGCGGCTTACCAGATCGACCTTATCGTCGGGTACGACCGTGGCCAGCGCTCCGAGCGTTCTGTCCTGGGTATGGTTGGCGCGCATGCGAACGCCGAGTGCCAGTATCTCGTCCGGCGGCATCTTGGTGTCGGCGGTCGTGCCGTCGAACAACTTGCGGTAGCTGAAGCACTCGGTGCCTTCCAGCACGTCGAGGAAGGCGTCCACCTCGGCGCGAGTCACGTCACCTTCGGCGACGACAGTGATGAGTTTTTCCTGCGAATCGATTTTCCAGTGGAATGCCATGCGGGGCGCACACTGCCAGCGCGCCCGGCAAAGGACCAGTGCGACCGTGGTATAATGCCGGTTCTTTGCACACTCATGCGGAGATTTCGGTCAAGTAGGCTTCGGCATGCGCCTGATCCGCGCTCGACCCCACGAAGCCGACATAGCCGTCGGGCCGGATCAGGCGCAGCGCGCCGGTTTGCGCCGGATCGTCTGCCGACACGGGCATCACCAGTTTCGGAAACTTCTCCGCCAGAGCTGTCACGACGGCCTTCGGTCCCAGCGCCGTGAAGATCCGGCCGGCGGCATCGCCAGGAAGCCGGTCCGGCCAGCGCATGCCAGGCTTCGGCCCATAGCCGGCATGGCCGTTCCTGGCCGTAAGCGGGCTCACGGGATAGGCGAGCCTGAGTTCGGAGAGCTGGTCGGCGATGGCGTGCTGCAGGATCGGGAAGCCTGCCGCGAATTTCACGACCGCATTGCGCAGGCCCTGGGCGATCGGGTTGCGCAGGATGGCCGCGTCGGTCATGCGTCCGGCGTTGCGCAGAACGATCTCGCCGATGGCGCTGCGTTCGACCGAGTAGCTGTCGAGCAACGACGGCCTGGCGACGCCGGCAATGACCATCTTGAGCTTCCAGGCGAGGTTGAAGGCATCCTGCATGCCGGTGTTCATGCCCTGTCCGCCGGCCGGGCTGTGGATGTGGGCGGCATCGCCGACCAGGAAGACACGGCCTCGACGATAGTCCTTCACCTTGCGCTCATTGATGCGGAAGGCGGCGAGCCAGACCGGGGCGGACATCGTGATTCCCGGCGAACCGCGCCGTGTCAGCAGGGCCTGAACTTCCGCCAGGGTCGGGTCTGGATGGTGGGTTTCGCTTGTCGCCGGGCCAAGATCGGCGACCACGCGCCACCGTTCGCTGCCGATCGGGAAGAAGGCCAGGATTCCCTCGCGATGCCAGAAGATGTGTATCCGGTCCTTGGGTTCCAGCCCTGCGAGATAGCCGTCGGCCAGGATCCAGTCGCTTTGCTGCGTCGAGCCCGCGAAAGAGAAGCCGAGCCCATGGCGCACCGTCGAATGCGCACCATCGCAGCCGATCAGCCAGTCGGCGCTCACGGTTTCGGCTTCGCCGTTCGCCTTCCTGATCGTGGCATCGACCTTGTCGCCTTCTTCATCGAAGCCCGTCAGTTCGACCAGCCGCTCGACCGCCACGCCGCGTGCCGCAAGCTGTTCTTCGAGCACCCGTTCGGTCTCGCTTTGCGGGATCATCAAGGCATAAGGATAGCGGCTGTCCAGCGAGTCGAACGAAACGCGGGCTACGACTTCCTTGCCCGTCGAGATCTGAGCTCCGTGCGCGACCATGCCCGCCGGAAGGAATTTGTCGACGTAACCGGCATCGTCGAACAGTTCGAGCGTACGGCTCCACATGACCAGCGCCTTCGACTTGTCCGTCCGCTCCGCTGCCTTGTCGACGATGCGCACCGACACGCCGTGCCGTGCAAGTTCGTTGGCGAGCGTGAGGCCGACCGGGCCGGCGCCCGCAATGAGAACTTTCGGACTGGCAGTCATCTGCCTGCACTCCCCCTGTCTGTTCCGGGACGGACCGTACTTGTCGGGTTGCGTGTGTCCAGACAGGGAGGTGAATTTTATCGTTGCCGAAGGAACGTAATCAGGTCGTGCTGCTTAGTTCAGGGGCGGGAGGGCATAGTCTCCGCGCATTTCAGGGAGTCCCAATGTTTCTGCGTTCGATGCTCGTTAATGCTGCGCTCTTCGCCGGGACCAGCGCCTTGCTGACTGCCGTGGCCCAGGCAGACGATCTCAAAGTACGTTGCGATCAGCTCATTGCCTACTTCGATCGTTACGGTTCCGGACGCGGCGAGCATTCCGACGGCGCGCGAAACATGACCCGCCTGTCGGCGAGGATCGATTGCGACCGTGGTCAGTATGAGCAGGGCATCAGGGCGATGGAGGACCTCCTGCGGCGCAAGAAGCTCGCCGTGCCGTCAGCCCGGACCTAGGTTGGCGGCTTGCCCGAGGGTTGCTTCAGGACCCACACCATCGCAGCCGTAAGCGCCAGACCAGTCACGGCCATCACGATCACGGCACTGCGCGGGCCGATCTGATCGGAGATGGCGCCAGCGACGAGCTGTCCGAGCGGGCCGGTGCCGATGCAGACGGTGACCACTCCCATCAGACGGGAACGCACCTCGGGCGGCGCCTCGGTCAGCATCAGGGTCGATTGCATGTTGCCGAAGCCTGCGGTGCCGAAGCCGCCCAGGACGAGGATGGCGAAGGCGAACCAGAAGGAGGGGCTGAGCGCCATCAGGATCAGCGCCGCCATGAAGAGCGCCGCACCGCCGGCAAAGGTGAGGCGCCGGTCCATGCGCACGACGCCCATCGCGATCAGGGCGCCGCCGATCAAGGCGCCCAGCGGCTCGCCTGCGGCCAGCAGGCCAACCAGCGCAGGCGAGACGTTGAACGCCGCGAGGCCCAGGGGCGCCACCAGGCCGGAGTAGGCGAAGGCGAAGGCGTTGGTGACGATGGTGACGCCGAATACCAGCAGGATGGTGGGCTTGGTCCAGGCAAAGCGCAGGCCTTCGACGATCTCGTGCGGGATGCGCACCAGGTTGAGCCGGCGGGTGACCTGTGTGTAGACGAGGCCCGACATGGCGAAGGCACCGAGAAACTGCACCAAGGCCGTCACCGTATAGGCGCCCCTCATGTGCAGCCATTCGAAGGCCACGCCGCCCAGCAGCGGCCCGACCATGCGGGTGGCGGCCGAGGTCGCGCTGTCGAGCGCGATGGCGTTGACGATACGATGCGGTCCCGCGGCTTCGCCGACCATGCGGCGGCGTGTCGACATCTCGGAGGCCCACATCGTGCCGCTGAGAAGATTGCCGACGGCGACATGCCAGAGTTGGAGCTCTCCCATGATGGCGAGCGCCGCCAGGGCGGTCGATACGATGGCGGGACCGAGGAGCGAGGCCATCACGATCAGCTTGCGGTTCAGCGCCTCGGAGATCGCCCCGGCGAAAGCGCCGAACAGGAGCTGCGGGATCTGGCGCAACGCCACCACGACGGTGACGGCGAGGGCCGAGTGCGTCACCTCCCAGGCGAACAGGCCGGAGACGAGCAACTCCAGCCAGCGCATCGCGTTGGCGAAAGCGCCGACCAACCACAGCCGCAGGAAATCGGGCGAACGCAGCAGCTCCCGGATAGGCGAGTCCATTGCGGCGACCATACATCAGCCAAAGGCATATCCCATCCGGTTGATCCCGGTTGGATGCGATATGCCAGGAGAGCGAGGCAGCTGGAGCGGTGCGCTTCCGTTCAGTGGAACCGTATGTGGTTCCACCGAACGGAAGCACGCTAGCGCCCGATCTCTTCGAGGTTCACGCCCCTTGTCTCGATGCGAAACCACCAGGTCACCAACGCCCCCAGCAGCGACGCGAAGATCAATCCGGTAAGCAGGAAATTCGTGCCGGCGGCATCGAGCACCAGGGGGAACACGAACGCCGTCAGCACGGCGCCGATCTTGGCGAAGGCCGCAGCGAAGCCCGCACCCTTGCCTCGGATGTTGGTGGGGAAGACTTCGCCGGCCAGCAAGTAGGTCTGCGCGTTCGGACCGAGGTTGGTCATGAAGTTGAAGATCATGAAACCGCCGAACAGCAGCAACGTCCGCCACGGTTCCTCGGCATGGGTCTGCAGAAGGGCGAGCGCCAGACCGACGGCGCAGCCGACGAAACCCAGCACCTGCAGCCTGATGCGCCCCACCCTGTCGGCAAGCAGGACGGCCGCGAGGATGCCCGCGATCAGCAGCGTATCGACCAGCGCTGCGCCCTTTGCTCCTGCGATGTCGCGAGCGATGACGCCCGCCACGTTCTGCGCATTCGTGATCTCGTGCCCGATCGTGTGCGAGAGGATCGTCGGCGTGAAGATGCCGATGCCGTAGGTGCCGAGGTCCTGCAGGAACCACGGTATGGAGGCCAGGATCGTGGCGCGCCGGTTCTTCTTGTTGAAGAGATCGCGCCAGCGGCCGCGCCGCGCATCGTGACTATGCAGTGCGGAGTCCGGGTCGATTTCCGCGAGATGGATTTTCTTGGGGTAGGGCGGTTCGCGCTCCAGCAGGCGCTGCAGTTCGCGCTCGGCCTCGGCCCGACGGCCGCGGGACATCAGCCATTGGCCGCTGTCGGTGACGAAGAGGCGCGCGATGACGATCAGGACCGCCGGCGCGATCGCCACGGCGTACATCAGGCGCCAGGCGTCGAGTTTGGGGATGTTGGCCAGGATCAGGTAGCCGATTGCCGTGCCGACCAGGGCGCCCACTGCCTGGAAGGCGAAGGCGCCCAGCACCAGTTTGCCGCGGTCGCGACTTGGGATGCTCTCGGAGATCACGAGATGCGCGGTGGGGTAGTCGCAGCCGAGCGCGACGCCCATGCCGAACAGGAAGAAGACCAGCCAGCCGAAGCCTGGCGCCACGGCGAGCCCCACCAGGAAGATGGCGAAGACCAGCATCTCGACCACGAACATGCGGCGGCGGCCGTAGATGTCGGCGAGTCCGCCGAGCGCGATGGCGCCCACCATGATGCCGGCCAGCGGCGCGGCGCTGACAATGCCCTTCTCGACCGGGGACAGGCCGAACTCCTTGACGATCAGCGGCAGGGCGACGCCGGTCATGAAGACGACCAGCCCTTCGAAGAACTTGCCGGCGGTGGCCAGGAGCCAGATGCGCCATTGCATGCGCGTCATGGGAACGGTGGGCGTCGGCGTTCCGTCGGGCCATGACGGCGTCTGGTCGATATAGCTCTGGACGCTCGATGGTTCGTTCATCTGGACAGACTAGCGGACGCCGCTACGCTCGGGTGTCCACAATACGAAGAAACATCGAGGAAACGCCCTTCAGGAGGCATCTATGAAAAGACGTATGCTGCTCGCTGCAGCCTTGGCCGCCCCAGCCGTTGGGGCGCCGGCCCTTCTGCGGGCGCAGGCGGCCGGCTGGCCCAACAAGACCGTACGCTTCATCTGCCCCTTCGCGCCGGGCGGCGGCACCGATACGGTGAGCCGGCTGATCTGCGACCAGCTTACCAAGCTGCTCGGCCAGCAATTCATCGTCGAGAACAAGGGCGGGGCCGGCGGCAATATCGGGACCACCGAACTCGCCCGTGCCGCCCCGGATGGCTACACGCTGGGCCTCATCTCGGTGGCCAGCCACACGCTCAATCCCATGCTCTACAGCAAGCTGCCCTACAACCCGGACAAGGACATCGTGGGCGTCTCGCGGGTCGCTACGCTCGCCAATCTGCTGGGCGTGACGCCGTCGCTGCCCGCCAACACTGTCGCGGAGCTGATCGCGCTCTGCAAAGCCTCGCCGGGCAAATATTCCTTCGCCTCGTCCGGCCCCGGCACATCGCTGCACTTAAGCGGCGAACTCTTCAAGAAGATGGCCGACATCGACATCATCCACGTCCCCTACAAGGGGGCGGGCCCGGTCTATTCCGACCTGATGGCGGGCGTCGTGAACATGATGTTCGCCAACATGCCGTCGATGTTGCCTCAAGTCCGCAGCGGCAAGTTGAAGGGGCTGGGTGTCACCTCGGCCGTACGTTCCAAGGCAGCGCCGGATATTCCGGCCATCGCCGAAACGGTGCCGGGCTATGTCGCGACCTCCTGGTACGGCGTCGGCGCGCCGGCCGGTACACCGGAACCCATCCTGGCCCGACTGGAGGGCGCGCTGGCGGATGCGTTGAAGAGTCCGGACATCCAGAAGCGCTGGAACGACGATCTCGGCCTCGACATGCCGCCCCCCGGCCGCAAGGGCTTCGACGAATTCCTGGCTCAGGACCGCAAGCTCTGGGAGCCTGCCGTCAAGGCGTCCGGCGTGAAGCTCGATTGATCAGACGAACTGCCGGATAGCGGCGATCACGATCAGGGCACCGATCGCCATGACGGTGCTGCCGAGCGAGACCACGTAGAGCGCACGGCCCGGCGAGAGGCGGCCCATGTGAGCGGCGATCCAGAAGAACGGATCGTTGACATGGCAGACCGCCATCGAGCCGGCGCCGACCGCGGCGGCGGCGATGGCGCGGCCCGAGGCGCTGTCGAGACCGAGCGCAGGCAGCATGGGCTCGACCATGCCCGAGGCCGTCAGCACGGCCGTCAGGGAGTTGCCCTGCATGGTCTTCACGATGGCGGCGGCCAGGAACGGCGTCAGCACACCGTAGCGCGGGTGAAGCGCATACTCGGCCAGAAGTTCGGCCATGCCGGTCTCGTCGAACACGCGCGCGAGCCCGCCCGAGGCGCCGACGGCCAGCAGCAAAGGCGCCCATGCGCGACCGGCCAGCGCCGACGGCTCCCAGCGCCGCGCCAGCACGATGGCAAGGGTGATGGCGATCGCCGCCAGCATCAGCGGCTTGGAGATGCCGATATAGAATTCCCGCGAGCCGCCTTTGCCCAAGGGCTCGCTGGGCATCTGCGCAATCGATTGCAAGAGCAGCAGCACCAGCGGGATCGCGACGCAGAGCCAGGCCCAATTGAACTCGCCCGGTTCGTCGGTCGAGGGGATCTGCCGCGCGACGTGCCACCATCCCAGGACAATCGCCACGGCGGCGACCGGCACGGCGATCATCAGTGCGGTACTAAGGCTCGCCTTCATCACCGAGGCGGCGGCGACCGCGAGCGGCGAGGGCGCCAGCAGGGCAGCAACCGCGAGCAGGGTAAGCGCCAGACCCAGTGCCCGCCGCGGCGCGTCCTGGCCGGCCGGCTGCAGCAGCGCAAGGCTACCGGATGCCGAAGCGCCCAATCCGGCCAGCAAGCCGGCCGCCGTCGAGGTGCCGGTGCCCAGCGGCGCGCGTAGCACGACCGCGCCGACGAGGGCGCCCGCGACCACCAGCAGGCCTGTCTGTTCCATCGCCGTCGCGAACCCCAAGCCGAAGGCCTTGCCGACCGACTGGAAGGTCATGTCGGCTGCGATGCCGTAGACCACGACCGTCGCCATCACGGCGAGAAAGACGGGCAGGCGGACCTTCTGGACCAGGAACACGATCGCCGCGACCGCGATCGGCAAGAGAAGCGAAGCGAGAATCATGGCGGCGAGACATTAGACCGCCAGGGGTGCGCGACTCCAGTGCTGCGGCCGCGGCTTGTGGTACGGTGGGCCGATGCGCTTCCTCGTCGCCTTGCTTCTGCTGCTGGGTCTTGCCGTTCCTGCCACCGCCGATCCCTTGGTGCGTATCGAAGGCAAGAACTTCATTGCTCCCGACGGCAGCGTGTTGCGGCTGAAGGGTATCAGCCTCGGCAACTGGCTGATGCCCGAAGGCTACATGTTCAAGTTCGAGGTCGCCAAGGCGCCGCGCCAGATCTACGACGCCTTCGATCGCTTGCTGGGCAAGGACGATGCCGAGACCTTCTGGCGCCGCTATCGCGACACCTATGTGACCGAAGCCGATATCCGCTTCATCAAGTCGGTCGGCTTCAACATGGTGCGCGTGCCGCTGCACTGGCGGCTGTTCATGGATGCCGATGGCGGGATCCGCGGCGACGGCTGGGCGCTGCTCGACCGTGTGGTGGGATGGGCCCAGGCGTCGGGCCTCTATGTCATTCCCGACCTCCATGCCGCGCCCGGTGGCCAGACAGGCATCAATCACGATGACGGGCCGGGCTATCCGCTGATGTTCTATGTGCCGCGCGACCGCGATCTCACGATCAGGCTGTGGCGCGCCATCGCCCAGCGCTACCGTGGCAACCCCACGATGCTGGGCTACGACATCCTGAACGAGCCCGCGGCCCCCTATCACGACGTGGCGACGCTCAATGCGCGGCTTGAGCCCTTCTATAAGCGGGCGACGGCGGCGATCCGCGAAGTCGATCCCGAGCGCATCGTGATCCTGGCGGGCGGGCAGTGGAGTTCGAGCTTCGCCATGCTCGGTCCGCCTTTCGCCGGGAACCTGGCCTACACCTATCACTCGTTCTGGGCCTCGACGAAGCGCGACTCGATCCAGCGGCACCTCAACTTCGCCAACCTCTACAATGTGCCTTTGTTCCTGGGCGAGACAGGCGAGCTTACCGACGAATGGAACGAGGAGTTCCGCCGCCTGCATGAATTCCACGATATCGGCTGGTCGTTCTGGACCTACAAGAATCTCGATACGTTTTCGACGATCGTCTCGATCCCGCGGCCCGAAGGCTGGAACCAGATCGTGGCGTTCGCGGACGGTCGGCAAAAGGAGAAGCCGCCGCAGGCGCTGATCGACCGGGCGATTGCGCAGTATCTCGACGGCATCCGCCTCCAGAACGGCACGGTGCGCTGGAGCTACCTCGCTTCGCTCGGCCTGAGGAGCGCGCCTTAGGATTCAGGCGAGTGACTTGGCATAATGATCTGCCAGGCCGTTCAACGCTGCGGCCCCATCGCCCTTGAAGGTCGGGCCATGCATCAGAGCGATCGTCGCCGGGTTGAGACCGGCCAGCCGGCGCAGGGTCGCTTCGGTCATGGGCGTCGGCGGCATGAAGGGCAGCCGGTCGCTGACCGCAATGGCCGGCGCCACGATATCGCTTTCCGTCGTCGGCTCCGCGGGGCCGACCTGGGTGAAGAGGTCGCTCGAGAAGAGCGTGCCCGTCGTCTCCTCGTAGATCAGGCCGGCATCCCAGTTGTGCGGGACATGCGGCGTGTCGAGCCAGCGCACCTTCTTGCCGCCGAGGTCCAGGGCCTCATCGTTCTGGAGCGCACGGGGCGGGCGGTTCGCCATGTCGGTCAGCCAGATGTTGCAGCCGAGCTGGCCGTGCGCCGGCGTGGCGTTGGGGGCGGCGGCGAGCCATTCGTTCAACGCTCCCGATTCGTCGCCCTCGACATGGCTGCATGTCGTCCAGCGCAGCTTCTCCAGCGGGATGATGCGCTTCACCGCATCGGAGACCAGCGGAAACAGCGAGCGCTGGCCGTAGTGGAAGAGCAGCGGCTCGTCGGCATCGATCAGGAACTGATTGAAGGTGAAGCCGGTCGGTCCGACGGCCGGCACGAACGTGGAGAGGCGATAGATCCTATTCGCGATCTCGAAGATTTCGGTTTTCATGGGTGAGTACCTTGATGAGTCGGGCATTGAACGCCTCGGCCGCTTCATAGGCAACCCAATGGCCGGCGTCCTGAATGACGTTCATCTTGAAGTCGGGCTGCAGGGCGCGGAAGAGATCGATCCGCTCCTGGATGTGCGGGTAGGTCGTCGAATCGTACTCGCCCCAGATGCCGGTGAGCGGCGTCTTCACCTTCGGCAGCACTTCGCTGAGCTTGAAGGCCTGGCCCATCTCCCGGCTGCGCGTCTTGGCGCGCGTGGTGTTCAGGATCTGCATGTGAATGGCCACGCCGTCGACCTTGGCCGGATCGTGCAGCATCAGGATTTCGAGATTGCGCCGCGCCTCGGCCGCCAGCACGTCGGGCGCCATCTCGGGCAGCAGCTTGCGCAGCTTCGGCCCGGGCTTGCGCGTCGCCTTCAGGCCGCCGGCTCCGACCAGCACGAGGCGACGCAGCCGGTCGCCGGCCAGGGTGGCGACATGGCCCGACACCATGCCGCCGAACGAGAAGCCGGTGATGGCGAAGTCGCGATCCCTGGGGATCAGCGCGTCCATCGCCGTCTTCACGCACCGGGTCACCGACCAGATGTCGCGCACATCGTCGGGCGGATCGCTGTCGCCGAGCCCCGGAAGATCGGCAGCGTAGACCGCGAAGTGCTGCGACAACGGCACGACGTTGCGGATCCAGTGGATCCACGAGCCCGAGCCGCCGTGGAACAGTAGCAGGATCGGTTTGTTGCTCTGGTCGGCGCCAAAGACGTGCCACATCATCCTGCCGCCATTGCCCATCGGCACGCGGACGGCCTGGGAGAGTGCGGCGATGGAGTCGATATATTCGGCGGCGGTGTGACCGTCCGGCATGCGCGGGACGGCGGAGTAGTCGAGACTCATTTCCTGATCGCACCCAGCAGCCGTTCGACGAAGCCCGGCGCCTGCTTGCGGTCGATCCAGCGCAGCACCGTCACGAGATCGTGCTTGGGGTCGATCCAGACGATGTGGCTGCCCCAGCCCAGCGCGAAGTAGCTCTTCTCCGACGCCGCCGCGAACTGGCGCCGGTCGGTGTTGAGCCACCACATCAACCCGTAGAACGGCGCAACGGGGCAGGGCTTCACCAGCTCCTCGGTCCAGCCCTTGGGCAGGATCTGCTTGCCCTGCCAGACGCCGCCCTGGGCTACCAGCAGGCCCATCAAGGCAAGATCGCGCGCGGAGATTACGATGCCGCCGCCCCAATGGCCGCCGCCCGGCACGGAGACCATCGCCTCGCCGTCGATGGTGACGGTCGAGGTCCTGTAGCCATCCCACTTCCAGCTCTGCGAGCCGCCGATCGGGTCCATGATGCGTCGCTTCAGGACCGACGGCAGCGGCTCCTTGAAGACCTGCAGCAGCGAGTAGCTGAGCCGGTTCACGCGCACGTCGTTGTATTCGTAGAAGGTGCCGGGCTTCTTCATCGCCCGGCGGGTGCCCTTGGGCGCATCGGCGACGGCGAGGCCGACCACGCGATTGTGGTCGATGCGGTCTTCCTTGCCGAACACGCTGCCCGACCATTCGCTGGTCTGGGTCAGCAGGTGGCGCCAGGTGATGTCTCTGTTTTGCTCGCTTTGGAAACCGTCATCCAGGGCATAGTCGCCGGCTCTGTCGTCGAGGCTCTTGATGAGCCCGTCGCCCAGCGCCAGCCCGGCGAGAAGCGCGAGGTAGCTCTTGGCGACGCTGAAGGTCATGTCGGAACGGTCGACATCGCCCCATTCCGCGAGCTTGTGGCCGCCGCGATAGACGATGCCCGAATGGCCGCCGCGCGGCGTGACGGGCCCCAGCACCTCGTTGTCCGGGGCCCTCTCGCCGGAATCGTAGGTCATGACGAACTGCCCGTCGGGCATGTGCATGCTGGCGGGCCATTTGGATTCGGCGGCCTGGGCGAAGGCGATGGCGTCTTTCAGATCGGTCATGCACGCAATCAACATTGGAGCCCGCTCGGGAGCAAGCGTAGAAAGCGCAATGCCTTCTCCCATTGCGCCTTCCGCCGCTTCCATCACGATCCGCCGCCCCGACGACTGGCACGTTCACCTGCGCGACGGGCACCTGCTCGCTGCCTGCGCCGTGCACACGGCCCGCCAGTTCGGCCGTGCCATCATCATGCCGAACCTGGTGCCGCCGGTGACGAAGGTGGCGGAGGCCAGCGCCTATCGCGAGCGCATCCGCGCCGCCGTGCCGAAGGATCTGCGGTTCGAGCCGCTGATGACCTGCTACCTGACCGATGGCGCCGATCCGGCCGAGTTGACGCGCGGCAAGGCTGAAGGCGTGTGGGTCGCCGCCAAGCTCTATCCGGCGCATGCCACGACCAATTCCGCTCACGGCGTCACGTCGATGGATCGCGTTGCGAAAGGGCTGGAGGCGATGGAGAAAGCCGGCATGCCGCTTCTCGTCCATGGCGAGGTGACCGATCCCGATGTCGATATCTTCGACCGCGAGGCGGTGTTCCTCGACAAGGTTCTGGCGCCGCTGCTGAAGCGCCACCCGGGCCTCAAGATCGTGCTGGAGCACATTACCACGCGCGAAGGCGTGGCGTTCGTCGAGGCGCATGCCGGGCGGCTGGGCGGGACGATTACACCGCATCACCTCAGCTACAACCGCAATGCGATCTTCAAGGGCGGCATCCGTCCGCACTTCTATTGCCTGCCGATTGCCAAGCGCGAGGAGCATCGTCTCGCTCTGCGAAGGGCGGCGACCTCGGACAGCACGCAGTTCTTTCTGGGCACCGATACGGCGCCGCATACCACCGACACGAAGGAATGTGCCTGCGGTTGCGCCGGTGTCTTCAACGCGCCGGTCGCCATGCAGGTTTATGCGCAGGTCTTCGCCGAGGAGGGCAAGCTCGACCGGCTCGAAGCCTTCGCGTCGCTGAACGGCCCGGCCTTCTATGGCCTGCCGCCGAACGAGGAACGCGTGACGTTGCGTGCCGCGACCCTCGATGCGCCGGATCACATCGACGTGCCGGCGCTCGCCAAGACCATCACTGTCTTCCGTCCGGACGCGCCGGTGGACTGGTCGTTCTGAGCTGAATTTTGTGCCCTTCGCGAATTGCTCTATCTTAGATGTATGAGCAAAAGAGGCATTCCCGCTGGTGCCGTCGTGCGCGGGACCGACAAAGGCTACGACGATCCGGTCAAAACCGCTTTGAAGCCCGGCAGTGAGCGGCCGGTCGAGAAGGTCGACCAGAAGTATCCCTACATGCGGCCACGCGATGCCGCGACGCTGATCCTCGTACGCCAGAAGGGCAAGGTGCCCGAGGTGCTGCTGGGCTGCCGCGACGCCAAGCATGCGTTCATGCCCAACCGCTACGTGTTTCCCGGCGGCCGCGTCGATCTCGCCGATGCGCGCGTGCCGGTGGCGACGCCGCTTGATCGCTTCGTCGACGAACGCCTGCAGCGCGCGGCATCACCGCAGCGGGCCCGGGCGCTTGCCGTCGCGGCGGTGCGCGAGACCTTCGAGGAAACGGGCCTGATGCTGGCCAAGCCGCTGAAGGGCGGCGCGCCTAAGCAGGACTTCGGCGAGCACTGGCACGGCTTTCTCGATCAGGGTTTCGCTCCGGCGCTGGACTGCCTCGACCTGATCGCCCGCGCGGTAACGCCGCCCGGTCGGCCGCGTCGCTTCAATGCCCGTTTCTTCATGGCGCGAGCCGAGGATGCGACCGGCGAGATCCGTCATTCGAGCGAACTCGGCGACGTTCGCTGGGTGCGGCTCGACGAGGCGCGGGAACTGCCGCTGCCCACCATCACGGGACTGATTCTGGGCGAGATCGGCCGGCTGGTGAAGGAGCCGCCCAACCGTAAGAAGCAGCGCAAGATTCCGCTTTTCACGACGGTGCATCGCAAGCACCTGATGATCGAGGAGTAGCGGCGTGGCGGCGCGCGCCGAGAACGCCTCGCCGCCAGCTGCACCTCCGGCTGTCGCCCGGCCGTCGAGCGACGTGAGCGGGTTACCCCGCGGCGGCGTTCGCCTGCGGGCGCTGGTCCTGATCCGTTGGGGCGCTGTTGCCGGCCAGGCTTTCACGGCAGCCGTGGTCCATTGGGGACTGGGCTTCGGCATGCCGGTGCTGGCCGTCGGCGGGGCGATCGTGCTCTCGGCGCTGCTCAACCTCACCGTCAGCATTGGCCGCCCGGCATCGGCCCGCATCGACGACCGCGAAGCGGCGATCTTCCTTGCCTTCGACATTCTGCAGCTTGCGGTGTTGCTCTATCTCACCGGCGGTCTGATCAATCCTTTTTCGCTGCTGATGCTGGCGCCCGTCGCGATTGGCGCCACGATTCTGTCGCTCGCGAGCAACATCGCACTCACCCTGCTGACCATCGTCAGCATTGCCGTGGTGGCCCTGTTCAACCAGCCGCTGCCCTGGAGTGGGCCGCCGCCGCATCTGCCGGAGATCTATCAGGCCGGCGTCTGGGTCGGCCTTTCGCTCACGACCCTGCTGATCACGCTTTACGGCTGGCGGCTGGCTGAGGAGGCGCGCCAGATGGCCGATGCGCTGGCCGCCGCGCAGGCGGCACTCGCGCGCGAGCAACGTCTTTCGGCACTGGGGGCACTGGCTGCGGCGGCCGCGCACGAGCTCGGCTCGCCGCTCTCGACCATCGCCGTCGTTGCCAAGGAGATGCAGCGCGAAATCGATAGCGACGACCCGCTGCGCGAAGATATCGAGCTTCTGGCGGCCGAGTCCGATCGCTGCCGGTCGATCCTGGCCCGGCTTTCGGTCGATCCGGCCGGCGACGTCTCCGATGCCTATACGCTGGTTCCGCTCCCGGCGCTGATCGAGGCGGCGGCTCAGAACTATCAGCGCGAGGGGATAAAGATCACCTTCGAATCGGGGCCGGCCGGCAAAGGATTGCCTACTACGGCACCAATTCAGGTGCGCAGCCCCGAAATTATGCAGGGAATTGGAAACATCGTGCAGAACGCCGTGTCGTTTGCGCGCTGCGAGGTGCTGATTTCCACGCGCTGGACGACCGAATGGGCCGAAGTCGAGGTCAGCGACGACGGGCCGGGCTTCTCCGAGGCGCTGCTGGACGAGCTCGGCACTCCCTTCATTTCGACCCGCCAAGGCGAGGAAGGCCATATGGGATTGGGTGTTTTCATCGCCAAAACACTGCTGGAGCGTACCGGCGCCAACGTCGCCTTCGGAAATCGCAGGGCCGGTGCGGTTGGTGCCGCAGTCTCCGTGCGCTGGTCAAACCCCGTCTTCAAGGCTACATAGCGGCCGATGTCGAAGGAGTCCCCATGACCCAGGACACCGGTGGCAACCGCCCCGTGTCGCCCGTGATCGCCGGCGCGACGAGCAACAAGGACCGTACCTTGCTGATCGCGGACGATGATGCGGCGTTTCGTAACCGCATTGCCCGAGCCCTCGAGCAGCGCGGCTTTATCGTGACTGCCGTCGGTTCGGTTGCCGAAGCGCTGGCGCAGACGGCCCGTCCGCCGGCTTTCGCCGTGCTCGATCTGCGTCTTGGCGACGGCAACGGACTGGAACTTGTCGGCCCGTTGCGTCAGGCGCGGCCCGACATCCGCATCGTCGTGCTGACAGGCTACGGCAACATTGCCACCGCCGTCGCCGCCGTGAAGGAAGGCGCTGTCGACTATCTCGCCAAGCCCGCCGACGCTGACGCGATCGAGCAGGCCTTGACGGCGCATGGCCGCAAGCTGCCGCCGCCGCCCAGCAATCCCATGTCGGCCGACAGGGTTCGCTGGGAGCATATCCAGCGCGTGTTCGAGCAGTGCGATCGCAACGTCTCGGAGACGGCGCGCCGCCTCAACATGCACCGGCGCACGCTGCAGCGGATCCTGGGCAAGCACGCCCCCCGCGAACACTGATCACGGCCCAACTCCTGCTCAACGCCCTGGCGTTGGGCATGGCCTATGCGCTGGTGGCGCTGGGCTTCGTCCTCGCTCTCAACGCTGTCGGCGCCGTCAACTTCGCTCATGGCGATCTGGTCGTGCTGGGCGGTGCGGCGGCTGTCGTCGCGGACTTGTGGACCGGGCTGCCGGGGCCGTTGCTGCTGCCGCTCGTGGCACTGGCGCTCGGTGTCGCCGGCATCGTTGCAGCGCGGGTCGCGATCCTTCCGCTGGCCTCTCGCCCACCCGAAGCGACCTTCGTTGCCACCATCGCGCTTGCCGCGATGATCGAACAGGGCCTCACCGTCACCCTGGGCGCGGCGCCGCGCACGGCGCCACCGCTGCTCGGCGCCGGCGCTGTCGAGATCGGCGGCGTCGCCCTCGGCCGGCAACCGCTCGCCATCGTCATCGTCGGCATGATTCTGGTGGCTGCGGTGTGGTTCCTGCTGGAGCGCACGCAAACCGGGCGGCGTATGCGAGCGGTCTCCGCCGACCGCCACATGGCGCAGGCCGTGGGCATCCCTGTCGCGCGCTATGTCGTCCTGTCGCTGGCGCTGGCCGGCGCCTTGGCCGGCATCGCGGGCTTTCTGCTCGGCCACCAGTTCCTCGTGGCGCCGACCCAGGGTGCCGGTCACATGCTGAAGGCCTATATCGCCGTCGCGATCGGTGGCTGGGGCAGCGTGCCGGGGGCACTGCTCGGCGCGCTGGGCATCGGCCTGTTCGAGACTTTCGTCTCCGCGGCCCTGGGCGATGCCTGGGCGTCGGCAGCGCTCTATCTTGCCGTGCTCGCGGTGCTGGTCTTGCGTCCGCAGGGCCTGTTCGGTGAGCCGGCGGGCCGACGTGCCTGAGGCGGGTTCCTGAGATGCGGCCGCTGGACAGGTTCTGGCTCGCCATTCTTGTTCTGGCGCCGGCACTGGCGCTGCTCCTGTTGCCGCCTTTCGGTCAGCGCATGGCGATTCTGGTCGGCATCTACGCCTTGATGGGCGTCGGCTATCAGCTCGTCTTTGGACAGCTCGGTGCGCTCAACCTGGCGCAGGGCGCGCTGTTCGGCGTTGGCGCCTACACCGTTGCCTTGACCGCGCCGGCTCTTGGCCTCCTGTCGTTGCCTCTGGCGATGCTGGCGGCTGCGCTGCCGGCGGCACTCGTCGCGGGGCCGATGCTGCGTCTGCAGTCGCACTACTTCGCGCTGGCGACGCTCGCGCTCGCATCGCTGATCCATCTGGCGGCTGTCCATGTCGAGAGCCTGACCGGCGGCGCCAACGGGCTGGCCGGGTTCGCGGCGTCGCTGCCGCGCGGACCGCTCTTGCTGCTCGTCGTCTGGCTTTGCCTGGTCGCCGTCGTCCTCGTGCAGGCCCGTCTTTTCGCCGGGCCGATGGGCGAACAGGCCTGGCTGTTGCGTGAAGCGCCACTGGTGGCTGCCACCGGCGGCATCGATGGTGGCCGCTGGCGTCTCATGGCGTTTGTGGCGGGCAGCGCCCTGGCGGGGCTGGCCGGTGGTTTCTCGGCAACCCTGAGCGGCGTCGTTTCGCCTGAAGTCACCGGCTTCTCCGTCATGGTGCTCTGCCTCACTTCCGTGGTGCTGGGCGGCGCGCGTCATCCGATGGGTGCCGTGCTGGGCGCGGCGATTGCCGTGTGTCTGCCTGAACTTCTGCGTGACCTGCAGGGGGCGTGGCTGCTCGCCTACGCGGCCGCGACGCTGCTGGTCGTGCTGCGGGCGCCCGAAGGGTTGGCGGCTCTGATCGATCGCTGGCGGGGCGTCCGGCCCGGGCTGCCGGCGTCGACTGTCCCGCCCGTGACCCTGGAGGCCGTCGAGGGGCCGCGGCGGCTCGTCCTCGACGGCGTTTTCAAGCGCTTCGGAGGTGTTGCCGCCTTGCAGGGTGTTTCGTTCGCGCTGGAGCGCGGCGAGGTTGTCGGCCTGATCGGCGCCAACGGGTCGGGCAAGACGACCCTTCTGAACGTGATCGGGGGGCTTGAGCGTGCCGACGGCGGTACGATCACGCTAGACGCACGCCGCATCGACCATCTGCCGTCGCACGCCATCGCGCGTTCGGGCGTCGGTCGCAGCTTCCAGAGCCTCGTATTGGCCGGCGATACGCGCGCCGCCGATATCGCACGGGCCATCGCGACCGGCGCATCGTTCCTGCTGCTCGACGAGCCGGCTGCAGGCGTCACGGACCATGACCGGGCCGAACTCGCCAGCTTGATCGCGCGGCTACGCGCGGCGGGTCGCGGCGTGCTGATCGTCGATCACGATATCGAGCTGCTGTCGCGGACCTGCGACCGCTTGATCTGCCTCGACCGGGGGAGCGTGATTGCCATCGGCCGGCCCCCCGAGGTCCGCGCCGATCCCGCAGTACGCGCCAGCTTCCTCGGCGTCGAAGAGGCCGCGGCATGAGCATGCCGGTCCTGCAGGTCGGTGGCCTCGCTCTCGCCGCCGGCGATATCGTGGCGCTGCTGGGCGGCAACGGCGCCGGCAAGACCAGCCTGTTCGAGGCGATTCTCGGTTTCCGCCCATCGACGAGGCCCGTTCATCTGTTCGGGCGGGACGTGTCGGGCTGGCCGGTCGAGCGGCGCGTTCGGGCAGGCGTTGGCTACGTGCCCGAAGGGCGCCGCGTCTTCGCAGGTCTCACGGTGCGCGAAAACCTCGAAGCCTCCTCGTCGCTGGCGCCTGCCGAGCGGCGGCGTCGCGTCGAGGAAATGCTGGCGATGTTCCCCATGCTCGGCGAGCGGCCTCAGGCTCGGGCCTGGCTGCTGTCGGGCGGCCAGCAGCAGATGCTGGCCCTGGCGCGGGCCTTGATGGATCGACCGCGTCTGCTCCTGCTCGACGAACCAACCCTTGGCCTTGCGCCGCTGGTCGTCGGCGATCTGCTCGACCGGCTCGGTCCCATGGCGGCGGAGGGAATGGCAATCCTGGTGGCGGAGCAGCGGGCGGGGCTCGTGCTTCGTGTCGCCCATCGCGGACTGGTCTTGAGCCGCGGCCGCTTCGTGCGCTCCGGAATGGCGTCCGAACTCGCTGCCGATCCGGCTCTCGCCGACCTGATGGCCGGAGGTTGATCGGCTCTGGCGTCAGGCCCGTCTGCTCTGGGCGTTCCAGTACTGCTCGAGGTTCGAAATCAGCGCCGGACTGAAATGGCAGTAGGCCTGCTCGCGCGCGTAGAGCGCGGCGTAGCGGCGGAAGAGGTCGAGCGGTTCCGCCGAAAGGCGCAGAGCGCGGCGGTTGCCGATGGCGCCGACGGCACCCGATCCGGTCAGCCGGTCGATGACTTTGGTGATCGTCGCGTCGATATCGGCCGGCGCCACGACCTCGTCGCAGATCATGCGGCCGACGTCCGAATCACAGTCGATACGGCGCTCGTACATGATCGCCTGGCGAGCGATGCGGTCGCCGACGAAACGCGAGAGCCGGAGATTGGCCATCGCCGGGATAATGCCTTCCTTGCGTGCCGGCAGGGTCATGTAGGCATCGCGGCCGGCGATGTTGAAATCGGTCGCCAGCAGGATCTGGCAGCCGCCGCCGATGGCGAAGGTCTCGACCGCCGAAATCCAGAGCTTTTCGATCGAGTCGCCGGCGACCTCGTCGGGTGAGACGTCGGGCCGGGCAAGGCCGCGGAACATCTTGTTCACGAAGCCCAGATCGCGGACCAGGAACCACAGGAACGGAATCTTGCCGTAGTAGAGATGCGTGAGGTTGATGCCGGCATTGTAGACGCGGCGGCCGGCATATTTGCCTTCCGGCACCACGTCGCCGCGCAGGACGGCAACCTCGCTCTGCTGATCGAGGATGCAGACGTCGGCGCCGATCTCCGTCGCGGTCTGGGTCGAATTGTCTTCGGAATTGAGGAAGCGGCGGTTGGAGAGCAACAGTACAGCCGCCTTGCCCTGGCGCTCGACCTTCGCAAAGCCGAGGTCGAGCCGGCCGTCGCGCTGGAACTTGGCGAGGGCGTCCGCCGATTCCTCACGCGGCAACAGCATGGCGTGGCAGAGATGCATCCCGCAGCCGGGATCCGCCAGGAACTGATTGCAAAGGATGCCCTGGTCGATCTCCACGCCTTCCTTCTCGGACTGGCGCAGCTCCGCTTCGGCCGCGACTTCGGCGCGGGTCGGGACGAGGCCGGGCACCAGGTCGGCCGCGTCGTAGACCAACTGTTCGATGCGCACGAACCTGGTCCGGTTGGCGGTCAGGCTGTCGTAGATCGAAACGGCGTAGCGGCGCAGGAAGGCGAACCGGGCATCGCGCGCCGCCTGCTTCAGCGTCTCCGCCTCGGCGTAGGTCCTGTCGTCGCGTTGCGGCTTGGGCGGGAGCTGAGCGAGCTTGCCGGCGAGATGCCGCCAATAGGCGGTAAAACGCGGTCCGTCGAATTCGAAGTCACCGCCGTTGGGAACTGGAATCGACTCGTCTGGTGGCGAAATTACCGACCCCATGATGCCGACGCTTCCTGCCTTGAGAATCTTTGGCGAAGAGAATCTTTGGCGAAGTTTTTTGGAGCGGGCGACGGGATTTGAACCCGCGACCTACGGCTTGGGAAGCCGACGCTCTACCCCTGAGCTACACCCGCGCTGGCGGCATTCTAGCCTGCGGTTGCGCTGGAGGTCCAATCGTGTATCTCAGGCCGATGCTGGACGAGATCCTGACTATCGAAGAGCGCGCCGTCGTGGCGCGCGCCCGGGCCTTTGCCGAAGAGCAGGTCGCCCCGAACGCCGCCCGCTGGGAGTGGGACCGGCACTATCCGCTGGAGACGATCAAGGCGGGCTGTGCGCAGGGCTTCAACACGATCGAGCTGGCCAAGAAGCATGGCGGGCAGGGGCTGTCCTTCTCCTGCAAGCTGCGGGCCTTCGAAGAGATCGCGAAGGCCGACTTCGCCTTCGCCTTCGCCATGATCAATCATCACAATGCCTGCGCGCGTTTCGCGCGCGATGGCCAGCCGGCACACGTCGCGCGCCTGCTGCCGCGCATGCTGACCGGCGACCTGATCGGCTGCGCCGGCCTCAGTGAACCCGGTGTGGGCAGCGATTTCGGCGGGTTGGAAATGGAAGCCGTCCGTGTCGACGGCGGCTGGAAGCTGAACGGCGCCAAGGCCTGGATCACCAATGCCGCGGTCGCCGGCCTCTCGGTCGCCTACGCGCAGACCGACAAGGCCAAGGGCTACCGTGGCATCGCCTGCTTCGCCATCGAAGCGGAGCGGCCGGGCTTCCATCGCGAGAAGCCGTTCGAGCTGCATGGTGGCCACGCCATCGGTGTCGGCGGCTTCCGGCTGGTGGACTACATCGCGCCGGACGAAGCGGTGCTGCATCCGCCAGGCCAGGCTTTCAAGGCCGCCCTTGCCGGCATCAACGGTGCGCGCGCCTACGTCGCCGCCATGTGCTGCGGCATGCTGCAGGCCTCGCTCGAAACGGCGGTGCGCTACACGCAGCAGCGCAAGACCTTCGGCCAGCCGGTGCTGGAGCATCAGGGCGTGCGCTGGAAGCTCGTCGATGCGGCGACCGACCTCGAAGCCGCGCGGCTTCTCACCTATCGCGCCGCCCGTCTGATCGATGAGGGCGCCGATGCCGTCCTGCCGGCAGCCCATGCCAAGAAGTTCGCCACCGACATGGCCGTTCAACGCATTGCCGATTGCATCCAGGCGATGGGTGCCAACGGGCTGCGCGCGGACTATCCGCTGGCGCGCCATCTCGCGGGTGCCAAGATCGCGGCCTATACCGACGGCTCGATCGAAATGATGAACGAGCGCATCGGCGCCGGCCTCGGCCAGGTGTTCGGGGCTGGTGCTTGATCCTCTCGACCGTCGAGATGCACACCGGCGGCGAGCCCACGCGCATCGTCGTCGACGGTTGGCCGGCCTTTTCCGGCAAGACGCTGCTCGACAAGCGGCGAGAAGCGAAGGAGCGCTTCGATCATCTGCGCCGTGGTTTGATGCTGGAACCGCGCGGCCACGACGGCATGTACGGCGCCCTGCTCGTCGAACCCGATCATCCCGACGCCGATCTCGCGGTGCTGTTCATGCACAACGAGGGCTACAGCACCATGTGCGGGCACGCGACCATTGCTCTCGCCCGCTGGGCGGTCGAGAGCGGAAAGGTGGTGCGCACCGAACCCGAAACCGTCGTTCGTCTGCAATGTCCCTGCGGTCTGGTGACGGCGCGCGTGGCTGCCGACGGTACGGTGCGCTTCGAGAGTGTGCCGGCCTTCGCCTATGCGCTGGACCGCATCGCGCCCACTGCGATCTGGGGACCTGTGACGGTCGACATCGCTTACGGTGGCGCCTTCTACGCAATCCTGGCCGCGGACTCGATCGGACTCGATCTCCGCACGTCGCCTATGCGGGCCATCGTCGATGCCGGTGAAGAGATCGCGTTGGCGGCGGCCAAGGCCATCCCGATCGAGCATCCGTCGGAGCCCGACCTTGCCTTTCTCTACGGCACGATCCTGACCGATGGCGGCCACGGTGCAGGTGGGCAGCCGAGCCGCAACGTCTGCATCTTCGCCGGGCGGCAGATCGATCGCAGCCCGACCGGCAGCGGCGTCACCGCCCGCATGGCGCTGATGGCGACGCAGCGGCAGGTGCGGGCCGATGAAGAGCGACTCTTCGAAAGCTGCACCGGCGCCCATTTCAGTGGTCGCATCGTGCGCGATGCGCCGGCCGTCGGTCCTCGCAAGGCGGTGATCGTCGAGGTCGGCGGCCGCGCCCATATCACGGGCGAGAGCCGTTTCCGCTTCGATGCAGACGATCCATTGCGCGAAGGATTTACTCTCGGCGCCTAGGCATTGTGGGCGCGCTTCAGCGCCTGGTCGAGATCGTCGAACAGGTCGCTTGCTTCCTCGACGCCGACGGAGAGGCGCAGCAGGTCGGGCGGGCAGGGCGTGCCGGGTCCTTCGATGCTGGCACGGTGTTCGATCAGGCTTTCGACACCGCCCAGAGATGTCGCCCGCTTCCACAGCTCGACCCGTGCGGCCGTCGCGATGGCGGCGCGCTCGCCCCCTTTCACGCGCACCGACAGCATGCCGCCGAAGCCGCCGGTCATCTGTCGGGCGGCAATCTGATGTCCGGCGAAGGAGGACAATCCCGGGTAGAGCACTTCGGACACCATCGGATGGGCGGCGAATTTTTCGGCGAGCGTCTGGGCCGAACGGCAGGCCCAGGCAACACGAGGAAAGAGAGTCCGCATGCCGCGCATCAGCAACCACGCCTCGGTCTGGCCGAGGATCGTGCCGAGTTGCGCGCGGATGGCGCGGAGCTTCGCCCAATGGGCGTCGTCGCGAGCGCCGACCAGCGCGCCAGCGATGATGTCGGAGTGGCCGTTCAGGTACTTGGTGGCGGAGTGCATGACGATGTCGGCGCCATGCTCGATCGGCCGCGTTAGCACCGGCGTTGCTACAGTCGAGTCGACGCCCAGCAGTGCACCGGCCTTGTGTGCGATTTCGGCAATCGCCGAGATATCGGCCACGCACCAGGTCGGATTGGCCGGCGTCTCGATCCACACCAGTTTGGTGACGCCGGTCTTCACGGCGGCGGCCACAGCATCGGTGCGGTCGGCATCGACGAAATCGATCTTAAGGCCCCAGTGGGTGGCGAAGGTCATCAGCCAGTTGCGCAGTGCCCAGTACATGACCTTCGAGGCCACGACATGGTCGCCCGGCGCGAGTGCGAGGAAGCAGGCGGTGGCAGCGCTCATGCCAGAGGAGAAAATCAGGGACTTGGCACCGCCTTCGAGAGCAGCCAGAGTCGTCTCGGCCTGATCGAAAGTCGGGTTGTCGGCGCGGGCATAAATGCGACCGGAGCGATAGCCGTTGTCTTCGTCCCGCAAGTACGTGCTCGCCATGTGGATGGGCGGCACGACAGCCTTGGTGATCGGGTCGGTCCAACCCATGGCTTGGGCTGCGAGCGATGCGGGAGCGAAAATTTTTTCGGACATCCAGACCCCATGTTTGGTGAGCGTAGCTCGATAGTCAGCTTACAGGTTGCTTACGGCAATCGCGCCGTTATGGCGCATCGTCGCATCCGTAACGGAGTTGCACTAGTATCTTCATCCGTGCTGCGTTGCTTGCACGCTGGAGATGTATCGAAAGAAGGTTGTCGGAGAGTCCGCAACCAACTTGACTGGGGGACAGTGCATGGACGTTCAAGCCCTGACTCAATCGAAGCCGCTGCAAACTGCTGGCCGTGGCGATCGCGTGGCACGTACGCGCGAAGCCATCGTCGCCTCCGCTCTTGCCCTTGCGGCAGCGGGGCAGGTTGCGCCGATCGTGCGTGACATCGCACAGATGGCCGGCGTGTCGGCACGCACGGTGTTCCAGCACTTCGCAGACACCGCGGAACTCTATGTCGCCGTTCTCGGTCGTGTGCTCGCCGCCCTCGTCGGCGAAGCGCCCGAACTTGCCGGTGGCTTCGCCTTCGAAGAGCGCATCAACTATCTGGTCAGCCAGTGCGCCGATCGCTACGAGCAGCTCCGTCCGATGTGGACCTTCGTGGAGACCTTGCAGCGCCGTTCGACCGAGGCGGCGGACATGATCTCCCAGATCTACAGCGCCAACACGGCGCACCTCTCGCAGGCCTTCGCTGTCGAACTGGCGGAGATGCCGGCCGAGTCGCGCGAGCGGACGCTGACGGCGCTGGCGCTGGCGGTCGCGCCGGAGAGCTGGGTTGTGCTGCGACAGCGGCTCGGCCTGTCGGTCGAGCAGTCGCGTGAAGAACTCAAGTTCGTCGTGAAGTCCGTGTTCGCGAATGAGACGGCGCGCCGCTAACCGCGGCCTCCTTCGCCAGCGTCTCGAGCGCCGGATCATACAAACCGAGGTCGCCCATATGGGCGACCGTATTCAGCACATAGTCGAGGTTGGTTCCGGTGACGCCGCGTCCACGGCGTACCAGGGCAACTGCGGTAGCAAGCGGCAGCTTGCCGGCAAACTGCCGGTGCTTGCGATCGGCGAGATAGACCAGCGCCGGCACGGTCCTCCCGTCGTCGAGATGGATCGGCCGGACCGTCTCTTCGTAGACGCCATCATTGTCGATCTCGCGATGGATCAGGTAGCGCCGCACTTCGTCGTAGGCCGCGGCAGGCAAGCGATGGGCGAGACCACGGCAGGCGCCGCCCGGCAGCAGGCCCAGGATCAGCCCCGGCTGCTTCGGCGTGCCGCGATAGTGCTCGGAATAGATGCAGAAGGCGCGGTGCCAGCCTTGCAGGCGGGCGGGCTGCGTTTCGGGCGTGGCGAAGCCCGGATTCCACATCAGCGAGCCGTAGCCGAAGACCCAGCGAGGTTTGGCTGCACTCACGCCTGGTGGAGATGAATCAAGGCGCGGCGAATTTCGCGCGTACGCGTGAACAGGTCGAACAGCTTGTCGCCCTCGCCCCAGCGGATGGCGCGCTGCAGGTAGAAGAGATCTTCCTGGAAGCGCTGCAGCACTTCGAGCACCGCCTCGCGGTTGTTCAGGAACACGTCGCGCCACATCGTGGGATCGGAGGCGGCGATGCGCGTGAAATCGCGAAAGCCGCCGGCCGCGAACTTCAGCACTTCGCTGTTGAGGTGACCGCCGAGATCGTCGGCCGTGCCCACGATCGTGTAGGCGATCAGATGGGGCAGGTGCGAGGTGATGGCCAGGATGCGGTCGTGGTCCTTGGGGTCGATCCGCTCGACCTGGCTGCCGAGTCCCTTCCAGAAGGCTTCGAGTTTGGAAACCGCTTCGGCGTTGCTGTCGGGCAGCGGCGTTAGGATGCACCAGCGGCCCTCGAACAGGTCGAGCAGCGCGGCTTCGGGGCCGGAGTTCTCGGTGCCGGCGACCGGATGGGCCGGCACGAAGTGCACGCCCTTGGGAATGTGCGGTGCCATGTCGGCGATCACGGTCTGCTTCACCGAGCCGACATCCGACACGATGCAGCCGGGCTTCAGGCTCGACGCGATAGCCTTGGCGGCCGGTCCGCAGGCGCCGACCGGCGTGCAGACGATGACGAGGTCGGCATCCTTGCAGGCTGCCGCAAGGTCGGTGCCGCAATGGTCGGCGAGCTTCAGCTTGTTGGCGAGAGCCGCGGTTTCGGGGCTGCGCGTGGCCGCCACGATGCTCTTGGCCAGGCCGCGCTTGCGCGCTTCCAAAGCGATCGAGCCGCCGATCAGCCCGATGCCGATCAGCGCGATCTTGTCGAACAACGGTGCCGCAGTCGCTGGCGTCGTCATTTGGCGGCGACGAAGCGGGTGAGCGAGGCGGCGACGGCCTTCACTTCGGGTTCGGTGCCGATGGTGATGCGCAGATGCTCGGGCAGGCCATAGCCCGCAACCATGCGCGGGATCAGCCCGTCGTTCATCAGCCAGTCGTTGGCGGCGGCGGCCCGTTCCTTGGAGCCGAAGCCGACCAGCAGGAAGTTGCCGACACTGGGCAGCGGCTTCAAACCGAGCTTCGTCAGTTCGGCGCTGAGCCAGGGCAGCCAGATATCGTTGTTGGTGCGGCTGGCATCGGTGTGGGCGATGTCTTCCATCGCCGCGACGCCTGCGGCCTGCGCAGCCAGGTTGACGTTGAACGGCTGACGCAGCCGGCTCATGACGTCGATGACGCCGGCAGGGCCGTACATCCAGCCGAGCCGCAGTCCGCCCAGCCCGTAGATCTTGGAGAAGGTGCGCGTCATCACGACGTTCTCGGCCTGGTCGACCAGCTCGACACCCGATTCGTAGTCGTTGCGGCTGACATACTCGGCATAGGCTGCGTCGATCACCAGCAGCACGTCCTTCGGCAGGCCGGCATGCAGGCGGCGCACATCGTCCTTGGTGATGTAGGTGCCCGTCGGATTGTTCGGGTTGGCGAGGCAGACGATACGCGTCTTGTTGGTCACCTTGGACAGCATCGCGTCGACATCGGCGCGGTAGTCCTTCTCCGGTGCGGCCACCGGCGTCGCCCCGACGCCCAGC
>WBZX01000176.1_pt1 | contig 61127 bp, 59 predicted proteins | sample 5204211 | NCBI WGS metagenome assembly WBZX01 (sample SAMN12344362, study PRJNA552823) | activated sludge metagenome | biome: Activated sludge suspended growth; feature: Nitrification reactor; material: Wastewater; isolation source: activated sludge from nitrification reactor of wastewater...
ATCGTCGTGGCATGCATGCACAAGTTGCTGGCCATCGCCTATGGCGTGCTGCGCTCGGGCCAACCCTTCAACCCGGACCACCTGAAGCCTAAGATCGCTTGACAAACACAACGGTGTCTTGGCCCTCAAGGCTGTCAACCCACACGCGAATGTGCCCTCCGCCCGAAGGCACCACCACTGCCCTGCAACCACTGACGGTGGCGGCCCTCCTGGTGGCGCACCTCCGCCGGTTCCAGGCAGAGGGTGTCGGGTACCCGCCCGACGCAACTTAAGGCGGAATGGCTCACGCCCGGCTGAGGGCGGGAGACAGGGGGAGATGGAGTCGGGCGGGTACCCGGCAACCTCTGCCCGCCACAGACCTCCCGGCGACTGCTTTGCGCCGTGAACGGGCGCCCAGTTCTGCGCTGTTCTCGCCCGAATGGGTCAGCGCGTGACCATCGCGGTGGCGGGCTGGCGGCGCTGTTCGTCCAGCAGGCGCAACTGCGCCACACGCTTGCGTGTGGCGGGGTGGGTGGCCGTGTCGAACTGCATGCCGTTGCGCGTGAGCAGGCTGCAGGCGTCGTTCACGTCGAAACCCAGGCTGAGCAACAGCCCGAAGCCGAAGGCATCGGCCGCCAGCTCGTGCGTATGCGACTGCAGGTACGCTGCGCGGCCCAGCTGGCCCGACACGGCGTCGGTCAGTTCGGGCGAAACCTCGCCGGGGATGTAGTGGGTGTAGAGCTCGCGCAGCGCCTGCCAGTGGCCCAGGTGCACATGACCCAGCTCGTGGGCCAGCATCATGGTGCGCTCGCCCTCGGGCAACTGGCCCACACCCAAGCTCACGGCGACGGCGTGGCGGCCAAACTGGGCCTCGGCGAACAGGCCGCCGTCCACCAGTTGCAGTTCCACCGGCGGCAGGCCCCGCTCGGACGCGGCGGCATTCAGCCGGGCCAGCGTGGTACGTATGCGCTGGGCTTCGTCGCGCTGCGGGTCGGCCGCGTCGAACCGGGCCAGGCGCATCTGCTGCGAGCGCAGCAGCACGTCGGAAATGCCCTGCGCGGGCACGGCCAGCGCCATGCATGAAAGCGCCAACGCCAGGATGCTGGTGGGCATGCGCATACCGTACCTCCAGAACTGCCTACAAGGTACCGGTTTGTCTCGGCCCGGTGGTGGCGGATGTGCGGGGGGTTGACCCCCTATCTTTCTGAAGTCAGAGCTTGAGAGTTTTTCGCCCGTGCCCGAAAGGCGCGTCAAAACGCCCTTGATCTAGGCACAAAGCACAGCCATAGCCCGGGCTATGGCGAGCATTTGCAACGACGAGCAAGGGTGTTTTGGCGTGCAAGGCGGGCATGGGGGGAAAGACGCTCAAGCTCTCAGAGCTTGCGCACCTCGATGCGGTGCTTTTGCAGCGCATAGCCCAGCTGCCGGGGGGTCACCTTCAGCAGCCGCGCGGCCTTGGCCTGCACCCAGCCGCATTGCTCCATGGCCCACACCAGGCGCTCGCGCTCGCCGTCGGGCGGCTCGGGGCCAAACTGGCGCGCCGGCACGGCCGAGGCGTCGTTGAGGCGTGCGGTGGGGCCGATGCGCAGCACGTCATCGCCGTCGTCCTCGCCGTCGTCATGCTCGTGGCCGGCGGGCACCGGGGCCGGCGCCTTGGCGGGCTGGGCCCGCCCCGCGAAGTGGATGGTGCTGCCGCTGTTGTGAAGGCTGGCCGCCGCCACCGCGTCTTCTTTCTCGATGTGGTGCAGGGTCTGCGTGAGGCAGCGGTTGCTCTTGCACGGAAAAGCCAGGTCGCGGATCTGCTCGCCGGCCACCATGGTGGCGGTGCGCTCGATGCAGTTCTGCAGCTCGCGCACATTGCCCGGCCAGTAGCAGTTGCTCAGCACCGCCATGGCCTCGGGCGTCACCTTCAGGGCCTTGCGGTTTTCCTTGTTGTAGCGGTCGAGGAAGTGGGCCACCAGGGGTGGGATGTCGTCGCGGCGCTCGCGCAGCGGCGGCAGGAAGATGCTGACCACGTTGATGCGGTAGTACAGGTCGGCGCGGTACTCGCCGCGCTGCACCATGCGCTCCAGGTCGCGGTTGGTGGCACAGATCAAACGCACGTCCACCTTCACGGCCTTGCTGCCGCCCACACGCTCGAATTCGCGCTCCTGCAGCACGCGCAGCAGCTTGGCCTGGAAGCCGGGCGAGATGTCGCCCACTTCGTCGAGGAACAGCGTGCCGCCATGGGCCAGCTCGAAGCGGCCCTTGCGGTCGCCCACGGCGCCGGTGAAGGCGCCCTTCTCGTGGCCGAACAGCTCGGATTCGAGCAGCGATTCGGTAAGCGCCGCGCAGTTCACCTTGATGAAGGGGGCGTCCTTGCGTGGCGAGAGGTAGTGCACTGCGCGGGCGATCTCCTCCTTGCCAGTGCCGCTCTCACCGCGCAGCAGCACGGTGGAGCGCGAGGGCGCGGCCTGGTGCACCTCGGCGAACACGCGCTGCATGGCGCGCGACTGGCCCACCACGTTGTCCAGCGCGTAGCGGCGCTTGGCCGGCTCGCGGCTCAGCGCCTTTTGCAGCCGCGTGGCTTCAAGCTGCAGGCGCTGGTGCTCTTCGCTCACGGCATGGTGCAGGGTGACCTGCTGGGCCAGCAGCGTGGCCACCATGGTCAACATCCGCTGGTCGTCAGACAAACGGGCCACGCCCTCCACCTCGCGCTGCGCGGCCAGCACGCCCACGGTGTGCTGGTCGGCGCGCAGCGGCACCACGATGAAGGCCAGGCGGTGCCCCTCTTGCGGGCCGAACGCGCCCGTGCGGTCGATGAACTCGTCGCTCTGCTCCACATTGGTCAGCACCACCGGCAGGCCGGTGCCGTAGACATGGCCGATCACGCCTTCGCCGTCGTACCAGCGGCCGCGCTCCACTTCGATCTTGCTCAGGCCCACGGCGGTATGCACCTTGAGCATGCCGTCGTCAACGTCGGGCAGCACGATCATGGCGCGCGCCAAACCCAGCTGGGCCGAGAGCGTGTTCAGCGCGGCGCGGAAGGTGCGGTGAATGTCGAGTGAATCACCCAGAATTCGACACACTTCGTAAACGGTACTGAGCTCCAGGCTGGAGCGCTCCTGTGCGATGCGGCTGATCACGGTGCACCTCCTGGGGCGAGATAGGCGCCCGGCCGGTGCGTGGGGCCTTGCGCTGGTGCATGGGCTGCATCGACCCAGCTTGTGTCCAGGCCTTTGCAGGGTTGTCCCGGATCAATCAGCAAAAAACGCGCCGGGCCACTCACGGCGCGCCCTTGTAACGAGTGCCGTGTCACCAAACGGCGGCGGGCGCCTGCAGCCGCGCCACCACCTCGCCCTTGTCCAAATGCTGGTCAAAGATCTCGGTCACGTCGTCGGGTGTCACGCGCTGGTACAGCACCGCTTCGGGGTAGACCAACACGTTCACGCCGCCGTCGCAAGGGCCCAGGCAGCCCGAGTAGGTGATGGCCACCCGCTCGTGGGCCTGGCGCTTCTGCAGCTCGCCCCAGAAGGCCTGCAGCACCGGGCCCGAGCCCTGGGCCGAACAGCTGCCACGCGGGTGGCCCGGCGGGCGCTGCTGGCTACAGACAAACACATGGCGGGCAGGATGGGGCATGTCGTAACTCCATGAAGATTGAGAGCGGGCTTCCGTCATTCCCGCGCAGGCGGGAATCCAGGTTATGGCGTTGGGTGCGAGCGCGCCATGGATTCCCGCCTTCGCGGGAATGACGAAATGAAGCGGCGGGGATGACGAACGGAAGCGGCGGGGATGACGAGTTCTTGGCCGCGTCAGGCCTTGGCAGCGGCCAACAGCTTTTGCAGCTCGGCCAAGTGCTCGGCCTCTTCGGCTGCGAATTCGCTGGCCAGGGCCTTCAGCTCGGCGTCGGTGGTGGTGGCGGCCACGGCGGCGTAGTAGGCGTGGCCGCGCTGTTCGCTGTCCATGGCCAGCAGCAGGGCCGAGCGGGCGTCCATGAAGGCGTCGGCCCCGGCCCAGTCGGCCACCTCGGGCGCCACGCCGTCGGGCCAGCTGAAGTCTTCGGGCGCCAGCACCGGCAGTTCGCGGAAGCCGCCGCGCGCCATGGCGTCGGCCAGGTGCAGCCGCGAGAAGTGGGCCATGCGGTTGAAGAAGCTTTTCAGCTCGGCATTGCCGTCAGTGCCCATGGCGGCCGAGAGCTCTTCGTAGCGTCTGGCGGCCTCGCGCTCCAGCTGGATGGCGTGGGCCAGGAACAGTTCGACGTTGTTCATGGACCGCAATCAGCCGAATTTGAAGAGGATGCCGTGCCCGCCGCGCGGGTATTCCCAGGCCACGTTCATGTGCTCGTTGCAGATGACCCGGCAGCTGCCGCATTCCAGGCAGCCGTCGGTGATCAGCGTCACCGAGCGGTTGCCCTCGGCCTTGTAGCAGGCGGCGGGGCAGATGTAGGTGCAGGCCTGCGACGCGCAATCATTGGCACAGATGGACGCGTTCTTGATCTGGATGTGCGGCCGCCCATGGTCGACCTTGTAGCGGTTCTGGAAGAGTTTCTCTTCCACGTTCACAGCATGAGACAGCACAGCGCTCATCGCGAAGCCCTCCAGAGTTTGAATGCATCCCCCACCAGGCCGGTGAGGCTGCGGGCGCGGCGGAAGCTGCCCATGATTTGCTTCTCCTTGGTGCCCTTGTCCACGCCGTCCACGGTGAAGAAGGTCTTGGCGGCCTGGTTCACCAGTTCGGGGTAGGCGGTGAAGAACTGCGGGTTGCCGTGCAGCACGTCGGGCAGGTTGCGGTACTTCTTCAAGTCCTTCATCACGAAGGATTCGTCCATGCGGTCCTTGTAGGCCTTGAGGTTCTTCAGCGTGGGCTCCTGCCCCGCGGCCTTGAGCGCGATGACGGTTTCGCCCGCCAGGCGGCCGCTGGTCATGGCCAGGTTGCTGCCCTCGCGGTGCACGGCGTTCACGAAGCCGCCCGAATCGCCCACGATCAGCCAGCCGTGGCCGTAGATGCTGGGCACGGCGTTGAAGCCGCCCTCGGGGATCAGGTGGGCGCAGTACTCCTTCATCTCGCCGCCCTCGATCAGCGGTGCAATGCTGGGGTGCTTCTTCAGCTTTTCCAGCAGCTCATAGGGCTTGGTGCGCAGCGGGTTGGCCTTGAAGTCGGAGAGCATGCAGCCCACGCCAATGGTGAGCGAGTCCTTGTTCGTGTAGAGGAAGCCCGTGCCCACCATGCCCTCGGTCACCTTGCCCATCAGCTCGATGACCACGCCTTCCTCTTCTTTGATGTTGAAGCGCTGCTGGATCACCTCTTCGGGCATGAAAAGGATCTCTTTCACCGCCAGCGCCACGTTGCCGGCCTGCAGCTCGCCGTGGAAACCGGCCTTGCGCGCCAGCGTGCTGTTGACGCCGTCGGCCAGCACCACCACGTCGGCATACACCTCGCCGCCCAGGCGGTCGCAGCGCACGCCGATGACGCGCTCGCCATCGAGCAGCAGTTCTTCCACCGTGGTCTCGCAGATCAGCAGGGCGCCGGCTTCGCGCACCTTCGAACTGAACCACTTGTCGAACTGCGCGCGGATGATGGTGTAGCGGTTGTAGGGCGGCTTGTTGTAGGTGTCACTGCGGTAGTGGGTGCCGACAAAGCTCTCGTCGTCCATCACCCACACGCGCTGCTCGATGATGTGGCGCTCCAGCGGTGCGTCATCGCGAAAGTCCGGGATGATCTTCTCCAGCGCGTCGCTGTAGAGGATGGCGCCCTGCACGTTCTTGCTGCCGGGGTATTCGCCCCGCTCGATCTGCAGCACCTTCAGGCCGGCCTTGGCCATGGTGTAGGCGGCGGCGTTGCCCGAGGGGCCCGCGCCCACCACGATCGCGTCAAACTTTTCCTTGTTAGCCATGTGAATGCTCCTCAGGCTACTTTGCGAATCTGCTTGCCCAGCCGCGTGGCGAAGGCCTGGGTCAGCGCCGGCAGCACCTGCAGCGCATTGCCCACGATGCCGTGGTGCGCGAAATCGAAGATGGGCGCGTTGGCGTCGGTGTTGATGGCCACGATGATGTCGCTGCTCTCCATGCCCACGCGGTGCTGGATGGCGCCCGACACGCCAGCCGCGATGTAGAGCTTGGGCCGCACCGTCTTGCCGGTCTGGCCCACCTGGCGCTCGGCCTCGCACCAACCGGCCTGGGTGACCGCGCGGGTGGCGCCCACCTCGGCGCCCAGCACCTTGGCCAGCTCCCACACCAGCTTGAAGTTGTCGGCGTTCTTCAGGCCCTTGCCACCGGTGACGATGATGTCGGCATAGGCCAGGTTCACCGTGTTGCGGTTGGCGTCGGGAATGAACTCCAGCAGCTTGGTGACGATGTCGGTCTCGATCATGCCCAGCGCCATCGTGACGATGTCGCCGGTGCGGCGCTCGTCGCGGGCCGGCATGGGCGCGGTGCGCGGGCGCATGGTGGCCATCTGCGGCCGGTAGGCCAGCGTCATGATCGTGCACAGCAGGCTGCCACCGAAGGTGGGCCGGGTGGCGGCCAGCGCGCGCCCGTCGATGTTCAGCTCGGTGCAATCGGCCGTGAGGCCCGTGCCCAGCGTGGTGGCCACGCTGCCGGCCAGGTCACGCCCCATGGTGGTGGCGCCCAGCAGCAGGATCTCGGGCTGGTGCTGGTTCACCAGGTCGGTCAGGCCCTTGGTGTAGGGCTCGTTGCGGTAGCCCTGCAACACCGGGTCGCGCATGATGTAGCAGTGGTCGGCGCCGTAGACGTAGGCCTCCTTGGCGAAGTCCTCGAGCTTGTCGGCCGGGCCGCCCAGCAGCACACCGCTCACGTCCACGCCCAGCTTGTCGGCCAGCTTGCGGGCTTCGCCCATCAGCTCCCAGCTCACGGTGTGCACCTGGCCGCGGTCGTGCTCGATGAACACCCACACGCCCTTGTAGGCCTTGAGGTGTTCGGGCAGCTCGGTGCTGCGGCCAGAGCGGCCGGCGGTCTTGGCAGCACCCGCGGCGGCGGCTGCGGCCATCTGCGGAACATTCGCGGGCTTGTCGGGTTCGGCCATGGTGGTGGTTCCTCTGTGCGGGTGCGGGGGGCTTGAGCCGGTCAGGCGCTCAGGCGTTCAACGGTTTCTTCTTCCAGCGTCGGGTGCGTGGTGAAGATCTTCTGCAGCAGGTTCAGGCACACGTCGTTGAGGCTGGCGCCGTCGCCCACCTCCTGCATCTCGGCGCGCTGGCTGCGGGCCTTGGGCGCGAACACCTTGCTGACGATGGTGGGGCTGCCCTTGAGGCCGATCTTGGTGATGTCCTCGATGCCGGCGTCGTCTTTGCTCCACTTGCGCACCTGGCAACGGCCGGCGCGCAACATGTCGTCCATGGTGGCGAAGCGCATCTCGTTGGTGCCTTCGAGCATGGTGATCAGGCTGGGCAGCGTGGTCTTGAGGCGCTGCACCCCGCCTTCGGCCCGGCGCTCCACGGTGATGGTGCGGGCGTCCAGGTCGACCTCGTTGATCTTGCTGACGTAGGTGAGCAGGTTCACCCCCAGGCGCTTGGCGATGCCCGGGCCCACCTGGGCAGTGTCGCCGTCGATGGTCTGCTTGCCGGTGAACACCAGGTCCACCGCCTGCTCCTGGCTGATCTTGCGGATGGCCGCCGTGAGCGCGTAGCTGGTGGCCAACGTGTCGGCACCGGCAAAGGCGCGGTCGGTGACCAGCACCGCGTCGGTGGCGCCAAAGCTGATGCACTTGCGCAGCGCGTCCTCGGCCTGCGGCGGGCCCATGCACAGCATGGTGACGCGGCCGCCAAACTTGTCCTTCAGGCGCAGGGCTTCTTCCAGCGCGAACAGGTCGTAGGGGTTGACGATGGCCGGCACACCCTGCCGCATGATGGTGTTGGTGACCGGGTGGACGCGGATCTGCGCCGAATCGGGCACTTGCTTGATGCAGACAACGATGTGCATGGTGTGGGCTCCTGCGCAGTAGGGAAGGATCAGGCGGCGCGGCGCTCGGCCAGGCTCTCGCGCAGCTTGTTGACCGACACCGTCTGCTGGCCGGTGGCGTCCTGGAACACCTTGAACACCTTCTCGGCCACGGCGTTCGAGGTGGTGAAGTCCTGGTAGGCCTGGGCCAGCATCTCGCGGTAGCGGCCGAACATGGCCACTTCATTCAGCCCGGCCAGGCCCTCTGCCTTGTGCAGGTACTGGTAGAAGCGCTTGAGGATGTGCAGGCGGTTCACGTTCACCACCGACTCGTCATAGGGGATGCCGAAGAACTCCAGGAACTCGTTGGCGCTGGACAGGGCCTTCAGGCGGGTGGTGAGGTCGCTCATGGCAGGGGTCTCCGAAAAATCGTGTGGCTGGGGTGAGGTTCAGGCGGCCAGCAGCGCGCCGGCGGGCTGCAGGGCATCGAGGTAGAAGCGGCGCAGGTCATCCGGCGTGGGGCTCTGCTTGGTGGCCAGCACGTGGGCACGGATGCTGTCCAGCAGCACGCGGGCATCGTCGCTGCTCAGCGGCAGGCCCAGGCCCTCGTAGGCGGCCTTCACCGCGTGCGAGCCCGAGTGCTTGCCCAGCACCGTGGTGTGGGCGCGGCCCAGTTCGGCGGGGTCGAAGCCCTGGTAGTTGGCGGGGTCCTTCAGCAGGCCGTCCACATGGATGCCCGACTCGTGCGTGAACACCGCATCGCCCACGATGCTCTTGCCCTCGCCCACCGGCCGGCCCGAGGCCCGCGCCACCAGGGCCGAGATGCCGCCCAGGGCCTGGCTGCGCACGCCGCAGTCCACGCCGTGCAGGTGGCGCATGGCCATCACCACTTCTTCCAGCGCGGCGTTGCCGGCGCGCTCGCCCAGGCCGTTCACCGTGGTGCTGGCGTGCGTGGCGCCGGCGCACCAGGCGGCCAGGGTGTTGGCCGTGGCCAGGCCCAGGTCGTTGTGGGCGTGGATCTCGATGGCGATGTCCACCTCGCGGCGCAGCGCCGCGATACGCCGGTAGGTGGTGAAGGGGTCGAGGATGCCCAGCGTGTCGGCATAGCGCACCCGCACCGCACCGGCGGCCTGCGCAGCGGCGGCGGCGCGGGCCACAAAGGCGTCGTCGGCGCGCGAGGCGTCTTCAAAGCCCACGCTCACCAGCGCGCCGGCATCGGCTGCGCGGTGCACGAAGCGGGTGATGGTGCGCAGCACCCAGGCACGGTCTTGTTGCAGCTTGCGCTCGATCTGGATGTCGGAGACCGAGACCGACAGGTGCACCAGGTCGGCCTCGCAGGCCAGCGCGTCGGCCAGGTCCTGCTCGCACATGCGGGCCCAGACCATGGTGCGGGCGTTCAGCCCCAGGCGGTTGATGCGGCGGATCAGCGCCTGCTCGTGCGCGCCCATGGCCGGCACGCCCACCTCCATCTCGGCCACACCGGCCGCGTCCAGCGCCTGCGCGATGGCCAGCTTCTCGTCATCGGTGAACGCCACGCCAGCGGTCTGCTCGCCGTCGCGCAGCGTGGTGTCGTTGATGGTGAAGGGCCAGGTCGGGTCCGGGGTGAACATGGTGGCGTCCTGAGTGGATGCGGTGGTTCAACGCAAGCGGTGTGCCATGTCCTGCGGGATCCCTAAGCGCTTGATTTCATTGGGTTTCTGCTCGGCGCAGCAGCACGAAATCAGGCTGTGGGTTTTGTCGCATTGCCGACAGCCTCTGCCGCGCAGATCGTCACCTTCACATCTCTGGGCGCGGCCAGGTAGGGGGCCGAGCTGACCAAAAAGTCGGCCCCGGCCTCGGCATAGGCCAGTGCATTGGCCTGGGTGACGCCGCCGGCCGGGGCCAGCAGGGTGGGCAGGCCAGCGGCGCGCAAACGCTGCTTCAGCGCGGCCAGATCAGCAGGGGTAAAGCGCTCCAGCTGCAGCACATCCACCCCGGCCAGGGCCAGCGCCAGGGCTTCGTCGGCGTTGCCGGTTTCCACCACCAACTTCTTCTCGGGCTGGGTCTGCCGCAGTTGCCGCAAACGGGCCTGCACATCTGTCGGCGCGATGAAGGCGCGGTGCTCGGGGAAGACCAGCAGCGTTTCCGACAGGCCCAGCCGGTGCATCACCGCACCACCGGCCCACACGCCGCGCGCGGCCAGGGCGCGGCCACCCGGCCAAGTCTTGCGCGTGCAGGCCAGCGGCAAGGCGTGGCCAGCCTCGCGCAAGGTGTGCAGCATGTGGGCAGCTGCGCTGGCCACACCGCTGGCGGCTTCCACGGTGTTTTGCGCCACCTTCCAGGCCAGCAGCACGGCGCCGGCCGGGCCCTGGGCCTGCAGCAGCGCTTGGCCGGCGCGGGCGTCGCTGCCACTGGGCAGCAACACCCGGGCCTGGCAGCCACACAGCTCGAAGAGGCGGGCCGCCTCCTCGGCGGCGGCCACCCGCATGGCGCCACGGGCGGTGAAGTGGGCCACGGCAGGCTGCTGCTGCAGGCCCAGCGAGCGGCTGGTCAGGTCGCCGTGTGGCGCGTCTTCGTGCAGCCATTGGGCCAGGGTGGTGTCGGGCAGGCGGTCCATGGGGCGGTGTTCCAGAAGGGGGATGGGTTGGCGCGGCGCTTGCAAGGCGGGCTACGTTATGTAGGCAACGCTACAGCGTGAAAGGAGCAGCGATGGGAACAATGGAAGCAGAGGTGGCCCACGGCGTGGGCATTGGTGGCTGGGTGCACCAGCCCTTGTGGCTGGACGAGGCGGCGCTGCGCACGCGCGCCGATGTGCAGGATGTGGCCTTCACCGTGGTGTGCACGCTGGACGGTGCGCACGGCGGGCCGCGCCCCATGGTGGGCGTGCCGGTGCGGCCGCTGATCGAGGCCGCGCAGCCGGCCTTCGAGCAGCGCACCGACTTCAAGCGCGTGGCCATCGTGGCCGAATCGCTGGAGGGCTACCGGGCGCTGTTCTCGTGGGGCGAGGTGTTCAACACCGACGTGGGCGAGGGTGTGATGCTGGCCTGGGCCAGTGGCCACCCCGAGGGCCCTTACGCGCTGCTGAGCCTGCACGACCACGCCACCGGGCCGCGCTATGTGCAGGGGCTGCGCAGCATCACCCTGCAGAAGCTTTGGTGAAGGCTTCACGGGTCTGGCGGCGCTAAAGCCGCGGGATCTCGTTCGGCGGCACCACCTCGAAGCCCGAGTCCTCCAACACACCGCAGGGCCGGCCGTCGCCGTGCAGGCGCTGCACGCGGCGTATCCACGGGCCAGTGAGGGTGCGCCAGGCTTCAAACTCTTCCTCGCGCAAAAGCATCGCCATGGGTTGGTCGTCGTCGTCGAAGGCGGCGTCCCACTGCGAGTAGCGGTGGCGGTACCAGCACAGCAGGCCCAGCACGTCGTAGCCGCGCCATTTGGAGGCCGGCACGCTGTCATCGTGGTGGGCCTCCACGCGCACGGGCCAGGCCACGTGGGGGTGCAGGTTCTCGGGCAGGCGGGCCTGCCAGTGGTCTGAGGGGCGCTCCACCTGGCTCAGCCTTCCCTGTGCATCAAGGCCACGCCCTTGACCTGCGCAAACAGCCGGTCGCCCGGCACCAGGGCCAGGGCGTCGGCGCTGCGCCGGGTGATGCGGGCCAGCAGCGGCACACCGGCCTCACCGGCCACCTCGCTGCGCAGTTGCAGCAGCACGGTGGCCTGGCTGGGGTGCAGGCTTTGCAGCGTGACGGGCAGCGCGTTCAGCACGCTGGACTGCTGCGGCGGCACGCGGCTGACGCTCACGTCGCGCGCCAGCACACGGGCGCGCACGCGCTGGCCAGGCGGCTGGGCCAGCTCCCCCACCCACAGGCCCGTGCCGGCAAAGGCGATGCGGGTGAGGCCGTAGGCGGGGTCGTGCTCGGCCACCTCGGCGTCGATCAGCACACCGGCCTCGTCCTGCTGGCCCAGCGGCAGGTCGGCGCGCGCCATCAGCTCGGCCGCCGGGCCTTGGGCCAGCACCCGACCTTGCTGCAGCAGCACCAGGTGGTCGGCCAGGCGGGCCACCTCGTCCAGCGCGTGGGTGACGTAGACGATGGGCAGCGCCAACTCGCGGTGCAGCCGCTCCAGGTAGGGCAGGATCTCGGCCTTGCGCGCGGCGTCCAGCGCGGCCAGGGGCTCGTCCATCAGCAGCAGGCGCGGGGCGCTGGCCAGCGCACGGGCAATGGCCACGCGCTGGCGCTCGCCACCCGAGAGCGTGGCCGGCCGGCGATCCAGCAAGTGGCTGATGCCCAGCAGATCCACGGCCGCGCCCAGGCTGGCTTCAGACGCCCCCCCCGAGCGCTTCATGCCAAAGCGCAGATTGCCAAGCGCCGTAAGGTGGGGAAACAGGCTGGCCTCCTGGAACACGTAGCCGATGGCCCGGCGATGCGTGGGCACCCGATGCCGCTGGCGCTGCCATATTTCCCCCTTGAAGACCATCTCGCCACCTGGTGCGTGAATCAGGCCGGCGAGGTAGCGCAGGACGGTGGTCTTGCCCGAGCCAGATTCGCCAAACAGACAAGAGACGCCACGGCCCGGCAGCCGCAGATCCACATCGAGCGTAAAGCCCGGCCAGGCAAGATGCAGGCGCGCGGTGATGTCGTCCATGTCATCCAACCTTGCGGGCAGTGGGGCGCCAAGCGTAGAGACACAGCAGCACCAGGAATGAGAACACCAGCATCACCGCCGCCAGCCGGTGCGCATCGGCGTACTCCAGCGCCTCGACGTGGTCATAGATCTGCACCGAGGCCACGCGGGTGATGCCAGGCAGGTTGCCGCCGATCATCAGCACCACACCAAACTCGCCCACGGTGTGCGCGAAGGTGAGCACGGCGCCGGTCAGGAACCCCGGCAAGGCCAACGGCACACCGATGCTGAAGAAGGCGTCCAGCGGGGAGGCGCGCAGCGTGGCGGCGGCTTCGAAAGGGCGCTCACCGATGGCTTCAAAGGCGTTTTGCAGGGGCTGCACCATGAAGGGCAACGAGTAAAAGACAGATGCAATCACCAAGCCCCAGAACGTGAAGGGCAAGGGCCCGACGCCCAGGGCACGGGTGAACTGCCCCACGGGGCCGTTGGGGCCCATGGCCAGCAGCAGGTAAAAGCCCAGCACCGACGGCGGCAGCACCAGGGGCAGACCCACCACGGCGCCCACCGGCCCCTTCCAGCGCGATGGCGTGCGGGCCAGCCACCAGGCGATGGGCGTGGCCAGCAGCAGCAGGATCAGCGTGACCACGCTGGCCAGACGCACAGTCAGCCAGATGGCCTGCAGGTCACTCTCGGGCAACAACATGGGGTCGAGATCAGCGAGTGGTTTCGCCCGGCAGCACAAAGCCGTACCGGGACATCACGGCCCGTGCGGGCGGGCTGGTCACGTAGGCGGCAAACCTTGAGGCCAGGGCATTGTGCTCGGCGCGCTTGAGCACGACGAAACCCTGCTCCAAGGGGGCGTGCAACTTGTCCGGAATCAGCCAATAGCCGCCCCGCGATGCCAGTTCTGGGCTGAGCGCCAGCGACAGCGCGATGATGCCTACCTGCGCGTTGCCGGTTTGCACGAACTGGGCGGTGTGGGCGATGTTTTCGCCATACACCAGCTTGGGCTCCACCTGCGCCCAAACACCCGCAGCGCGCAAGGCCTCTTCGGCGCGTTTGCCATAGGGCGCGTGCTTGGGGTTGGCGATGGCCACCTTGGCAATGCGAGCATCGGTCAGGCTGGCCAATGTGAGCTTGCTCGCGTCCTGTTGCGCACTCCACAGCACGATGCGACCCACCGCGTAGGGTGACACATCGGTAGCAGCCCGCCCCTGGGCCACCAGTTCGCGCGGGAAGGCGATGTCGGCCGAGAAGAACAGATCGTAGGGCGCGTCCTGCTGTATCTGCGTGTGGAACTTGCCTGACGACCCGTACACCACGTCGACGTCGTCCTTGGGGTTGGCTTTCTTGAAGCTGGCCACGATGTCGTCCATCGCGAACTTCAAATCGGCCGCCGCCGCCACCGTGATGCGTTCGGCCTGCGCTGCCAGCGTGAACAGCAGGGCCAGCGTGCCGAGCATGAATTTAAGAAAAGACATTGCAAGCTCCTTGAGGTTCAAAGCTCGTAGCCATGGGCTCGGATCACCTTCTTGGCGGCATCGCTTCTCAGCCAGGCCAGCAGGGATCGTGCCGCCGTGCTGTCCTTGCCCCGGGTGAGGATCACCGCGTCCTGACGAAGCGGGGGATAGAGCGATTCCGGGACACGCCAGTGCGAACCCTCGGCGTAGTGGCCATCCTTGTAGATTTGGGACAAGGCCACGAAGCCCAGATCGGCATTGCCGGTTGCGACGAACTGATGGGCTTGGGTGATGTTTTCGCCAGTGACCAGTTTGGAAGCCACTTGCGCCTGCAAGCCGAGCTTCTCCAGCACGGTCATCGCAGCGGCGCCGTAGACCGCAACTTTGGGGTTGGCAATCGCAAGGTGGAGGAACTCGCCACGTTTGAGCACCTCGCCCTTTTCGTCCACCAGCCCCGGTTTTGTGCTCCACAGCACCAGCTTGCCGATGGCGTAGGTGAAGCGTGTCTCCGGCAAGGCCAGGCCCTCGGCTTCCAGTCGGGCTGGCGTGTCTTCGTCGGCCGAAACCAGCAGCTCGAACGGCGCACCGGCCTTGATCTGGCTGTAGAACTTGCCCACGGTTCCGTGGGCAATCACGGCCTTGTGACCCGTGGCTCGCTCGAAGTCGGCGGCTATCAACCGCATCGGCCCGCTGAAGTTGGCCGCCACGGCCACATTGACCTCGTCTGCCTTGGTGACGTGGGACGCCAGCACCAGCAGCGCACCCGCGAGAGAGACCATCCATTGTTTCGTTCGCATCGCCAATTCCTCCAGTTCAAACCACAACAGCCAGGATCACGCTCGACACCTTGAAGGCCGCGCAAGCCCGCACCCCTTCGCGCAGGCCCAGGGCCTGCACCGAATCGCGGGTCACCACCGCCGTGGCGCTGCGGCCCCGGCCCAGGTCGAGGGTGACCTCGGCATTCACCGGGCCTTCCACCACGCGCAGCACAGTGCCCCAGAGCTGGTTGCGCGCGCTGATGCGCAGCCCCTCATCGGTGAGCAGCAGCAGCGAGGACGACTTGACCAGCACCATCACCTCGGCCCCCAGCACCAGGCCCAGGCTCTCGGACGAGGCGCGGGTCACCACGGCGGCCAACTCCAGCCCGTCGTCCAGGCGCACCAGCACCTCCACGTCCACCGGGCCAGCATGGAGCCCGCTGACGGTGCCCACGAACTGGTTGCGCGCACTGGTGCGCACCGACATGCGGCGCAGCAGGCGCTGGAAGGCCTGCACGTCACCCCCCGGTGCGTGCGCGAACTGGGCGGCCAGGCGGTCGAGCGCGGTCTGGTACTCGCCTTCCACCGCGCGGTACATGGCCACCACGCGGTGGCCGTGCTCGGTCAGCACGGTGCCCCCACCCGCCCGGCCGCCCGCCGAGCGCTCCACCAGCGGTTGGTCGGAGAGGTTGTTCATCGCGTCCACCGCGTCCCAGGCCGCCTTGTACGAGAGCGGCACATGCTTGGCCGCCTTGGAGATGGAACCGTGCAGGGCAATGGCCTCCAGCAGCCGCACACGGGTGTCGCCCAGGAAGGTGCCCATGTCGGTGCTCACCTCCAGCCGCCCGGTGAGGCGCGGCGAGGCGACGGTGCGAGGCCGCTTGGCGGTGGCAGTGGTGGACGGGGCACTCATGGGGCGGGCGTTGTGTTGGGTGGTGAACAGCGTTGGCCGTTGAGGCCTTGAAGTCGATCGGTTTGGGCCGGAATGGCGCGGAAATTGCGATTCGTTAGGGTTGTGGCGTGACAGCTTGCAGGCCCAGACTGGCGTTTGTCGGATGGTCTACAAGCGTTGTATTGCGAACGATACAACGCAAATGCTGTGCCAGGCCGCGTTCGTCATCTGCAACTCCAAGGAATCGTCATGAAAATCAGCGCACGCAATGTCTTCAAGGGCACCGTCACCTCGGTGGTGGCCGGCCCGGTGAATGCCGAAGTGGTCTTGAGCCTGCCGGGCGGCGACAGCCTGGTGGCGGTGGTCACCCAGGGCAGCGTGGTCGATCTGGGCCTGGCGCCCGGGGTGGCCGCCATGGCCGTGGTGAAGGCGCCCTGGGTCATCGTGGCGGCTGGCGAAGGCGGCCCGCGCTTCTCGGCCCGCAACCAGTTGCAGGGCACCGTGAGTGCGGTCAAGCCGGGTGCGGTGAACGCCGACGTGGTCATCACCCTGCCGGGCGGCAGCGCCATCCACGCGGTTGTCACGCAAGTTGCCGTGACCGAACTGGGCCTGGCCCCCGGCGCCAAGGCCAAGGCCATCATCAAGGCCAGCCACGTGGTGCTGGCGGTGTGAGGCTGGGTCGGCACCGACACCGATGTCGGTCAGCCGGCCCGTTGGACGAACTCAGCCACCCACACATCCGTGCGCAGCAGGCACAGCTGCAGCGCGGCCCGCAACTCGGGCACGGCAAAGTATTCAGGCTCGTGCAGGTAGGGGTGGCGCATGCGGCCCACATCGGCGGCGTCGTGGCTCAGGTCCACCAGCCGGCCGTCGATGAAGTTGTACTGGTGCTCGTAATGACCACGCAGCTCGCCGCCGAACACGCCTTGCATGAACAGCGAGCTGTACTTGCAGGCGCCAGAGAGGTCCAGTGGCCGAGCCAGGTGCCGGTCCGAAGCCACCTCGCACCACTTGCCAAAGAAGAAGCGCTTGGCGTGGGCGAAGTTGGCGTAGGTGTAGGGCAGCTGGCCAGGTCGTGGTGCAGTCCAGTCGACAGGGGACAGGCTGGTGGTCATTCGTCATTCCCGCGCCGGCGGGAATCCAGGTCTTGCGGGTTCAGGGGCCATGGATTCCCGCCTGCGCGGGAATGACATTACTTTTCTCGCGCGTGGTTCTTGGTGTAGCGCGGCAGCTCCACCACCAGGGGCGCGCCGTTGAGCTTCACGCAGCACGACAGGCGCGACTGGGCGTCCAGGCCCCAGGCGTCGTCGAGCTGGTCTTCCTCGTCGTCGTCGGCGGCGGCGATGAGGTGGCCGCCCTCGCGGATGTGCACGTGGCAGGTGGCGCAGGCGCAGACCTTTTCACAGGCGTGCTCCATGGCGATGCCTTGCTTGAGCAAGGCGTCCACCAGCTTCTGGCCGTTGCGGCCTTCGAAGACCAGGCCGTCGGGGCACAGATCAGGGTGTGGCAACACGCGCACGGGGGTGGCCCCGACCGCGGGTGGGGTGGCAAGGGGCTGGGCGGTCATGGGGGCTTCGGTCATGGGGTGCTTCAGGCCGCAACGTGCGCGCTGGCGCTGGCAGGCGCCGGGGTGGCGTGGCCCACGTCCAGCGTGTCGATGCGCTGGCCCGCCAGGGCCTCGCGCACGCGGGCGTCCATGCGGCGACCGGCAAAGGCGGTGGTGGCCTGGTTCAGGCCTTCGGTGGCGCGCTTCAGGGCCTCGCGCTGCTGCTTCTGTTCGGGCAGGGTCACGCCCTCCCCTTCGGCGCATTGCTCCAGCGCGTCGGCCACGTCTTGCATGGCGCGCAGGATGGCGAACTGCTCCTTGGGCGTGATGAGGCGGCCGTCCTGGTGCACCGCGCCCTCCACGGCGTCGAGCAACTGGCGCGCCTCCACCTCGGCCTCGCGCAGCATGCGGGCCATGGCGTCGGCCTCGGCGTGGCCAATGGCATCACGCAGCATGCCGGCCACCTCGTCGTTGGCCAGGCCGTAGCTGGGCTTGACCTCCACATGCGCCTGCACGCCGCTCACCTGCTCTTGCGCGCTCACGCTGAGCAGGCCGTCTGCATCGATCTGGAAGGTGACGCGGATGCGCGCGGCCCCGGCCACCATGGGCGGGATGCCGCGCAGCGTGAAACGGGCCAACGAGCGGCATTCGCTCACCAGCTCGCGCTCGCCCTGCACCACGTGGATGGCCATGGCCGTCTGGCCATCTTTGAAGGTGGTGAATTCCTGCGCCCGCGCGGTGGGCACGGTGGTGTTGCGCGGTATGACCTTTTCCACCAGGCCGCCCATGGTCTCCAGCCCCAGCGAGAGCGGGCACACGTCGAGCAGCAGCAGGCCTTCTGATCCGGCGGCGCGGTTGCCCGCGAGCTGGTCGGCCTGGATGGCGGCGCCCAGGGCCACGGCCTCGTCGGGGTTGATGCCGGTGTAGGGCTCGCGGCCGAAGAGTTTGGCCACCGCGCGGCGCACCTGCAGCAGCCGCGTGGAGCCGCCCACGAGCACCACACCGTCCACCTCGCTGGCCTTGAGGCCGGCGTCGCGCAACGCGCGCTTGACCGGGCCCAAGCTGCGGTCCACCAGCGGTTGCACCAGCCGGTCGAATTCATCGCGGGCCAGCGTGGCGCTCTGGCTGGCACCGTCGGCCCTGCGCACGCAGCGCAGCGTGACCTGTTGCGCCTCGGAGAGTGCCTCCTTGGCGGCACGGGCCGCGCCGCGCAACGCGGCGGCGTCGGCGGCGGTCCAGGTGAAACCGGGGTCGAGCGCACAGAACCAGTCCACCAGGGCCTGGTCGACGTCGTCGCCACCCAGCTGGGCATCGCCGTTGGTGGCCAGCACCTCGAACACGCCGCGCGCGAGCCGCAGGATGCTCACGTCAAAGGTGCCGCCCCCCAGGTCATAGACCACGTAGACGCCTTCGCTGGCGGTGTCCAGCCCGTAGGCCACGGCGGCGGCGGTGGGTTCGTTCAGCAAGCGCAGCACGTTGAGGCCGGCGGCGCGGGCAGCGTCCTTCGTGGCCTGACGCTGCGCGTCGTCAAAGTACGCCGGCACGGTGATCACCGCGCCCACCAGCGGGCCACCCAGCGCAGCCTCGGCACGGGCCTTCAGCGCCTTGAGCACCTCGGTGCCCACGGCCACCGGGCTTTGCAGCCCGGCCACGGTGCGCACGCCCACGGCGCCGGTGCCCAGGGCCTCCAGGGGATAGGGCACCACGCCGGGCGCGATGTCGGCCAGCGAGCGGCCGATGAGCCGCTTGGCCGAGGCGATGGTGTTGAGCGGGTCTTGCGTGGCCAGCTCGTTGGCAGTGTGGCCCACGGTGATGGCGCCATCGGCCGCGTAGTGCACCACGCTGGGCAGCAGCGAGCGGCCCTCGGCGTCGGGCAGTACCACGGGCAGGCCGCTGCGGAGGGTGGCCACCAGCGAGTTGGTGGTGCCCAGGTCGATGCCCACCGCCAGGCGGTGCTGGTGCGGTGCTGCGGCCCGGCCCGGTTCGGCGATTTGCAGCAGCGCCATGGTGTGTTTACCTCTTGCTCACACTGCAAACGACTCACCGCAACCACAGGCGGCAGAGGCGTTCGGGTTGTTGAACTTGAAGCCTTCGTTCAGGCCCTCGCGCACCCAATCCAACTCGGTGCCGTCCACCAGGGGCAGGCTTTGCGCGTCCACCAGCACGTTCACGCCTTCGCTGGCGAACACCTGGTCTTCGGGGTTGGCCACGTCCACAAACTCCAGCGCGTAGGCGTAGCCTGAGCAGCCGCTGGTCTTCACCGCCACGCGCAGGCCCAGGCCAGAGCCGCGCTGGGTGAGGGCCTTCTGGATCTGCTTGGCGGCCTTGGGGGTGACAGTGACTGACATCAGGATCTCCTAGTCGAGGGGCCGAAAGGCCGGGCCCGCGCCGGGCCGCCCCAAGCGGGCCGCTCCCCCTCGGGGGGGCGACGCCGCAGGCGTCTTGGGGGCCAACATTCAAACGTTGAACGAGCTGCCACAGCCGCAGGTGCTGGTGGCGTTGGGGTTGCGGATCACGAAGCGCGAGCCTTCGAGGCTGTCTTCGTAGTCGATCTCGGCGCCCATCAGGTACTGCAGGCTCATGGCGTCCACCAGCACCTTGATGTCACCACGGACCACTTCCAGGTCGTCTTCCTTGGGCGCGTCGTCGAACGAGAAGCCGTACTGGAAGCCCGAGCAGCCGCCGCCGGTGACGAAGATGCGCAGGCGCAGGTTGGGGTCGTTCTCTTCGGCGAGCAGCTCGCCCACCTTGCTCACCACAGCGTCGCTGATGTTGAGCGCCGGGGCGCCTTCGGCCAGCGTGCGCATGGGCGGCGGTGCGGCCGAGGTAGAGCAGCTGGAGGCAGAGGCGTTGGGTTGGGATTGGCAGGCCATGAAGGGTTCTCCTGAAAGCGTGGGTGTGATGACAGCTCAGTTGTGGGTGGGGGCGCAGGCGGCTTTTTCGATCACGCCACCGCCGGCCTTTTGCCGGTAGTCGCTCACCGCCGCTTTGATGGCGTCCTCGGCCAGGATGGAGCAGTGGATCTTCACGGGCGGCAGCGCCAGCTCTTCGGCGATGGCGGTGTTCTTGATGTCCAGTGCCTGGTCCAGCGTCTTGCCCTTGACCCATTCGGTCACCAGCGAGCTGCTGGCAATGGCCGAGCCGCAGCCATAGGTCTTGAAGCGTGCGTCCTCGATCACGCCCGTGGTCGGGTTGACCTTGATCTGCAGCTTCATCACGTCGCCGCAGGCCGGCGCGCCCACCATGCCGGTGCCCACGCCTTCGTCACCGGCTTCGAAGCCGCCCACGTTGCGGGGGTTTTCGTAGTGCTCGATGACCTTGTCGCTGTATGCCATGTTGATGCTCCTGGATGTGGGGGTGGGTCAGTGTTCTGCCCATTGGATGGAAGCCAGGTCGATGCCGGCCTGGTGCATGTCCCACAGCGGGCTCAGGGTGCGCAGGCGCTCCACCGTTTGCCGCACCATCTCGGCGGCCCTGTCGATGTCGGCCTCGGTGCTGAAGCGGCCGATGGAGAAACGGATGGAGCTGTGCGCCACTTCGTCGCTCAGGCCCAGCGCGCGCAGCACGTAGCTGGGCTCCAGGCTGGCCGAGGTGCAGGCCGAGCCCGACGACACCGCCACCCCCTTGATGCCCATGAGCAGCGACTCGCCCTCGACGAACTTGAAGCTGATGTTGAGGTTGTGCGGCACGCGCTGTTCCACGTCGCCGTTGATCAGGATCTCGGGGATGACCGAGAGGCGCTGCAGCAAGCGGTCGCGCAGCGCACGGATGCGCTCGTTCTCGCGGGCCATGTGCAGCTTGGCCAAGCGGTAGGCCTCGCCCATGCCGGCGATCTGGTGCGTGGGCAGCGTGCCCGAGCGCATGCCGCGCTCGTGGCCGCCGCCGTGCATCTGCGCCTCGATGCGCACGCGCGGCTTGCGCCGCACGTACAGCGCACCGATGCCCTTGGGCCCGTAGGTCTTGTGGGCCGAGAGGCTGAGCAGGTCGATGGGCTGGCTGCTCATGTCCAGCGCGATCTTGCCGCTGGCCTGGGCCGCGTCCACATGGAAGAGGATGCCTCGGCTGCGGCACAGCGCGCCGATGGCGTCCAGGTCCTGCACCACGCCGATCTCGTTGTTCACCGCCATCACCGAGACCAGGATGGTGTCGGAGCGCAGTGCGGCCTTGAGCACGTCCAGGTCCAGCAGGCCGTTGGGCAACACGTCGAGGTAGCTCACCTCGAAGCCGGCGCGCTCCAGCTCACGCATGGTGTCGAGCACCGCCTTGTGCTCGGTCTTGACCGTGATGAGGTGCTTGCCCTTGCCCTGGTGGAACTGCGCCGCGCCCTTGATGGCGAGGTTGTTCGATTCGGTGGCACCCGAGGTCCAGGCGATCTCGCGCGGGTCGGCCCCGATCAGGGCGGCCACATGTTCACGGGCGATTTCCACCGCTTCTTCGGCGGCCCAGCCAAAGGCGTGGCTGCGCGAGGCCGGGTTGCCGAACTGCTCGTACAGGTAGGGCACCATCACCTGCACCACCCGAGGGTCCACCGGCGTGGTGGCAGCGTAGTCCAGGTAGATCGGTTTGGCGGTGTCCATCATGTGCTCCAGTGGCCTTGCCAGGGTGGTGTCTGAGCACTGATTCGCAATTGACGTGCCAGCCCAAGGCGTCACATCAAGAATTCGCTAAGGCACTGATGGAGAAGACTTTTCCCCGCTCTCGCCAGCCCGCACCCAGACCGCCGCGGCGCCCTGTTGGCCATGACGAGACGGCACTGTGCGATTTGTTGAATGTCCTACGCTCGAACATCCAACCATGGCCTGAAGACGCCTCAGCGAGACGGGCGGCGGCTGCGCTCCCAAGCCCGCAGCCGTTGTCGCCAGGCCACCAGCGCCTTCTCTGGATGGCCGTCGGCGATCGTCGCCAGGCGCTCCAACAGCGCCTGCTGCTCGGCATCCGGGTGGTCCGTGAAGGTGGGCTCTATCGTCACCAGGTAGTCACCACGCTCGGCGCTGCCGCGAGACAGCGGCAAGCCCTGGCCCGGCAGGCGGTAGACCAGGCGGCCGCGCCGCAGCCGCATGTGCTGCAGCCCGGTTGGCGTCGGCACGTCGATCCAGTGCTGCGCCAGCCAGGCGAAACCGACCACCGGCAACTGGCAGCGAAGCGTTCCGTCGTCGCCCAAGGTGAACAGCGGATGCGCGGCCAGTTCGATTCGCAGCTCCAGCCGGCCATCGAAGCCACCACGGTGCCGCCCGCCGCCATCGGCCATCAACACGTCGCCCTGTCGCAACCCGGCCGGCAGGCGCACGCTGCAGCGGTAGCGCCAGGTCTGCTGGCCGTCACCCTCGCAGGCAGGGCAAGCCGTCCGCCGCTGGCCGCTGCCCTGGCAATCGTCGCAGGCATGCTCGGTCGCCGGCCACGCCAGCCACCATTCCTGGCGCCGCCGGCCACTGCCGCGGCAACTGGGGCAGGACTGCGGCTCGCCGAGCACGCCGCGGCCATCGCAGGGCCTGCAGCGCTCGACCAGCCGGCCACGCAGCGCCCGGGTGCCGCCCAGCACCGCGTCCTCGATGGACAGGCGCACACGCCGTCGCACCACGCGACCTTCGGCCGCTGCCGGGGCCTCGACGTCGCCGGCATCGTCCACCGACGACACCGTGGCCAGACGGATGCGCTCGTAGGCGCCGTTGATGCGCTGGATCAGCGCAGCCGCCTCGGCTGACGCATTGCGGTCCGGGTGCCAGCGCGACACCATCCGCCGCCAGGCCTGCTTGACCTCGACGTCGGTGGCTCCGGGCTCCAGGCCCAGTTCGACATAGGCGTCGTCGATGGTCACGTCCAATCCCTCGTTCAGCAACAGGGGCGGGATTGTCGCTGGCGTGGCACCTTCAGCTGGCCAACACGGATGCCGCCACCGCCAGAGCGACCGCTTGGTGTCACACAGCGTGCGCTGGCCCTTCCGAGTCGATCGGCTGCGTGGGCTGCACAGCCGCTGTGAACAAGAGGTTTCACCAGCCCCGCACGCTCAACCAACTTTCTTGCGCACTGTCTTGCCACGGCGGGCGAGCCGACGCTCACACCTTGACTTCAACCACCTGTTCAAAGCCGCCAAAGATCATGCGCTTGCCATCGAAGGGCATGGGCGGGTTGCCGGGGGTGGACGGGTCCATGCGCGGATCCTCCAGCATCTTCTTCATGCCGGCATCGCGCGTGGCCTTGTCGGGCCATTCGACCCATGAAAACGCGACCGTTTCCCCAGCGGTCGCCTGCACCGCACGGCGGAAATCGGTGACTTTGCCGTCGGGGACGTCGTCGCCCCAGCTCTCGACCACCCGGATCGCGCCCAGCTCGAGGAACAGCGCGTCGAAATGGCGCGCGTGCTCAATGAACTTCTGCTTGTTGTCGGTGGGAACCGCGATCACGAAACCGTCTATGTACGACATGCGTCACTCCTGTTGGCTTGGCCCGGCGGCGCCCCCGCCTGAGAGCGCCTTGCCGTTCGTTGACGAACTCGGGGCTGCTGTTTCGACAGCAGCGCCGAGGCGGGTGAACCGAAAGATTGTTCCTGTTTCAGGAATGGTGAATTGATGTGGCGATTATTTACTCCTTCAAGCTGAATATTTACAGTTCATCCCATCGATGAGCCGCAACCAATGACAACGACTCACCGAGGCTGGACAAGACGGAGGCTGACAGCAAGCACTCACGCCATGCCCGGACTGTCATTCAACGCTTGAAAGGAATCGCACCATGAACCGCACCCTCCAAACCGCCGTCGCCGCCATCGCCCTGTCGCTCGCCGGCACCGCCGCTTTCGCCCAAGCCAACAACGGCCCCGTGACCCGCGAACAGGTCAAGGCCGAGCTGGCCGCGGCCATCGCCAACGGGCAGGTCAACTTCTTCGACGACCTGGCCTACATGCAGCCCCTGCGCACGGGCAACCCCGCTTCGGCCGTGCTGGCCCATGTGCGTGAAGGCGCCCAGCGCGTGGCCGCCACCCAGGCCGGCAGCGGCCTGACCCGCGAGCAGGTGAAGGCCGAGCTGGCCGCCGCCCGCCGCAGCGGCGAGCTGAACCCGTTCGACAACCTCGACGGCGTCACCTACCGCCAGGCCCCGCGCGCCGCCGTGGCCCCCTCGGCCCTGGCCCAGTCGCGCTGAACGGCGCACCTGGCTGCGGCATCCCGCAAACGCCCCGCCCTGCGGGGCGTTTTGCCTTGCACGGCGCCACGGCCCCTGGCCGGGCGGCGCCTGCCCCACCTTTTGCACAAGCAAGCACCATGAAGAAGATCACCACCCTCGCCCTGCTGTTGGCCGCCGGCTCGCTCGCCCAGGCCCAGTCCAGCGTCACCGTCTTTGGCGTGCTCGACGCCAACCTGCGCCAGGTGAAGAACGACGCGCAGACCCAGAAAAGCGTCAGCGCCGGCGGCGTCAACACCAGCCGCATCGGCCTGCGCGGCACCGAAGACCTGGGCGACGGCCTGAAGGCCGGCTTCTGGCTGGAGAGCGGCATCAGCCCCGACACCGGCACCCCGTCCGAGGACCTGAGCAAGGCCGGCGCCCGGTTCTGGAACCGCCGCGCCACCGTGAGCCTGGCCAGCACCTCGCTGGGCGAGTTGCGCATCGGCCGCGACTTCACACCCACCTACAACGGCTACACCGGCTACGACGCCTTCGGCAGCAACGGCGTGGGCGCCGTGGACAAGTTCTTCGCCACCAGCCTGGGCACGGGCAACCCGGCCATCGACACCGGCACCCGCGCCGACAACCTGGTGAGCTATTTCGCCCCCGCCGGCCTGGGCGGCGTCTACGGCCAGCTCTCGGCCGCCCCGGGTGAAGGCGTGTCGGGCAAGCGTTACGTGGGCGGGCGTCTGGGCTATGCCGCGGGCCCACTGGATGTCTCGACCGCCTATGGCGAAACCCGGGTCACCGCGAACGCCAACGGCGCCGACACCTTCAAGGTCTTCAACCTGGGCGCCTCCTACGACTTCGGTGCGGCCAAGCTGCTGGGCATCCTGGGCGAGTCGCGCTACGACCACCTGAAGCGGGACGTGCTGGAGATCGGCGCGCTGGTGCCGGTGGGCGCGGGCGTGGTGCGCGCCTCGTACGTGAAGGTGGACGCCAAGGGCGGCGCCACGGCAGCCGACGACGCCCACCAGCTTGCGCTGGGCTACCTGCACAACCTGTCCAAGCGCACCGCGCTCTACACCACGGCCGCGCGCGTGAGCAACCGGGGTGCTGCCAAGTTCGCGGTGGCCTCTCCAGCCCTGACGGCGGGCGGCAAGACCTCGACGGGCTACGAAGCCGGCATCCGCCACAGCTTCTGAGGCGGCCACGGCGGGGTGCGGCGGCCGCTAAACACGGCCCCCGCCCCGTCGATACCACGTCTGTCCTCACTCCAGGCCGCCGCAGCGGGCGGGCACCCAGGTCATGCTCAGGCTTGACGACAAGATCCGGCTCACCGCCAGCGAAGCCATGGCCTTCCTCGCCATGGTGACCACCCACGGGGACTGCGCACCGCCGCCCAAGACGGCGCGGGAGCTGGACCTCCGCCTCGAAGCCGCCGCGAACTACTACGACGCGTTCGACGAGCCCCTGGCCATGTGCCTTTCGGCGATGGCCAGGCGCATGAAATCCGACCGGGTCTGAACCCGGTGACCGGGCCTGTGGTTCAGCGCACCACGCCCAGCTCTTCGCGCTGGCCACCCTTGAAGGTGTAGAGCGTGAGCGCGCCGTTCAGGATGTCGCCCTTGTCGTCAAAGGCGATGCGGCCGGTGACGCCAGGGACGCTGATCTTCTGCAGCACCGGCAGGTACTTGGCCGGGTCGGCCGAGCCGGCCTTCACCATGGCCGCCACCATCACCTTGGTGGCGTCGTAGGTGTAGGGCGCGTAGATCTGCACCTCGGCGCCGAACTTCTTCTTGAAGTCGGCCTTGAACTTGTCGAACACGGGCTTTTGCGCCGCGTCGATGCCACCGGCAATGGCGCACACCACCTGGCCATCGGCCATCTGGCCCGTGGCCAGCTTGGGCAGCTCGGCCGTGCACACGCCGTCGCCGCCCATGAACTTGGCCTTGATGCCCAGCTGCTTCATCTGGCGCAGCATGGGGCCGGCCACGCCGTCCATGCCACCGTAGAAGACCACGTCGGGCCTGGCGGCCTTGATGCCGGTGAGGATGCCGGTGAAGTCGGTGGCCTTGTCGTTGGTGAACTCGCGCTTGGAGATGGTGGCGCCAGCGGCCTTGGCGGCCTTCTCGAACTCGGCGGCCACCCCCTGGCCGTAGGCGGTGCGGTCGTCGATGACGGCAATGGTCCTGGCCTTGAGCGTCTGCACCGCGTAGCGGCCCAGCGTGCCACCCAGTTGGGCGTCATCGGCCACCATGCGGAAGGTGGTCTTGAAGCCCTGGCGGGTGTACTTGGGGTTGGTCACCGAAGGCGCGATCTGCGGCACGCCGGCGTCGGCGTAGATGCGCGCGGCGGGGATGGCGGTGCCCGAGTTCAGGTGGCCCACCACGCCGTTGACCTTGTTGTCGACCAGCTTCTGCGCGGCGGCCGTGCCCTGCTTGGGGTCACCGGCATCGTCCTCGGCCAGCAGCTCGAAGCGGGCGGTGCGGCCGCCGATCTGCAGCTTGGCCGCATTCAGCTCCTCGATGGCCATGCGCACGCCGTTTTCGTTGTCGCGGCCCAGGTGCGAGGCCGGGCCGCTGAGTGCGGCCACATGGCCGATCTTGACGACGAGGGGTTCCGCGGCGTGTGCGGACAGGGCGAAACAGGCGGCGGCAACGCAGCCCAGGCGGAAGGTGTGAACAGTCATGGGATCTCTCTTGACGACGTCGGCAGGCATGCGGACGCCACCGGCCCCCGGTGGTCGTCGCCCCCTCTGTTGCTGAGACCTGAGAGATTCACGCGTCCCACCAGGACGGGCTTGCTCCTTCGGCGCACCGGCGGACGTCAGGCTGCCAGCGCTTCTGCAGAGTTCAACCGCGGCATCGGTCCTTTTGCCTGAGAGTTTCCGGGGCGGTTGCTCCTTCGGCGCCGCGCATCGGGTGCGCAGACTCTCCCGATGCCAGTCGGGCTTGTGGCCAGCCAGGTGGTGGGCGTTGCCTGCACCTGGCGATGAAGCCTTCCATTATGCCGAGGCATTCGGGTAAACCAGAAACCCTCCTGCGGCCAGGGGCCATGCCAGGCCCACGGGTGCGGTCAGGCCGGGCCGGCCTGCAGCCGCTCAAGCGCGTTGTCGCGCCACCAGGCCAGCGCGGCGTAGTAGCCCTCCCAGACGCAGCCGTTGCAGCCACGGCCGCAGCAGGCGGTGGGCTCGGGCGGCGGGGCGCGCAAATCGGTGATGGCCGCCGCCTGCAGGCGCGCCGACAGCAGCGCCACCACGGCGCGGGCGGCAGCAAGGTCGGTGGGTGCGGGCAGGTCGGTCATGGTGGCGGTCGACATTGTCGGGCAAGCCGTTGGTTCGAGCGCTGTGTCGCAGTTCGGCGCATTGCCGTCATCCCCGCCGCCGCCGTCATTCCCGCGTAGGCGGGAATCCAGCATTCAACGTCGGTGGCGTGCAGAGGTCGCCGGGTGAGCGATTGACGCCATGCCCCCCTCTGCCAGGAACCGGCGGTGGCGCCGAACCTGTGGGAATGCAAACAAGGCCTGTGGAGCGACAGGCGGGCAGCCGGGGCTGGCGATTTCTGGGGCGCTGAGGAGCACAGGCTTCGGGGTGGCGCGCGCAGCGCGCTTCGTGAACATGCTTGCCGCATCTTGTTTGAGTGCAGCGAGCAAGACGAGCGAAACGAGTTATGCGGCACACCCCGAAGGCGAGCACCGCAAGGCAGTCGGCGCGCAGCGACGCGCCGCCACAGCATGAGCCAGACCCGGCTGGCCGCCTGGCGCGGGCGCACACCAAGCCAGAAAGCCTGGATTCCCGTCTACGCGGGAATGACGGCGGTGGCGGGCATGACGGCGGTGGCGGGCATGACGGCGGTGGCGGGCATGACGGCGGTGGCGGGCATGACGGCGGTGGCGGGGATGACGGCTATGCGCCGTGAGCAGCTGCCGGACGCTGCCGCATTCCTATGCCGTGGAATGCCAAGGCGTATCAGGCCTCCGAGGCCAGGGCCAGCAGCACGTCCAGCAGCACGTTGGCGCCGCGCAGCAGGTCGGCCGGATCGGTGTGCTCGCGGGGGTTGTGGCTGATGCCCTGCACGCTGGGCACGAAGACCATGGCCGCAGGGCAGATGCGCGCCATCATCTGCGCGTCGTGGCCGGCGCCGGAAGTCATGCGGCGGGTGCGGTGGCCGCGGGCCTGGGCGCTGGCTTCGATGAGGCCCACCAAGCGCGGGTCGAACTGCACCGGCTCGAAGCGCACCAGTTGCCGGGTCTGCACCGCCACGCCTTGGGCCGCAGCCAGTTGCTGCACGAACGCCGCCAGCGCCTGCTCGGCGCGCTGCAGCGTGGCCTCGTCGGTGTTGCGCAGGTCCACCGTCACGCTGGCGCGGGCGGCGATGACGTTGATGAGGTTGGGGTGCAGTTCGATGGCGCCCACGGTGGCCACCTGGCTGCCGCCAAAACGCAGCGCCAGCTCGCGCACAAACACGGCCACGGCCGCCGCGCAGTGGCCGGCGTCGCGCCGCAAATGCATGGGCGTGGTGCCGGCGTGGTTGGACTGGCCAGTGAAGTGGATGCTCTGCCACGAGATGCCTTGCAGGTCTTGCACCGCACCGATCTCGACGCCTTCGGCCTCCATCACCGGGCCCTGCTCGATGTGCAGCTCCACATAGGCGTGCGGCACGATGCTGCCCGGCGCCATGCCGCCCGCGTAGCCGATGCGGGCCAACTCGTCGCCCAGGCGCAGGCCGTCGGTGCCCCGGGTGTCCAGCGCCTGCTGCAGTGGCAAGCCCCCGGCGTGCACCAGCGAGCCCATCATGTCGGGCTGGAATCGCACGCCCTCCTCGTTGGTGAAGGCCGCCACCACCAGCGGCCGCTCGGTGACGATGCCGCGCTCGCCCAGCCAACGCACCACCTCCAGCCCGGCCAGCACGCCGTAGTTGCCGTCGTAGCGGCCACCAGTGGCCACGGTGTCGATGTGCGAGCCGGTCATCACCGGCGCGGCGTCGCTGCGGCCAGCGCGGATGCCGAAGAGGTTGCCGATGGCGTCCACGCGCACGTCCAGGCCCAGCTCGCGCATCCAGGCCACGAGCTGGTCGCGGCCCAGGCGGTCGGCATCGGTGAGCGCGATGCGGCAGACGCCACCGCCGTCGATGGCGCCGATGGCCGCGTGCGCCTGCAGGCGGTCCATCAGCAGCGACTGCGACAGGCCTTCTCTTACCAACCACGCCCGCTGTGCGGCCCGCACCGCCTGGGCGTCCTGCCCCACGATGCCGGTGTAGACGCTGGGCGCGGTGGCGCCTTCGGTGTTGATGACCAGCACGCAGGCCTGGGCGTCCAGGCCTGCGGCCTGGCGGTCCGCGTCGTTGCGCGCCAGCAGTTGCAGCGCGGCCAGGCCGGCCACGCCCGATTCACCGGCCAGCACCGGCATGTCTCCGTGCGGGCCTTCAGCCAGCAGCCGCATGGCCGCCTCGGCCTGGGCGTCGGTCACGGTCATGAAGTGGTCCACCGCCGGCTGCAGAAAGCGCCAGGCCAGGGGCGAGGTTTCGCCGCAGGCCAGGCCAGCCATCACCGAATCCACGCTGCCCAGCGCGCGCGCCGGCCGGCCGGCGATGGCGCTCTGCAGCAGGCAGTCGGCCTGCTCGGGCTCCACCACGATGAAGTGCGGGCGCCGGGCGCCGTAGCGGTCCCAGAAGGCGGCCACGATGCCGGCCGCCAGCCCGCCCACGCCGCCCTGCAACAGCACATGGGTCCAGGGGCAGGCGGTGGTGTCTGGCCCGTCGGTCAGCAGCTCGTCGGCGATCACGCCGTAGCCCTGCATCACATCGCGAGGCACCGCTTCGTAGCCCTCGTAGGAAGTGTCGGACACCACCTCCCAGCCATTGGCCTGCGCCAACCGGGCGGCCTCGTTCACCGAGTCGTCGTAATTGCCGACGATGCGCACGATCTGGGCGCCGTAGGCCGCGATGGCCTGCTCGCGCTCGGCGCTGACGTGGGCGTGCAGCACGATGACACAGCGGCAGCCCAGGCTGTGCGCCGCCGCCGCCAACGCACGGCCGTGGTTGCCGTCGGTGGCGCTGATGACCACAAAGCCCTGCAGCGCGGCGGCATGCCGGCCGGCCAGCAGCTCGGCCGCGGCCCAGCCCCGCGCCGCAAAGCGCCGCTGCATCAGCTTGACCAGCGCATTGGGCGCGCCCAGCGCCTTGAAGCTGCCCAGCGCCGAGCGCTGGGCCTCGTCCTTGACGGTGAGGCTGGCCACGCCCAGCGCCCGCGCCAGGCCGGGCAGCGACCAGGCCGGCGTGGGCTGGGCCGACACCCCCGGCCAGCCGGCCAGGCGCTGGCGGGCGGCGCGGCCCTCGGCCAGGCTGAGCCAGGGGCGCAGGGCTTCGTCGTAGGGGCGGCGCGTGGCGTGGGGGTTGGCAAACAGCATGGGCAAAGCTCTGGGTGACTTCGTGTTGGGTCGTATCGGGCGCGTGGGGTCTGCGGGCTTCAGCCCTGCGGCAGGCGCTGGCGCACCAGCTCGGCGAAGTAGCGCGCGCCCACCGGCACGATGCGGTCGTTGAAGTCGTAGCCGGCGTTGTGCAGCGGCACGCCGCCGGGGTCGTCGCTGCCCGGCCCGCCCAGGCCGTTGCCGATGAAGACGAAGGCGCCGGGGATGTGCTGCAGGAAGCGGCCAAAGTCCTCCGAGATCATCATCGGCGGCGTGTGGGCGTCCACCCGCTCGGCACCGGCCACGGCCTGGGCCGCGCGCACGGCCACCGGCACGCACTGCGGCCAGTTCACGGTGGGCGCAAACTCGTGCGTGTAGTCCACCGTGCAGCGAGCACCGTGCGCGGCGCAGATGCCCTCGCACAGCGCGCGCATGCGGGCCTCCAGCAGGGCCTGCACCTCGGGCGAGTCGCTGCGCGTGTCGCCCTTGATCACCACCTCGGTGGGCAGGGCGTTGCGGATGCCGTCGGTGATGAACTCGGTGCACGACACCACGGCCGGGTGGCGCGGGTCCACCGACCGGGCCACGATGGTCTGCAGCGCGAGCACAACCTCGGCACCGATGACCAGCGGGTCGACGGCCATGTGCGGCCGCGCCGCGTGGCCGCCCCGGCCGGTGATGCGGATGACGAAGTTGTCCTCGCTGGCCATGATCCCGCCCACGCGGGTGGCGAAGTGGCCCGCCGGCAGGCCGGGGATGTTGTGCGCGCCATAAATCTCGTCCATCGGAAAGCGCTGCAGCAGGCCGTCGGCCAGCATGGCCGCCGCGCCGCGCCCGTGCTCCTCGGCGGGCTGGAACACGAAGCGCACCGTGCCGTTGAAGTCGCGCCGCGCCACCAGCAGTTGCGCCGCGCCCAGCAGCATGGCCATGTGGCCGTCGTGGCCACAAGCGTGCATGCAGCCGGGGTTGGTTGAGGCATGGGCGCGGCCGGGTGCGGTCTCGGTCATGGCCAGGGCGTCCATGTCGGCGCGCAGGCCGATCACGCCGGGCCCCTCGCCCACCGTCAGGCTGGCCACCACGCCGGTGCCGCCAATGCCACGGTGCACAGCCAGGCCCAGCATCTGCAACACCTGGGCCACGCGTTCGGCGGTGCGGTGCTCGTTGAAGCCGGTCTCGGGAAAGCGGTGAAAGTCGTGCCGCCAGCGCACCCAGCCGGCTTCCAGCGTCAGCTCGTCCATCGTGTCCATTGCCCAGGCCCCCTGCGTCGTGATGGGTGGATTGTTGGGGCATGATGCCGAGCAGATTCACCGCCAAAGCCGGCTGGCGTGATGCGTTTGTTTCACCCAGGCCGGCCGCCGAGAGCAAATGCCTCAACCCCCCGAACAAAAAGGCCTGCCCGCGGCGCTGGACGCGCTGGACACCGCCCTGCTGGACCTGCTGCAGCGCGACGCCTCGCTGCCGGTGCGCGCCCTGGCCGACCAAGTGGGCAGCTCGCCGGCCACCTGCCAGCGCCGCATCGCCCAGCTGCGCGAATCGGGCGTGCTGCAACGCCAGGTGGCCATCGTCGACCGGCGGCTGGTGGGGCGGCCGCTCACGGTCTTTGTCTCGGTGGAGTTGGCGCAGCAGAACGCGGCGCTGCTCACCCAGTTCGAGCAGCGCATGGCCGCCGACGACGCGGTGATGGCCTGCTACGAGGTCTCGGGTGAGTTCGACTTCCTGCTCATCGTCAGTGCCGAATCGATGGCGCAGTACCACGCCTTCACGCGCGAGGCCTTTTCTTCCTTCCACAACGTGCGCAACTTCAAGAGCATGTTCGCGATGAATTGCTCCAAGTTCGAAACCCGCGTGCCGCTGCGGGCCTCAGGCGCGCGCTGAAAGCAGCCCCGGACAGCAGGCGTCACTGGGTGCAGGTCACCTTGGCCAGGTGGGGCGGTGCGTCGGGTTCCAGTCCGCGCAACCGGGCCAGGGCTTCCACGGCCGGGTAGAAGCTGGTGATGGCGCAAATCGGGTCCAGGTCTTGGTGGCCGGCCGGGGCAATGGTCAGGTCGGCCCCGGGTTGACCGGCCGGCGCGGCCAGGATGACCCGTGCGCCACGCGCGCGCATGTCGGCCGCCAAGTCCAGCAGGCCGGCCTGGGCTGGGCCGCGCGGCGCAAAGATCAGCAGCGGGTAGCCCTGACCCACCAACGCCATGGGGCCATGGCGCAGTTCGGCGCCCGAGAGCGCCTCGGCCTGCATGCCACAGACCTCCTTGAGCTTGAGTGCGGCCTCCATGGCCACGGCCAGGCCGGTGCCGCGCCCGATCACGTAGAGCTTGTCGGCGCCTTGCAGGGCCTGGGCCATGGGCGTCCAGTCCTGCGCCAGCGCGCTCGCCAAGTGCGCCGGCAAGGCGTCCAGCGCCTGCAACAGCGCGGGGTCGTTCTGCCAGTGGGCCACCAGCCTGGCCCCGGCCACCAGCTGCGTCACATAGCTCTTGGTGGCGGCGATGCTGATCTCGGGGCCAGCGGCCAGCGGCAGCACCCAGTCGGCCGCCTGGGCCAGGGGCGAGGCCTCGTCGTTGACGATGGCGATGGCCGTGCCGCCATCGGCCGCGATCTGCCGCGTGGGCGCCACCAGGTCGGGGCTCTGCCCGCTCTGGCTGAAGGCCACGCTGAGCAGGCCCTGGCTCTGCAGCTGCGCCGCGTAAAGCGTGACCAACGACATGGGCAGCGAGGTGACGAGTTGGCCCAACCGCGCCATCACCAGGTAGGCCATGTAGTGCGCGGCGTGGTCCGAGCTGCCGCGCGCCACGGTGAGCACGCCACGCGGCGGCCGCTCGCGGAGTGCCGCACCCAGCGCGGCAAAGGTGCCGGCCGAGCTGGCGAGGTGGCGGGCCACGGCGTCAGGCACCTGGCGCGCCTCACTCAGCATGCATGAGGTCAATCGGTTCTCCTTCCACAAAAACGTCTTGCAGGGCCCAGCCCTGCGGGTTCAGCACCACCAGATCGGCCCAGGTGTGGGCGGCGATGCGGCCACGGTCGTGCAGGCCCAGGTGGTCGGCGGCGTGGGTGGACACGCGCCGCGAGGCGTTTTCCAGGTCCAGGCCGATGGCCAGCAGGTTGCGCAGCGCCTGGTCCATGGTGAGCGTGCTGCCGGCCAGCGTGCCGTCGGCCAGGCGCACACCACCCATGCACTTGGTGACGGCCTGGCTGCCCAGGCGATAGGGGCCGTCCGGCATGCCGGCGGCCGCGGTGCTGTCGGTGACGCAGTACAGGCAGGGGATGGCGCGCAGCGCCGCGCGGATGGCACCAGGGTGCACGTGCACCAGGTCCGGGATGATCTCGGCGTAGCGCGCGTGGGCCAGCGCCGCGCCGGCCATGCCCGGCGCGCGGTGGTGCAGGCCCGACATGGCGTTGAACAAATGCGTGAAACCGCTGGCCCCGCGTGCCAGCGCGGCCACGCCGTCGTCGTAGCTGCCCGCGCTGTGGCCGAGCTGCACCCGGAAGCCCGCCTGGACCAGCTGGGGAATCCAGTCGAGGTGGCCTTCCACCTCGGGCGCCAGCGTGATCAGCCGGATCGGCGCCAGCCGGTGCAGGGCCAGCAATTCATCCAGCCCGCCCGAGCGCGCGAAGGCGGGCTGCGCGCCCAGCTTGCCGGGGTTGATGTAGGGTCCCTCCAGGTGCACGCCCAGCACACGTGCGGCGCCAGGAGGGCGGTGTTCGCAGGCCGGCCCCAGGTCGGCCAGAGCCAGCGCCAAGTCATCGTGCGGGGCCGTCACCGTGGTGGCCAGCAGCGAGGTGGTGCCGTGGCGGGCGTGCAGGCGGGCAATGTGGGCGATGGCACCACCGCCCTCCATGGTGTCGTGGCCGCCGCCGCCATGCACATGCAGGTCGACGAAGCCGGGCAGGATGACGGGCAGCGTGCTGGCGCGCACCTCGGCCTCGGGCTGGGGTTCTCCGGTGACCGCTGCGATGCGGCCATCACCACCAAGCTGCACCTCGCCCCGCACAAAGCCGTGCGGCGTGAGGATGTGGCCCTGCAGGGTGGTGGGCGTCATGCTGGTGCCTCGTGTGCGTCCTTCGCGTCGCCTGCCGGGTCGCCCTGGCGCCGGGCCAGCGCCTGGCGCAGCAGCCACAGCGCGCCGTCGATGGCGTCGCCCTGAGGCGGCACGCAGCGCTCGCGCAAGCCGTGCGCCAGCCACGGCTCCAGGCGCCGCGCCACGCTGCCCATCAGGGCCGCGGGCAGATGGCCTGGCGCGTCCAGCGCATGGGCGAGTTCGCCCAGCGCCGTTGCGGCTTGGGCCAGCAGGGCCCGCGCGGCGCCGTCGGCGTCAGCGCACTCGAACACCAGCGGCGCCAGCCGCGCATAGTCGCGCTGCCCGGCCTGGGCGCACCAATCGAGCAGGGCCTCGCGCTCGCCGCCGGCCACGGCCCACACGGCGCGGGCGAGTGCACCGGCCTGTGCGCGGCCGTCCAGCGCGCGGTGGGCCTCGCGCATGGCGGCCTGGCCCAGCCAGGCACCACTGCCTTCGTCGCCCACGCCAAATCCCCAACCGCCCACTTGCTTGCGTCGGCCATCGGCATACAGGGCCTCGGCCACGCTGCCGGTGCCGGCCGCCACGATGAGGCCCGGTTGCCCGCCGTGGGCGCCCAACAGGGCGGTGCCGGCATCGGTGTCCAGCGCCAGCAGCGCGTAGGCCGGCGCGCTGCGCTCAAAGTCTGCTGCCAACTGCGGCGTGCACATGCCGGCCAAGCCCAGCCCCAGCGCACAGGCAGCGGGCGGCGCGGTGGGCAGGCCGGCCTGCGCGAAGGCGCGGGCGATGGCGAGTTGCACATGGCGCCAGGCCTGGCCCACGCCCTGGCCCAGGCCCGAGGGGCCGGCCTCGCCCTGGCCCAACACCTCGCCACCGGGCGACCAGAGCCGCACCCGTGTGCCGCTGCCGCCGCCGTCCACACCCAGCAGGTAGGCCGGTGCGACGGCTTCTTTCAACACCTTCATGGCTGCACCTGGGCGGCAGCGCGCAAGGCCTGCGAGTAAGCCAGTGGCGCCAGGCCCGGCAGGCCGTGGCACTGCGGCGAGACGCTGCCTTCGGCGCCCTCGACACAAGGGCGGTCGCGGTCCAGCGACCAGAAGTGCACGCCCGCCAACCCCAGCGCACGGGCCTGCGTCGCCAGGTGTCGCGCGTCGGCCAGACTGAACACGTTTTCGCGCACGTCGTTCACGCCCAGCATGGGGGTGAGCGCGATCTGCGCCAGCGGCACGCCGTGGCGCCGCTGCACGTTGCGCGCGGCCTGCAGGGCCGAGGCCCCCATGTCGCAGCGGCCGTCAGGCCGCAGCACGCACACTGCGGGCTCGGCCGGGCCGTAGTCCATCACCATCAGGTTGATCACCGTGTCTTTCAGGCCGGCCTCGCGCGCCGCCGCCAGCACCCACTGGCCGGTGCGGTTCAGGCTGCGCCCGCTGCCGTCGGAGGCCGCGTGCGTGGCCAGTGTGAAGCGCCATTGCAGGCCCGGCCGCAACGTTTGTGCGTGGCGTATGCGCTGCGCCAATGAGCGCAGCTGCTCGGGCGTCTGCTCACCCTCGATGTCGAAATCAAAACCCAGCAGGCGTGGCGAGTCGTAGCGGGCCACGAAGCGGGCCATGCCCTCGTCACTGGCGCAGGTGAACACGCCGGCCTGGCCGCCGGTGGCCACCGTGTAGCCCAGGCCCGCCGCCACAAAGGCCTGCACGTTGGCGCGAGCGAAGGCGGCTGTGTCGAAAGGGCCCCAGCGTTCGTCGCCGCACTCCCCGGTGGCGAAGGCCCAGGTGAGCTCGCGCAGGCCGCCGGGCAGGTGGCCCTGCGCGTCGGGCAACAGGGCCGGTGCGCCGCCGGCCACCGCGCTGGCGATGCGCGGTGCAACCGCCTGGGTGGCGAGCGAGACGTCCTTGTAGGCGCTCACCGCCAGTTCATGCGCCTGGGCGGCGATGGGCGCCAGCAGCGTGTGGGCCGCCAGGGCCGCGGCCACCCAGGTGCGTCGCCAGGCCATCAGAACTTCATGCGTGCCGTGAGGTAGTACTGGCGGCCGTTGACATACACCGAGCGCGGCTGGTCTTCGTTCAGCGCGTAGTACTTCAGCTTGGGGTTGTTGAGGTTGCGCGCGTCCAGCGAGAAGCTGAGGTTGTCGCTGACCTTGTAGCCCAGCGAGGCCGAGACGTTGTCGCTGTCGGCCTGGTAGAAGGCCGTGCTGCGGTCCAGGCCACTGTAGAAGCTGGAGCGGTGGTTGTACGAGACGCGCACGTTGAAGCGCTCGTCCTCGTAGTAGCCGCCCAGGTTGTAGGTCTGGCGCGAGGCACCCACCAGCGGGCCGCCACCCTTCTCCTTGGCGTCGGTGTAGGTGTAGTTGGCCGAAACGCCGAAGTTCCTCGCCACCGGCTGCTCGTAGCCCAGCTCCAGGCCCTTGACGGTGCCGCTGCTGTTGACCGGCACCGTGAGCGTGTAGTCGGTGAGCGCGCCCTGCGGCGTGGCGGCGCTGTAGGTCATGAACTGCTTGTTCACCTGGCCAAAACCAACGTAGCTGGTCAGGTCCATGTAGAAGGCGCTGGCGGTCAGCAGCGAGCGCGGCGCGAAGTACCACTCCAGCGTGGCATCGAGGTTGGTGGAGCGCACCGGCTTCAGATCAGGGTTGCCGCCCGCGCCCGAACCCGTGCCACCGGCCGTGGCGGGCGGCGAGAGCGAGATGGCGCCGGCCAGGGCCGAGTAGTCGGCACGGGTCATGGTCTTGGAGACCGCGAAGCGCGCCACAAGGTCTTTGCGCAGGTCGATGCGCAGGTTGGCACTGGGCAGCACGTCGGTGTAGTTGTGTTCGGTCGTCACCGGCATGTAGGGGCCGAAGGCCGAGGTGGTGATGGCACCCGGCGTGGCAGCGCCCACCGCCGCGTTGTTCACCACGTGCTCCTTGGTCTGCACCAGGCGCACGCCCACATCACCCGACCAGCCTTCGCCTTCCAGGTTGCCTTGCACGTAGGCGGCGTTGCTCTTCTCCTTGAGCGCGTAGGTGGAGTTCCAGTCCAGGCGCGAGCCGTCGGTGGCACGGTTGGCCAGCGCGCTGTTGTAGGCCGCCAGCTGTGCGGGCGAATAGGCCCACACATTGCTGGGGAAGCTGCCGCCCAGGCCGGCGCCGTAGTTGCCGGGGTAGTTGGTGTAGCCCTGCGGGAAGTTGGCCGGGTCTGCGGCAGACTGGGTGCCGGCCGGGCACCAGTAGGCCTGCGACCAGTCGAAGCCCACGTTGGCGCCGGTGGCCGTCTTGCAGCCCGGGCCCTGGCCGATGACGTTGGCCGAGCTGCGATCGTGGTCGGCCATGCGCACGCCGAACTTCAGCTTGGACAGGGCCCCGTGGTCCATGGTGAGCTGGCCGTCGAGCTGAGCCCAGTTGTCCTTGTCCTTCACGTCGATGTTCTGGTCGCCGAAGATCCAGCCCAGGCCCACACCCGCAGGGCTGGGGTTGTTGGCCGTGCCCAGGCCCCATGAGGCGGCGCTGTTGATGCCGTTCAGACGCCACGAGGCCCCGCTGCCCACGCCGGTGTTCCACTCGGCCACGTCCTGCGTGGGAGTCTTGCCGTTGGCACTGCTGCTGCCGAGCTGGCCGGTCAGCGTCAGCGCGGGGCTGAGCTTGTAGGTGGCGTCCAGGTTGAAGAAGCTGGAACTGGCGCTCGAATCGGGCCGCGAGATCTGGTCGTACACGCCGTACTGCGTGCCCGCCACCGGCGAGAAGTTGGCCTGCACCAGGGTGTTGTTGCGCACCACATAGCCAGCATCGGGCGCCTGGCCCGCGCCCTGGCCCAGGATGTGGCTGCCCCACAGCATGTAGTTGCGGTTGTAGTTCGAGGCCTTCATGTCGGCCACAAAGGCCGAGAAGTCCAGCGTCAGGTCGGTGATCGGCTTGACCTGCACGTCCAGCAGGCCGCCGGTGCGCTCGCGCTTCTGCTCGAACAGCGCCGAGCCGATCAGCGTGGGGTACCAGACCCCGGCCAGATCCGGGTGGGCCGTGGCCACAGCGCTGCCGGCCTTGATCTGCTCGTAGCCCAGCAGTTCCTGACCGTCGCGGCGCAGGTGGCGGGTTTCGCTGAAGGCCTGCAGCAGCACGCCCACGGTGTTGCTGTCGTTCTTCCAGTTCACCAGCGCATTGAGCTGCGGGTCGGTCTTGCCGGGCAGGTCGGCGTAGACCACGCCGGCCGAAGCCTCCAGGGTGAGCGGCTGTTTGAAATCCAGCGGCTTGCGCGTGATGATGTTCACCGAGCCCACCACGCCGCCTTCGGTCAGGCTGGCCTGGGCGCTCTTGTTCACCACCACGCTGCCCACCAGTTCGGATGGCAGCAGCGAGTAGCTCACGCTGCGGCCCACGGTGCCAGTCTGGTTGAGCACGAACCAGTCGCCCGAGGCCACAGGGTGGCCGTTGATCAACGTCTGCGTCAGGCTGGGGTTGGTGCCGCGCATGCTGATGCGGTCGTTCTCGTCGAAGCCGCCCTCGTTGGCACTGGCCGAGCTGATGGTGACGCCGGGCACGCGCTGCAGCGAGTCGGCCACGTTCTTGTCGGGCATCTTGCCAATGTCCTCGGCGGTGATGACCTCCACCCGGGTCTCGGCATTGCGCTTCTGGCTGATGGACTGCTGCAGCGAGCCGCGGATGCCGGTGACCACCACCTGCTGGGTGTCGTCGGGCTTGGTCTGGGCCTGGGCGGGCAGCACGGCCCCCAGGGCACCGAGCGCGGCGATGGCCGCGGCAATGGGATGGCGTTGGATCTTCATACAAGCTTCCTGGTTGTGTCCAAGGGGGAGTCGCTTGGGTCCAGACACCACGGAGAGCCCCTCAAGCAACCACTAGAATGCCACTATACATAGTTCTATTTCCAGTTGAATACCAATTTTGCTGGTAGATACCCGAACAACCCCTCGACTGGTTTCATGGAGCCGCCACAAGGCGCAGATTTGCCACCACCCTGGCCAGACCAGGGGAAGCTCTATCTCAGAGGTATGCAAGCGGACTGATCAACCCAGGCCAGGGAACTGCGCCGAGCGCTGCGGCAGGGTCTGGCGCTCGAACTCGGCCTGCAGCGCCACATGGCGCCAGAGGTGGTTCAGCGCCTCGCGGGCGTCGCCGCGCCGGTCCAGCAGGCGAGCCAGTTGCAGGTGGGCCTGGCTTTGCTGCGGCTTGGACTGGATGCGCTCAGCCAGCGCCAGGCTGTGCAGGGTGCTGCGCACGGCCGCCGCCTCGTCGCCGCGCGCCAGCGCAATCTCGGTCCAGGTGCGGCTGGCCGCCGCCTCCAGCCAGTGGTGGTTCAGGTGGGCCGCGATGCCCAGGGCCAGCCGGCAGTCGGCAATGGCCCATTGCAGTTGGCCGCGCGCCAGCGCGGCGCGCGCCAGATGCCAATGCGCCTCTGCCTCGAACTCGCGGTGGCCACCACGCCGAGCGGTGGCCAAGCCGTGGCTGAAGTGGCGCTCGGCGTCCTCGGGCTGACCCGACTCGAAGTGGCCCACGCCGATGTTCAGCGACACCTTGGCCGCCAGGTAGCTGTCACTCAGGTCGCCTTGGTCGTCGGCGCCGGCCGCTGCAAGGCGCGCCAGCGCGTCGCGGTGCAGGCGCAGGCCGGCCGTCCAGGCACCCAGGGCGTAGTGGATCTGACCCAACCCCACCAGGGCCGAGACACCCACACGGCCGTCGCCCGCCGCATCGGCCAACTCCAGCGCGCGCGACCACTGCTCGTTGGCATCGAGGTAGTTGCCCTGCTGGTAGGCGATGCGCCCCAGCGCTTCGGCCACCCGCGCGGCCTGCGCCGCCAGGCCCGGCGCCTGCGACCGCTCGGCGGCGCGGCGCAACTCGTCGCGCAGGTCCAGCGCGCGGCCGCGGTGCTCTTGCAGGTGGAAGCGCTGGCACAGCAGGTCGATGGCGCCCGCCAGGTCACCCACCTCCAGGCGCTGACGCTCCAGCGCCTGCAGCAGGCGCGAGGCGATGTCGGGGTGGCGCTCGCTGACGTGGTGCAGCCGCTGGCGCCACACCGGCAGGGGTGCGGGCGGCAGCGGCAGGGCGTCGGGGCGGGCGGGAGTGAGGGCCATGGGTGGTGACAGGGCCGGCGCGGCAGATACCGCATGGCGACCAGTGCCGGCGTGAGTTTAATGCCAATTGACGCGCGCTCATGTTGGTATTAAATTGGTATCTTATTGAATGACACCAGCCCCCTGCTTCGGGGTACCAACCACCCCGGGACACGCCGCATGACCACCCTGCCCTTCGAGTTTCAACCCGACCCGGCCTCGGCCTCGCCGCTGTACCTGCAACTGGCCCAGGCCCTGACCAAGGCCATCAACGAGGGCAAGCTGGCCACCGACGAGGCCCTGCCCTCCGAGCGCGTGCTGGCCGAGGTGCTGCAGGTCTCGCGCGTCACGGCCCGCAACGCCATCGAGCGCCTGGTGGAGCAGGGCCTCATCTTGCGCAAGCGCGGCTCGGGCAACTACATCGCCCCGCGCCTGGAGCAGCCGCTGGCGCGCCTGTCCAGCTTCTCAGAAGAGCTGTACCAGCGCGGCTTCGTGCCCGGCTCGCGCTGGCTCAGCCGTGGCATCACCACCGCCGCGCCCGACGAGCAGCTCTCGCTGGAGCTGCTGAGCGGCGAGCGCGTCACCCGCCTGGAGCGCCTGCGCATGGCCGACGCCGTGGTGATGGCCTACGAGGTGAGCGTGCTGCCGGTGGCCGTGCTGCCCGACCCCGAGGCCGTCAGTTCCTCGCTCTACAGCCACCTGGGCCTCACCGGCAACGCGCCGGTGCGGGCGTTGCAGCACATCCGCGCGCTCAATGCCGACGCGCGCCTGGCCGGCCTGCTGGAGGTGCCCACAGGCGCAGCGGTGCTGTTCATCACCCGCCTGGGCTACATCGCCAGCGGCAAGGCGGTGGAGCTGACCCACTCGTACTGCCGCAGCGACTACTACGACTTCGTTGCCGAGATGACCCGCGAATGAGCACCCTGCCCCCCTTCCAACCCGGCCGGCTGGTGATGGTGGACATCCCCGGCACGCGGCTGGACGATGCCACCGCCGCCTTCCTGCGCCAGCACCAGATCCGCGCGGTCTGCCTGTTCCGCCGCAACCTGGGCACGGCCGACGAGGTGCGCGCCCTCACCCGTGCGCTGCGCGCCGTGATGGGCGAGCACGCGCTGATCGGGCTCGACCAGGAGGGCGGCGCCGTGGTGCGCTCCACCTTCCTGCCGCAGCCGCCCTCGGCCATGGCCCTGGGCGCGGCCGGCGACGAGGCCCTGGCGCGCGACGTGGGCGCCGCCGTGGCGCGCGGCCTGCGCAGCCTGGGCATCAACTGGAACTTCGCGCCCGTGCTGGACGTGAACAACCACCCCGCCAACCCGGTGATCGCCGAGCGCAGCTTTGGCGAAGACCCGCAGGAGGTGGTGCGCCTGTCACGGGCCTGGATGCAGGGCTCGCTGACCGAGGGCGTGGCCTGCTGCGTCAAGCACTTCCCCGGCCACGGCGACACCCACGTCGATTCGCACTTGGCCCTGCCCACGGTGGACAAATCGCGTGAAGAACTTGACCGCATCGAGCTGCTGCCCTTCCATGCCCTGCGTGGCGAGGCGCCAGCCATGATGACGGCGCACATCGTCTACCCGCAGATCGACCCCGAACACCCCGCCACGCTCTCGCGCAAGGTGCTGGGCGGCATCCTGCGCGACGAGTGGGGCTACGACGGCGTGGTCATCACCGACGCGCTGATGATGAAGGCCATCGCCGAGCGCTACGGCCACGGCCGCTCGGCCGAGCTGGCGCTGGCTGCCGGCGCCGACATGGTGCTGGCCCAGGGCACACCGGCCGAACAAGCACAGGCCATCCAAGCGCTGCAGTCGGCCTTCGAGCAGGGGCGGCTCGCCACCGAGGTGGGCTTGCGTGCGGCGCGACGACTGGACGCGCTGGCCCAGCGCTACCCGGTGCAGCACACGGCCTATGGGCCCGCGCAGCAGGCCGGCGACGACGCACTGATGCACCGCGCCTGGGGCCAGGGCCTCACCGCTTGGCAGGGTGCGACGCCGCCCGCACGCAGCGAGCCGCTGCGGGTCATCGTGCAGGCCGACGTGCCCACCGACAACGTCTCGGAAGCCGGCCCGCCCGGCACGCTGGCGCTGGCGCTGTTCGACGGCTTTGCCGACGTGCAACGCGTGGTGCTGAGCGACATCGCCCAGCTGCAGTGGGGCAGCCTGCCACGCGATGGCCGCCGCACCGTGCTCGTGTCCACCACCCGGGCGCGCTACGGTGCAGTGGCGCAGCACTGGCGGCCCGATCTGCACATCGTGCTGTGGAACCCCTTCCAGGTGATGGACGTGGCGGCCCCGGCCATCCTGAGCTGGGGCTATGCCGAGGGCGCGCTGGCGGCGCTGCGACAGTGGCTAGAAGGCGGCGCGAACGCCCCCGGCCACTCGCCGGTCTCGCTGGCCGCCAACAACGCCGACCACGCAGGCGCCGCCGCATGAAGGCCGCCACGTCGCCGCTGCGCTGGGTGCCCAGCCTGTACTTCGTGCAGGGCCTGCAGTTCTTCGTGGTGATGCTGATCGCTGGGCTGATGTTCAAGGCCATGGGCGTGCCCAACGACCAGATCGGCAACTGGACAGCCACGCTGGGCCTGGCCTGGGCCTTCAAGCCGCTGTGGAGCCCCTTCCTGGAGCTGGTGCGCAGCAAGAAGGCCGTGGTGGTGGCCACGCAGTACCTGGGCGCGGCCAGCCTGGGCCTGATCGCGCTGGCGCTGCAGCTGCCGGGCTGGTTCGCGCTGACCCTGGGCGTGATGTTCGTGCTGGCCTACTCGTCGGCCACCCACGACATCGCCTGCGACGGCCTCTACATGGCCTCGCTGGACCGGCGTGCCCAGGCCCAGTACGTGGGCTGGCAGGGCGCGTTCTTCAACGCCAGCAAGTTCATCGCGCTGGGCGGGCTGATGAAGCTGGCCGGCCTGCTGGAGCAGCAAGGCAGCGTGTTCGCCGCCTGGTCCACCATCTTTGCCGCGCTTGCCGCGCTGCTGGCGCTGCTGGCCACCTGGAACTGGCGCGCCCTGCCCAACCCGCTCAGCCCATTGGACGTGCAGCTGAACGCCGCCGCCGTGCTGCGGACGCAGCGCGACGTCGTCGTGGCCTTCCTGCGCAAGCCCGGCATCTGGGTGGCGGTGCTGTTCATCGTGCTGTTCCGCTTCGGCGAGGGCCAGGTGCAGACCATCGGCCCGCTGTTCCTGATCGAGCCGCGGGCGCAGGGCGGCCTGGGCCTCAGCTCGGGCCAGGTGGGCGACATCTATGGCTTGGCCGGCACCGCCGGCTTCCTGGCCGGCAGCGTGCTGGGCGGCAGTTTCACCGCCTGGCTGCGGCTGCGTCGCGCCCTGCCCTGGCTGATCGTCGCGATGCTTGTGCCCAACGCGGTGTTCTATGCGCTCAGCGCGGCACAACCCAGCGACCTGTGGGCCATCACCGCCGCCGTGGCCACCGAGTCGTTCTTCTACGGCTTCGGCTTCGTGGGCATGATCCTCTACCTCATGCAGGCCGTGGCGCCCGGCGCCTACCAGACCGCCCACTACGCGCTGGGCACCGGCGTGATGCAGCTGGGGTTCATCTTCTCCAAGTTCATCAGCGGCAACATCGAGGTGGCCCTGGGCTACCAGCGCTTCTTTCTCTGGACCATCGCCGCCGGGCTGCCGGCGCTGGTCATGCTGCTGTTCGTGGCCATCCCCGACGACCCCACGCCCGAGGCCCTGCCCGATGCAACCTGAAATACCCCTGGAGCGGCTGCTGAACCAGCCCGGCATCGGCCCCAGCGTGATCGCGCGCCTGCGCGAGGTGGGCATCCACTCGGTCGAGCGGCTGCGGGAGGTGGGCGTGGACCAGGCCGTGCTGGCCGTGTGCGAGCACACCGGCCAGATCGCCTGGGCCAACCGGCGCCGCCCGCTGCGCAACGCGGTGGCCAACGAGGGCCTGGCGGCCTGAGCTGCCGCTGCGGCGGCGCAGGCTGGTACAACCATGCCCGCCACTTCGCGCCACTTCGCAGAAGACCCACCATGCCCCGCTTTGCCGCCAACCTCTCCCTGCTCTACAACGAGCACCCCTTCCTCGACCGCTTTGCCGCCGCTGCGGCCGACGGCTTCCAGGCTGTGGAGTACCTGTTCCCCTACGCCTGGTCGGCCCCCGAACTGGCCCAGCGTCTGCGCGACCACGGCCTGCAGCAGGTGCTGTTCAACGCGCCCCCCGGCGACTGGGACGCCGGTGAGCGCGGCACCGCCTGCCTGCCCGGCCGCGAGGCCGAGTTCCGCACCGGCGTGCTGCAGGCGCTGGAATACGCCGAGGTGCTGGGCTGCCCGCGCATCCACCTGATGGCCGGCCTGGCGCCCGCCGGTGCCGAGCGCGCCGCGCTGCAGGCCACCTACGAGGCCAATCTGGCCTGGGCCGCCGAGCAGGCCGCCGCCGCCGGCCGCGACGTGCTGATCGAGCCCATCAACACCCGCGACATCCCCGGCTTCTTCCTCAACACCCAGGCCGAGGCGCACCGCATCGTGCAGGCCATCGCCGCCCCCAACCTCAAGGTGCAGTTCGACCTCTACCACTGCCAGGTGGTGGAGGGCGACGTGGCCATGAAGATCCGCCAGGTCCTGCCCACCGGCCGCGTGGGCCACTTCCAGGTGGCCGGCGTGCCGCAACGCCACGAGCCCGATGTGGGCGAGCTGAACTGCGACTACCTGTTCGAGGTCATCGACGAGGTTGCGGCCGCCTGCGGCTGGCAAGGCTGGGTGGGCTGCGAGTACCGGCCCGCGCGGGGCACCCAGGCCCGTGCCACCACCGACGGCCTGGGCTGGCTGCGACGCCGCACCCCGTGAAGCTCACGGCACCCAGGCGCGGGGCCTGGGTGGTCACAGGCCCATCGGTCAGGCCTGTGTTGGCGCCGCTGGCGCGTTCTCCACGCGCCGCAGCGCGATCGTGAAGCAGCTGCCCTCGCCGAGGGCGCTCTTGACACGCAGCTTCCCGCCCAGGGCCTCCACCAGGCGCCGTGTGATCACCAGGCCCAGTCCGGTGCCACTCACGCCCGTGCGCTCCGCACCCAGGCGGTTGAAGGGCTCGAACAGGTGGGCGATCTGCTCGCCGCTCAGGCCAGGGCCGGTGTCGCGCACGTGGATGGCGATGTGGTCGGGCTCCAGATCCACGCCCACGTCCACGCTGCCGCCGGGCCGGTTGTACTTGATGGCATTGCTCAGCAGGTTGAGCAGGGCCTGCATCAGCCGCCGACGGTCGGTCAGCACCTGGACCTGCGACGCCATCGGCGACAAGGCCAGGGTCAGCCGCACGCCGGCCTTGGCGGCGCTGTCGTCCACCAGCGCACGCGCGTCGTTGACGATGCTGTCCAGGGCCTCGCGCCGCAGGTCGAGCGAGAGTTCGTCGGCCTCGGCCCGGTTGATGTCGAGCACCTCTTCGATGAGCTCCAACATGTGGTCCGCAGCGGTGCGCACATGGCCCAGGCGTTCCAGCTGCTGCGGCAGCAGGTTGTGGCCATCGTTCAGCTGCAGCAGCTGGGTGAAGCCGATCACCGCGTTCAGTGGCGTGCGCAGCTCGTGGCTCATGCGACCCAGGAACTGGGTCTTGGCCTTGTTGGCCCGCTCTGAGGCTGCGGCTTCCACCAACTCGCTCTCGGCGCGCCGGCGCAGCGTGAGGTCGTGCACCACCGAGATGAAGTGCTTGGGTTGGCCGTTGGCGTCGCGCGCCAGCGCCACGGCCAGGGAGACCCAGACGATGGCGCCGTCCTTGCGGAGGTAGCGCTTTTCCATGGTGTAGTCCTGGCGCACGCCGTCCAGCAAGTCTTGCACGAGCTGCAGGTCTTGCGCCAGGTCGTCGGGGTGCGTGAAATCCTGGAACCTCAGCGCCGTGAGCGCTTCAGGGCAGTATTGCAGCAGCTCGCAGAAGTAGCGGTTCACCCGCTGCATGCGCCCGTCGATGCCCACATGCGCCAGGCCCACGGCCGCCAGCTCGAAGGTGCGCTCCAGCTCACCCAGGGCCGTGTCGCGCTGCTGCTCCAGCCGCACCTGCTCCGACTCGTCCCGCAGCAGGGCGGTCAGCAAGCCGTTCTGGGCGTCGAACACCACCGTGACCCGCAGGTGCAGCGGCTCGCCGGACTTGCGGTTGTGCTGGGTGCGGAAGGTGGCGTAGCCTTGCCGCTCGATGCGGGCGATGTTGGCCTGGATGTCGGCGGGCGTCTGCAGGCGTTCCACGTCGGCAATGTGCTTGCCCAGCAGTTCGTCCTGGCTGTAGCCCGTGAGGGCGCAATAGCCCTCGTTGACGAACAGCAGGCAACCGCTGCGGTCCACCACCCAGAAGCCGTCGTGGGCGATGTCCATGGCGCGCTCGGCGCGCTGCAATTGGTGGTCGCGTTGGCGCAGCACAAAGGGGGCCGTCCACCACAGCACCAGCGCCAGGCTGCCCGCGTCCAGCAACGCGCGGGCCCAGTAGGGGGTGCTGACCGGCAGGATGCGCTCGCCCACCCACATCAGGCCAAGCTCCACCACCAGCGACAACAGCACCAGATAGGTCAGGCCCAGACGCGGACCCCGGCCCCGCCGCCGGGCGGCCGCAACGCCTTGTACTGCGCCCTTCGCAGGCACCATGTCTTGTCCTTTGACTGCCAGGCCTCGCACGTGTGAGCCTACTGCCGGCTCAAATGGTATCCATTCATCGGCAGGCCATCCATGAAATTCAGACGGCCGAGAAATGCCCTGCCATCAGGGGGCAATTCCACACCTTGCTGTCATCTCGGCGCCCTAGCATCAGATGCACAACCCGGCCTGCGTGGCGCCCCTGGCCCGCGCGGCCCGCCGCCTTTCCTTCCCCCGCCCCCACCACCATGAACGCCCCCACCGAAGGCCTCTCGAACCGCACCTGGCATGAGCTGAAACTGGGCGACGAAGCCCAGATCGAACGCCGCGTCACCGCCCGCGACCTCTACCTGTTTGCCCATGCCTCGGGCAACCTCAACCCCATGCACATGCCGGGGTCTGACGTGGACGGCGACGGCACGCCCGACACCGTGGCCCCCTCGATGTGGGTGGGCTCGCTGATCTCCAGCGTGCTGGGCAATGTGCTGCCCGGCGCCGGCACGCTCTACCGCGCCCAGAACTTCAGCTTCGTGGGCCGCGCCCATGTGGGCGACCGCCTGACCGTGAAGGTGCGCCTGGTCGACAAACCCGAATCGCCACGCGCCGTGTTCGAGACCAGCGTCTGCCAGGCCAATGGCGAGCTGGTGGCGCGCGGCCAGGCCGAGGTGGACGCGCCGCTGCACCGCGTGGTGACCGGCGCCCACGAACTGCCCGGCCTGCTGCTGGAAGAGCACCACCATTTCGAGCGCCTGATCAACGTGGCCGCCGCGCAGCCCCCCATGCCCACCGCCGTGGTCTGCCCCGACGACGCCAACTCGCTGGGTGGCACGCTGCTGGCCATGCAGCGCGGCCTGATCGTGCCGGTGCTGATCGGCGCGCGCAGCAAGCTCGAAGCCGCCGCTGCCAGCGCCGGCGTGAGCCTGCAAGGCATCGAGCTGATCGACATCGCCGACCACGGCCTGGCCTCGGCCAAGGCCGTGGAGCTGGTGCACCAGCAACGCGTGCGCGCGGTGATGAAGGGCAACGTGCACTCCGACGAGCTGCTGGCCCACGTGGTGAAGAAGAACGGCGGCCTGCGCAGCGGCCGGCGCATCTCGCACGTGTTCGTGCTGGACGTGAGCACGCTCAAGCACCCGCTGTTCATCAGCGACGCGGCCATCAACATCGCACCCGATCTGGCCACCAAGGCCGACATCATCCAGAACGCCATCGACCTGGCCCGCGCCTGCGGCCTGGTTCTGCCGCGCGTGGCCGTGCTCTCGGCGGTGGAGAACGTGAACCTGAACATGCCCTCCAGCATGGACGCCGCCATCCTGGCCAAGATGGCCGACCGCGGCCAGATCACCGGCGGCATCGTCGACGGCCCGCTGGCCATGGACAACGCCATCGACGCCGGTGCGGCGCGTGCCAAGAAGCTCAGCTCGCCGGTGGCCGGTGCGGCCCAGGTGCTGATCGTGCCCAACATCGAGGCCGGCAACATGCTGGCCAAGCAGCTCACCTTCGTCTCGCACGCCGAACCCGCCGGCCTGGTGGTGGGCGCCAGCGTGCCGGTGATGCTGACCAGCCGCGCCGACAACGACCGCGCCCGTTTGGCCTCGTGCGCGCTGGCGCAGCTGATGGACGTGATGCAACGCACCGGCGCCGTGGCACCGGGCCTGGTGTCAGAGACATCGCCCACCGCACAGGCCAAACCATGATCTACGACCCACTATTACCCCAGGCCGCGCTGATGACCGTCAACGCGGGCTCGTCGTCCATCAAGTTCGCCGCCTACCGGCTGGCGGACCTGAGCCTGCAACTCAGCGGCCACGTCGAGGGCATCGGCGGCGACGCCCACTTCCACGCCCGCAGCGCCGACGGCCAACTGGACGAGGAACACCGCTGGACCGGCCCCGAGACACCCCACAGCCACGCCCCCGCACTGCGCTGGGTGGTGCAATGGATGGCCCAGCACATGGCTGGCCTGCAGGTGGTGGCGGTGGGCCACCGCGTGGTGCACGGCGGGCCGCACTTCAGCGCGCCGGTGCGCGTGGACGAGGCCGTGATGGCCCAGCTGCAGGCGCTGCAGTCGCTGGCCCCGCTGCACCAGCCGCACAACCTGGCCGGCATCCGCGCCGCGCAGGACGCTTTTGGCGATGTGCCCCAGGTGGCCTGTTTCGACACCGCCTTCCACCATCACCCCCACTTCGTCGACGACTGCTACGCGCTGCCGCGCGCGCTCTACGACGAAGGCGTGCGCCGCTACGGCTTCCACGGCCTGTCGTACGAGTACATCGCCCGCGCGCTGCAGCGCCAACACCCCGCTGTGGCCCCTGGCCGCGTGGTGGTGGCCCACCTGGGCAACGGTGCCTCGATGTGCGCCATGCAGGCCGGCCGCTCGGTGGCGTCCAGCATGGGCTTCTCGGCGCTGGACGGCCTGCCCATGGGCACGCGCTGCGGCCAGATCGACCCCGGCGTGCTGCTCTACCTGCTGCAGCACAAGGGCCTGAGCGCCCAGGCCCTGTCCGACCTGCTCTACAAGCAGTCGGGCCTGCTGGGCCTGTCGGGCGGTCTCAGCAACGACATGCGCACGCTGGAAGCCGCCGGCACCCCCGAAGCCGAACAGGCCATCGCACACTTCGTGCGGCGCGTGGTGCGCGAGGTGGGCGCCCTGGCGGCCCTGCTGGGCGGCCTGGACGCGCTGGTCTTCACCGGTGGCATCGGCGAGCACTCATCCCGCGTGCGCGGCGCGGTGCTGCACAGCCTGGCCTGGATGGGCGTGCGCGTGGACGAGGCCTGCAACCGCGCAGGGGTCGAAGTGCTCAGCACCGAAGACTCGGGCGTGCTGTGCCTGTGCCTGCCCACCAACGAGGAAGGCATGCTCGCCCAGCACACGGCCGCGCTACTGCACCAGCCCGAAGCAGTCCGCCAAATGTGAAGCCCTTCGCATTCAAAAGAATGATTGCGGCGAAGAAGATGGCTGTTTCCGGCGCGTTGCGGTCATTCCCTCGCCGCCACAGCCGCCGCCATTCCCGCGCATGGCCGCTCCGTCATGCCCGCGCAGGCGGGCATCCAGGTTTTAGCTTTGGCTGCAGCAGCGCAGCGGCGGCGCCTTCGGCCAACGGGCTCCTCGCGGACATGCACCGTGCCCCATGTCGCACCTGCGCTCTCTTGTCCCGCCTTGGCCCTCGGCGCTGTCAACCCACACGCGAATGTGCCCTCTGTCCGAAGGCACCACCACTGCACTGCAACCCACGTCGGTGGTGGTCCACCGGGTGGGGCACCGCGGTGCCTGGCGGGGCAGGTGGTTTGGGGTGCGGGCGCAGGGGCCATTCGCGGGACGCTGACCAGACGGGCGCGTCGGGAAGTGGGGGTTGCCCAGACCTGCCCAGGGCACGGGCCGTGTTCCGCGAGCCCGACCCGGAGAACGAACCACGGGCCACCTGCACCACCGCATACAGAGCTGGGGCGCGAGAACCACCGACGGCAATGCGCCGAGAACGGCCGACCGGCCATCCAAGCACATTCGTTTGAAAACGAAGCGCTATGCGTAGGTGGGGAACCGCGCCGCCAGCGTTAGCACCTGGGCCAGGCAGGCCGCCTCGGCCACGTGCTTGTCTTCGGGGTGCTGGCGCAGGCCTTCCAGCACACCGGCAATCAGGTCGCCCAGCGCCTCGAACTCAGCCTGACCCAGGCCGCGCGTGGTGGCGCCCGAGACGCCGAAGCGCAGGCCCGACATCACCTTCAGGTCGGCCGCATCGGACGGGATGGGGTTCATGTTGGCGATGATGCCGGCCCGCTCCAGGCTTTGCGCGGCCGGTGCGCCGGTGAGGCCCTGGGGCCGCAGGTCCAGCAGCATCAGCGGCGTGTCGGTGCCACCGCCCACCAGTTGGTAGCCATGGCCCTGCAGGCGCGCGGCCAGCGTGCGCGCGTTGGCCAGCACCGCTGCCGCATAGGCCTGGAACTCGGGCCGCAGCGCCTCGCCCAAGGCCACGGCCTTGGCGGCCACGGTGTGCAGCGAGGGCGTGCCCTGCAGGCCAGGAAAGATGGCGTTGTTGATCGGCTTGCGCAGCGCCTCGTCGTTCCACAGCACGATGGCGCCGCGCGGCCCGCGCAGCGACTTGTAGGTGGTGGTGGTGGCGATGTCGGCGTGCGGGAACGGGCTGGGGTGCGCGCCGCCGGCCACCAGGCCCGAGAAATGGGCCATGTCCACCAGCAGCCGCGCACCGGCCACGTCGGCCGCGCGGCGGAAGGCCGCGAAATCGATGGCGCGGGCATAGGCCGAGCCGCCGGCGATGACCAGCTTGGGCTTGTGGCGCCGGGCCAGGTCCACCACCTGGTCGGGGTCGATCAGGCCGGTGTCCGGGCGCACGCCGTAGCCCACCACCTTGAACCACTTGCCGCTGAGGTTCACCGTCGCGCCGTGGCTCAGGTGGCCGCCGGCGTTGAGGTCCATGCCCAAGAGGGTCTCGCCCGGCTCGGCCACCGCGTGCAACACCGCGTGGTTGGCCTGGCTGCCCGAGTGCGGCTGCACGTTGGCGTAGCGGCAGCCAAACAGCTGGCAGGCACGCTCGATCGCGGCGCTCTCCACCGCGTCCACGTTCACCGCACCGGCGTGGTAGCGCTTGCCGGGCAGGCCTTCCACGGTCTTGTTGGTGAGGATGGAGCCCTGCACCTCCAGCACCGCACGGCTGACGATGTTCTCGGAGGCGATGAGCTCGATCACCCCCTGCGTGCGGCCCTGCTCGCGCGCGATGGCCTGGGCGATGACGGGGTCGGTCTGGGCCACACCGGCGCTGAAGTAGCCGGGCGGGAGGACGGGCGTGGTGCTCCTGGGCATGCGCGGGGGCCTTTCAGTCGAGGGGTCGGTCGGGTTCGACGAAGCTTGCCACGAACTCGCTGGCAAAGCGCGGTGAGGTGGCCAGCGTCAGCGTCACGCTGTGCCAGCGGGCGTCTTCCACGTGCACCTGCAGGTCGTGGTCCCAGTCCAGGCCCTCGCTCACCGGGCCGTGGGTGTGCGGGAATTGCCGCCAGGCCCAGTCCAGCACCTGCCGCACCTCGGCCATCACCGCCGCATGCTGCTCGGCCTGCGTGCTGGCCAGCGCCTCCAGGGTGGTGACACCGTCGGCGTCTTCGCTGAGGTCGAAATGGAGGTAGCGCATGCGGTGCGGCGTCACAAGCCGCCGGCCCAACCGTCGCGCAGCTCGCGCTTGAGCACCTTGCCGATGGCGCTGCGCGGCAGCTCGTCGGTGTAGCGCAGGGCCGCCAACCGCTGGGTCTTGCCCACGCGGGCGTTGAGCCATTGGCGCAGCGCCTCGGCCTCGGTGGTGTCGCCAGCAACGCGCACCACGAAGGCCACCGGCGTTTCGCCCCATTCGGCACTGGGCACGCCCACCACGGCCACGTCGGCCACGGCCGGGTGCTGGCGCAGCTGGTCTTCAAGGTCGCTGGGGTAGATGTTGAAGCCGCCCGAGATGACCATGTCCTTCTTGCGGTCCATCAGCACCAGAAAGCCGTCTTCGTCGAAGCGGCCCACGTCGCCGGTGCGGATGTAGCGCTGGCCCTCGGGCGAGAACCACTCGGCCGCGCGCGTCTGCTCGGGCTGGCCGTGGTAGCCCGTCATCATGGCCGGCGAGTGGCCCACCACCTCGCCCACCACCTGGCCTGTGGGGTCGGGCGGCAGGGCGCGGCCCTCGTCGTCGATGAGGCGCATGTCGTGGCCCTCGGCCGGCTGGCCCACGGTGTGCAGCTTGTGCGGGTGCAGGTGGGCTTCGAGGATGCAGGTGCCGCCGCCTTCGGTCATGCCGTAGAACTCCACCAGGCCGCCGGGCCAGCGCGCCAGCGCGTCGGCCTTGAGCGCCGCATGGAAGGGCGCGCTGGTGCAGAACTTCACCTGGAAGGACGAGAGGTCGTGCGCGTCGAAGTCGGGCCGCGCCAGCAGGCGCTGGTATTGCACCGGCACCAGCATGGTGTGGGTCACGCGGTGCTGCTGGGCCAGGGCCAGCCAGCGCGCGGCGTCGAACCGGGCCATCAGCAGCACGGTGCCGCCAAAGGCCAGCGTGGGGAAGAACACCACCAGCGTGGTGTTGGAGTACAGCGGCGTGGCCAGCAGCGTGACGGTGCCCGCCCCATAGCCGTACTTGCCGCCGCGCACGATGTGCATGTGGCGCATGCCGTGCGACTGCACGATGCCCTTGGGCCGGCCGGTGGTGCCCGAGGAATAGATGATGTTGAACGGGTGCTCGGGTGTGAGGGCCACCGGCTCGGGGCGGCTGCCCTCGGGTGCCAGCCAAGCGGCCAGTGGCGTGCCGGGCGCGTCGGCGTCCAGCGCCACACAGCGGCCGTGCCGTTCGGGCGGCACCAGGGCCGCCGCCGTGCCGTCCAGCAGCAGCCATTGCGCCTGGGCATCGCCCAGCATGCCGGCAAAGGCCTCGGGGGTGACGGACGCCGCCAGCGGCGCCACCACCACACCGGCGCGCAGCGCGCCCAAGAAGACGGCGGCCTGCAGCGGTGTGGCCGTGCCGGCCAGCGCGATGGTGTCACCCGGACGCAGACCGCTGCGCTGCAGGGCCGCAGCCACGCGGTCCATCAGCGCGTCAAGCTGGGCGTAGGTGAGTGCGTCGTCGCCCTGCACCAGCGCGGGCTGGTGCGGGCATGCGGCGGCGTGCTCGCGCAGCCAGTCCGGCAGCGGCCGGAAGCCCTCCATGCCCGGCGGCAGGCTGGCGCCGGGCAATCAGGCGGCCTTGACGGCCAGCACCGGGCAGGACACGTTCAGCAAAATCTCTTGCGCCACGCTGCCCATGATGAGCTTGCCCACCGGGCTGCGCTTGCGCAGGCCGATCACCACCAGCGAGATCTGGCGTTCTTCGACCATGGCCTCCACCTCCTGGGCGGCGGTGCGGCCACGCACGAACTGCTTGAGCTCGCTGTCCACGCCCGAATCGGCCAGCACCTTCTCCAGGCGCTCGATCTCCAGCGTGTCGGCCACGGTCTCGTCCTCGCCACGGCCACCGGGGCCGGCGTTCACCACCAGCAAGCGCTCGTTGCGCTCCTTGGCAAGGGCGATGCCCTGGTTCAGGGCGGCATTGCCTTCGGGGCGGGGGACGTAGGCGACAAGAATGGTCATTCAGGGTTCTCCGGAAGTGGAATGGAACGATTCCACCAGAGCGGGCCGGCGGTGTCCATCGGCTGCGTCAAAGGCCCGGCCATCACACTGGGCTCATGCCCCTTTGCGTTCGGGCGAATGTGCTGGATGCCCGGTCGGCTGTTCGCGGCGCATAGCCGTCATCCCCGCCACCGCCGTCATTCCCGCATAGGCGGGAATCCAGGCCTTCTGGCTTGGTGTGCGCCCGCGCCAGGCGGCCAGCCGGGTCTGGCTCATGCTGTGGCGGCGCGTCGCTGCGCGCCGACTGCCTTGCGGTGCTCGCCTTCGGGGTGTGCCGCATCACTCGTTTCGCTCGCTTTGCTCGCTGCACTCAAACAAGATGCGGCAAGCATGTTCACGAAGCGCGCTGCGCGCGCCACCCCTAAGGCTGCGCTCCTCAGCGCCCCAGAAATCGCCAGCCCCGGCAGCCAGCCTGTCGCTCCACAGGCCTTGTTTGCACTCCCACAGGTTCGGCGCCACCGCCGGTTCCTGGCAGAAGGTGTCGGGTGAGCGATTGACGCAAGTATCAGGAGGAATGGCCGCGCCCTGGTCAGGGCGCGGCACAGGGGGACATGGCGTCAATCGCTCACCCGGCGACCTCTGCACGCCACCGACGTTGAATGCTGGATTCCCGCCTGCGCGGGAATGACGGCGGTGGTGGCGGCGAGGGAACGACAGCAACGCGCCGAAAACAGCCACCGCCCTGCAGCATTCATCCCCCTGAATGCGCAGGGGTGTCAGTCCACTGCCCAGGTGCCGCCCACCACCTTGATCATCACCGGGCTGCTGGGGCCGTAGGCCCAGTGGTTGTCCTTGCTGAAGGCCAGCTGGCCGTTGGCCAGGGGGGCCGAGCCCAGCGACTCCACGGCGTCGCGCAGCGCGGTGCGGAAGGCTGGCGTGCCGGGTTTGCCGGCCTTCAGGGCCTTGGGCACCGCCGCTTGCAGGATGGGCAGCACGTCCCAGGTGCTGGCCGAGTAGATGGCGCGGGTGCCGGCCCCGTAGGCGCCCTCAAAGGCCTGCACGAACTCCATGGCCAGCGGCTTGGACGGGTGGTTGGCAGGCAGCTTCTCGGCCACCACGGCCGGCGCGGCGATCACATAGGCGCCCTCGGCGTCCTTGCCCGCCAGGCGCAGGAAATCGAAGCTCGCCGCAGCGTGGGTCTGGTAGATGCGGCCCTTGTAGCCGCGCTCGATCAGCGCCTTTTGCGGCAGTGCGGCGCCACCGCCCGAGGCCACCACCAGGATGGCGTCGGGGTTGGTGGCCACCAGCTTGAGCACCTGGGCGCTGACGCTGGTGTCGGCGCGGGCAAAGCGCTCCACGCCGCCCAGCTTGGGCGCGCCGGGCCCGGCCAGCTGCTTGTTCAGCTCGGTGAGCCAGCCTTCGCCGTAGGCGTCGGCGTAGCCCAGAAAGCCAATGCTCTTCACGCCGCCCTTCTTCATGTGCTCGACCACACCGCGGGCCATCATGTCCACGCCGTGCACCAGGCGGAAGGACCAGGCGTCCTTGCCCGGCGCGGTGACGAAGGGGCCCAGCGCGAACTGCGGGATCTGCGCTTCGTTCAGGTGCTGGGCCATGGCGGCGGCCACCGGGGTGACCACGCTGCCCACCACCAGGTCGGTCTGGGCTTCCACAAAGCGCTGGGCGTTCTGCGCGCCCTTGCTGGGGTCGGTGGCGTCGTCCATCACGGTGATCTTGAGCTTCTCGCCGGCGATCTGCGTGGGCCAGAGCTTGATGGTGTTCTGCATCGGGATGCCCAGTGACGAAGCCGGCCCGGTGAGCGGCAGCGAGACGCCGATGCTGATGTCGGCCTGCGCCGAGAGGCTGCCCAGCGCCAGCGCGGCGGCAACCAAGCTTTGGGTGAATGCGGTGGTCTTCATGGTGGGTCTCCTTGGGGGCTGTGTGTGGGGTGAGAAAACTCTGCGGGGGGTCGATTCAGTGTTGCCAAGCGCGGCGCTGCGAGCCAGCGAACGCCGCGGAACCGGCTTTGCCGGGCCGCTGGTGTTGCCCCCTTGAGGGGGCGCGCGCAGCGCGTAGGGGGTGGGTCACTGCATGGCCGCGCGCTGGGATTCAATCTCGTCCTGGCGAGCCTGGGCGCGGCGCCACAGCACCTTGCCGCTGGCGGTGCGGGGCAGTTCGTCGACGAACTCCACCTCGCGCGGCACCTTGTAGGCGGCCATGTGCTCGCGGGCCCAGGCCACGATGTCTTCGGGCCGCACGCGGCCGCGCTGGGCGTCGTGCAGCACCACCAGGGCCTTGGGCGATTCGCCGCGGTAGGCGTCGCGCAGGGCGATGACGCAGGCCTCCTTGATGGCCGGGTGGCGCAGCATCAGCGCCTCGACCTCGGCCGGCCAGACCTTGAAGCCGCTGGCGTTGATCATGCGTTTCAGGCGGTCGGCGATGGTGTAGTAGCCGTCTGCGTCGCGCACGCCCAGGTCGCCGGTGCGGAAGTAGCGCAGGCCCTGCACGGTGATGAAGGCGGCCGCCGTGGCGCGCTCGTTGCCCCAGTAGCCCTTGAACACCTGCGGCCCGGCCACCACGATCTCGCCGGGCTGGCCGTCGGGCACGGGCGCCAACGTGTCGGGGTCGATCACCAGCGCCGTGGTGCCGATGAAGGGGATGCCCAGGCAGCGCAGGCGCGGCGCGTGCAGGGGGTTGCAGTGCGTGGGCGCCGCCGTTTCGGTGAGGCCGTAGCCCTCGACGTAGCTGAGGCCGAAGACTTCTCTGAGGCGCTCGCCCACGGCGTCGGGCATCGAGGCCCCGCCACCACCGATGTAGCGCAGGCTGCCCAGTTCGTACTCCGCGAGGTCGTCGCCCGAGAGCAGGTCGATGACCATGGTGGGAATGTTGGCCCAGTGCGTCACGCGGTGGGTACCGATGGCACGCGCGGCCACGCGGCGGTCCCAGCGCGGCAGCACCACGAGGCGGCCGCCGCTGTGGATGCCAGCCAGCAGGCCCACCACCAGGCCGGTGATGTGGAACATGGGCGCCACCACCAGGTGGGTGTCGCCCGGCCGCATGTCCTGCCACAGCACCGAGCCCAGCGCGTTGTGCAGCAGCGTGCCATGCGTGTGCATGCAGCCCTTGGCGGCGCCGGTGGTGCCGCTGGTGTAGGGCAGCAGCACCAGGGTGTCGGCCGGGGCAGCCACCACGTCGGGCGGCTGCTGGCGAGCCAGCAGATCGGCCCAGGCGTGCACCTGGGCCTCGCCCGCCACCGGCAGCGGGTGGCGCTGCGGCAGCCACTGGCGCCACAGCGTGGGCCAGTGGTCCACATCCGGCGTGGCGGGCAAAGCGTCGGCCAGGTCGAACACCACCAGGTGGGCCAGCCCGGGCTGCGACTGGTTGGCCCGGCCCATCTCGCCGGCGATGTCGGACGAGGCGATGGCGAAGCGGGCACCGGCGTCGGCGATGGTGTGTTCCAGCTCGTCGGCCTTGTTCATCGGGTTCACCGGCACCACCACGGCGCCGGCCGCCACGATGGCGTGGAAGGCCACCACGAACTGCGGGCAGTTCTGGCTGAACAGCAGCACGCGCTCGCCAGGCTGCAGGCCCAGCTGCTGCAAGGCACCGCAGAGGTGGCCGGCCTGGCCCACCAGTTCGCCCCAGGTGAAGGCCCGGCCCAGAAAGTACAGGCCGGGTTCATCGGGCGTGGCCGCAGCGCGGCGCGCAAAGCCGGCCCACAGCGATTCGTCCGGCACATTGACGGTGTGCGGCACGCCGGGCGGCCAGGCGCGTGCGTGGGGCAAGTCTTGCGGGTTGGCCAGGGTGTTCATCGCCAGGCCCTCAGCGGCGATCGTCGAACAACGCGCGGGCGATGATCTCTTTCATGATCTCGGAGGTGCCGGCGTAGATGCGCTCGATGCGCGCGTCGCACCAGGCGCGGGCCACCGGGTACTCCTGCATGTAGCCGTAGCCGCCGTGCAGCTGCAGACATTCGTCGGTGACGCGGCCCAGCATCTCGGAGTGCCACAGCTTGCCGGCCGAGGCCGAGGCCGTGTCGAGCTGCCCCGCCAGGTGACGCTGCACCATGCTGTCGCACAGCGCGCGGCCGGCCTGCAGGTCGGCCCACAACGCGGCCAGCTTGAAGCGGGTGTTCTGGAAATCGGCCACGCGCTGCTTGAAGACCTGGCGCTCCTGCACGTACTGGCGCGTCCACTCGAACACGGCTTCGGCGCGGGCCTGGCAGTTCACCGAGATGCACAGCCGCTCCTGCGGCAGCTCGGTCATCATGTACTTGAAGCCCTTGCCCAGCTCGCCCAGCAGGTGGTCGGCCGGCAGGCGCACGTCCTCGAAGAACAGCTCGGCCGTGTCCTGCGCGTGCTGGCCGATCTTGTGCAGGTTGCGCCCGCGCGTGAAGCCGGGCATGCCGGCCGCGACCACGAACATCGAGATGCCGTCGCGGCCGGATTCATCTTCGGTGCGGGCGGCCACCACGACCACGCTGGCGTTGTGGCCATTGGTGATGAAGGTCTTCTGGCCGTTCAGCACCCAGCCGTCGCCGTCGCGCTTGGCGCGGGTGCGGATGGCGGCCAGGTCGCTGCCGGCGCCGGGCTCGGTCATGGCGATGGCGCCAATGGTCTCGCCGCGCGCCATGCCGGGCAGGATGCGCTGGCGCAGCGCCGGGCTGCCGTAGTGCTGCACATAAGGCGCCACGATCATCGAGTGCAGGTTGAAGCCCGGGCCGGTGGCGCCGATGCGGGCCAGTTCCTCGGCCACCACGATGTCGAACAGCATGTCGCCGCCAGGGCCGCCGTCGTCCTCGCCCAGCCAGCAGCACAGCAGGCCCTGCTCGCCGGCCTGGCGCCAGACCTCGGGCGGCACGCCGTGCGCGGCTTCCCATTCGGCATGGTGCGGCGCGATTTCGGCCTCGCAGAAGCGGCGAACCTGGTCGCGGAAGGCTTCGTGCTCGGGGTTGAACAGGGTGCGGGGAATGGCGTTCATGGCAGGGCCTGGCGGGTAGGGCTGCGCCGCAGCTTAAGCCGTATTTGTCAACTTTTGTTGACGGTTTACCCGAAACCCGGGAAAGTCCCAGGCCCGGCCCTGCCCCACAATTCCAGACATGAAACCCCAAGCTCACTGCGTTCGCTGCCCCCTCGGGGTGCCTCAGCGCCTTCGGACGGCCGGGCGGCGCTGACATGTCCACCCCCGCACCGCCCTACCTGCGCCAGCTGCTGATGCAGCGCCACGACTGGATGGAACAGCGCCTGTACGAGAAAGCCGCGCAGAACGGCTACGGCGACATCACACCGGCCATGGTGCGGCTGCTGGCGCTGCTGGCCACAGGCCGGCCGCAGGGCCTCTCCGACCTGGCCCGCCGCCTGGGCGTGAGCCGCCAGGCCGTGCACCGCCTGGCCAACGACGTGGCAGCCCTGGGCTATGTGGAGTTCGTGGACAGCGAGGACGACGCGCGTGTGAAGCTGCTGCGCTACACGCAGAAGGGTTGGCGCATGGCCGAATCCGCCGAGGGTGAGCTGGACCGCATCGAGCAGCGCCTCACCCAGGCCATCGGCGCCGAGCGGCTGGCCACGTTGAAAGAACTCCTGGCGCTGCCGTGGTCGGCAGAGGAAAAGGCGAAACGCAAGCGCTGAGGGCGGCCCGACCTCAGCCCGGAATATCCGGCTCCACCAGGTTCGCCAGCTGGGCCAGCGATTCTTGCCAGCCCAGGTAGCACATCTCCAGCGGGATCACGTCGGGGATGCCGCTTTGCGTGACGTGCAGCTCGGTGCCGCACAGCACCGGCGTGAGCTTCACCGTCACCTCCAGCGTGCCGGGCAGGTTGGGGTCGTCAAACTGGTCGGTGTAGCGCAGCAGGGTGTCGGGCACCAGCTCCAGGTACTCGCCGCCGAACGAGTGGCCGTTGCCGCTGCCGAAGTTGCGAAAGCTCATGCGGAAGGTGCCGCCCACCTGCGGCTCCAGGTGGTGCACGGTGCACAGGAAGCCGTAGGGCGGGATCCACCGGGCCAGGGCCTCGGCGTCAAGAAAGGCGCGGTAGACCTTGTTCGGCGGGGCGCGCAGCACGCGGTGCAACTGAACAGTTCGGACGGTGGGTGAGCTCATGGTCAGCCTTTCGGTGGGGTTGCAGTACGGGCACCGAGCAAGGGGGCCCCCGCCTCACGACGATAACGCGGCGCCCGTTTCGACAGACCCCTTGAAGAGAAAACCCACCCATGCACACGGCGCGGTGCCAGCTCAGCCCGCCTGGGCCTCACCCGCCTGGGCCAGCAGGCCCGGCAACTGCTCGGGCGGGCAGGGCCGGCCCAGCAGGAAGCCCTGCAGCGCGTGGCAGTGCGCTGCGGCCAAGAAGCTGGCCTGGGCCTCGGTTTCCACCCCCAGGGCCACCACCTCGGTGCCCAAGGCTTCGGCCAGGCCGATGATGGCCGAGGCCACGGCGCGTTCGCGCGGGTTGTGCGCCACCTGGGCCACGATGTCGCTGGCAATGCGCAGGCCGTCCACCGGCAGCTCGCGCAGGCAGGCCAGCGACGACAGGCCAAAGCCGTCGATGGCGATGCGCACCCCCAGCGCCTTCAGCGCCTGCAGCGTGGCCATGGCCTGCGGCGCGCCGGCCAGCAGCAGCGGCTCGTCCAGCTCCAGCTCGATCTGGCCGGGCTGCACGCTGGTTTCCTGCAGCACCCGCGCCACCATGGCGGTGAAGCCGGGGCTCTCGAACTGGCGCCGCGAGACGTTGACCGACATGCGCAGCACCGCCACGCCCTCGTCGGCCCAGCGCCGCTGCTGGATGCAGGCGGTGCGCAGCACCCATTCGCCCACGCCCAGCATC